>Ga0335081_10017260_pt1 | contig 11688 bp, 9 predicted proteins | sample Lox_Sample_35_FD_206713 | JGI IMG/M metagenome (GOLD analysis project Ga0335081, IMG submission 206713) | Soil microbial communities from Loxahatchee National Wildlife Refuge, Florida, United States - Lox_Sample_3.5 | ecosystem: Environmental > Terrestrial > Soil > Wetlands | place: USA: Florida... | reverse complement strand
GACGCCGGCGGAGCGGAGCTCTTCCGCCGGGCCGATGCCGGAGAGCAGCAGCAGATGCGGCGAGTTGATGGCACCCGCCGCCAGCAGCACCTCCTGCAGCGCAAGTGCGCTCTTCTGGCGGCCTTCGCGCACATAGTCGACGCCGGTGGCGCGGCCCTTCTCGAGGCGGATCCGCGTCGCGTGCGCGCCCGTCGCGACCGTAAGATTGGGCCGCGACGCCACGGGATGGAGATAAGCCGCGGCGGCGCTCCAGCGCTCGCCCTTCTTCTGCGTCACCTGGAAGAGGCCCGCGCCATGCTGCTTCGCGCCGTTGAAATCGGGGTTGTGTGGAATGCCGGCTTGCTGTGCCGCTTCGACGAAGACGTGGCTCAAGGGATTGGTATAGGGCCGCTCGGCGACGTTGAGCGGCCCCTCCGTGCCGTGGAACTCGTCCTTCAAGCGCTCGTTGCGCTCGGCCTTCTTGAAGAAAGGGAGTACGTCGGCATGACTCCAGCCGGTATTGCCGAGCTGGCGCCAGCGGTCGTAATCCTGCGCTTGGCCGCGGATATAGACCATGGCGTTGATCGAGCTCGACCCACCCAGCGTCTTGCCGCGCGGCCAATACATGCGGCGGTGTTTCATCGCCGGCTGCGGCGCGGTGTCGTAGAGCCAGTTGAACTGCGGCACCGAGAGCCGCGCGATCCCCGCCGGCATGCGGACCAGCAGCGACTTGTCCGAGCCCCCGGCCTCGAGCAGCAGCACGCGCGTCGCGGGATCGGCGGAGAGCCGGTTGGCCAGCACGCAGCCGGCCGAGCCGGCACCGATGATGACGTAGTCGAATGCTGTCTCGCCCATGATCGCCTCGCTGTCGACGAGGCATAAGATAGAGATATCTCGTGCGGCGTCGAGCGCGAAGCGAACCGGCTGGTGCACTGCATCTGAGCGAGGCGCTGATGCCTGTGCAGCGTTGGTTCCTAGATCGCCGTCAGCCCCGCATAGGTCTCGGGACGGCGGTCGCGGAAGAACTGCCAGAGGTTGCGCACCTCGCGCACCACGTCCCAGTCCATCTCGGCGGTGAGAAGCTCGTCCTTGTCCTCGCTCGCCTTGGCGATGATCTTGCCGCGCGGGTTGACGAAATAGGCCGAGCCATAGAAGCGACCGATGTTCCAGGGCGCCTCGGTGCCGACCCGGTTGACGGCGCCGATATAGCAGCCATTGGCGACCGCCGCCGCCGGCTGCTCCAGCTCCCAGAGATACTGCGAGAGCCCGGCCACCGTCGCCGACGGATTGACGATGTACTCGGCGCCGTTCAAGGCGAGCGCCCGCCAACCCTCGGGGAAATGCCGGTCGTAGCAGATATAGACGCCGAGCTTGCAATAGGCGGTCTGGAACACCGGATAGCCGCTGTTGCCCGGCTTGAAGAAGAATTTCTCGTAGAAGCCGGCGACCTGCGGGATGTGAGTCTTGCGGTACTTGCCGAGGTATTTACCGTCGGCGTCGATGACGGCGGCGGCGTTGTAGTAGACGCCGGTGATCTCCTCCTCGTAGATCGGTACGACGATCACCATCGCGTATTTGCGCGCCAGCTCTTGCATGAGCTTGGTGGTCGGACCTTCCGGAATGCGCTCCACCGCCGCATACCATTTCGCGTCCTGGCTCGGACAGAAATAGGGCTGGGTGAAGACCTCCTGCAGGCACAGCACCTGCACCTTGGCCTTGCCCGCCGCCTCGATCAGCGGCAGGTGCGCCTCGATCATGCGCTGGCGGATCTGCTCGGGCGACATCGAGGTGTCGCCTTTGAGGCTCATCTGAATGAGCCCGCCCTTGAGGATCGTCATCGGACGCTACTCCGCGGCGTCGCGCAACACCGGACGTGGCCGCTCCAACGCTTCCTTGTGCAGCAGCGCGCGGTAATAGGCGGGGAAGGGCGGGCGATCGATGTAGCGCCCGGCGCCCTTCACCGTGCGCAGATCGCCGTCGCGCCAGACGATCTTGCCTTGCGACAGCGTGATGACGTTGACGCCTTCCACCTCCATGCCTTCGAAGATGTTGAAATCGATGTTCTGGTGGTGCGTCTTGGCCGAGATGCGGCGCCGCTTTTTCGGGTCCCACACCACGAGATCGGCATCGGCACCCGCCCGGATCACGCCCTTCCGGGGATAGATGTTGAAGATCTTGGCGGCATTCGTCGAGGTCGCCGCGACGAACTCGTTGGCGGTGAGGCGACCGGTGTTGACGCCGTGATGCCACAGCACCTGCATGCGGTCCTCGACGCCGCCGGTGCCGTTCGGGATCTTGGTGAAGTCGCCGGCCCCCATCGCCTTTTGCGGCGCGCAGAAACAGCAGTGATCGGTCGCCGTCGTTTGCAGCGTCCCGGACTGAAGCGCGCGCCACAGCACAGCCTGATGCTCGCGGCCGCGGAAAGGTGGGCTCATCACGTAAGCGGCCGCCGTGGCGAAGTCGGGGTTGCGGTAAACGCTGTCGTCGACCAGCAAATGTCCCGCCAGCACCTCGCCGAAGACACGCTGGCCTTCGCCGCGGGCGCGCGTGATCGCCTCTACCGCCTCGCGGCAGGAATTGTGCACGATGTAGAGCGGCACGCCCAGCACCTGCGCCAAGCGGATGGCGCGGTTCGCCGCTTCGCCCTCGACCGCGGGCGGACGCGACAGCGGATGGCCTTCGGGGCCGGTGATGCCGGCCTTCATAAGCTCCTGCTGCAAATGAAAGACGAGCTCGCCGTTCTCGGCATGGACGGTGCAGAGCGCACCCAGCTCGCGCGCCCGCAAGAAGCTTTTCACCAGAATCTCGTCATCGGCCATGATGGCGTTCTTGTACGCCATGAAATGCTTGAAGCTGTTGACGCCGTATTGGCTCACCAGCGTGCCCATGTCCTTGGGCACGCTCTCGTCCCACCAGGTGACGGCGACATGGAAGCTGTAATCGGCCGCCGCCTTCTCCGCCCAGCCCCGCCATTTGCGATAGGCCTCGAGTAGGTTTTCCTTGGGGCTCGGGATGACGAAATCGATGATCATCGTCGTGCCGCCGGCCGCGGCCGCCGAGGTGCCGGAAAAGAAATCCTCCGACGCCACCGTCCCCATGAAGGGGAGCTCCATATGGGTGTGCGGGTCGATACCGCCCGGCATCACCATGGCGCCTCCGGCGTCGATGGTCTCGGCGCCCTTAGGCGCATCGAGACCGGGGCTTACGGCCTTGATGATGTCGCCTTCGACGAGGACGTCAGCGCGTTGGCTCGCATCCGCGTTCACCACCGTGCCGCCGCGAATGAGAATTGCCATCTGGGCCTCCTTGCTGCAATTGCGTGAAAGCGTAAGACTTGACCCTTTGCGCAAGCAAGCCCGAAAATGGCGGGCGAAACAGGATGGAGGAAGGGATGGCCGTCTCCGCGACACCGCTGCCGCGGCAGGGAGCGCCGCGCGTGCCCAACGATCTCGAGCCCTATTGGATGCCGTTCACCGCGAACCGCCAATTCAAGGGCGCGCCCCGGCTCCTCGTCGCCGCCAAGGGCCTGCACTACGCCACGGCCGAGGGGCGCAAGGTGCTCGATGGTACCGCCGGCCTCTGGTGCTGCAATGCCGGGCACAGTCATCCGAGGATTGTCGCGGCGATCCAGGCGCAGGCGGCGGAAATGGACTACGCTCCCGCCTTTCAGATGGGCCATCCCAAGGCCTTCGAGCTCGCCGGCCGCGTCGCGGCGCTGGCGCCGGGCGATCTCGACCATGTCTTCTTCGTCAATTCGGGCTCGGAGGCGGTCGATACCGCGCTCAAGATTGCCATCGCCTATCACCGCATTCGCGGCGAAGGCGCGCGCACCCGGCTCATCGGCCGGGAGCGAGGCTATCACGGCGTAGGCTTCGGCGGCATGTCGGTGGGCGGCATCGTCAACAACCGCAAGTTCTTCGGGCCGATGCTCAATGGCGTCGATCACCTGCCGCAGACCTATGACCGCGAGAAGCAGGCCTTCTCGCGTGGCGAGCCGCAATGGGGTGCCCATCTCGCCGACGAGCTCGAGCGCATCGTCGCGTTGCACGACGCCTCCACCATCGCCGCCGTCATCGTCGAGCCCGTCGCCTGCTCCGCCGGCGTCCTGGTGCCGCCCAAAGGCTACCTGAAGCGGCTGCGCGAGATCTGCAGCAAGCACGGCATTCTCTTGATCTTCGACGAGGTCATCACCGGCTTCGGCCGGCTCGGCTCCAACTTTGCCGCGGACTACTTCGGCGTGCTCCCCGATCTCATCACCACGGCCAAGGGCATCACCTCGGGCGCGGTGCCGATGGGCGCGGTGATCGCGCGGAAGTCGATCTACGACACCTTCATGGTAGGGCCCGAACACGCCATCGAGCTCTTCCACGGCTACACCTATTCGGGCCATCCGCTCGCCTGCGCCGCGGGTCTCGCCGCGCTCGACGTCTATGCCGAGGAGGGACTCTTCGAGAAGACGCGTGCGCTGGCACCTTATTGGGAGAACGCCGTCCATGGCTTGAAGGGCCTCCCGCATGTCGTCGACATCCGCAATCTCGGCCTCGTCGGGGCGATCGAACTCGAGCCCATCCCCGGCCAGCCGGCCAAGCGCGCCTTTAACGCCTTCCTGCGCGCTTATGAGAGCGGTCTCCTGGTGCGCACCACCGGCGACATCATCGCCCTTTCTCCGCCGCTCACCATAACCAAAGCGGAGGTCGACGAGATCTTCGACAAGCTTAGCACGGTGCTGAAGGCGATCGATTAGCGCCGGCGTGTGCGGCTGTCCCCCCTCTCTACCTGCCCCTCAACGGGGGGAGGGGCGATTTTTTTACGCGAGCTGTGCGAGCCAGAAAATGTCTTCCCCCTCCCCCCTTGAGGGGGAGGGACGGGCGGGGGGCGGGCAAGCGCACGGTGCCTAGCCCTCTGAGCACCATCTCCGTCGCACTTTGAGTCGCCGCCTCGAACACCCCTGCGTCGAGCCGTTCCTTCCCCAGCACCGCCGCCACCTGCGCCGCGAAATCCGCATAGGTCTGGGTCATTGCCCAAATCATGAACAGCAGATGCTCGGGCGCTACGGGCGCCATCTTCCCGGCGGCGATCCAGCCGCGGATGATCGCGCTCTTCTCCTTGACCAGCCGGCGCAGCTTGCCGCGCAGGAACGGCTGCACGTGGCGGGCGCCGCTGATAAGCTCGATCGCCCAGAGGCGCGATGGCTCGGGCAGCCGGCGCGACGATTCCATTTTGCGTGCGATGTAGCGGGCGAGCGCCTCGGCGGGCTCGGCCTCGGGCCTGATCTCGTCCATGGCGTCGAGCCAGGCGGCGAGAATGCGGTCGAGCACGGCGGCGTAAAGCGCCGCCTTGGTGCGAAAGTAATAGTGGAGATTGGGCTTCGGCACGCCAGCGCGGCGCGCGATCGCGGCGGTGGTGGCGCCCTCGAAGCCCCGCTGGGCGAAGATCGCTTCGGCGGCGGCGAGGAGCTTCGCCTCGTTCCGCTCGCGCACGAGGCGGCGGTTGGATCGCTTGCGCTGCATGGGGGCGTCACCATGCCGCCGCCACGCCGCCCGATCAAGCTTGATCAATCGGTCAAGTTCCGAATAGAGTCGCGATCGAGGTACGCATGGCTCGAGGAGCATCAGACGCGCCGGACATCGCGGGAGAGCGTTTGCCGCGCGAGGTCTACGGCACCAACTTCGCCGATATCCACCCGCCGCTCACGCGCGAAAGGGCCTTGGTTGAGGCCAATCGCTGCTACTTCTGCTATGACGCGCCCTGCATCGAGGCCTGCCCCACCGGCATCGACATTCCCGGATTCATCAAGAAGATCGCGACCGACAATGTCGCCGGCGCCGGCCTCCGCATCCTCGAGGCCAACATCTTCGGCGGTTCCTGCGCGCGCGTCTGCCCCACGGAAGTGCTTTGCGAAGGCGCTTGCGTCCGCACGGCGCAGGAGGGAAAGCCCGTCAATATCGGCGCGCTGCAGCGCTATGCAACCGACCCGGTGCTGGCGGAGCCCGCGCATCCTTTCGTCCGCGCCCCCGCCACCGGGCGCAAGATCGCGGTGGTGGGCGGCGGCCCGGCGTCGCTCTCTTGCGCCCATCGCCTCGCGCGCTACGGCCACGCGGTCACGATCTTCGAGAAGTTGCCGCGCCTCGGCGGCCTCAACGAATACGGCGTCGCCGAGTATAAGCTCGCCGACCGTTTCGCCCGAGCCGAGGTCGACTTCGTCCTCGGCATCGGCGGCATCACCGTTGCGACGCAAGCACTCGGCCGCGACGTGACGCTTTCGGCGCTCCGCCACCGCTTCGACGCCGTCTTCCTCGGCATGGGGCTTGCAGGGGTGAACGCGCTCGGCTGCGAGGGCGAGGCGCTTCAAGGCGTGCATGATGCGGTCGACTATATCGCCGCGCTGCGGCAGGCCGAGGATCTGGCGTCGCTGCCGGTCGGACGGCGCATCGTCGTCATCGGCGGTGGCAACACCGCGATCGACATCGCCGTGCAGACGAAGAAACTCGGCGCCGAGGATGTCACCATCGTCTATCGCCGCGGCGCAGAGGCGATGGGGGCGACGCCGCATGAGCAGGAGTTTGCGCAAATCAACGGCGTCAAGATCAAACACTGGGCACGGCCGGTGCGGCTCCTGGGTCGGAAGGGCCATGTCGCCGAGGCGGTCTTCGAATATGCGCGGAGCGTCGGCGGCGCGCTCGTCGGCACCGGCGAGACCTTCGCGCTCCCGGCAGACATGGTGATGAAGGCGATCGGCCAGGTCTTCGTCGCCGATCCCTTGCGCGAGGAAGGCCGAGAGCTGCTCGAACTCGAGGGCGGCCGCATCAAGGTCGATGCCGAGCGCAAGACCTCGCTCGCCAAGGTCTGGGCCGGCGGCGATTGCGTCGCCGGCGGCGAGGACCTGACGGTGGTGGCGGTCGAGGACGGCAAGGTCGCCGCCGAGGCGATCCACCGCGCGCTCGGCGTCTAAGGGAGAGCGACATGGGTCTCGCCACGAGCTTCGCCGGCATCCGGTCGCCGAACCCGTTCTGGCTCGCCTCGGCGCCGCCCACCGACAAGGCCTACAACGTCGTCCGCGCCTTCGAGGCGGGCTGGGGCGGCGTGGTGTGGAAGACGCTGGGCGAGGATCCCCCCATCGTCAACACCACGTCCCGCTACGGCGCGACGCAGTATCGCGGCCAGCGCGTCGCCGGCTTCACCAATATCGAGCTCATCACCGACCGGCCGCTCGCGATCAATCTCGACGAGATCAAGCAGGTGAAGCGCCAATGGCCCGACCGCGCGCTGGTCGTGTCGCTGATGGTGCCCTGCGAGGAAGAGAGCTGGAAGCGCGTCCTGAAGCAGGTGGAAGAGACCGGCGCCGACGGCGTCGAGCTCAATTTCGGCTGTCCGCACGGCATGTCGGAGCGCGGCATGGGCTCCGCAGTGGGGCAAGTGCCGGACTATGTCGAGATGGTGACGCGCTGGTGCAAACAAGCGACGCGGATGCCGGTCATCGTCAAGCTCACTCCCAATGTCACCAACATACTGGGGCCGGCGCGTGCCGCGGTGAAGGGCGGCGCCGACGGCTTGAGCCTCATCAATACGCTGAACTCGATCATCGCCGTCGATCTCGAGCGCATGGCGCCCGAGCCGGTGGTCGACGGCAAAGGCACGCATGGCGGCTATTGCGGCCCGGCGGTGAAGCCCATCGCGCTCCACATGGTGGCGGAGATCGCGCGCGATGCGGAATGCCGCGGCATCCCCATCGCCGGCATCGGCGGCATCGAGACCTGGCGCGATGCGGCGGAGTTCATGGCGCTCGGCGCCGGCGTGGTGCAGGTCTGCACCGCCGCCATGCATTTCGGCTTCCGCGTCGTCGACGACATGATCGACGGCATGGCGCGCTGGATGCGCGAGAAATCTTATGCCGGCATCGACGCCTTCCGCGGCAAGGCCGTGCCCAATGTCACGGACTGGCAGTTCCTCAACCTCAACTACCAGATCGTCGCCGAGATCGACCAGGAGCTCTGCATCAAATGCGGCCTCTGCCACATCGCCTGCGAGGACACCGCGCATCAGGCGATCGCCGCCAAGCGCGTCGACGGCGCGCGGCGCTACGAGGTGATCGACCGGGAATGCGTCGGCTGCAATCTCTGCCTCTATGTCTGCCCGGTCGAGAATTGCATTACCATGAAGCGCGTCGATGACGGCAAGACGCGGCTCGACTGGACGCAGCATCCGAACAATCCCATGCGCAAAGCGGCGGGGTGACGTGGCGATGACGCAACCAAATCCGCAAAATCTCCAAATCAACCAGCAGCGCCTCTGGGATAGCTTGATGGCGATGGCGAAGATCGGCGCCACCGAGAAAGGCGGCAACAAGCGCCTGGCGCTGACCGATCTCGACCGCGAAGGGCGCGATCTCTTCGTGCGCTGGTGCAAGGAGGCGGGCTGCGCCGTCAGCGTCGACCGCATGGGCAACATCTTCGCGCGCCGCCCGGGACGGCGGGCCGATTTGCCGCCGGTCGTCACCGGCAGCCACCTCGATACGCAGCCCACCGGCGGCAAGTTCGACGGCGTCTATGGCGTACTGGCGGGGCTCGAGGTTATCCGCACGTTGAACGATCTCGGCTATGAGACCGATGCGCCGATCGAGGTTTCGGTCTGGACCAACGAGGAAGGCGCGCGCTTCGCTCCGGCGATGGTGGGTTCGGGTGTCTTCGCCGGCGTCTTCAGCGAGGAATACGGCCACAGCCGCGCCGATCTCGAGGGCAAGACCTTGGGCGCCGAGCTCCAGCGCATCGGCTATCTCGGCGAGACCAGGATGGGAGGCCGCCCTTTCCGCGCCTTCTTCGAGGCGCATATCGAGCAAGGCCCGATCCTCGAGGCGGAGAAGAAGACGATCGGCGTCGTGCAGGGCATCCAGGGCATCCGCTGGTTCGAGGTCACCGTCACCGGCAGCGAGAGCCATGCCGGGACGACGCCGATGAACCGCCGCAAGGACGCCATGCTGGGCGCGGCGCGCATGGTCGACCGCATCAACCGTATCGCCCGCGACCATCCCCCGGGGGTCGCCACCGTCGGCCTCATGACGGTGAGCCCCAATTCGCGCAACACCGTTCCCGGCACGGTCTTCTTCTCGGTCGATCTCCGCCATCCCCAGGACGAGGCGCTGCTGCGGATGAAAGCGGTGCTGGAGGCGCTCGTTGCCGAGATCTGCGGCGCGCTCGGCCTCACCGCCCAATGCAAGGAGATCTGGCACTCGCCCGCCATCCATTACGACGAAGGCTGCATTGCGGCGGTGCGCCAGGCGGCAGCAACCCTCGGCTATCCTTATCGCGACATCGTCTCCGGCGCCGGGCACGATGCGGGCTACATCAACCGCGTGGCGCCGGTCGGCATGATCTTCGTTCCTTGCGCCGACGGCATCAGCCACAACGAGGTGGAAGCGGCAACGCCCGAGGATCTCGCGGCCGGCTGCAACGTGCTGCTGCGCGCCATGCTCGAGCGAGCCGCGGCGGGGTGAGCGCGGAGAGATGGCGGATCTCATTGCCGAGCGCCCGCTGGTGACCGTGTCTCGCTCCGCGGCTCCGCCGGTCATCGAGATCGAGAAGCTCAGCCTCGTCTTCGATACCGGCGACGCGCCGGTGAACGCGCTCGCCGACGTCGACCTCACCGTCGCCAAGGGCGAGTTCGTCTCGCTGATCGGTCCCTCGGGCTGCGGCAAGACCACCTTGCTGCGCGTCATGGCCGATCTCGAGCGCGCCAGCAGCGGCCGCGTGCGCATCAATGGCATGAGCCCCGAGGCGGCGCGGCTCGAGCGCGCTTATGGCTATGTCTTCCAGGCGCCGGCGCTCTATCCCTGGCGTAATGTCATCAGCAACGTCACGCTGCCGCTGGAGATCATGGGACGGCCCAAGGCCGAGCGGCTCGAGCGCGCCCGGGCCGTGCTCGACCTCGTCAACCTCCGCGCCTTCGAGCGCAAATTTCCCTGGCAGCTCTCGGGCGGCATGCAGCAGCGCGTGTCGATCGCCCGCGCGCTCTCATTCGATCCGGCGCTCCTCTTCATGGACGAGCCTTTCGGCGCCCTCGACGAGATCATCCGCGACCATTTGAACGAAGAGCTGCGGCAGCTCTGGCAGCGCACGCAAAAGACGGTGATCTTCGTCACCCACTCGATTCCGGAAGCGGTCTTTCTCTCGACCCGCATCGTCGTCATGAGCCCGCGTCCCGGCCGCATCATCGACGTGATCGAGAGCGGCCTGCCCGCCGAGCGCACGCTCGACATTCGCGAAAGCGCCGGGTTCGCCGAGATCGCGCATCGCGTGCGTGCCGGGCTCAAGGCGGGGCACAGCTATGACGACCCCTGAGCGCGGGTTCCTGCGCGAGAAGGCGCTGCCGGTCGCCACCGTGCTGCTCGCGCTTCTTGTCCTCTGGTATGGCGGCGCGGTCTGGCTCAATGCGCAGCCGCTCATCGACCGCTATGCGCGCGAGGGGCGCCCATGGCGGATGAGCGAGCTTTTCGCCGACGCCATGAGCATGGAGCGGCCGATCCTGCCGGCGCCGCATCAAGTGTTGGGCGAGCTCGACCGCACCGTGCTCGAGGTCGCTCCCACTTCGCGGCGGAGCCTCGTCTATCACGGCTGGGTGACCTTGTCGTCTGCGCTGTTGGGATTCGGCGTCGGCGCGCTGCTCGGTATCGCGCTCGCCATCGGCATCGTCCATGTGCGCACGCTCGAGCGCTCGCTCATGCCGTGGATCATCGCGTCCCAGACCGTGCCGATCCTGGCGATCGCGCCGATGATCATCGTCGTGCTGGGCTCGGTGGGCTTCGTGGGATTGCTGCCCAAAGGCATCATCTCCGCCTATCTCTGCTTCTTTCCCGTCACCATCGGCATGGCGAAGGGTCTGACCTCGCCCGAGCCCATCCATCTCGACCTCGTGCGTACCTATAACGCCAGCGCCTTCCAGGTCTTCTGCAAGCTGCGCTGGCCTTCGGCGCTCGCCTTCCTCTTCGCGAGCCTCAAAGTGGCGGTGGCGCTCGCCGTCGTCGGCGCCATCGTCGGCGAACTCCCGACCGGAGCGCAGGCCGGTCTCGGCGCGCGTCTCCTCAGCGGGTCCTATTACGGCCAGACGGTGCAGATCTGGGCGGCGCTCATCGTTGCCGCCGTCCTCGCCGCGCTCTCGGTCGCCGCCGTCGGCGTGGCCCAGCGCTTCACCGTCGCGCGCATGGGCGGCCGGCTATGAGGCGCGACCCCGCCATTCTCTTTGCGCTCGCCGCGGGAGTGGCGGCGCTGGCGCTGCCGGCCGGGTGGACGGCGGTGCCATTGGCGCTGTGGTTGGCGGCACTCGCTGGCGTCGCCTCGCTGCTCCGCCCCTCACCCCAGCCCTCTCCCGCGAGGAGAGAGGGAGCGATTGCGGTAGGCGCCGCCGTTAGCGGCGCCATCGCGCTCGACTTCCTCCTCGCCCCCGATGCTCCGCTCGGCTTTTGGCTCGGCGTCCTCGCGCTCGCCGCCATCGTCTGGCGCGCGCTCGAGCGGCTCGCGGTACGGCGCGGCCGCGCCTTCGATATAGCCGTACCGCTGCTCTTCGGCGCTTGGCTCATCTCTCTCTGGCAGATCGTCGTTGTCGGCTGCGCCATTCCGCCGGCGCTGCTGCCGCCGCCGACGCAGATCGCCGCCGTTCTCTGGGCCGCGCTGCCGCTGCTCGGCGGGGACTTCGTGCAAACCTTTATCCGCTCGATGA
>Ga0335081_10017259_pt1 | contig 11688 bp, 8 predicted proteins | sample Lox_Sample_35_FD_206713 | JGI IMG/M metagenome (GOLD analysis project Ga0335081, IMG submission 206713) | Soil microbial communities from Loxahatchee National Wildlife Refuge, Florida, United States - Lox_Sample_3.5 | ecosystem: Environmental > Terrestrial > Soil > Wetlands | place: USA: Florida... | reverse complement strand
TTCACAGGGCCGGTCGCGACCGTGGTAGGCCTCGAAGCACTTGCGGCCGACGAGCGTGCGCCCGGGCGCGTACCACTCCTGCATGGTGGCGTTGACGCCCACGATGGTGAAGTCCAGGGCGTGGATGCTGATCCCGTCCTTCGACTTGTTGAAGATGTGGGTGAAGAGCCGTTCCAGGTCCGTCCGGAGGTCGCCGGCCCCCCCCGCCCCGCCTGGGGTCCGGGCGGCGATCCAGGCCTTCAGGTAGCCGAGGTCTCGACCGACCTCGGCCGGGTTGTACGTCGAGCCCGGTTCCTCTGACATGAGGACTCCCGATCGCCTGTAGGCCAGCCTGGGACCTTCGGACCGGGCAGTATAGCGCCCCCGGGAGGCCTTGAGGGCCGGGCCGCGTCGCGCGAGGCCCGCCCCCGAGACGAGAGGGGGCCTGGCCATCCCGGCCTCGGCAGCCGACGCGACGCGGGAGGGTCGAGGGGCGCGGGGAGGCCCGGGGAGGCGGCGAGCTTGCGAGGAGGCGCTCCCGCTTGGGCAGGGACGCCCCTCGTCCCCGCGAGCCCTCGAGTTCGCGGCGCCTCCTCCACGCGGAAGCCGGCGAGAGCACGAGAGAAACGCCCTCTTGGGGCGGCGCCTTTCCGCGGCCGCCTTCCCCGGCGCAGCAGCGTGCCGCGTTGCCTCACCATCTCGGGCGTGGTAACGATTTCACCATCGTGAGCGCTTCTTGCACTTGGCGCGCGGCGGTCACCGCCCCCGTGCGGCCCCCCTGGGATGCGCTCGCGACCGCTCGGCCGGCGCGGGCCGGTGCAGCGGGCGCGTCGTAAGAGTTGGCGCAGCCGTCGGCGTAGCGGTCCTGGGAGTAGGCTCGATGAACGCGATCCTCCGCCTCGAGCACGTCTCCAAGTCCTTCGTCGGCGTCAAGGCGATGCAGGACATCTCCTTCGATCTGCGCGCCGGCGAAGTTCACTGTTTGTGCGGTGAAAACGGCGCCGGCAAGTCGACGCTCATCAAGGTGCTGTCCGGCGCCCACCAGCCGGACGAGGGGAGCATCTACTTCGAGGGCGAGAAGGTCACCCTCACCCCCCACCTGGCGCTCAAGCTGGGGATCCAGACCATCTACCAGGAGCACATCGTCTTCGACAGCCTCAGCGTCATGGAGAACATCTTCATGGGGCTGGAGTTGGCGCGCGGCGGCTTCCTCGACCGGCGCGAGATGCGGCGCCAGACGGTGGAGGTGCTGCGCTACCTCAAGGCCGACATCAGCCCCGAGACCATCCTGGACCGGCTGAGCAGCGGCCAGCAGAAGACGGTGGAGATCGCCAAGGGGCTGGTCTTCAAGCGCAAGGCCATCATCCTCGACGAGCCCACCGCCTCCTATTCGGCGGGCGAGATCGACAACCTCCTCGAGATCATCAAGGCTGTCCGGGCGAGCGGGATCGGGATCATCTACATCTCCCACCACCTCGACGAGGTCTTTCGCCTGGCCGACCGGGTGACCGTGCTCCGCGACGGGCGCAAGGTCAGCCACTACGAGATCCAGGGGCTCAGCAAGACCCAGCTCATCAAGGACATGGTGGGCCGCGACCCCTCCACCTTCTACCAGCGGGAGAGCGTGCCCATCGGCGAGGTGGTGCTGGAGGCCCGCCACCTGACCGGCCACGGTGTCCGCGACGTCTCCTTCATGCTGAGGCGCGGCGAGGTGCTCGGCTTCGCCGGGATGACCGGATCGGGCCGGTCGGAGCTGATGGAGCTCTTGTTCGGCAGCGCCCCGCTCGACGGCGGCGAGCTCTTCATCGGCGGGCGGCGGGTCAGGCACGCCTCGCCCCGGGCCTCGATCAGGAACCGGATGTGCTTCATCACCGAGGACCGTCAGAACAGCGGGCTGTTCCTGGAGCAGACCATCGCCGAGAACGTGATGGTGGCGAACATGGTCAACACCCGCGAGTTCTTCGCCAGCCCGAAGGAGGACCTCCGCACCGGGGACGGCTTCATCCGCAAGCTCGGCATCAAGGCCAAGGACGCCCGGGTCCGGGCCATGACCCTCTCGGGCGGCAACCAGCAGAAGGTGGTGCTGGCGAAGTGGTTCAACACCGACGGGGACATCTTCATCTTCGACGAGCCGACCAAGGGCATCGACGTCAACTCGAAGCAGGAGATCTATCAGCTGATGGTCGGCCTCCTCAGGGCCGGCAAGGCCATCATCATGGTGTCGTCCGACATGCCCGAGGTCATCTCGATGAGCGACCGGGTGGCGGTGATGAAGGACGGCGAGATGGTGGGCCTCATCGAGAAGGGCGCCATCACGGAAGAGAGCATCCTCACCCTCTCCATCGGGGACAAGGCCGTATGAACGACCGGGCGTCGCTGGAGCCCCGCAACGGGAGCCGGCTGTCGCTGTTCAAGCGTCACGAGAACCTGACCGTCACCATCATCTTCGTCTGCTTCGTGACCATCATCGCGGTGCTGCAGCTCATCATCACCGGTGGGAAGTACCCGACCTTCCTCAGCCCGGTGAACCTGCTCAACATCCTGCAGCAGGTGAGCGTCCCGGGCATCGTGGCCGTGGGCATGACCATGGTCATGATCGCCGGCGGGATCGATCTCTCGGTGGGCATGCTGGCCTCGCTGGTCTCGATCGTCACCGCCCTGGGGGTCTCCAAGTGGAACCTGGGGGTGTGGGGCTCGATCCTGGTCGGGGTGGCCACCGCCGTCGCCCTGGAGTCGGCGATGGGGTTCATCATCTCGCGGGTGAAGGTGGAGCCCTTCATCATCACCCTGGGCGGCATGATCACCTTCCAGGGCATCGCGCTGCTCCTGTGCAACTCGCGCGAGGTGATCATGAAGGGCGAGCTGAACTTCATCAAGGCCAACCTCATCGCCGGAGCCAAGGACCCGGTCACCGGGCTGAACCTGGTCATCCCTCCGTACGTGCTGGCCTTCTTCCTCATCGCGTTCCTGGCCGGCATCCTGCTCAAGTACACCAAGTTCGGGCGGCGCATCTACGCGGTGGGCAACAACCCCAACGCCGCCTTCCTGGCCGGCATCAACGTCAGGGCCATGCGACTATCGGTGTATGCGATCATCGGGCTCTTGGTCGGGCTGGCCGCGGTCATGCTCCTCTCCCGCATCAACGTGGGGATCATCACCCTGGGCCAGGGCCTGGAGATCGACACCATCGCCATGGTGGTGATCGGCGGCACCGCCTTGAAGGGCGGCAAGGGCAACATCCTCGGGACCCTGATCGGGGTGTTCTTCCTGGGCTCGATCGGCAACGCCATGAACATGCTGCGCCTCCCCTCCGAGGTGCAGTTCGTGGCCAAGGGCCTGGTGATCGTGGTGGCGGTCTCGGCCGGCCACGTCTCTGCGGCCGTCTCCGAGTTCATGTCGCGGCGGCGCAAGGTACCCCTGCCGCTGCCGGCCGCGGAGGTGAAGCAGGTGTGAGCGAGAGTCGGGGGAGAGGAAGCGCGCAGTGCGCAGGTCCATCGTCGAGGAGGAACACCACATGAAGCGATTCGCGCTGTCGTTGCTGTGCCTGGCCGCCTTCACGAGCCCGGCCATGGCAGCGGGCAAGAAGGTGATCGGCTACTACATGGACGCGTCGGACGACTACTACAAGGCCGGCTTCAACGTCTTCAAGATCCTGGCCGGCCGGGAGGGCTGGGAGGTCCGGGACGTGGTGGGCCAGGGCACCGCCCCCGAGCAGCTCGACGCCTGCCAGAACTTCATCACCCAGAAGGTCGACGCCCTGGTGGTGGTGCAGAACTCGCCCCAGACCAGCTCCGAGTGCCTGAAGCTGGCCTACGCCGCCAAGGTCCCGGTCTACCACCTCACCCACAACCCGCCCAACGAGCCCGGCCTGGCGGGCTTCGCCGGGTTCGACTGGGTGTACGACGGCGAGCTGGCCGCCCAGTCGGCCCTCAAGCATAACGTCAAGCGACTCATCATGATCGAGGGCAAGCTCGGCCAGGGCACCGCCGCCGGCCAGACCATGGGCTTCCTGCAGGGCTACAAGAACGCCGGCAAGGACATCGGCAACCTGCTCGACAGCGTCGGTGTCAAGGGGGCGGGAGGCAAGGACCTCCAGGTGGTGTTCTGGGGCTCGGGCGGCTGGTTCGCCGACCCGGCCAAGAAGGTGATGCAGGACGCCATCACCACCCTCGGCGCCGACGGCTTCGACGGTGCGTACGTCCAGAACGACGAGATGATGACCGGCGCCCTCCAGGCCATGCAGGAGGCCGGCCTCGACCCCGGCAAGTACTGGCTCGGCGCGAGCAACGGCAAGGAGAAGTCCTGGGACTGGGTGGAGCAGGGCCTCGTGACCATGGACGTGAACCAGTGCCCGAGCCTGGAGGCTGACATCGCCTACCAGATGATCAAGGCCGACTTCGCGGGCAAGCCGCACAAGAAGGGCATCTTCGTGGCCTTCCGTCCCTACGAGAAGTCCAACCTGAACAAGCCGTCGATGATCCCGTGGATCGCCAAGGACTACATCGCCAAGCGGGACAAGCACGCCTTCAAGTACGACATCAACGACCCGGCCTTCCGCGAGAACCCGGCCTACAAGTAGGACGTCCGTAAAGAAACCGGCGGCGGCGAGGTCCTGGCGGCCTCGCCGCCCGCCGCCCTTGCAGGAGGAGCCATGCCGACCTTCGGAATCAACACCTTCCTCTTCGCCTCGCCCTTCCGGACCAAGGACCTCCCCTTCCTCGACCACGCCAAGGCCCTGGGCTTCGACCTGGTCGAGATCCCCATCGAGGGCGAGCGCGACCTCGACTACCGCAAGGCCGCCGAGGCCTACCGGCGGCTCGGCCTCAAGAGCTCGATCTGCGCGGTGATGGGCGCGCGGCGCGACCCCTCGCATCCCGACGCGGCGGTACAGAAGGGGGCCATCGCCTACATGAAGCACTGCATCGACGCCGCCCAGACCCTGGGGGCGCCGGCGGTGGTCGGCCCCCTGTACGCCGCGGTGGGCCGCACCTGGCAGGCCACCCCGAGCCAGCGCGAGCGCGATCTCGCCCGCTGCGCCAAGAACCTGCGGGTGGTCGCGAAGTACGCCGAGGAGCGCGGCGTCGCCCTGGCCCTCGAGCCGCTCAACCGCTTCGAGACGAGCTTCATCAACCTCACCGAGCAGGCGCTCGAGCTCGCCGACCGGATCGACCACCCGAGCGTGAAGCTGATGATGGACACCTTCCACGCCAACATCGAGGAGAAGAGCCTCGGGCGGGCGGTGGAACGGGCCGGTCCGCGCCTGGTCCACGTGCACGCCAACGAGAACGACCGCGGGACGCCGGGCAGCGGGCATTTGCCGTGGAGCGAGCTCTTCGCTTCCCTGAAGAAGGTAGGGTTCGACGGAGCGCTGGTCATCGAGTCTTTCTCCACCTCGGTGAAGCAGATCGCCCGGGCGGCGGCGGTGTGGCGCCCGCTGGCGCCGAGCGCGGACGAGCTCGCCACCGAGGGGCTCGCCTTCCTGCGGAGCCAGTGGACCTGAGAGCGCCCTTCGGCCGCGGGGCGCCTCGCGCGCGACCCCGCGCCCGGCACCCTCAAGAGCGCGCGGCCTTTTCGGAGGAACCATGGCGAGCACACAGAAGGTGCGAGTGGGCGTGGTCGGCCTGGGCTTCGGCGCGGAGTTCGTCCCCCTCTACCAGAAGCACCCCAACGCCGAGTGCGTGGCGGTGTGCCAGCGCGACGAGAAGAAGCTGAAGCTCGTCGGCGACACCTTCAAGGTGGCGCGGCGCTACACGCGCTACGAGGACCTGCTGCGCGATCGGGAGGTCGACGCCATCCACGTGGTGACGCCCATCGCCGCCCACGCCCCGATGACCATCGCGGCGCTGGAGGCCGGCAAGCACGCCGCCGCCACCGTGCCCATGGCCACCACGGTCGAGGAGTGCCTCAAGATCGCCGAGGCGCGCCGCAAGGCCGGCAAGGTCTACATGATGATGGAGACCGCGGTCTACACCCGCGAGTTCCTCTTCGTGAAGGAGAAGGTCGAGAAGGGCGAGCTGGGCCAGATCCAGTTCCTGCGCGGGTCGCACCAGCAGAACATGAGCCTGCCGGGCTGGCCGGACTACTGGTACGGCTTCCCCCCCATGCACTACGCCACCCACGCCGTGAGCCCGCTCCTGGCGCTGGCCCAGGCCGAGGTCGAGTCGGTGGTCTGCCTGGGCTCGGGCCGCATCCGGGCCGAGTACGCCCAGCGCTACGGCTCCCCGTTCGCGGTGGAGAGCGCGCTCCTCAAGCTCCGCAACTCGGATCTGGCCTGCGAGGTGACCCGCTCGCTCTTCGACACCATCCGGCAGTACCGGGAGAGCTTCGACGTGTACGGCACCAAGGCTTCCTTCGAGTGGGAGCAGGTGGTGGGCGACAAGCCGGTCCTCTACTCCGGCTTCGAGGACGCGGCGCGGGTGGAGGCCCCGGACTTCGGGCACAGGCTGCCCAAGGAGATCGCGCCCTACACCCTCCACGGCGTCTACGACGAGGAGCACGCCCACACCTCCTTCATCCAGGGGTCGGGGCACGGCGGCTCGCACCCCCACCTGGCCCACGAGTTCATCGCGGCCATCCTGGAGGGACGGGAGTCGAGCGTCGACGCCCGGCGGGCGGCCAACTGGACGATGGCCGGCATCTGCGCTCACCAGTCGGCCATGAACGGCGGCCGCAGGGTGGAGATCCCCGTCGCCGGCTAGGCGGGGAGTCCTGGTTCACGAGAGAGAGGGGAAAGCCATGGCGAAGATCGCGATGATTGGGGCGGGCAGCCTCGTCTTCTGCAAGACCTTGATGGCCGACTTCTTGGCCACGCCGGCGCTGGCCGGCAGCGAGTACCGCCTGATGGCGCTCAGCCACCGGCGGCTCGACAAGATGAAGGCCTTCGTCGAGCGGATGATCGCCGACAACCGGGTGGACGCGCGGGTGACCGCCACCACCGACCGGCGCGAGGCGCTGCGCGGGGCCGACTACGTGGTGGTCATGATCCAGGTCGGCGGGGTCGAGGGGTTCAGGTGCGACTACGAGATCCCCATGCGCTACGGCGTCGACAACTGCATCGGCGACACCATGGGGCCGGGCGGCATCTTCCGCGCGCAGCGCCACATCCCGGCGCTCCTCGAGATCGCCCGCGAGATGCGCGAACTCTGCCCGCGCGCCATCCTCTTCAACTACGCCAACCCCATGGCCATGTGCTGCTGGGCCCTGGGCTCGGTGGAGGGCCTCGAGTTCATCGGCCTCTGCCACGGCGTGCAGACCACCATGGACCTCATCGCCTCCTACACCGGGAAGAAGAAGGAGGAGATCGACTTCCTGGCCGCCGGCATCAACCACATGGCCTGGTTCCTCCGGCTCGAGCACCGCGGGCAGGACCTCTACCCGCTGCTCAAGGCCAACTTCGAGAAGCCCGGCTTCTACGTGAACGAGAAGGTCCGCGGCGAGGTGATGCGCCACTTCGGCTACTTCATGACCGAGAGCACCGGCCACCTCTCCGAGTACCTGCCCTACTTTCGCAAGAACCAGAGGGCGATCGCCGCCTACTGCGACGAGCCGGCCTTCGGCGGCGAGACCGGTGCCTACTACCACTACTGCGCCATGATCGACGAGAAGTTCCAGCGCCTCGACCCGCTCTCCATCGAGTCGACCAAGCTCGGCCCGCGCAGCGCCGAGTACTGCTCGCACATCATCGAGGCCAAGGAGACCGGGCGGGTCTTCCGGCTCAACGGCAACGTGCGCAACGACGGCTACATCACCAACCTGCCCGCCGGCTGCTGCGTGGAGGTGCCCATCTACGTGGACCGGACCGGCCTCCACCCGACCGGCGTCGGCGCGCTGCCCGCGCCCCTCGCCGCCCTCAACATGACGAACGTCCTCGTGCAGGGGCTCTCGGTGCAGGCGGCCCTCCAGGGCGACACCGAGCTCCTGGTGCAGGCCTGCGCGCTCGACCCCTTGACCGCCGCGGTCCTCACCCTGGGGGAGATCCGCCAGATGACCGCCGAGATGCTGGAGAAGGAGCGCGCCTGGCTCCCCCAGTTCGCGGGGAAGAAGGTCCGCACCGTCCCGGCCGTCGCCGTGCCCAAGGACGTGGTGCGCCAGGAGGTGCCCCTCGATCCGGCCCTGGCCATCGCGAACCGCTTCGGGAGGCTGGCCCAGGTCTAGGGGACGGGCGGGGGGAGAGGAACCTAGGCGTCGCGAGGCCCCAACAGACGTTCCCAGAGGGGGCCCCAGCCGGCGACGGGCGGGGCTCGGAGGAAAGAAGCCATGGCGAGCACCGATAACAACTACCCGAAGCTGCACAACGCAACCTGGCCCGGGGTGGTCGGCAAGGGCTCCCCGGGGGCCGAGCCGTTCATCTCGCTCGACGAGATGATCGAGCTCACCGCCGGCGCCGAGGTGGACGGCGTCAAGTTCGACGGGATCGACGTCTTCGCCTGCGCCCCGCACCTCGACATCGACTCCACCGACGACGACCTCAGGCGGCTCGCCGACCGGGTGCGGGCGAAGGGCCTCGTCATCGGCTCGCTGGTGGCGCCGGTCTGGGGCCCCGCCGGGGGCGGCTCGGCCATGGGGGGCGAGGAGGAGCGCCGGAAGTTCCTGGCCGCGGTCCGCAAGGCCTGCGCCCTGGCCCAGAAGCTCGCGAAGCTCGGCGTCCGCCCGGACGGGGTGGTGCGCATCGATTCCTCGGTCGACCCCGGCAGCTGGTCCAAGGACCCCGCAGGGAACCAGAAGCGGATCGCCGACACCTTCCGCCAGGCCTGCGACATCGCCGAGGGGTACGGCGAGCGCCTGGCGGCGGAGGGAGAGATCTGCTGGGGCGGCATGCACAGCTGGCGGCGCATGGTGGAGCTCCTCGAGCTCGTGAACCGCCCCAGGACCCTGGGGCTGCAGGCCGACATGGCCCACACCCTCCTCTTCCTCCTCGGCTACAACGCGCCCGAGGACGCCCTCCTCCCGCAGGGCTTCGACTGGAAGGACCAGGCCCGCTTCCAGCAGGCGTACCAGAAGCTCACCGACGCCCTGCGTCCGTGGACCATCGACCTCCACATCGCCCAGAACGACGCCACGGTGTTCGGCTCCGGAACCCACGACAAGACCGGCCGGCACTGCCTGCCCAAGGACCCCAACGGCAAGCTCGACATCGCCCGCGAGGCGGGGTGCTGGCTGCGGGACGAGCAGGGCCAGCTCACCCGCCGCATCCGGCACCTGTGCTGGGACGGCTGCATGTTCCCCAACGCCACCATGCGGCAGCGGCAGACCTGGAACGACATCCTCGCCGCCATGATCTCGGTCCGCCAGGCCCACGGCTGGCGCCAGTAGCTGAGGGAAAGGGAGGAACCCCATGAGCGACCTACGCATCGGGATGATCGGTTACGGCTTCATGGCCCGGGCCCACTCCAACGCCTACCGCAAGGTGTCGAACTTCTTCGAGGTGAAGCGCCGGCCGGTGCTGCAGGTGGCCTGCGCTCGCAACGAGGGCCAGGCCAAAGCCTTCGCCGCCACCTGGGGCTACCAGGCCGTCGAGACCGACTGGAAGCGGCTCGTGCAGCGCGACGACGTCGACGCCGTCGACATCTGCGCGCCCAACAACATGCACTGCGAGATCGCGGTGGCCGCCGCCAGGGCCGGCAAGATGGTGCTCTGCGAGAAGCCGCTCGCCATGGACGTCGAGCAGGGCCGCCTCATGGTGGAGGCGGTGTCGAGGGCCAAGGTGCCCAACATGGTCTGGTACAACTACCGGCGCATCCCGGCGGTCACCCTGGCGAGGCAGCTCGTCGAGGAGGGCCGGCTCGGGCGGATCTTCCACTTCCGGGCCAAGTTCCTGCAGGACTGGACCATGTCCGCCGACCTGCCCCAGGGCGGTCAGGGCCTGTGGCGGCTCGACGTGGCCGCCGCCGGCAGCGGCGTCACCGGCGACCTCCTCGCCCACTGCATCGACACGGCGCGCTGGCTGAACGGGGAGGTCGACCAGGTGAGCGCCATGACCGAGACCTTCATCAAGGAGCGCAAGCACAACCTGACCGGCAAGGTCGAGCCGGTCGGGATCGACGACGCCTGCGCCTTCTTGGCCCGTTTCGAGAACGGCTCGCTGGCCACCTTCGAGTCCACCCGCTACGCCCGCGGCCACAAGGCCCAGTACGTCTTCGAAATCAACGGACAGGACGCCTCCATCGCCTGGGACCTTCACGATCTGCACCGCCTGGACTACTTCGACCACCGCGATCCGGGGCGGCTGCGGGGCTGGCGCTCGATCCACGTCACCGACGGCGACCACCCGTACATGGGGCACTGGTGGGTCCCCGGCCTGCAGATCGGGTACGAGCACAGCTTCGTGCACGGGGTGGCCGACTTCCTCGCCGGGCTCGAGACCGGGAAGGCGGCTCAGCCCACCTTCGAGGACGCGCTCGCCACGCAGCGGGTCTGCCAGGCGGTGCTGGAGAGCGCCCGGCAGGGGAAGTGGGTGAAGGTCTAGCCAACCCGGCGGGGACGAGCGCGGGCCGCCCTCCGGACCGGCGGCCACCCTCGGGTGCCGTCGCGCCCGCCCCCGCCGGCCAGGGATGCGCCGTGGCCTCGATCAAGGACATCGCCCGGTTGGCCGGCGTCTCGGTCACCACCGTGTCGCGGGTCCTCTCCGACTACCCGCTCGTCGGGAAGGACACCCGGGCCAGGGTGAAGCGGGCCATCGCCGCGACAGACTATCGGCCGAACCTCCTCGCCCGCGGTCTGCGCTCGCGCAGCGGCAACGTCATCGGCCTGGTGGTGCCGGAGATCCGCCACGAGACTTTCGCCACCTTCGTCCAGTTCACCGGCCGCTTCTGCGCCGAGTACGGCTTCGGGCTGATGGTGGGGAGCACCGGGGGTACCCCCGAGGCCGAGGGCGCCTTCATCGAGGACCTGCTGCGGCGCCACGTGGACGGGATCATCTTCTCGCGGGTCTCGGATCGCAGCCGGGTGATCCGCTTCGTCGAGCGCTCGAACATCCCGGTGGTGATCCTCGATCGCTCGCTGAAGCGCGAGAACATCCCCACGGTGGTGCTCGACAACCCCGGGGCCGGGGCGCTCGCCGCCGAGCACCTCGTGAGCCTCGGCCACACCGCCATCGGGGTGGTGACCGGCCCGCTCGACATCGCCCTGTGCCGCGAGCGCCAGCAGGGCTTCGTGGCCGCGCTGAGGCGGCACGGGCTCGAGCTACCCCCCGCCCGGGTCTTCGAGGGCGATTTCAAGTCCGCCGGCGGGCTGGCGGCGGCGGAGGCCTTCCTCGAGGGCGGGTTGCCCTTCACCGCCCTCTGGTGCCACAACGACCTCATGGCCCTCGGAGCCATGCGGGCCTTGGTCCGGCACGGCGTCAGGATCCCGCGCGACCTCTCGGTGGTGGGGATGGACAACAGCACCTTCTGCGAGCTCAGCGATCCCTCGCTCACCACCGTCAGCCAGCCCTTCGAAGACATGTGTCGGCGGGCCGTCGAGCTCATCGTCGGCATGCGCGGCGGGGAGAGGCCAGCGGAACGACGCCTGGTGGTGGCACCGGGCCTCATCGCCCGCGAGTCGTCGGCGGCGCCGCCGAGGACCCTCGTGCGGCCCCTCGGCCTCTCGCGCCCGCCGGGCCGGACGGCGCCGGCGCGGGGCTCCGCCGGCCGCGGCGCTTCGCGCGCCGCTCCCGAGTCCCCGGACGCGGAGCGGGCTTCCCCCCTCGGACAGGGTGCGCGCACCCTGGAC
>Ga0335081_10017258_pt1 | contig 11688 bp, 9 predicted proteins | sample Lox_Sample_35_FD_206713 | JGI IMG/M metagenome (GOLD analysis project Ga0335081, IMG submission 206713) | Soil microbial communities from Loxahatchee National Wildlife Refuge, Florida, United States - Lox_Sample_3.5 | ecosystem: Environmental > Terrestrial > Soil > Wetlands | place: USA: Florida... | reverse complement strand
GTGACCGAGGGTCACCCGGACAAGGTGGCGGACCAGATCTCCGACGGCGTGCTGGACGCGGTGCTCAGGGACGATCCGATGGGCCGGGTGGCGTGCGAGACGCTCGTGAATACCGGCCTGGTCGTGGTCTCCGGGGAGATCACGACCACCACCTACGTCGACATTCCCGAGGTGGCGCGGGAGACGATCAGGAAGATCGGCTACACCAACGCCGAGTACGGCTTCGACTACAACACGTGCGCGGTGATCAACGCGATCGACAAGCAGTCGCCCGACATCGCCCAGGGCGTTGACCGCGCCTGGGAGTCGCGGATGGATCCCGGCGACGACGATGAGCTCGATATCGCCGGCGCGGGCGATCAGGGGATGATGTTCGGGTACGCGTCGAACGAGACCGAGGAGCTGATGCCGCTCCCGATCTCGCTCGCGCACAAGCTGGCCAAGCGCCTTGCCGACGTACGGCGGGCGGAGATCCTCCCGTACCTGCGCCCCGATGGGAAGACGCAGGTGACCGTGCGGTATGTGGACGGCCGCCCGGTCGAGGTCGAGAAGCTGTTGATCTCGACCCAGCATCGCGACGGCGCCGAGTCGCTGCTGAAGGACGACCTGTGGGAGCACGTGATCGAGCCGGTCGTGCCCGAGGAGCTCTACGACGCCCGCAAGCTGCACAAGAATCTGCTCGTGAACCCGACCGGCCGGTTCGTGATCGGGGGTCCGATGGGCGACTGCGGCCTCACCGGCCGGAAGATCATCGTCGACACCTACGGCGGGATGGCGCGCCACGGTGGCGGCGCATTCTCCGGTAAGGATCCTTCGAAGGTTGATCGCAGCGCCGCCTACGCCGCCCGGTATGTCGCAAAGAACGTGGTGGCGGCCGGTCTCGCCGACCGGGCCGAGGTCCAGGTGGCGTACGCGATCGGGGTCGCCCATCCGGTGTCGGTGATGGTCGAGACGTTCGGGACCGAGAAGGTCGGTCGCTCGCGGATCCTCGAGCTGATCGATGAGCATTTCGACCTGCGCCCGGGGGCGTTCCGGAACTATCTGCGGCTGCATCGGCCGATCTACCAGAAGACCGCGGCGTACGGTCACTTCGGGCGCGAGGATCACGACTTCACGTGGGAGCGGACCGACAAGGCGGCCGCCCTCCGTGCCTCGGCTGGTCTCGACACCGCGGCTGTGAACGCCTAGCGCCAGGGCCCTGGCGCCCCGGGGCGGCCACCGCGGGCACGCCCCGGGACATCTGCGCCACCGCCGGCGCCTGAAAAACGCAGCAAACCCCGATTTTGTCCGGCGCCCCGCTCACATAAGCATGCTGTCCATGGATATGTGGCCGGGCGGCTCCGCGCCAGCCGGCTTTGTCCATTTATGCAGGTTCTTAGACCTGCGGGTGGGTCAGACGGAGCTCGTGGAGCGCCCGGTCGACGGTGCGGCAGATCCGCGCGGGATCGTCGACGCCACGGAACGAGAAGTCGTACGCCGCCCCGCCGGCGGTGTCGAAGTCGACGGTTCCCACGCCCAGCAGGCGCTCGAGCAGCCGCTGGCGGGAGTTGACGTTCTGGACCCGCTCGAGCCGCGTCTCGTGCATCTCCCGCGAGATCAGTCCCGAATGGATCGTGAGGCGCCGGTTGGTGATCGTGTAGGTCGTGCTGATCCGTCTGATCAGACCCCACAGCAGCACGACGACGAACACGACGAGCACCGCGGCGCCGACCCAGCCCGCCTGCACGCCACCATTGGCGATGCGCGTTACGACGCCCGCGATCACGCCGGCGATGATCGCGATGAGCAGCCCCCTCACGTAGAACGCGAGCATCGACCGCCACGACGGATGACCGTGGAAGAAGACCTGCTCTCCTGGTTCGGGATCCACCGGCGCCCAGGGTACCGGGCGAAGATCAGCTTCCGATCAGGATCCCGACCACGGCCACGATGCCCGCGAGCACCGCCAGCAACCCCGCCAGCGGCGCCGGCTCGACCTCAACGCGGCCGGATGGCCGCAGCAGCGCGAACCACGCCACGGCTGGGCTGCCGACGATCGCGCACGCAAACGCCCACCCGCGCTGTCCGGCGCGCTCGGCGGCGACCGTCCCGAGCATCCGCGAGCACGCCTCGAGCGCGATCGCAAGCCCGAGCAACAGCCGCCCGTCGCGGAACGCGACGACGATCACGCCCAGGTACAGCTCGGCGATCAGAACCGCCGCGAGCACCAGACCGGTGAGGACGCCGGCGCCGTGCACGTACCCCGGGGGAACCGGCGTGTGCTCGACCTTGACCGGGCTCCAATCCGGCGCCGGTGGTCGCTTCTCGGTCTGCCTCTCCGGGCGGGACTTCGGCCGGGCGCGCTCGCCTGGCTCGCGCTCCCCTGGCCCGCGCTCGCGCTCGCCGCGCTCGCCGCGCTCGCCGCGCTCCCGCCGCTCACGCCCGCGCCGCTCGCGCTCGCGGCGCCCGCGTCCGTGCCCGTGCCCGGGCCCGTGCTCGAGGTCGAAGAGCTTGGACACGAGCGTCTCCCGAACCATCTCCCGATCGGGACCGAGCGTGGCCGAATCGAGCCTCATCAGGCCGAGTCCGCGCGCCGGGACGAGCTCGCGGTAGACCGAGTCGTGCGGCCCGGGGCTCGACCGGCACATGACGACCAGCCGGGCGCGCGGGTAGTAAGCGTCGACCGGGAGCCACTCGTCGCCGTCTGCGCCCGAGGAACGAAGCCAATGGAAGATGTGGTCGCGGCGGCCCACCTCGCCGAGGAGCTCGTCGCACATCGAAAGGATGGTCGAATCAGGGAGGCCGCGCTCGGCTGGCTCGCCACGGCCGGGAACAGGCTCCCGCAGGGTGTCGGCGGGACGATGGGCCGTCATCCTCACCGAACTTTACCCTCCGGGGCCTCGATGAATCCCCGCTTGCAAACACCGCCGGAGCTGATCGCGCGTGTCGAGCCCCTCACGCTGACGCGCGCCGTCCGCGGGCCGTTCGACTACAGGTTGCGCCCCGACCAGGCCGACGTCGGCGTCGGCTCGCTGCTCCGAGTGCCGTTCAACGGCCGCCGGACGTTGGGCGTCGTGCTCGAGCTGGCCAACGAGTCCGAGCTCGCGCTGGAGCGCCTCGCCGAGCCCGACGCCGTGCTGCCTCCCGGCGTTCCTCCGGATCTGGTCGCGCTCGCGGGCTGGATCGCGGCGGAGTACTGCTCGACGCCGGCAAGAGCGCTCGGGCTTGTTCTGCCCCCGGGCACCGCGGGCGGGGTCAAGCGTAAGCAGGTGCTCGTGGCCGAGCTCACCGGCGCAGGCGCGGAGGCGCTCGACGGCGGCGTCCGCCTGACCGACCGCCAGCGGACCGCGCTCGACGCCCTTCGCCGCGACGGGTCCGCGGTGGCGGCCTCGCTTGGAACCGACACGCTCCGCCGCCTCGAGGGACGCGGGCTAGTGACGCTCGGCCTGCGCGATCACGCTCGCCGACCGCGGTCCGTGTCGATCGGGCGGCGGCTCGACGCTCCGCCGCCGCTCACAGGCGAACAGGCGGCCGCTCTCGACCGCATCCTCGCAGCAGTTCAAGACCGGGACGCGGATGGGCGGTTCCTGCTCCACGGCGTGACGGGCTCGGGCAAGACCGAGGTGTATCTGCGCGCCGTCGAGGCGACCCTCGCCGCCGGACGCAGCGCGATCGTACTCGTCCCCGAGATCGCGCTTACGCCCCAGACCGTGGGCCGCTTCCAGGCTCGGTTCGGGGACGTGGTCGCAGTTCTTCACTCAGGGCTCGGCCAGGGGGAGCGGCACGACGAGTGGCTCAGGTTGCGTGCCGGAGAGGCCCGCGTGTGCGTCGGGCCTCGCTCGGCGGTGTTCGCCCCGCTTGCCGACATCGGCTTGATCGTCGTCGACGAGGAGCACGACGCGTCCTACAAGCACGAAGGGGATCCCCGCTACGACGCACGCACGGTCGCAATCCGCCGCGCGCACATGCACGGTGCGGTGGTCCTGGCCGGCAGCGCGACACCGCGCCCCGAAAGCGCGGTCACGCTCAAGCGCCTGCGCCTCCGGGACCGCATCGACGGCCGCTCGCTGCCGCCCGTCGAGGTGCTTGACATGCGCGGCACCCACCACCCGCTCCATCCCGCGACGCGGATGGCGCTCGCCGACGTGCGCAGCGCCGGCAGCAAGGCGATCGTCCTGCTGAACCGCCGCGGCTGGTCGAACTTCCTGGCCTGCCGAGGCTGTGGGCACGTTTGGATGTGCCCGAACTGCGACGTCGCGCTCGTGCTCCACCGGGCCGCCGGGCAGCTCGCGTGCCATCACTGCGGCCACCGCCGGCGGGCGCCGAGCCGCTGCGAAGAGTGCGGCTCAGTCGCCGTGGCCCGCCACGGCGCCGGCACCGAGAGCGTCGAGCAGGAGCTCCGCGAGGCGTTCGGGACCGGTCTCCCGGTGTTCCGCCTCGACGCCGATGCCGCCGCCGGCAAGGACCGGCTTGCGCGGACGCTGGCGGCGTTCGAGGCAGCGCCGGCCGGCGTGCTCGTCGGAACGCAGATGGTGGCCAAGGGCCACGACTTCGCCGGCGTGAGCCTCGGAGTCGTGCTCGACGCCGATCAGACGCTGAGGTTCCCGGACTTCCGTGCCGAGGAGCGGACGTTCGCGCTGGTCACGCAGCTCGCCGGGCGGGTCGGGCGCAGCGAGGATGCCGACCCACCCACCCGACCGGCGCGAGTGCTCGTCCAGACGCTCGCTCCGACCGCCGAATCGCTCGCCTTCGCCGCGCGCCACGACTCGGACGGGTTCCTCGAGCAGGAGCTCGCGCGGCGACGCGCCCTCGGCTACCCGCCGTACGGGTCGCTGATCCGGATCGTCTGCTCGGCGGAGGAGGCGGAGGAGGCGGTCGCGGTGGCGACGCGCCTGCACGGCCTGATCGCGCCCGTGGGCGAGACCGTGCTCGGGCCGGCGCCACTGTTCAGGCTGCGCGGCCGGTCGCGCAGCCAGCTCGTGATCAAGTGCCGGGACCGACGAGCCACCGTGCGCGCGGTCGGAAGCGCGGTCGACCAGTGCGCCGCCGACGCCCAGCGCCGGCGTGTCAGCGTCAGCGTCGATGTCGATCCGCAGTGAGTCTGTGCGCCTCACGAAATGACGCGCGCCGGATGCGTCCCAGTGCCGGCGCTGGATCGCCCCGATCGCACGGCATTTCGCTCGACGCACTAAGCTCATCTCGTGTCCGATTCGACCACTGAGACCACTCCTGAGACGGCCCTCGAGGAAGACCTCGAGGCCGGCGCCGGCGCCGACCCGAGGGAGGCCGAGCTCGATCCCGAGGCCGCGGCCCGGCGGACCGCCGCCCTCGCCCAGATCCGCCAGTTCGGCGATCCGGTGCTCCGCACCAAGGCCCGCGCGATCGACCGCTTCGACGACGCCCTGCGCGAGGAGATCGAGCGGATGGGCCACCTGATGGACGACGCCATCGGAGTCGGGCTGGCGGCGACGCAGGTCGGCGTCGTCCACCGCCTGCTCGTCTACCGCGTCCAGCAGGGCGCGGAGCTCGCCGCGCTGATCAACCCGGAGGTCGAGTGGTCGGGCCGCGACACCGAGTCGATGGAGGAGGGGTGCCTCAGCCTTCCCGGTGTGCTCGTCGACGTCGAGCGGCCGGTCTACGTACGCGTACGCGCGCTCAACGAGCAGGGCGAGCCGATCATGATCGAGGCCTCGGGCCTCGAGGCGCGCGTGATCCAGCACGAGATCGACCACCTCGACGGCGTGCTGATCCTCGACCGGACCAGCCGAGAGCAGCGCAAGGAGGCGATGCGCGTCATGCGCGAGGCGCAGCAGGCCGCCTAGGCCTGCTCGCCCCAGACGAGAGCGCTGGGCCGGCGCGTGCGCACCGTCTATCTAGGCACCTCGGAGTTCGCAGCCGGCGTCCTCAGGCGCCTTGCGGACTCGCCGCATCGTCCCGAGCTGATCGTCACCCGCCCCGATAGGCCCCGCGGCCGCGGTCGAAAGCTGTCCCCGCCGCCGGTCGCCGACGCCGCCCGCGAGCTCGGGATCGCGCTCGACCAGCCGGCCTCGGTCAACGATCCGCCGGCGGTCGAGACGATCGCGCGGGCCCACCCTGAGGTGGTGTGCGTGTGCGCCTTCGGCGCGCTGATCAAGGAGCCGTTGCTGTCGCGCTGGCCGATGCTCAACGTCCACCCCTCGCTGCTGCCACGGTGGCGCGGCGCCGCCCCGATCGAGCGCGCGATCATGGCCGGCGACGAGGTCACCGGCGTGTCGATCATGCGCGTCGGCGAGGGATTCGACGACGGGCCGGTGTGCGCCTGGGAGCCCGAGACGATCCGGCCGGACGACACGTACGGAGCACTCGCGCGCCGGCTCGAACATCTCGGCGGCGACCTGCTGGTCAAGACGCTCGACGAGCAGCCGCCATGCAACGAACAGGAGGAGGCGCTCGTCACCTACGCGTCCAAGATCTCCGCCGAGGACCGTGCGCTCGACCCCGCGCGCCCCGCGGTCGAGCTGGAACGCGCAGTTCGCGCGCTCACGCCGCACATCGGCGCCTTCGTGGTGCTGCACGACGGATCTCGGCTCGGCGTACAGGCGGCGCGCGTACTCGCGGACGACGTGCCAGGCCCGCCGCAAGGCGTGATCTCGTTCGACGGGCAGGTGCCGGTGCTCGGGTGCGCCGAGGGCGCACTCGAGCTCGTCGAGGTGCAGCCTCCGGGCGGGCGCCCGATGAGCGGCGCCGATTACCTGCGCGGGCACAGGAAGTAGCGGCGTGCCGGCGACGAAGAGCCGCAGCCGAGTCTCGCCGGCGCGCGCCTGCGCGCTACGCGTGGTCCGGCGCACGTTCGAGGAGGACGCCTACGCCGACCGGGCATTCGCTGCCGAGGCGGCCGGCCTCGAACCACGCGATCGCGCCCTGGCGATGGCGCTCAGCTACGGCACGATCCAGCGCCGCGGGACGCTCGACCACGTCGCCGCACAACTGACCGACCGACCGCTCGGGCGCCTCGATCCGCCCGTGCTCGCGACGATCCGTCTCGGGTTGTTCGAGCTGCTGTTTCTCGGGGGGACCGCGCCGCACGCCGCCGTGAACGAGAACGTCGAACTCGTCAAGCAGACGCGACCGCACGCCGTCGGGCTGGTAAACGCCGTTCTGCGCCGGGCGGCGCGAGAGGGACAGAGCATCGTCGCGGGACTCGACGACCGTTCACCCGAGCACGCCGCGATCCTCCACTCCGTCCCCGCCTGGCTCGCCGGTCAGTGGTGGGAGGAGTTGGGTGCGGAGGATGCCCGCGCGCTGCTGCGCACGATCAACGAGCCGGCCGAGTCGGCGGTCCGGGTGAACACACTGGTCGCGAGCGCGGGAGACGTCGCGGCGGCGCTGCCAGTGCCAAGCCGACCCGCCGCGTGCCCGCCGGTACCAAGCCGCGCCGCCGCCGGACTTCCAGAGGGGCTCGTGCTGGACGGACCATTCGATCTCGAGGGGTCAGAGCTGTGGTCGAGCGGCCGGGTACAGCCTCAGTCGCGCGGCTCGATGCTCGTCTCGCGGATCGTCGATCCGCGACCGGGACAGCGCGTGCTCGACCTGTGCGCGGCCCCCGGTGGCAAGACCACGCATCTGGCGGCGCTGATGGGCGACAGCGGCGAGGTCGTGGCCGTCGAGCGGCATCCGGGCCGTGCCGCAGCGCTCGAGCGCACGGCCACCCGGCTGCGCGTCTCCTCGGTGCGGGTCGAGGTCGGAGACGCCGCGATCCCGCGGACCGACGGACTGTTCGACCGGATTCTGGTCGATGCGCCGTGCAGCGGGCTCGGCACGTTGCAGTCGCGGCCGGATCTTCGCTGGCGCCGGCAGCCAGAGGCCATCCCGGAGCTCGCGGCGCTCCAGTACCGGATCCTCGACGCCGCCTCCCAGGCCCTTGCGGCCGGGGGTGCGCTCGTGTACTCCGTGTGCACGATCTCGCGCGCAGAGAGCGACGATGTGATCGCGGCATTCCTGAGCGAACACGGCGATTTCTCGCTTCAGATGCGAATTCAGCTGCTCCCGCACCGTGACGGCACGGACGGATTCTTCATTGCTCGCCTAGGCCATGCCTCTGCATCTTGAGACGCGCGTCCGGGTGGCCTGCCCGAGCGGCCCGTTAACCTGTGCATAACGTGACCGATCCGATGCCCAAGCTCGGTCCGGAGTGTCCGGGGTGCGGAGAGCCCTGGCTTCGCCCGACCGCGTCACCCGGCCGCTACCGATGCGTGTACTGCCTGCAGCGGTACGAGCTCGTCTCGGTTTGCCCGAATTGCGGCGAGCACTCGACGATCGTCCGCATGTCGAGCACGGCGATCGTCGCCTGCAACCACTGCCACGGCAGCATGCTCCGGGCGGTGTGACGTGACGATCGCGGCCGGCGGACGGGCGGACACGACCTTGGCGCTGCTGCGCGAGCGCCGGGTCGCCCCGTCGATCCTGTCGGCGGACTTCGCTCGGCTTGGCGAGCAAGTCGACGAGGTACTCGCGGCCGGAGCCAAGGTCATCCACGTCGACGTCATGGACGGCCACTTCGTGCCTCCGATCACGTTTGGCGCGATCATCGTCGACGCACTCGCAGAGCGCGTTCACGGCGCCGGCGGGATCCTCGACGTGCATCTGATGATCGAGCGTCCCGAGCGCTACGTCGGCGACATCGCTAAGGCCGGCGCCGACAGCATCACGATCCACTACGAGGCGACGCCGCACCTGCACTACACCTTGAACGCGATTCGCGAGGCCAGCTGCACGGCCAGCGCCGCGATTAATCCCGGCACCCCCGTCGACAGCCTGTTCGAGGTCGCCCACGAGCTGCTCGACATGGCCTTGTGCATGAGCGTCAACCCCGGATGGGGCAACCAGGTGTTCATCCCGTGGTCGCTCGACAAGCTGGCGCGGATGCGTGGCGCGCTGCCCGACCAGGTCGCGCTCGAGGTCGACGGCGGCGTCCACGAGGCCACCGCGGGTCCGTGCGTCGAAGCCGGGGCGAACCTGCTCGTGACCGGCTCGGCCGTGTTCGGCGCAAGCGATCCGGCCGCTGCGTACGCCGCTATCGCGGCCGCGGCCGGCGCGGTGTGATCGGCCGGGTCCGGGCAGCATCAAATCGGGTCCGACGCTAGGCTGACCACGGTGCGCTCTGGGAGTTTTGGGTCCGCTCTTGCGATGGTGCTCGCTGTCGCGGTGTGCGCGGGATGCGGCTCGAGCGGATCCTCGAAGGTCAGCGCCGGAACCTACGTGAGTGCCGTCTGCTCGGCGATCTCGCCGCTCGAGAAGGACGTCGTGTCCCGGAGCAGCGCGCTCAACTCGACGACGGCGCCGAACGCCACGCAGGCCAAGAAGACGCTCCAGGGGTTCCTGGTCGCTGTCGAGGGAGACGCGGCGCGCGCGCTGTCCAGGATCCAGTCGGCGGGCACGCCCGACATCTCGAACGGCAAGACGGTGGCCGGAACGATCACCAAGACGTTCACCGAGCTCCGGGACACGCTGCGGGCCGCGGTGACCAAGTCGAAGTCGCTGCCGACCGACTCACCGTCGTCGTTCAAGACCGCCGCGCAGGCGCTCGGCACGAGCGTCAAGAACTCGCTCAACGGCATCGATTCGAGCGGCCTCACCAACCCGGACCTTCAGAAGGCCGCGGCCGGAGAGCTGGCCTGCAAGAGCCTGGCGAGCAGCTGAGCGCTCAGCCGCGCGCCGGCGCCGCCCCGAGCCGGTAAACCCCCCACAGCAGGCCGCACAACACGAGCGCCGCCGTGAAGTAGGAGACCTCGACGCGGGTCACCTCGTTGCTGATCGCCTCCGACAGCATGAACGCCACGAACAGGCCGGCCGAGAACAGCCACGCAACGGCGGCGCGGGTGGCGCGCCCCCGGGCGAGCGCCGCCTGGTTGAGCGTGCCGGCGGTGAGGTGCAGGCCCATGCCGAGGCCGACCAGCGCCAGGCCGATGCGCCCGTAGTGGAAGCCCTTGTCCCCGAGGAGGGCGGTCATGACGAACGGCCCGATCGCGAGCAGCCCGATCGCGACCGCGCTGGCGAACGCGGCGATGACCTTGATCGTGGTGAGGATTGCCTTGTGGAACTCGTCGGCCGACTCGCGCGCCTCGAGGCTCGCCAGGTGGGGGAGGATCGAGGTCTGGATCGCCTGGAACAGCTGCAGCGGGGCTCGCACGATCAGCATCACGTTGAACACGAAGCCGGTGATCCCGACGGTCAGCCCGGCCTTGCTCCCGGCGTTCGCCGCGACGATCAGCACACCGGCGTTCATCAGGGTCTGCTCGGCGAGCATGATCCCGACGACCGACACCGCGAAGCCGGTTCCGCGCTTGAGGCTGAGGTCGGCGGCGGCCTCCTCGATCTCGGCGTGCGCGGGCCCTTCGCGCGCCGCGTCGGCCACCGGCACCCCCGCCGGAGCATCGACCCTGAGCCGAGAGAACGCGAACGGAATCACGCACAGCGACGCGAACGGCGCCACCGCCATGCCGAGCCCGACCGCCGCCTGGCCCGAGGCGATCCCGACCGCGACCGCGAGCGCGAACATGAACCGCGAGGTCGATTCGAGGAACACGAGGCCGCCGTACAGCGCGAACCTCTGGTGACCGGCAAGCCAGCCCCGCGCGAAGTAGCTGGCGGCGTACGCGAGGACCCCGATTACGAGGATCCAGTAGAGCGCGCTCGAGCCGTCGAAAATCCCATTCTCGATCTCCGGCCGGAGCGCGAGCGCGACGATCAGGAACAGAGTCGCGAACGAGAACTGGATCAGAGCCGGGATCCGGAGCGGGTGGCCGTGGAGCCCCCTGGCCCGGCGGTCGGCGATCGTCCGCGAGAGCAACTGCTCGATCGGACGGTAGATCACCGACAGGATCACGAACATGATCGCCCAGCACAGGGAGATCCGGCTGTAAGAGGCGGGGTCGAGTGCGTGGCTGGCGAGAGCGAGGTAGAGGAACGTGAAGATCCCGGTCGACGCGATCCCGATCGAGAGGATTCGGGCGCCCGAGGCGTAAGACGGCTGCGCTGGGCCTTCCGGTGGACCGTCCGGGACCTGCGCGCCCGCCCCGTTGGTGGCCAGCGGGGCCGGAGCGGTCGTCGCGTCGTGCGGCGGCGTCATCGGACCCGCACCAGCAGCATCGTCCAGGGGAACGGCGAGCGTGCCTCGATCACGTCGCCGTGGCGGCTGAGCATGTCCACGAAGCTTCGCCTGGACCAGTGGTTGACGTGTCCCGGGGTGTTGCCGAGGTCGCGCACGTAGGCGCCCCGGGCGACGTTCAGCATCCGCCACAACGGCTCGCGTGGGACCGACACCAGCAGGTGCCGCGCGGCCACGCGGGCCATCTCGGCGACCGTCCGCTCGGGATCGGGTACGTGCTCGAGCACCTCGATCGCGGCCGCGAGATCGAACGAGGAGTCAGCGAAGGGCAGATCCTGAAGCTCGTCGGCGCTCATCGCGCGGAACTCGAGGTTCGGGCGCGGTCGGGTGATCCACTCGGCTTCGAGCTTGGGGTCCTCGAGGTCTATGCCCAGCACGGGCCTCTGCCCGAGCTGCTGCGCCCACCGGGACGTGAGCACTCCTTCGCCGCAGCCGACGTCGAGCACGGACTCCGGCGCGGCCCGCTCGAACAGCTGCTCGAGGGTGCCCTCGAACCCCGCCATCAGCCGGCGCACGATGGGATTCGTCGAGCCGTACTTATCGAACGTGTTGCCGGTCGGGAC
>Ga0335081_10017257_pt1 | contig 11689 bp, 5 predicted proteins | sample Lox_Sample_35_FD_206713 | JGI IMG/M metagenome (GOLD analysis project Ga0335081, IMG submission 206713) | Soil microbial communities from Loxahatchee National Wildlife Refuge, Florida, United States - Lox_Sample_3.5 | ecosystem: Environmental > Terrestrial > Soil > Wetlands | place: USA: Florida... | reverse complement strand
GTGCCCCTGCACGAGGGCGAGCACGGTGTCAGCGTCCGGTACAACATCGTGAGTCCCGACTACCTTCCGACCATGGGGACCCGCCTTATCAGGGGGCGCGGATTCGAGCCACAGGACGGTCCGGCGAGCCCCAAGGTGGTGCTGATCAATCAAACCATGGCCCGCCAATTCTGGCCCCGGGGCGATCCTGTTGGCCAGTGGCTGAGAATCGAGAAGGAGCAGTACCAGGTGGTGGGCGTGGTGGAGGACGGGAAGTACCTCACCATCCACGAGCCACTGCAACCTTATCTCTTCTTCCCGTTCGCCCAGATGTTCTCGGAAGAGGCGTCGCTTTTCGTCGAGACCGAGAGCGACTCTCGAGGCGTGGTAGACGCAATCATGCGGGAGGCGCGTTCGGTGAATGAGAACGTTCCCATCGTCGGGTCGATAACTTTGAAACAGCACATGCAATCCGCGCTGTACGTGGACCGGATGGCCGCGGGTCTGGTGGGTAGTCTCGCACTGCTCGGCGTCTTCCTTGCTGCCGTGGGCCTTTACGGAGTGGTCTCCTACGCTGTCAGCCGACGCGTCCACGAGATCGGCATCCGCATGGCGCTGGGTGCCCGCCGAACAGACGTGGCGAAGTTGGTGCTGCGACAGAGCCTGGGCCTCACTTTGGGAGGGGTTGTCGTGGGCTTGGCGATGGCTTTGGCGTTGACGCGGCTGATGTCCAGCATCCTATGGGACGTGAAGCCTACGGATCCCATCGCTCTAGCCGGCGGGGCCCTTTTCGCGATCGCCGTCAGTCTGGTGGCAACCTACGTTCCAGCGCGGCGCGCTACCAGAGTGGATCCGATGGTGGCGCTGCGGTACGAGTGATTGACGATTGTCGATTGACGATTGCCAGAAGTTGTCAGTCGTCAGTCGCAGCAGAGGACTTTTGATGAGTGATAACTAACTCCTGACCACTGACTACTGACGCCTCTTCCAATCGAAAATTGTCAATCGTCAATCCCCGGGCCCCTTCTCCCCTTCTCCCTGCTATAATCACTGTTACGATAGCTGTGGTTAAGATAGGGCATGAGACTAGGAATCGATTTCGGAACAACGCGCATTGTCGTAGCCACGGTCGATCGCGGCAACTACCCGGTGGTGTCGTTCGACGTGCCCGACGAATCGGCGCGCGACTGGTTCCCGCCGCTGGTGGCGGCCAAGGGCGATCGCCGCGTCTTCGGCTGGGAAGCGTGGGCGGCGCAGGAAGAGCCCGGCTGGACCATCGTCCGTTCGTTGAAACGCGCCTTGGAAGGCGCCGGCCCGCAAACGCTGGTGCAGATCGGCGAGCAGGTGATTCCCATGCGCCAGTTGCTCGGCGAGATGATCTCGGCCTTGCGCGCTGAGCTGATCGCGCGCTCCAGCCTTGCGCCGGGCAAGCGAGAAACCCTCGAAGTGATGCTGGGAGTGCCGGCAAATGCCAACAGCAATCAGCGCTTCCTCACCGTGGAGGCGTTCCGCGAGGCCGGCTTTCGCGTTCTCGGGCTGCTGAACGAGCCCTCGGCGGCGTCGATCGAGTTCGGTCATCGCGACCGCGGCGCGCGCCAGGCGCGGGAAACCAGGGACAAGACCCGAGTCCTGGTCTATGACCTGGGTGGCGGGACCTTTGACGCATCACTGGTGGAACTGGACGAGCGCGAGCACACCGTGATTGCTTCCGAAGGTATCGCGACGCTGGGCGGCGACGATTTTGACGCCGTCCTGGCGGAACTGGCGCTCGACGTGGCCGGCGTCAGCCCGGAAGCAAGGGACAGTCTCACGCAGGCCGAGATGTTCCATCTGCACGAGGAGTGCCGCGAGAAGAAAGAGAGTCTGCATCCCAACACCCGCAACATCACCCTGGACCTCGGACGGGTGAGGAGCGACTGGCAGGAGGCGTCGATCTCGGTTAGCGCCTTCTACGAGCGCTGCCGGCCGCTGGTGGAAGAGACCCTTCACGCTTCCAGCGACCTCCTGACCGCGCCCGTAACCCCAGGCAGTGCCGACGACACCGAGCCTGCCAACCGCCTGGACGCGCTTTACGTCACCGGCGGCGGCAGCGAGTTGCCGCTGGTGGCGCGCATGCTGCGCGAGGTCTTCGGCCGGCGCGTTCGCCGCTCCGCCTATACGCGGTCCGCTACCGCCATCGGACTGGCCATCCAGGCCGACGAAACCGCGGGCTACGTGCTGCGCGAAAGGTTCATGCGCTACTTCGGCGTGTGGCGGGAGGCTGACGGCGGCCGCTCCGTGGCCTTCGATCCCCTGTTTGCCAAGGGCATGGTGCTGCCTGGCCTGTCGGACCCGCCACTTACTAGTTCGCGATCCTATTCCGCTGTCCACAACGTCGGGCACTTCCGCTATCTCGAATGCAGCCACGTCGGCCCGAACGGTCTTCCCAACGGCGACATCACCCTGTGGGACGACATCCGCTTTGCCTTCGATCCCAGCTTGCACAACGGGTTGGACCTGAGCCGCGTGCCTGTGACGCACGTGCCTCCCGGCCGGCAGCAGGAAGTGAAGGAACTCTACGCCTGCGACGCCACCGGCGTGGTCTCCGTCACCATCGCCAACCTGTCGGCCGGATACAACCGCCAGTACAGGCTAGGCCGATGGTCTGCCGGTGACGCACCAATCGTGCCCGGGCGCAAGAAGAAAGCTGGCAATAAATGACCAAAGAAAACTTCCTCGTTCCACCCGGCAAAGCCATCAAGCTGGCCGAATTCGATCCGGGATCCACCGGCCGCTTCAGAGACAAATCGGAAGCCGAGGCCAAGCTGAGCAAGGATCTGCTTCGCCTGGCGGAGTTGCAGGACGTGCTTTACGCGCAGAACGGCTACGCCCTGCTCATCCTCTTCCAGGGCATGGACACCGCCGGGAAAGACGGCGCCATCAAGCACGTAATGTCGGGTGTCAATCCGGAAGGGGTCCAGGTGTACAGCTTCAAGCAGCCCTCGGTGGAGGAGCGCAACCACGACTACCTCTGGCACTATTGGAAGGACCTTCCGGCGCGTGGACGCATCGGCATTTTCAACCGTTCCTACTACGAGGAAGTGCTGGTGGTGCGCGTTCATCCCGAGGTCCTGGAGGCCGAGCATCTGCCGGCGGCGCTGGCCAGCAAGGAGATCTGGAAGCACCGCTACGACGACATCAACGCTATGGAGCGCTACCTGGTGCGGAACGGAATCGTGGTGCTGAAGTTCTTTCTCAACCTCTCGAAGCAGGAGCAGAAGCGGCGTCTGCTCGATCGGATCGACACGCCCGAAAAGAACTGGAAGTACTCCGCCGCTGACCTCCAAGAACGGGCCTTCTGGGACCAGTACCGGACGGCCTACGAGGAGATGTTGAATCATACCAGCACCGAGTGGGCGCCGTGGTACGTGATTCCGGCGGACCACAAATGGTTCACGCGCGGGGCGGTGGCCCACTTCATCATTTCCACGCTGGAGTCCCTCAAGTTGAGTTACCCCAAGGTGAGCAAAGAACAAAAGGCAGCGCTCGCTCAGGCCAAGAAACTTCTCCAGAAAAAGTAGAAGACCACACCGACTACGGTCGTAGCCTCAGAAGCTGTGAAGAATCAAACACCGAGGCACTGAGACACAGAGAAGAACGCGAGAATCACACAAGAGTGTCGTTTGGTTCCCAGGCCTTTCCCATTTATCTCTGTGCCTCTGTGTCTCTGTGCTGGAAGCTCCTCGCAATTATTTCGCGGCCTCTCAGAAGTCCGTCAAGTCTTCCGGTTGCATTGCGACCCGCAGGGCGTTGAGCACGGCGGCAAGGTCGATCGCTTCCTGCAAGACGGCGCCGGAGATCGGCGCCAGGTGACCCGACGCGGCGGCGATCATGCCCAGGATGCTCAATCCCATGCCGCCAATGGCGCTTTCGAGGGCGACCCGGCGCATCCGGCGTCCGATGTGGATGAGTTCGTCGATCTTGCGCAGCGACGCTTCCAGGATGACCGCGCCGGCGGCTTCGGCCGTGATGTCGCTGCTGTGACCGAAGGCCACGCCGACGGTGGCGGCCAGCAAGCCGGGCGCGTCGTTGATGCCGTCGCCCACAAACAGCGTGCGGCTTTGCTTCGATTCCTCTTTGACGATGGCCACTTTCTCTTCCGGGCTTTTCTCAAAATACACTTCCTCGATGCCCACGCTTTCGGCCAGATAGCGCACTTCGGACTCGCGGTCGCCGGAGAGCAAGATCACCTTGCTGACTCGATGGTTGGGGCTCAGGTGGCGAACAAATGAAGGACTCTCATCGCGCGGGGCGTCACGAAAGCGGAGAGCGGCGGCAAAGGCATCATCAATAAACACGAGGCATTCAAGGCCTGCGGTCCCCAGGGGAAGATCGAGCCTTCTTCCCTCAACGTGCTTGCGGCCGGTGATAAGGACGTGGCGGCCGTCGACGATTCCACGCAGACCCTCGCCGGGCTTCTCCCTCACCTGAGTGACGGCTTCGAGCGGCACACCGGCCTGGTTGGCGGCGGCAACGATGGCGCCCGCGAGCGGATGTTTGGAATAAAGTTCCAGGCTCGCGGCTATCTTCAAGACCTGCTCGCTAAGGAAGGCGGGCGCGCAGAGGACACCGGTCAGCGACGGTCTGCCGTAGGTGAGAGTTCCGGTCTTGTCGAAAATCAGGGTCTGGCAGGTATCCACCTGCTCCAGCACCGCCGGGTTCTTGATGATGATCGCGCGCCGGGCGGAAAGCGAGATGGCGCCGATCACCGCCACCGGAATGGCAATCAGCAGGGGGCACGGGGTGGCTACCACCATGACCGCCAGAAAACGGTGCGAGTTGCCGCTGACCGCCCAGCTCAGAGCCGCCAGCCCCACGGCTATCGGTGTATACCAGGCCCCGAGCCGGTCCCCGAGGCGGCGCAGTTGGGGCCGGTTTTGTTCTGACTCCTGCACTACGCGCATAATCCGGGCGTAGCGGGAGTCGACCGCCAGCTTTTCCGCCACGATGGTCAGCGCCGTGTCGCCGTTGATGGCTCCCGAGAGCACCTGCGCGCCCGGCGCCTTGGAGATGCGGAAGGGCTCTCCGGTGAGATAGGCCTCGTCCATGATGCCGTGACCGTCAACCACGGCGCCGTCCACCGGGCAGACTTCGTGGGGAAAGACGACCAGGGTGTTGCCGATGACGACGTCATCCAGCGCGACGTCGGAAACGCCGGCGGCGGTCTTGCGGTGGGCGGCGGGGGGCAGACGCCGGGCCAGCGCGTCGAGGACGGAGGAGGCACGGCGGGTAGCGTACTGCTCGAGCGCGGTTCCGCCCGAGAGCATCAGGACCACGATGGAACCGACGAGGTACTCTCCCAGCGCCACCGAGGTCAGGATCGAGGCGCCGGCGAGCAGGTCGGAGCCGAACTGAAGCTTCGTCATCTTGCGCGCCAGTTCGAACACCAGCGGCAAGCCCCCCAGCGTCAGGGTGGCGTAGAGAGGGACTGACGAAGCCAACGCCGGGGCCCGGAAGCCGTAGCGGAGCGCCAGGTGCAACAGAATGCCGACCGTTGCCAGATAGGCTATATAAGTTTCCTTGGCGAAAGCGAGGCGCGGCTTCGACGCGGTGCGTCCGTCGGCGGCTCGCGGGGAACCGTCGCCGTAAGGACGAGGCTCCGAACCGCTCTCAGGGCCCGTCTCAGGGCCCCTTTCAGGGCCGATCTCGGGGCCTGGACCGCCGCCAACTCCCGGTTGTAGCTTGGTTATCGTGCCGGATCCCATGGTGCCGTGTCCCAACGGCGGAATGACTGACAGCGATGCTCCAATTCTACTATTGGCTGAGGCTGCGGAGAGCGGATGTGATGACTGTCACCGGCGGCAGTGATTCGATGCCGGGGAGAGTCGGAGCGTGGGAAGCAGGATTGAAACCGGCGAACTGGGTGGCGGCAAGCTGCTACGAGTTTAAAGTAGGGGGGCACGGGCGATGAGCTTCGAGCATGAAGGAATATCGCTGGTCCCCCCCTCCTTGCACCGGTACCCATGTTAGCAGGGAGGCACTGCGCGGCAAGTCCGTACGGGGTCATTGGTCCCTTTGTCATATAACCGTGGAGCCCATAGCCAGAACGGGCAACTCAGCAGCGAGTCGCAGGTTTATCGGACTGCCAACGCCCGCTCGGCAGCCGTGCGGCCGGTGCGGACGCAGTCCGAGATCCCAATACCGGAATACGCGTTGCCGGCGAGGAACACGCCGGGAATGCCCGCAACGCGCGACTGGATCAGTTTCACGCGTTGCGTATGCCCTACCGAGTATTGGGGCATGGAGGACGGCCAGCGGTACACCCGGTGAAACTCCGGCTGGGCGCGGAGATTTATAACTGAATGAAGCTCTGATCGTATAACATTCATGATGAAGATATCATCTAAATCTAATATAGACGAGTCGCGCGCGCCGCCCAGGAAGCAACGCAGCAGTCCCTTTCCGGGCGCGACGCGGCCCGGAAACTTGTTGTGCACGAAGGTGCATGCCAGCATTCGGCGCTGCTCCTTGTAAGGCACGAGGAAACCGAAACCGGGCGGCAGGCTCGCCAGAGCGGCGGCGTCGTAGCCGAGAGCCACAGTAAGGGCGGCGGTGTACGGAATGCCGCCCAGCAGTTGAGCGAGCCGCTCGTCGACCGGCGCGAGCAGGCGGCCATCGGTGTAGGTGGGCAGAGCGAGAATGACCACGTCGGCGGCGAACGAGGCTCCGCCGTCGCAGCCGATGACGTAACCTTCTCCCGGAGGAAATGGCTGGCCCTGGACCGCGCGCAGCTCGGCCCTACCGCCACGACCGAGGCTCACTACCCGCTGGCCTAGATGGATGCGACTGGGGTCGAGCCGCGACGCGAGCGCCTCCACCAACTGGCCTAGCCCGTCGCGTAAGGTCATGAAGAGCGGCAGAGGTTGCCCGAAGGTTGTCGGACGCGAGCGCCCAGCGCCGGAACCTGAGGAAGCGGGACCGGGCGCCACCCGGCGCTGCCGTCGCGCTGCAAGTACGGCTCGGACCAGGCTGCCGTGTTTCTGCTCCATCTCCCAAAAGCGCGGCAAAACAGCGCGAATGCTGAGTCCGGCGGCGTCGCCGCCGTAGACCCCCGCCAGCAGGGGATCAGCGATGTTCTCCAGCATGGAATCGCCAAAATGCCGGCGAACGAAGTCGGCCACCGATTCGTCGTCCATCACCACGTCATCAGAATCCAACGTATCGCCAAACGTATCGCCGAACGTAGCGGCGGGCTTTAGCCCAGCTCGCTCGGTATCGAGACCCCGCGGCACATTGGAGCCCGACAGTGCCGGGCTAGTGTTCGGCGCTACGTCTGACTCCGACTGTGCCGGGCTGAAGCCCGCCGCTACGTTTGAGCCCCGCGATGCCTGTTCCAGGCCGCGCGATTTCGGCCGTGGCTTGAACACGTCTCTCACGATCGCGGCCTTGCTGCGGAAAGAAAGCAGCGGGGTCCAGAACGTGGGCCACAGCCGGGTCGGTACCAGGAACATCAGGCCGTCCGGCAGCGGCACCAGGCGGCCGTGATGCAGGATGTAGGTGCGGCGCTCGGCGTCGTTGGAGCCGATCAGTTGGTCGCCCAGCCCCAGTTCGCGGCACAGCGCCGCCGCCTCCGGCTTCTCGGCCAGGAACGAATCAGGACCGGCTTCGACGACGTAGCCATCGACGCGTTCGGTGCGCAAGTGCCCGCCCAGCCGGTCGGAGGCTTCAAGGAGAAACTCTTCGATCGGCGCCCCGGTTTGGCGTGCCTTGGCGAGGGTGTAGGCGGCAGAGAGGCCAGCGATCCCGCCGCCGAGCACGGCGATGCGCCGGGGTCTAGTCACGAGGACCTCCGGTAGGCAGAAGGAAGGCAGTAAGCAGTCGGCGGAAAGCAGTAGGCAGAAGGCAGTAAGCAGTCGGCAGTCGCCCGAACGGCGATGTAGCATGGGCGTCCCGCCCGCTGTCGCGGGAGCGTCCCGCTCCAGCCAACCTGAGCGACAGGTCGCAGCAAAGGTGAATGTATACCTTGACTCATCGAACCGGACAATCCTCCGCTGTTAATTCCAGCCCTTTCTTTCCTCTTGGCCATGTCAAGCTGAAAGGCGTGGGTTCTACCCCCAATCGCCATCCTCGTATCCGCCGTCAACCCCGATGACTCCGCCCTCCGTCCCCTGCCATCCGCCCTTCAGCTTCAACGGGGGAGTTCCGACTGCCGAAACTGACCCTGCCGGCCGTCGAACCACGGAAATGGGTCCGTATTTGGGTTCGGTCCAAGGCGCCATCCTTTATTTTCAATAAGTCAGTGGCCTCGGTCCGGCAAAAAACGAAATCGTCTCGGGCGCCTAGAGACAGGCGAAAAAGGCTCCATGTTACCGTTTCCTCGGCCATCCTCCCCGGCTTCCGCGTCGTGCAACGATTGCTGCCCCCAAAATGGGTTCGTATTTGGGTTCGGTCCCGGAGCCCATCCTTTATTTTCAGTAAGTCAGTGGCTTCGGTCCTGAAAAAATCATTGCGTTTGGGCAGGCCATAGGCGATAGAAGCTTGAACTACGCTACGATGTAACCGTTTCCTGCACCCTCCCTCATCGCCCTTTGCCGCCAAGCGACTTGCCCTCACCCCAAATGGGTTCGTATTTGGGTTCGGTTCGAGGGCCCCTCCTTTGTTTTCAATAAGTCAGTGGCTTCGATCCTTTCAGAATCAGTTAGCACTTGGCTGTTTGCAGTCAGTAGTTGCCCATTTCCAACTGCCCAAGTGTCCCCACTTCAACCAAAACGGCATTGGTATGGCGGTCTAGTGATCTCCGAGTTCCTCCGTTCGGCCTCCAGCCGAGCGCCTCAACCGATTTCTTAAGCATCACTGATCCGACCGTGTTTTTGCGCTGCAACTCCCGCAGCCCGTCGTTCAGTCCGTGTTGTGTTCTATCACGCGGCTATACCATATAAGTATAAGCCGAATCGAAATTCGGACCGGAGAGCTGAGCCATACAGACCGAGGCTATCATAGAATTGTATGGAGATCAAGTTCCTTTTTGAGTACCATCGCTTCTCACTTCTTTTCCCGAGCCATCGCAATCGCGGCACCGATCCTATCGAGCACCCATTTTTGCGCTTCGGTCGCAGGCTGCTTTCCGTACGTTCCGGCGCTTGCTACTCATACCGCAGTGCCACAATAGGATCAACTTCCGACGCCCGTCGCGCCGGGAAGTAGGATGCGGCGAGCGTGGCCGTTGCCAGCACTACAGCCACCCCGGCGAGAGTGAGGGGGTCGAAGGCGCTGACGTGAAACAGAAAACTGCGCAGGACTCGGGTCAGGGCCAGCGCGGTCCCCAATCCGATCGCCACCCCGATCAACGCCAGCCGCGCGCCGTTCCAAACGATGATGCGGAGCACGTCCGGCGGCTGTGCGCCCAGCGTCATGCGAATGCCCAGTTCATTCGTGCGCTGACTGACCGAGTAGGACATCACGCCATAGACTCCCACCGCCGACAGCAGCAAAGCGACCGCCGCGAAGAGACCGAGAAGCCACGTGCGGAAGCGCGGCTGCGCCACCGTGGCCGCCATATTATCCTCCATGGTGCGTACCTTCACCAGCGGCTGATTGCGGTCGATTTCCACCAGTGCGGCGCGCAGGGTTGACGCTTCGGCCAGCGGATCGACGGTGGTGCGCAAAACTACGGACAGTTGGAACACCGGCAGCAGGGCGTCGGCTTGGCGAAAGGGCAGGTACATCTCCGCCTGCGGATCAACGCCGAGCCCCGGGCGCACGTCGCCCACCACGCCGACCACTTCCATCCAGGGCACCTGTTGGTCCGGCAAGGCCCCGAGTTGCATGCGCTTTCCCAGCGGATTCTCGCCGGCGAAAAACGTGCGCGCCATGGTGGCATTCAAAATGACGACGGCCGGGGCTTTCTCGTTGTCTGCGTCCGTCAGCATGCGTCCCGCCAGCAGCGGAACCTCGAGTGTCTCCAGATAACCCGGTGTGATAGCGCGGTAGCCGGCGGCGATGAAGTCGTGAGCGGACTTGGGCGCGTGACCGGCGATATTGAAGTGGATGATGGAGCCGCCGCCGCTGACGGGCAGGAACGAGGCGGCGCCGGCCGAGTGGACGCCGGGCAGCGCCCGGGCGCGCGCCAGCACGCGGTCGAAGAACTGGTACCGCTGTTCGGGCTTGCCATAGGTGGCCGCTGCCACCGGGAGGTCGGCCACCAGGAGATGGTCGGGCCGGAAGCCGGGTGCTTCCTGCAAGTTCGCGAAGCTGCGCAGAAACAGGCCTGCTCCCACGGTCAGCACGGTGGCGAGCGCAATCTCCGAGACTACCATGACGCCCAGAAGGCGGTGGTGTCCCGGACCCATTGTCGACCCGCGGGAGCCTTCGTTCAGCGCTTCGCGCAGTTCGAGCTTGGCGGCGTGCAAGGAGGGGACGAGGCCGAAGAGGATTCCCGTCAGCAGGGAGACGATGGCGGTGAAGGCCAGAACCGGTTTATCGACTCGGATCGGCATGACGTCCGGCACGCTCCCGGCGGAGAGCCGCAGCAACGGGTCGATTGCCAAGAGCGCGAGCAACAGTCCCAGCCCGCCACCGGCGACACCCAGCAGGGCGCTTTCCGTCAAGAGCTGCCGCACCAGGCGCAGGCGGCTGGCGCCCATCGCGGTTCGGATGGCTACCTCCCGGCGCCGCGAGGCGGCGCGCGCCAGAAGCAGGTTGGCCACGTTCACGCAAGCGATCAGCAGCACGAAGCTCACCGCACTAAGCAAAAGAATCAGGGCCGGTCGAACGTTCAGTACCATCTGCTCTTGCAGACCCACCACGTCGGCGCTGGTTCCCGTATTGTAGTCGGGGTATTGTGTCTCCAAGCGGCGGGCGATAGTCTTCATTTCGGTGCGTGCCTGTTCCATGGTGGCGCCCGGCCGGAGTCGCGCCACCGGAACAATTCCGGGGTGCCAGTTACGATCGTCGGGCAGCGTCTTGGCCCACGGCACGAAGGGAACGAACACGTCGGCGGGCGTCAGGATCTGGAAGCCGGGCGGGAGGACGCCCACCACCCTGTACGGCCGTGCATCCAGATCGATGGTCTTGCCGATCACGTCGGCCAAACCCCCGAAGCGGCGCTGCCAAAGCCCGTAGCTGAGCAGCGCGACCGGGGATCCGCCGGCGCGGTCTTCTTCAGGCAGGAAGGTACGGCCCGCGACCGCGCTCACGCCGAGCAGCGAGAACAGGCCCGCCGTCGCCATACGCGCGTTCAAACGCTCGGGTTCGCCGGTGCCGGTCAAGGTGAGATTCGTGGCGCGGGTGGCCTCCATCGCTTCAAAGGAGTGGCTTTGATCGCGCCAGTCCTGGTAGTTTTCATGGGACGTGCTGAGGATCGGAAACGAGCTGCGCTCCACCACGAGCACCAGCCGTGCAGGATCGCGGAACGGAAGTGGGCGCAGCAAGACCGCGTTCACGACGCTGAAGATCGCGGTGTTGGCACCGATCCCGAGCGCCAGAGTGATCACCGCCACCAGCGTGAAGCCGGGGTTCTTCCGTAGCGTTCGCAAGCCAAAGCGTAGGTCGTCGATCAGCATGGACATCGGTTGTTCTCCCACTAAGTCTTTGGCTTCATAAGTACGGCCACGTATTGCCTGACCCCTCACCCGGCGCTTGGCGCCACCCGCTCTCCGTGGGAGGGGGAAGTTATTATTTTCTGTTTAAAGCCCACTACCATGGGTAGAGGGTGGGGCGAATCGCCGGGAAA
>Ga0335081_10017254_pt1 | contig 11692 bp, 3 predicted proteins | sample Lox_Sample_35_FD_206713 | JGI IMG/M metagenome (GOLD analysis project Ga0335081, IMG submission 206713) | Soil microbial communities from Loxahatchee National Wildlife Refuge, Florida, United States - Lox_Sample_3.5 | ecosystem: Environmental > Terrestrial > Soil > Wetlands | place: USA: Florida... | reverse complement strand
GAGAACGCGCGCCTTGGACTGTGATTCTTGACGCCGCGCTTTCAAGTTCGCGCAGGTCTGCCGGCGAGAGTTGGACGGACGCTGCGCCGATATTTTCCTTCAGGCGATGCGGCTTCGTTGTGCCGGGAATCGGAACAATCCACGGTTTTTGGGCCAACAGCCATGCCAGCACAACCTGCGCAGGTGTCACCTTCTTCTGCTCCGCAAATTTTCCAATGACATCAACCAAAGCCTGATTCGCTTTTCGATTCTCCTCGTTGAAGCGAGGAACACTATTGCGGAAATCAGTGCTGTCGAATTTTGTGTCCGCACTAATTGCGCCCGTGAGGAAGCCCTTGCCCAACGGACTGAACGGAACGAAGCCGATTCCCAATTCTTCCAACGTCGGCAAAATTTCCGCCTCCGGCTCTCGCCACCACAGCGAGTATTCGCTCTGAAGCGCCGTGACCGGTTGAACTTTGTGTGCGCGACGGATGGTTTGCACGCCGGCTTCCGAGAGTCCAAAGTGCTTTACCTTGCCAGCCTGAATCAGCTCCTTCACCGCGCCGGCGACATCTTCAATCGGCACATTCGGGTCAACGCGATGTTGGTAGAGCAGGTCAATCACGTCGGTATTGAGCCGCTTAAGCGAAGCTTCGACGACCTGTTTGATGTGCGCGGGTTGGCTGTTCAAACCATTTGCCTTGCCGCTGTCGCAGTCGAATCCAAACTTGGTGGCGATAACCACCCGGTTGCGCACCGGAGCGAGGGCTTCGCCGACGAGTTCCTCGTTAGTGAATGGGCCATAGACTTCCGCCGTGTCGAAAAACGTAACGCCGAGTTCGACGGCTTTGCGTATCAGCGAGATCATTTCCTGTTTGTCGGCCGCCGGGCCGTAGCCAAAGCTCATGCTCATGCAGCCCAGCCCGATGGCCGAGACTTCCAAATTACTTTTGCCTAATTTGCGCTTTTGCGTAATTGAATCCTTTCTTGTGTCTCAATGTTGAAGCGACTTTACATCAAGTAGCGTGGCTGTCGCACGGGGTATTGCTATATCCACATTCCGCAGCGGGGCGATGATCCAGGCTTTGATCTCCCGCCAGGCTTTACCGCGACAAGCCACGAGGCATTTCCCGCCCACGTAGCGCGCGAAGGCTTCAGCCGAAGTTGTTTCAGGAATCGGCATCGAAAATCAAATCAACTGTCACCCACGACTGAGCTTAATACATTTTGACCGGCCTCGTAAACAGCCCATAAGCCATGTGTGGAGATAACATCAACGGCGGCGGGCTTCCTGAGTCTGTTGGCGGTTGCAATGCATCCGCCCCGACGCTGTGTATCGGGGAGGGATTCTGCCAGAGCCAACAGGTTCGCCGCACATTCAGGTGCCGCTGCGCTCAGTCTGTAATATTCGCACCGCCCCCTTTGCTTTACTTTTACCAGGATAGTCAGTCGGAGAAGAAGTTTTCGTCCTTGAGCATCGGGAGAGCTTTTCGGGCGATCGGATCTGAGGCGAAATGCTTCTGAACGCACTGGTCACCAAGGTAATTCGCGAGCGCAAGAAAGATCATTCCCTGGTCGAGCACGAGGTATTTATGGGCTACTTCACCGGAAACGGGGTCAACGGCGTCGTAGAATCCATACTGGCCGTAGATGTCATATTTCTCGATCAAATTGCGAAGGTTCGCAATTGCTTCGCCCGGAGTGACGTAGAGGGCGAGCGCGCTTACGTGTGGCGTGACGACTCCGGCTTTGTAGCCGCGAACGCCGAGCACCTTCACGCCATATTCCGAATAGCTGTCGGTGGCCGTCATGGAGCAGGGCGACATCCCCCACACGGGATATTTCAACGTTTCAAGGGCATAGCGGCGCTGGACCACGGCGTGGATCACGTCGTTGGTTCCGAGGTTTTCCGGCCCGTATTGTTTTTCATCAATGATGACGGTCGGCATCAGGGCCTCGAAAAGGCTGCCGCCCCAGCTGGGAACATATCGGAAACCGTTCCATTCGTACCAGCCGCCGATCGTCTCGTATCCGGCCACGACCTTGGCCTTGCGCCCCTGGGGCCTGAGTGACTGCCACGCGGCATCGGAAGGGAAAGTGCGCAGGAGCTGGAACCAGTGTTCCGCGGGGACATCGCCTTTGCCGATGGCAATCAGGCTGCCGGCGCGCGACTCCGTGTAGAGCAGGCCATAAACATATTCGGCGCGACAGTTCATGTGGACGTAGAAACCGTGATTCATCGCCTGCTCGACATCGTCATAAAAGAATTTGTAGTTGGCGCGATCAATGAGTTTCGTGCAGCGCGGGCTCAATTCCGCAAAGGCCTGGCGCACGACCATGAAGCCCGCCGTCAGCCACGCACTGTCCACGAACGAAATGAAGTGACTCGAACGCTCGAGCGTCGTCGTGTCGTAATAGTTGTAGAGAAAGCCTTCGCAGGATTCCATTGCCTCGATCGAGTCGAGCGTGCGGCGCAGCCGTTCGAGCGCTTCGTCGCGCGTAATCAGTTTGAGGTCGCAGGCGGCCGTGACCGACAGAAGGTAGATGCCGATGTCGGTGACGTTCAAGTAATCGCCGGCGCGGCTTGCCGCGGGATCAACCGAGTTTGTGCCGAAGCGCACCTGGTCAAGCGGCAACCGATGCTCGCGGTCACAGAGCGAATCAATGCCGGTCCACGTGTCGCGCGCGATACGCAGGAGAAATTCCCGATCATCCTTCGGAAACGAAGATTTATCCGCCAGCAGATTGGTGGGCCATCCGACCAGGCGCTGAATGACGAATGGATAGGACGCGATTTCTCCGCCATGGGCTTCTTCCCAGGCGCGTTTCTTCGGAACAGGCACTTTATCACGGATTGACGGGCCGGGCTCGCCGGTTTTAACGAAGGCGATGTCGTCAATGAAAACCGCTCCGTGGGTCACCTTTTCGCGCCGCGAATGGAAGGCGATGACGAGCACGTCGAGATCCTTCCACGTCTCGATGCCGGTCATCATGTTGAGCGGAATGCGGAAGCGCTGCCACTCATCGGTGATGCCCTGGATGACGTAGCTGCCCTGGAGCGATTGGCCCGGTGAGTCCGGCTTGGGCTGCTGCACTTCGATTTTGAGCGACCTGGCGAAGCCCTGTTTTGGATCGCCCTTTATCCAGAGTTCCAGGTGGTCGTAGTCGCGGGCGTCGAGCCCGTTGAGGCGCATCCAGAATCCGTTCTGGGACGATTTGTTCGGATTAAGCCGGTAGTCGAGGCGGAGCGAGTTTCCTTCAGGGCCGCGTTTGGTCTGCGCATCGAGGGTGTAAGTGCAACCCGATTGGGAGTCGGTCGGATCGAGATTCCACGTGGCTGCGTTGCCGCCGAGATTGTCCTGAATGCCAGGGCGATCGAAGTCGTGCACGACGAGCCGCTTGAGCGTGGCATCAGCAGCGGGTGTGTTCGTGGGAGCAACCGGCTCGGCCCGGCCCAGTAAAGCGGCGAGAACGAAAGCACCAGCAGTAGAGGGGAACCTGGGGATCGCACGGGTCATAAGCAAAGGAGTGCCAGTCTGGCAGTTCTGGCTTGTTGTGCATGCTTGATACTTCCGATCAAGCCATCGTTTATTTTTGCTGTCATCGCAGGTGACTGGCCGGAAGTGTTAGCGCACGGCTCCGCATAATCAATTGTTTAAACGCGGGGTCTCGAGAAATGGCAGCGGGTGCTGAACTCCCATCGGGCTGCCGCTTGCTTCCCGAGTCCGGCACGGTCCGCGGCGCACCTCAGTCAATCCGGGCTGCGGTCGGGCTCGGCCCTCCCTCTGCGGGGATGGACAGAACCAGAACCGAAAGCTAACATGAACCCGGTCCCAGGACTGACTCACAGAGCGGTGCAAAAAACGTAGCCGGTCGCGGATTCGCCTGGAAAATGGTTTCATGGTTAACATTGCCGAATAATTATGGCAGCACAGGAAATAGCCGCGGTTCACAAAGTAAAACCGGAAGATCGTATTCATTTTTCACAATTGGCTGCCTATGGCGCCGGCGGCATTATTCCCATCGCCCTCTTCAACATTGCGGGCATACTGGTGGGTTTGATGGGGAATATCAGCCTGGGACTCAGCGCCTTCTGGCTGGGCGTAATTTTGATCATCCCGCGTTTGTGGGATGCGCTTTCCGATCCCATTATCGGTCACCTCTCCGATAATACCAGGACCCGTTGGGGGCGCCGGCGTCCGTACCTGCTGATTGGAGGGGTACTGGTGGCGGTCTTCTTTGTGGTCATGTGGTGGATTCCCCGTGGGGACAGGGTGCGGGTCTGGTTCCCGACCGACGCAGGCTTTCAAGCGTTTCAGTTGGTGTATATCCTTTTCGCCCTGCTGTTATTTTTCACTGCCTGCAATATTTTTGAAATCCCTCATGGCGCTCTGGGCATGGAAATGACCACGGATTACCATGAACGCACCCGCCTGTTCAGCGCCAAGAGTTTCGTCGGCAACCTTTTTGCCATGAGCACGCCCTGGCTTTTCGCCTTGGCCAATATGAAGTTTTTCAAAGGCACAGGAAACGAAGCCGACGGCATGCGCTACGTGTCCGTCATGGTCGCGGCTTTGATCGTCCCGCTCTCTTTCTGGTGGACGTTCAAATTGCGCGAGCCGGGATTTGTACGGGCTGCGAAGCATGAAAAAACTCCGTTCTGGAAAGATATGAAGCGCACCGCCCGCAACCGGAACTTTGTCAGGCTGACGCTGACCATCTTCACCCTGGCGATGGGTTTCAATTTCGTCCAGTTGCTCGGGTCATACATCCCGATTTTTTATGTTTTTGGAGGCAACAAAGTCGCGGGCGCCTATCTGCTCGGAATCAACGGCACGATCTGGGCCGTCACCGGACTGCTGGCCGTCTTTCCGCTGAACTGGATCAGCCCGAAATTGGGCAAACGGAATATGCTTACGGTTGCGATCCTGCTCATGGGCCTGGCCCAACTCTCCAAGATCGTCTGCTACAATCCCCGCCTTCCCTACCTGATCATCATCCCCACGGTTCTGCTTTCCGCCGGAATGTTGTTTTTCTTCACGCTGGGAGCCTCCATGGTGGGCGATATCTGTGATGAAGATGAACTACAAACGGGTTATCGCGCTGAGGGAAGTTACTATTCGATATTCTGGTGGCTGATTAAAATGGGAACCGCATTTGCGAGCTTCATCGCGGGCGCGCTGATCGTATTGACGGCCTTTGACGAAGTCCAGGTCACAAAAGTTGATAGTCTCTCGGGAACGATCGGGGAAATTCACAGCGAGATTCAATCCTGGGGAGGAGGTCAGGCTTTTAGCGGCACCAGCACGCAGTTGCTGGAGAAAACCAGAACGCAGGTCACTGAAGCGCTCGCTGAGGCTAAAGGTTATGCGAATTACCTGGAACGGACATCTTCAAAACAGTCGCCACAGTCAGAAGCATCGGTTACTGAAGACCACAGCCCCCAACGTGAGACGTTGCTGGTTGAATTGTCCGCAACCAAAGCCACGGCGAGCAGACTGGAAGATTTACGATTGCGCCTGGAGAACCCGGGTCCTCGCGCCCGGGATGCCCAGGTCAAAGCGCTTGTGGCCGAAGCCATCCCCCTGACATTGCAAACCAAGTTCGAAAAGGCGAAGACGTGTTCATTTGAGCTGATGTCGCATCTCGAATCCAAATCAAACGAAAGCAAAAACAGCCGAGAGCATTATCAGGAAATCCTCCGGAACATCACCACGGTGAATGACCGGCTTGCCAGCCTGAATGCGGCGTACCCACTGCCTGTCCTGGAAAAACAAATTACCGCAATCGAAAAGGATATTGCGCCGCTGACAAAACAATCACCTTATACGCTGTTGATGATGAGGGTCGTCGAGATCGGGCTGCCTTTGCTGCTGAGCATCGTTTCCCTCTCCGTTCTCCTCGGTTATTCTTTGACTGAAAAACGGTCACAGGAGATTAAAAATCTTTTAAAACAGCGAAATGAGGGACGCGCCAAAGAGGCTAACCAGGTAACGGGACCGGCGATGGCATAAGCCGGGCCGCAAGTATAAGCGCCGGACGGTGACCGGCGGCCGTAGCAACAAACTTTCGACAAAATGAAATTTGAAATTAAGAAAGGCCATTTCTATTTGAGCGACAGGAAAGTCTTCCTCAATTCAGGCGAGATCCATTATTTCCGGATCAAGCGGGAAGTCTGGGACAAGCACCTGGAGGCAGCCAGAGAGGCGGGTCTAACCACCGTCAGCACTTATGTCCCCTGGGCATGGCACGAAGCAGCGGAAGGCGGTTTTGATTTTGAAGGCGTCTCGTGCCCGGAGCGGGATCTGAACGGCTGGTTGCAGCGCTGCCACGCTCACGGATTGACCTGCATCGTCAAACCGGGGCCATTCATCCTGGCCGAAACCCGTGGCGGAGGGCTGCCGGACTGGTTCCTGGATCAATACCGGGAAAAAGTCAAAATGCGCAACCGCAAGGGTGAGCTCGTGCCGAGCGAAGGCGTCAGTCTGTTCAACCCCACATACCTGGAGAAGGTAACGCGGTGGTACGATCAGATTATGCCCTTGATCCGGAAATATGAAATCTCGGCCGGCGGTCCGATCATCATGATGCAGATCTGCAATGAGATCGGCGTATTCTCATGGCTGGCACACCAGGGAGACTATTCTGATGTTGTCAGGGCTCGTTTCCTTTCGTACCTGTCAACCAAATTCAAAACTGTCGCCGAATTGAACGGCTTGTGGGGAACCGCTTACCAGGACTTTGCGGACGTCGAACTTCCGCCTGATGGCCGGCTTCCTTATGCCTCGAAGGGTGACCGCAGCCGTGATTATGAATGGCATTGTTTCTGGAGAGCCTATTATGGCGATTATCTGAGGCTGTTGGCTGCCATGGCGAGGGACCTGGGGGTGACCGTTCCGTTTTATCATAATCTCCCGGGCTGGATCTATGGGAGCGGCTATGAATTCCCGGTCAACATCACCATGTACCAGGCTCTCTTCGGGGGCACGAGCGAGATGCTGTTCGGGGTTGACCATATCCCGGAATTCCTCTCCCACCGTAACATGCACGATGACCGGATCATCAATGACATCACTCGTGCCATGCAGGGGAACAAACCTCTGTTTGCCGCCGAGTTCCAATGCGGCTCCCGCGAATATCACGTGGAGACGAACCCCCGTGAAATGGAACTTTTCTACAAAGCCAGCATCGCCCATGGACTGACTGGCTGGAATTATTACATGTTCTCCCAGGGGCGGAACCCGAGGCACAGGGGTTATTCCGGGGAGACGTTCTACTGGTTTACCCCGTTGACGCCAGAAGGCGAGCGCACCGGCGTTTTCTCCTTGATTAAGCGGATGAGCAAAATCGTTAAGACTTCCGAACATCTGATCGTTGAGGCAAAACGCCAAGCAGAGGTCTGCGTCCTTTTCTATCCGCCTTATTATGCCACCGAACTGGAGCGACCTGAAACCGGAGCAAGCGAACTTCGCTACAACGCTTCAGCCATTCGCCGGCCGGCTTATTTCGACGGCCTGCTCAAAGTACTCCAGGTGCTCAATATTGATTATGACATGGCGGACCTGTGCCAGGCCACGGCTGATACATTGGGAAAATACAAGCAGGTCTGGGCGTTCAGCACCGATGAAATGAATGCCGGGGATCAGCGGACGCTGGTTGATTATGCCAAGGCCGGCGGCAATTTAATTATATTTCCCTGTCTGCCTGACCGCGAGATGTCGCAGCGGGCTTGCACCATCATACGAGACGCCATCCCAATAACGCCATCCGGCACAGAAATCATCGATTCTCCGCTGATTGATGTTTATGACCAGAAAGACATCAAGTGTGCCAACCCGCAAATCATTTATGATGAACCATCGCTTGCCAGTGCGGAGGTAATCGCCAGGACGATCCATGGCTCCGTGTGCGGATTCAGAAAAACGCTTGGCCACGGCGCCATCATCCACTTGGGAACGTGGATGGGGTTCGACACCGAGGGACATAAGGCAGTGTATGAAGCCATCCTGAAGCAATCAGCTGCAAAGCTCAGACACGCATCAGCATCCAATGACCATATCGCCGTCAGCGAGCGCTTTACGAATGATAAAGCCGCAATTCTTTTTATTGGGAATTATTACAACGAAGAACACGAAGGCAAAATCACTTATACCCATCCCGAAACCGGCGAAGCCATCCATGTACCCTACGCTCAGGACCGGATGATCTGGCCGGCCCTTTACGGCGTATTGACCCCGGTGTGCCTGGCGGTTTCTGATGGCATAAAGATCCTGCATTGTACGTCGAATATTCTCGGTATGGTGGGGAATAACGGCCAGTTGGAGATCACGCTGTATGGAGACCGCGACTTGGCCGGGGAACTCGTTTTGGAGGGCACCAGGGTTGACAGGATCAAAGCAGCGGCTGTTGATGGCGAACCCGCAAAAATGATTCGTGATAACAGGCGCGTCGCATTCACATACGGCCACAGGCACAAGCAGGAAATGACCCTAAGCGTCAGACTAGCGTGATGATGACTCTTAAAAATTCTCCTGGCTTATCCATTGAATTTCTTGCCAACGGCTCCGTGAAGAGCATCGAGGCCGATCCCATCAGGATAAGCCTCAAGGCTGCCTCTCCTTTTTCCAGGCCGGGCACGAACCTCTACCTCAGGAAAAGGAATCACTCATTTGCATTTGCCGCTCTTCTCGGCCCGGAAAGCAACAGCCGGTTTAAGGTGGTCAACGATGCTTTTATTTCCAAGGGAAACTGGGCTTGTCTTGATTACACCTGCGTGCTGCAGCTTTCGGAGAACAGCCTGAGTTGGCGCTGGAGTGTTGAAATCAAAAACCTTTCTGACGGTCCGGTCGAGCTGGATCTGATTTATGTGCAGGACGCCGGGCTGAAACCAATCAACGCCGGGTTGATCAACGAATACTATGTGGCCCAATACCTGGAACGCCGCATCCTCGAAGATAAAGTCTTTGGCGCCGTGGCGTGCTGCCGTCAGAACATGAAGGAATCTACCGGCCATCCCTGGTTTATGCTGGCATGCAAAAACACAGCGGCGGCGGGCAGTGTTGACGGCATGCAGTTTTACGGCAAGACATACCGGGAAACCGGTGTCCCGGAGGCGCTGCTGGCGGATAAGCTGGGAGGGGATTATGCCGGCGAATCATCGGTATTTGCCTTGCAGGAACAACCATTCCGCCTGGCCGCGGGCGGGGTTCATCACAGCGTTTTTGTCGGTATCTGTCTGCCGGATCATCCGCAAGCCACATCAAAGGATGACCTCAACCGTTTGCCCGGCCTGTTTCTCGAATGGAACAGTGAGCCTTCGTTTCAGCACGCGAATGACTTGGTCACTCCGGCAAGGAATTTGTTCAACACGACTCCTTTCCTGCCGGTGGATGATTTGAGCGATGACGAGCTGAACCGCTTTTTTGACCGGGAAAGGCGCCATTGCGAAGTTGAGGAGGGCCGGTTGCTGTCCTTTTTCTGCGCAAACAACAACCATGTCGTGCTGCGGGCCAAGGAGGCAATGACTGACCGGCCGCATGGTCACATCATGCAAGCCCGGGCCGGGTGTGTGCCGGACGAAAGCATTGTCTCCACCACCGCGTTTGCCTTTGGAGTTTTCAATTCACATCTCGCGCAAGGTAATACCAATTTCAATGTGCTGCTCTCCGTCTGCACCAGCCAGTTCAATCTCGCCCCGGAAGCGGGCCAGCGAATCTTTGTGGAAATGGATGGAAGACGGTATTTGTTAGGGGTTCCCTCTGCTTTCGAGATGGGCCTGAACCACTGCCGCTGGATTTACAAACACGGCGATCACTGCTTCCAGGTCCGTTCCTGGACCTCCAAGACGGCTCCGCAGGCCAATCTGGACTTTAAAGTGATCAGCGGGAATAAAGTGAAGCTGCTCGTTACGCATGATTTTGATGGGTTGAATGGCTGGACTGTCTGCCCCGGGAACAAGCCCGGTGAATATTTGGCCAAACCCGGGTCCGACAGCATGATCGCGGGCAAATTTCCCGAAGCCCGGTTCAGGATTTTGGTGAATGGCGCCGGTTCTGATTACCGGGCTTGCGGCGACGAAGCGCTTTATTCCCACCATGACGGCCAGAGGAGCCGTTTGTTCATTTTCGATGTCAGTGAAACCGCCAATTTCTGCATGAGTTTCATCGGTGAAGTCTGTTCTGCAGCTGATGCAGTTGCCTTTGAAGATACGGATCGCCAATGGCTCTCGGATTGCCAGGAGGCCCGGTCTGCCTGGAAAAACTTGAGTTTGAACCTTCGCCCGCAGGGAGCACAGCCTGACATCGCAGCCATCCGGGAAATCCTGCCCTGGTACGGCGTGAATGCCCTGACCCATTTTTTAACTCCTTACGGTTTGGAGCAATTCAGCGGAGCCGCCTGGGGTACGCGCGATGTGTCCCAAGGGCCGCTTGATCTGCTGTTAACGCTTGGCAAGTATGCCGAAGCCCGGCGGGTGCTGTGCATCATGTTCTCCAACCAGAACCCGGATGGCGGATGGCCGCAATGGTGGATGTTCGACCGCTACTCGAATATCCGGGCTGACGATTCCCACGGCGACATTTTCTACTGGTGCCTCATTGCCCTGAGCAATTATGTGAGAATCACCGGGGACCTCACGATTCTGGATGAAGTCGTTCCCTACTATCAGAAAAAAGGTGCTGCCCCGGCTGAGCGAGCGCCGCTCAACGAACATGTTGACCGGCTCATTAAAATGATCGTTGATTCATTCGTTCCGGGCACGGCCTTGGTGCCTTTTGGCGGCGGTGACTGGAATGATTCCTTGCAGCCGGTCAGCAAGGACTTGGCGCAAAGAATGATCTCAAGCTGGACCGTGGAGATGAATTACCAAGCCTTTGCTCAATACCAATCGGTGTATGAACAGGCCGGCAACACCAGAAAAGCCGGAGAGTTGAAAGCAATCTGTGAAAAGATCAAGGCGGATTTCAACAAATATCTCGTCAAGGATGGCGTCGTTGCGGGATACGGCCTGGTTGAAGCCGACCGTAGCATCAGTGTATTGCTGCACCCGAGTGATACTAAAACCGGGATTCGGTACAGTCTCTTGCCAATGAACCGCGGGATCATCAGCGGGATATTCACCGACGAACAGGCGCGGCATCACCAGGAGCTGATTGAACAACATCTGAAAGGTCCTGACGGCGCCCGCCTGATGGACTGTCCACTCAAGTACACAGGAGGTATCCAAACCATTTTCCAGCGGGCGGAAAGCAGCACCTTCTTTGGGCGCGAGATTGGCCTGATGTACGTGCATGAGCATATCCGTTATGCTGAAGCGCTGGCCCTGACCGGCCGGGCGGATGCCTTCCTGAAAGCGCTTCGCCAGGCCATCCCGGTGGGGTACCGGGAGATTGTCCCCTGCGGAGATATCCGCCAGTCCAATTGCTATTACAGCAGTTCGGACGTGATATTCCGGAACCGTTATGAAGCAGATGAACGTTACGATGAAATACAAACGGGCAAGATCACGCTCCGGGGCGGGTGGCGGGTGTATTCCAGCGGGCCGGGGATTTACATCGGTCTGATCTTTTCGCGATTACTGGGCGTGCGGATCGAATCCGGGAAGATCATCCTCGACCCGGTGATGCCGCATTCGCTGGATGGGTTGTCCGCTTCAATGAATTTTTTGGAGCATCCGGTGACGTTCAAGTACACCGTGCGGGAAGGTAACTTT
>Ga0335081_10017253_pt1 | contig 11692 bp, 8 predicted proteins | sample Lox_Sample_35_FD_206713 | JGI IMG/M metagenome (GOLD analysis project Ga0335081, IMG submission 206713) | Soil microbial communities from Loxahatchee National Wildlife Refuge, Florida, United States - Lox_Sample_3.5 | ecosystem: Environmental > Terrestrial > Soil > Wetlands | place: USA: Florida... | reverse complement strand
CTTTGGACCGGTTCTGGTACTTTTCGCAGTCAGCAGGACTACCACTGGTTACGGTTCCGTGAGAAAACTGCAAAGGATCACATTATGAAGTACGAGACGCTGCGGTTGCTCTGCGAATGCGGGCAACAGACCACGAGAATTCGCGAGGTCGGGTTCACCGCCGACCACCAGATCGTCCTGCACTGGCGCTGCGTTGCCTGCAAGAAGTACGTCTATGTGGTCAAGTCATTATCGGATTGCTGGCGTGATTGCCCGCGGGAAGAAGAACCCGCGCCGGCCACATCGAACGAAATCACGATGCGCGAAAATGACGTGCGTTTCCTGCGATCGTTGGGAGTGAGGCTTCCGGATACGGTCGAGTCCTGACCGCGCTAGAGCTACGCCAGGATGTCGATGGTGTGTTTGGCCAGATCGTCGCTGGCCTGAAGCGCTTTGAGATTGACCAGGTACTCGTCTTTCGCAACCGCCAGACTAACCATTTCCTGCGCCAGATCGACGGTGTCGCCCGAGGAGCCGGTCGCGGGATTTCCGGCCTGGCTAATCTTCGCCGCGGCCTGATCGAACTGGGTTTGGGCGCGATCTAAGCCTTGCAGGGCTGTGGCCAGGATCTCCATATTGCGCTTATCGGCCAGCCGGAGCGATTTTCGAGATTTTTTTGGTTGCTTGTAAATGCTTGCACCACCTCCAGTTCTGCCGCTACCATCGAAAGCGTGGCCGAAACCGATCTGCTCCGCACGCTGCCTTCGGTGCACGAAGTCCTGGAGCGCCTCTCCCCCGCCCTGGCGGGCTACCCGCACGCGCTGCTGGTGAGCGAAATCCGCCGCGTCCTTGATGCCGTGCGCCGCGACCTCCGCGCCGGACTCCCAAATGGGCTGCCAATCGAAGCACGGGTCGAGCAGGCGCTGGCGGCGTTGAATCGCCCTTCGCTCCGCCGGGTAATCAATGCGACCGGAGTCGTGCTGCACACCAATCTCGGCCGCGCGCCGCTGGGCCCGCTCTCGATTCTGCCGGGATATTCCAACCTGGAATACGACCTGGCGGCGGGCTGCCGCGGGAAGCGGGACGACCACGTCGCCGGGCTCCTCGAGCGGCTGCTCGGTGCAAGCGCCATCGCAGTGAACAATAACGCAGCGGCACTTTACCTGGCGCTGCACGAGCTGGCCGCGGGCGGCGAGGTCGTGATCTCGCGCGGCGAACTGATCGAAATCGGCGATGGCTTCCGCATCCCCGAGATTATGGCGCGCTCGGGCGCAGCGATCCGGGAGGTCGGAACCACCAACCGTACCCGCGTCGAAGATTACAGCGATGCGATCGGTCCCAACACCCGCCTGCTGCTGCGTGTGCATCCCAGCAATTTCCGGATCCAGGGATTCACTGCCCGGCCGGAATTGCGCGACTTGGTCGCGCTGGGCCGCGATCGCGGCATTCCCGTTTACGAGGACCTCGGCAGCGGCTGCCTCGTCGATCTGCGCGACTCGGGCGTGAACGAGCCGTTGGTGACCGAAAGCCTGGAAGCCGGAGCCGACCTGGTGTCGTTCAGCGGCGACAAACTTCTCGGCGGGCCACAAGCGGGTATCCTGGCGGGAAAGACCGAGATCGTCGCGCGTCTGCGGCGCAATCCGATGTTCCGGGCGCTGCGGCTCGACAAGATGGTTTACCAGGCGCTGGAAAACTCGCTCCGGAGCCTCCTCTTCGAGCGCTGGGACGAGGTTCCGGCGCTGGCCATGATCCGCCAGTCCGCGGCGACGATTCGCGGGCGCGCGGCTGCGTTTCTGGAGCGCGCGGGGGTTCACGGGCAACTCGCCGACGGCTCCTCGGTAATTGGCGGCGGCGCCACGCCGGAGCAGTCGGTTCCGACTTGCCTGATCGTGCTGGACTGGCCGAATGTCGCCGACATCGAGCGGCGGTTGCGGGCCGGCCAGCCCCCGGTGGTCGCGCGGGTCGAGGATCAGAAACTGGTTCTGGATCTACGAACGGTTTTGCCAGCAGAAGAGGACGAACTGGCGGCGGCTTTACGCACGGTTACCCCCGGCGCCTAGCATCTTCGGCATCGATCGATGCCGGACGCGGAAGAGGCGGGTTGAAAATACAGAAGTTATGGTGAGTAGGTGGCATCGATCGATCCCAAGCCGCGCTCCTTCGAAACGTTCTCTCATCCTCCTTCCATTCTGATTGTCCCGCATCCGGAGCACGGGCAGGCATTCGGGGAGGCCGAAGTTCCCTACAAGCGCTTTGTTTGCTTAGAGGAAGAATTTTTCGAAAGTGCGCGACCGGGCTGAATCCCGAATCTCCGGTCATTGCGGGCGATGGCTTCGGCCACGCCTTGCATCGTCGATTCGAAGTCCTCGTGGCGCGTATCGATGTAAAGCCACTTTTTCAGAAAGTCATGGGGCGCCAGTTGCGGGAATTCGGCAACGATCGCGGTTTGGCGGGCGTGATCGGTGCAGATCAGCACGCCATGCCACTTCCAGCGGCCGGTCCGGGTCGGTTCAGCTAGAACCATCATCTGGCGGCCAAAGACGTAGACGGCTAAGCCGCCGAACATTCGCTTGGTGAAAAAGCTGGGTTGGTCTTCGAAGGCCTGGAAGACCCACTCGTTTTCGAACGGCTTACGCGCGTTCTTGATAGGTGCCTTCAGAGGTGTTGACACGGATGCGCTCGCCTTCGGTGATGAAGGGGGGCACCTGCACCACCAGTCCCGTTTCGAGCTTGGCCGGCTTCGTGACGTTGGAAACCGTCGCACCCTTGAGAGCGGGCTCGGTTTCGACCACCGTCATATCGACGGTCGCGGGCAGCTCCACGCTGATCGGCTTGCCTTCGTAGAATTCGACCGTCACCTTCAACTGCGGGATGAGGTATTGAGTCGCATCTCCCAGCAGGTCCTTCATGAGGTGCATCTGCTCGAAGCTCTCGGTATTCATGAAATAGAAGTACTCGCCGTCATCGTAGAGGTACTCCATCTCATGCTCTTCCAGCACGGCCTTTTCCACGCGATCCTCGGAAGAGAACCGGTGCTCGATCATGGAGCCGCTGCGCAGGTTGCGCATGCGCACCTGCACGAACCCGCGGAGGTTGCCCGGCGTCCGGTGGGTCATGGTGAAAACGGAAAACAGGTCGTTGTTGAACTTGATGACCATCCCGGGACGTAGTTGTGTTGCTGCGATCATGAAGCTTTAGTATAACAATCGGCGGCTCTAGCCTTGAGCGGACGAGATCGAGACGCGGCGGCGGGTTTTTCAACCCGCCGCCGGTTGCCAACGTGCCCCACGGGGCAGTCAGAACTGGAGTCGCGCTATGATTTGGCCGCTGCGTGGCTGCGCCCCAGCGCCCTGCAGCCAGCTCACGTATCCCCATCCGGATGAGAGGAGACCGGAAACACCGCTCAACGCGTTCGCATGTCCCACGGGCGTGGTGATCGTAGTCGCGCCCGTATCGCTGGGCACCGAATAGAACAAACGGTTGAATATGTTCTGGAATTCCGCCCGGATCTGGAACGAAGCCCGCTCTTTGAGGCGGAAGGTACGCGCCAGAGCCAGGCTTTCGGCGGGCTGCCGCTGCCAGCGAAAATCGTTGAAGTAAGGCGCGGAAGTCCCGAACGTGCCGTAGGGAGGTTCGACCCACGCCTTCGGATTCAGCACCAGTTGCGAAGTGGGATCGAATTTCGAGTTGGGATCGACCAGGAACAAAGGCTGGCCGGACACTCGATTGAGGAAGGTGTAGCCGCCGCCCCAAATCGCGGGATTGTTTGAAGGTCCGCGCTGCAGGTTCGCCAGGAGGCCGTTAGCGGAGTCGGGGCTTTGCAGAATTTGTCCGCTCTGATAACGCAGAACCGAGCTGAGGGTCCAATCGCGTGCAGCCCACGACAAGGCTTTGAAACCTTTGCTGTCGGCGTTCAATTTGGGCGTTATGTAGCTGAACGAAATGACGAGTTCGTGCGGGAGGCTGAAACCGGAGATCTCCTTATTGACGCCCCGGTTGAACACGTCGTTGATCAGCGGAGGCGAGGGCGTGAGGTACGCGGTGTTGGAGTTCGTCCCGAGCGTGAGTTCCTTCTCCCAGGTGAAGGCTCCTTGCGCGCTTAAGCCGTGGGAAAACCGCTTGGTGGCCTTGACCTGCAGCGAGTCGTACCACGTGTCTCCCGAAGGCGGTCCCAGGAAAGGCGGAATGCCGAGCCACTGCGGGTAAGGCCGCAAAGCTTGACCCAAGGGCTGGGTGGCCGGAAATCCCGGGTACACACTATTAGGATTCGCCAGATTTGGGAACCGAGCGATGACCAGCGGCGAATTGATCGGAGTATTGAGAAGCTTCGCATCCGCCGGGTTAGTGACGTCAATCCCGTACTTGGAAAGCAGGCCTTGCGGCGTGAGCGCGTTGTAATTGAGCGAAGAAATTTCCGGCGATACCCACCAGGCGCCGCGATTGCCTACGTAGGCGGCATCCACAACCAGATTCGGAGTGATCGCCTGCTGGAAACCAACGCTCCATTGAAAGATTCGCGGCAGCCGGCCCGCGTTCTTGGCGATGGAAATGAAAGGCGCGGCGGGGGGAATGACGCCGGAAGCCGTGGGAGCCGGAGAGTAGGGAGTACTGAGAAACGAATTCGGCCAGCTGAGCACCGGATTCCCGAAGGCATTGCCCGGACCGTATGTATCTCCGTACTTCAGAATCGAAGCGGGCGCACCGTAGGCCGGGGTGCCGAGCGACAAATAATCGGCCGCGCTATGGTTCACTCCGGCGTCATCGGATTCAGAGCCATAGGAGATCGCGCCGCCGGCACGAAACACGGTCTTGGACGTGATTTGATAGGCAACACCCAGATGAGGTCCGATGGAATAGGGATAGGTGTTCGCGAACTTGCAGTTGCAGGTCGCCTCGTACTGCGGGGCTCCGAGCAGGCCGCCTACGGTCGGGTTGGGCGTGGCAAAGCCAGCGCTCTGCATGCGGCCATGTTCCTCGGTCCAGAGATTCGCGTAGTCCCAGCGCAGGCCGTATTCGAAGGTGAGCTTGCGGGTGATCTTCCAACTGTCCTGGAGGTATAAGGAATAGGCGTGATAGCCCAGCCGAAGGTCGGCAACTCGGCCGATTTGATTCCCATCCGCCAGACCGAGAAAGAAACTGGCATACCCAAACCCGCTGCTGGCCGTGGTGGTGAACGGCAGGCCGAACTGCCAGGGATCGCTGGTCTCGATCGGTGAGAACTCATATTCGCCTTGAGCGCGGCCGGTGGTAACGGTTGGAAGGCCTTCGAACAGTGCGCTCGCCCCGAGCTTGTAGGTGTGATTTCCCTTCACCCAAGTCGCGGTGGCATTGAAAGTCGGCTTGATGTCGTATTGCGACGGAGCGTTGAAGAAATAACCGGTGCTTACGTTCGTCGGGTATCCGCCGCCTCCGCTCCAGCCGCCCCCGAGGGGGCTGTACATGCCGGACAAGTAAATGAAATTTTGTGCCGGGTACGCTACGCCTTGCGGAAACAGGTGGTTTGCCGCCTGATCGTAAGTGGGGCCATTCTGGGGATAGGACATGTGCAAGAGGCCGGCACCCAAGTGCAGCAGCAACGTCGGCGTCAGCGTGTCGTCGAAGTTCAAGCGGATGGTCTGCGCCAGGTAATTCTCCGACTGCAAAGTGCTGAACGGTTGCGGAAAACCGTTGTTCTGGGGCGAAAACGTCTTGGTGGCCGAATAGAACCCGGAGAGCTTCATCTTGCTGCTGATGTTCTGATCGATCTTGAAGGAAGGAATCGTCGTGTGGCGGAAATTCGAGTAGCCGGGCGCGGTATAGTTGACCAGCCCCGGCGTGTTGGGCAGCGGCACCAGGTTCTGAACAATCGCCGCGGTAGGATCCATGCGTGTGACCGGTATCATGTTATTCGGAAACGGGCTCCGCACCTGGCTCCCGGCGACGGTCATCTGCGTATCGGGGTCAAAGACTTCGTTGAGGCAGACCATCTGGCCAGCGGGGTCAGGGCCGTTGCAAGGAACATTCGGATTGAGGGCCGCGCCGAAATTCCCCTGGCGCTGCGCCGGCGTGGGCACAATCGCGACTGTATTGCTGGTGAAGGTGCTTTGCCGGAACTGCTCGAAGTTGAAAAAGAAGAACGTCTTGTCGTGGCCGTTATAGATTTTGGGAATGAAAACCGGGCCGCCGAGGGTGAAGCCAAAATCATTTTGGCGAATCGGATTCCGCACATGCTGGCCTGTCTTGGAGGGGTTCACCGAGCCGGCATCCGTAAAGGGCAGGCCTGCATTCAGAGCTTCGTTTACGAAATAGTCGTAGGCGCTCCCATGAACCTGATTCGTGCCGGATTTCATCGTGTAATTGAAGTAACCGCCGCCCGCTTTACCATACTCGGCGGCGAAGTTACTGGTTTGGATGGCCACCTCCTGAATCGCTTCCACGCCCGCCTGGTTGATTTGGGTTCGCGATTGGTAGAAGCCGTTGGTGGCATCCTGTCCCTCGAGGTTGATGGATTGGGAACTGGAAGGCATGCCATTAATACGCATGACGTAATCCGATGAAAAACGCGCGCCCGGCAGCAATCCCACCGCGGCCAGCGGGTTCCGAATATTTCCGAGGCCGCTCGGGTTCGATTGTGTGTTCGCCGAGCCGGACAGCGTGAGAATAGGAAGCTCATCCAACGTGGTGGTGGCGACGTTGTAGCTCACTTCCCCGCTCTCCGTTTTCAACAACGGAGCCTCCGCCTGCACGGTGACCGATTCCGTGTTGGCGCCGACCTCCAGGGTGGCGTCGACGCGGACGGTAGATGCGACTTCGACAATGATTCCGGGCCGCAGATATTTCTTAAACCCCGGCACTGTGACCGAGAGGTTGTAGGTGCCCGCCGGGAGTTGGGCGACCGTGTAGTTGCCGGTGGCCGACGAAGCTCCCGAGTACGCCACATCGGTCGCGGTGTTGGTTAGTTCCACCACGGCGGATGCGATAACAGCACCCGCCGGATCGACAATCGTGCCGGTAATCGTGCCGCGATCGGACTGTGCCCATAAGGCAACCGCGATCGTGGATAGATAGAGACTGCGCGTCCAAATACGCATGGTCACCCTCCACGCTGCTGGTTCTGGAAGCCCCCCGGCATCCAGAACGGTTAAAAAGCCCGAATATGTGTTAAGAAATTACCGGCGAGTGTATATCAAGCGAACCTCAACGTCAATGGCAATCTGAATCAGGAACCGGAGATTGGTTGCGAGAGGTATTGCTGCGCTCGTGGCCTCTTAATAGGACAACCGGGGAATCACTATAATGTACGGAGCAAGGACATGGGCCGAGACGGCAAAATCGTGCTGGCCGTAGCGGCTGTGCTGCTGGCGGTGGGCAGCGCCCTAGCGTGGGAAACGCAGCCGACCCGGATGCCGTGGCGCGAGTATCCCGGCCAGGACAACATCGAGATTCCTCCCGACTACCAGGAGCAGACCGAGTGGGTGTTCGCGCGGCTGATGTATCCGCCGTTCACGGGCACTGTCGACATTCCGTATTTCCGGCGGCGTTACCGCTATGGAGACTGGAAGCAGGGCCGCTCGAGTTGGACGACGGATTACACCTCGGCCGACCGGCACGTGGCCCGCGCGCTGCGCCGGCTGACGCGGCTGCACGTGCGCTCGGTGGAACAGCCGGTCGATTTGGATGACGGCGACGACGTATTCAATTACCCATGGCTCTACGCAGTGTAGGTCGGTCACTGGCAGCTCACGGACAGCCAGGCGAAAAAACTGCGCGAATATCTCGATCGCGGCGGATTCTTCATGTGCGATGATTTTCACGGCAGCGCCGAGTGGGAAGTTTTCCTTGCCAGCATGAAACGCGTGTATCCGGATCGGCCGATCGTCGACATCCCCCATAGCGATTCGATCTTTCACGTGATTTACGACCTGGACGACCGGTACCAGGTGCCGGGCGCGCAATATTTGCGTAGTGGCCGAACCTACGAAGTGGATGGCTACGAAGCCCGCTGGCGCGGCATTTACGACGACAAAGGGCGGCTGGTAGTGGCGATCTGCCACAACATGGATCTCGGCGACGCGTGGGAATGGGCGGACTGGCCGCAGTACGACGAGAAGTTCTCAGCGCTGGCGTTCCGGATTGTGTCGAATTACGTGGTGTATTCGATGACGCATTGAGTCGCAAATGCGTCGGTTCGTTCGAATTCAAAAGCGCATCTGGCGAGCAGCCACCTCCGAATTGAAGCTGTCCGGACACCGACATCCCTTGACGTCAAGGCGAGACGGGGCAACCGCGAACTTCAAAGAGAAAAACGGAGAGAGCCACCATGGCAAACGTCACGAAATGTCCGAAGTGTCAGGGAGCAATGGAGGAGGGTTTCATTCCCGATGGGATCGGCGCTCTGCGCGCGGCCAAGATCACCGAATGGTACGAGGGTATGGCGGAAGGCAGTATCTGGACCGGAGTGAAAACGAGCAGCAAGACTCACTATAAAGTCCGCACGTTTCGTTGCGTTGTCTGCGGTTACCTGGAATCCTACGCGGATTAATTGCAATCGAGTGTGCGCGCCCGCCGCGGTCGCTTCGTCTGTGGGGACGTCGTAGACTAGGTACACAGCGCCATGAGGATCGACCTTTTCGGTAACCTGCGGATTACCAACGCGGGACAACCGGTCAGCATTGTCAACATGAACCGCATTCAGTCCTTGTTGGCATACCTGATTCTTCACGGGGATACGCCACAACCGAGAGAGCAACTAGCATTCGTGCTGTGGCCGGGCTCCAACGAACCGCAGGCGCGGACGAATCTACGACAACTTCTGCATCACCTGAGACGTGCACTGCCCCTCGAATGCACATCGCTGGTGACCGATCATTACTCGGTTCGATGGCGGCAAGACGCTTCCTGCGAGATCGACGTGGCCGAATTCCAGGCGGCGATCGCCGAGGCCGCCTCCGCCCGAGGGGAAAGCGATCGCGCACGGGAGACTCGAGCGCTGACCGGCGCAGCGCAACTCTACGAGGACGATCTTCTTCCCGGCCTCTACGACGACTGGCTCACGCCATTCCGTCAAGAGTACCGGCAAGGCATCTGCGAGGTGCTTCGCCGCGTCGCGGCGCTGTACGAGGAGCAGCAGGAATTCGCAGCCGCGCTTCCGTTCGCTGAACGGCTGGTCTCACTCGATTCGTTGAGCGAGGCGCATCATCAAATGCTGATTCGGCTGCACGCGGCGAATCACGATCGGGCGAGCGCGCTGCGCGCGTATCACCAGTGCATGAAGGTGCTGCGCCGCGAAATGGGCGTGGAACCGGGCCCGGCGACCGTGCAACTGTTCGAACGGATTCTGAAAGAGGAGACGGGGACGATTGCGACACCGGGTTCTTCGAGGAAAGCCCCGATGTCGCGGCTGCAGAAAGTCCGAGCGCTGGTTGGGCGAACCGCGGAATGGCAGCAATTGGTACTGGCCTGGCAATCGGCGGTGGAAGGGCGCGCGCGACTGGTGTTGCTTTCGGGTGAACCCGGAATCGGCAAGACGAGGCTCGCGGACGAGTTATATCAAGCGTGCGTGCGCGAGGGACATGCGACTGCACGCAGCCGCTGTTACGCCGGCCAGGGACAACTGGCCTACGCACCGGTGGCGGAGTGGCTGCGTTCGGATGTGATTCGCACGACCTGGACCAGCCTTAAACCGCAGCAAGTGACGGAACTGGCGCGAGTCGCGCCTGAGATTCGAGAGCAGTTTCCGGAAATGGAACAACTGCAGTCGGGCCCTAGCCCGCTCGCGGAGAACTGGCAGCGGCTGCACTTTTATGAATCGCTGAACGCCGCTTTCGGACACAGCCGGAAGCCGCTGCTGTTGTATCTCGACGACCTGCAATGGTGCGACGCTGACTCGTTGGAGTGGCTCACCGCTTTGCTGACGTCAACGTCGTCGGCGAGCATGCTGCTGCTGGCAACGGTGCGGGCGGAAGAAGTCGGACGCGAACACGCGTTGACGCGGTTTGTGTCGGGCCTACGGCAATCGGGTATGGTTCTGGAAATCCCGTTGCAACCTCTGGATGCACACGAGACCGCCGAACTGGCCCGGTTGGAATCATCCGAAGGGTTAGAAGACGAGAATCTGGGGGACATCTTCCGATTCACTCGGGGCAATCCGCTGTTTGTGGTGGAGAGCGTTCGTGCCGGTCTGCAAAGCACGCGCGTGCATGCGGTCATCGCGGCGCGGCTGAGCCAGCTACCGGCCGCCGCTCAGGAACTGGCCGGGGTGGCGAGCGTGATCGGGAGACCGTTCTCTTTCGAATTGCTCGAGAAAGCGACCGATTGGGACGAAGCCAGCCTTTCGCAAGCGCTGGAGGAACTCTGGCGGCGGCGCATTATCGATAGCCGCGGAACCTCCGAGTACGATTTCACCCACGACCGCCTGCGCGAGGTGGCTTGCGCGGAACTTAGCCTGGTCCGCCGGCGTTATTGGCACCGGCGAGTGGCGCGGGCACTGGTGGAAACGTACGCGGCGGATATCGAAAGCTGGAACGGACAGATTGCGTCGCAGTTTGAACAGGCAGGGCTGGCGGAAGAGGCCATTGAATACTACGCGCGCGCGGCTTCCCACGCCCGACATCGATATGCGGACGCCGAAGCAGGCGACTTGCTGAAACGCGCGCTGGCGTTGTGCCGGGGGTTTCCCGAGTCCGAGCGCAGACTGAAACAGGAATTGGATCTGCTGGTTACGCTCGGTTCGGCACTGCTGACCACAGAAGGCTACTCCGCGCCGGAAGTGGGAGAGACGTACCACCGCGCGTTGGAGCTTTCGAAACGGTTTGACGATCGGAATCGGTTCGCAATCCTCAGCGGCTCGTGGGGGTTTCACGCCGTACGGGGCGATCTGGAAGAAGCGCGACGGTGTAGTCTGGAGTTTCTGACAGCAGCGGAACGGGAACCCACTCCAGGACTGATGCGGGCAGGAAATTTTCTGATGGGAAGCTGCCTGTTTCACTTGGGGGAAATGGAAGCGTCCCTGAAACACATGAGCGCGGCAATCGGTGCGCACGGCGGTCCGGCCGAATCGGTTCTGGCGATGTTCGCAGGACCGGACCTGGGCGTTTTTTCCCGGTCGTACCTGGCCCATCTTGCGTGGCACCGCGAGGACGGGGATCACGGGGATAGTCACGCGGCGGAAGCGATCGCGACTGCGAATCGGATCAAGGACCCGTTCAGCCAGGCCATCGCACTGGATTACGCCACCCTGCTGCACGTATTTCGCGGCGAGAGCCGAGCGGCGTTCGAGCGCGGCCGGGAGGCTGTGGAACTGTGCAGTCGTCATGGATTCGCCTACTACCTCGCAATGGCCAATGTGCTGACGGGTTGGGCCCGAGCCGCGGAAGAAGATGGGGATGCCGGCCTGGCACAACTTCGTGACGGATTGGAAGCTCTGCGCGGTCTGAACGCCGAGATTCGGGTGCCGTACTATTTCGCGTTGCTGGCAGAAACATTGGGGCGTGCCGGAAAGACGGGCGAGGCGTTGGCCAGCCTCTCGAACGGATTCGCGTTCGCATCCAAGAACGGGGAGGCGTGGGCCGTCGCGGAACTGCACCGAGTGCAGGGAGACCTGCTGGCGAACGAAGGAAAACCCGAGCCGGCGCGCGCCAGCTACCGGCGGGGTATCGAGGCCGCGCAGCGGTCGGGTTCGCTGGCGTTCGAGAAAAGATTGTTAACTCTTGCCGGCGGAACGGCTGCATCGGCC
>Ga0335081_10017252_pt1 | contig 11692 bp, 9 predicted proteins | sample Lox_Sample_35_FD_206713 | JGI IMG/M metagenome (GOLD analysis project Ga0335081, IMG submission 206713) | Soil microbial communities from Loxahatchee National Wildlife Refuge, Florida, United States - Lox_Sample_3.5 | ecosystem: Environmental > Terrestrial > Soil > Wetlands | place: USA: Florida... | reverse complement strand
GATCGAGCTGGCGCGCCAGCGCGCGCGTGACGCCGGCGTCGCCGATCGCGTGACGTTCGAGGTCGCCGACGCCGCGCGCTTCCCGGGCGACGGCTACGACCTGGTCGCACACTTCGACTGCCTGCACGACCTCGAGGATCCGCTCGGCGCCGCGCGGCGCGCGCGGGGTGCGCTCGCGCCGACCGGACGCTGGCTGGTGGTCGAGCCGTTCGCCGGCGATCGCCCCGAGCACAACCACAACGCGGTCGGGCGGGTGTTCTACGCGGCGTCGACCATGCTGTGCGTGCCGCACTCGCTGTCCAAGGGCGGCCCGGCGCTCGGCGCGCAGGCCGGCGAGGCACGGCTGCGCGAGATCGCGACCGCCGCCGGATTCGGCGCGTTCCGCCGCGCGACCGAGACACCGTTCAACCTCGTGCTCGAAGGCCGGCCGTAGCATAGTGGCGTCGTGGACATCCGGCTGCTGGGCGAGCTGGTGGTCGCGCGCGGCGGCACGCCGCTCGCGCTGCCGGCGTCGAAGAAGACGCGGGCGTTGCTCGCGTACCTCGCGGCCACCGCCCGGCCGCAGCCGCGCGACAAGCTGTGCGCGCTGCTGTGGGACGGGCCCGACGATCCGCGCGCCGCCCTGCGCTGGAGCCTGACCAAGCTGCGCCCGCTGCTCGACGAGCCGGGGGCGACCCGGCTGGTGGCGGACCGCGAGCGGGTCGAGCTGGTCGCGGCCGGCGCGACGATCGATCTGATCGCGCTGCGCGCCGCGGTGCCGGCCGGCGTTGCGCGCGCGTCGACCGAGGCGCTCGCCGCGGTCGCGCCGCTGTGCGGCGGCGAGCCGTTCGACGGCCTCGACCTGCCGGATTGCTTCCGCTACGACGAGTGGTTGCGCGGCGAGCGCGAGGCGGCGCGGCGGCTCGCGCTCGCGGTGCTCGCGGCGCTGGTCGAACGGATCGGCGAGCGCGAGCCGGCGCGCGCGCTCGATCACGCGCGGGCCTGGCTCGGCCTCGAGCGGCTCGACGAGGCCGCGCACGCCGCGACGATCCGCCTGCTCGCGCAGCTCGGCCGGCGCGACGACGCGCTCGCCGCGTACGCGCGATGCGAGCGCCTGTTCGAGCGCGAGCTCGGTCGCGGGCCGTCGCGCGAGCTCGAGCGGCTGCGCATGGCGCTCGGCAGCGCGAGCTTCGCGCCCGCGCCGGCGCCGCCGGCCGCGCCCGCGCAGCCGGCGCGCCCGCTGGTCGGCCGCACCGCCGAGACCGCGGCGCTCGCCGATGCGCTCGCCGGGCCCCCCGGATGCGTGACGGTCGTGCTCGGCGAGCCGGGGATCGGCAAGACCCGGCTGCTCGACGAGCTCGCGGCGATCGCGCGCGAGCGCGGGCACGCGGTGCTGCGCGGCCGCGGCGTCGAGTCCGAGCTGGTGCGGCCGTTCGGCGCGTGGATCGACGCGCTCGGCGCGGGCGCCGACGACGTGTTTCGCGCGCAGGCCGAGCTCGATCGCGCACGGCTGTTCGGCACGATCGCGGCGGCGCTGACCGCGCGCGGCGCGCTGCTGGTCATCCTCGACGACGTGCAGTGGCTCGACGAGGCCTCGGCCGCGCTCGTGCACTACGTCGCGCGCGCCGCGCCCGAGGTGCGGATCGCGTGCGGCGCGCGGCCGGGCGAGCTCGCCGACAACCCCGCGGCGCTGCGCCTGGTGCGCGCGCTCACCCGCGACGGCGCGGTCCGCCAGATCGGGCTGTCGCCGCTGTCGGCCGCCGAGACCCGCGCGCTCGCCGCGGCGTACGCGCCCGGGGTCGACGGCGACCGCGTGTTCGCCGAGAGCGGCGGCCATCCGCTGTTCGCGGTCGAGATCGCGCGCGCGCTGGCCCGCGGCGACACCGCGTGGACCTCGCTCGACGCGCTGCTCGCCGAACGGCTCGAGCTGCTCGACGGCCTCGCCGCCGAGCTCGTGCCGTGGGCCGCCGCGCTCGGCGGCGCGTTCGCGGCCGAGCAGCTCGCCGCGATCACCGGCGTCCCGCTGGTCGAGCTCGCGCGCGCGGTCGCCGAGCTCGAGCATCGCGCGATCGTGCGCGCGGCCGGCGCCGAGTGGGACTTCGCGCACGACCTGATCCGTGCCGCCGCGTATCGCCGGGTCTCCGAGCCGCGACGCCGCCTGCTCCACCTCCAGATCGCGCGCACGCTCGCCGCGCAGGCCGATCCCGACGGCGAGCGAGCGATCGAGATCGCGCACCACGCGCAGCTCGGCGGCGACCCGCTGCTGTGCGCGCGCGCCTGCCTGGCCGCGGCCGCGCGCTGCCTGCGGCTGTTCGCGCCGGATCAGGCGACGACGCTCGCCGAGCGCGGGCTCGAGCACGCGGCGCGGCTGGCCGGCGAGGAGCGCCTCCGCCTGCGCATCGAGCTGCTGGTCGTCGCGTACAATGCCGATCTGCGCCGGGCCCGGTGCGCGCAGATCGCGCGCGAGCTCGAGCGCGCCATCGTCGACGCGCGCGCGGCCGGCTGCCACGGCGCCGCGGCGCGCGGGCTGCAACAGCTGTCGGTCGCGGACTACGAGTCCGGCGACTGGGCGCGGGCGCGCGCGCGCTCGCTCGACGCCATGCGGCGCGGCCGCGCCGACGCCGATCCCGCCGAGCAGGGCCGCGCGCTCGCCCACACCGCGCAGTGCATCGCGCTGCTCGGCCGCGACATCGCCGAGGCCGAGGCGCTCGCGTCGGAGGCCGCCGATCTGCTCGGCCCGATCGACGACTGCGCCGAGCTGCCGTTCGCGCTCGCGATCATCCGCGACCATCAGGGCGACGCCGCCGCGGCGATCGCGCTCGCGAGCCGCGCCGCCGAGCTCGCGCTGGCGAGCGGGCGCTACTGGCTGGCCGGCTACGCGTGGTCGCGCTGCGCGCTGATCGAGCTCGTCCGCGGGCGATCGCGCGAGGCGATCGCGCACTGCGACGCGCTGCTCGCGCACGCGTCGCGCATGGGCGACGGCGGCGACGTGCCGTTCGTCGAGGTGGTCGCGGCGTGCGCGCGCTGGCAGCTCGGCGAGCGCGACGCGCCTGCGATGGACCGCGCGCTCGCCGCGCTGCGCACCGCCGACGCGCCGACCCTGCTCGCCTCGGCGCTGTGCTGCGTCGCCGAGCTCGAGCTCGCGGCGGGCGAGCTCGCCGCCGCCGAGGCGCACGCGCGCGACGCGGTGGCCGCCGCCGAGCGCGCCGAGCGGATCAGCGAGGCCGCGATCGCGCGCAGCCTGCTCGCGCGGATCGCGCGCGCGGCCGGGCGCGTCGCCGATCTCGCGCCGCTCGCCGCGCTCGACCCGACCGGGCTCGCCGCGCGCGCGCGCGCCGCGATCGCGGCGGTCGTATAGCGGTCGTGCACGCCCACGTGGCACGTGCATCGCGACGTTCGCGCGCCCGGCCGGCGTCACTCAGAACTGATCCGGATCGATCGCGCCTTCCATCAGGTCGGGATCGGGCGGGCGATTGATCTTCGCGAGCAGCTGCGCGCCGGCGATGCCCATCACGCAGCCGCCGCCGAACACCCAGAAGCTGATGCCGACCCCGACCCAGCCGGCCGGTCCGGGCTTGGTCGCGACGAAGACGCAGCCGGTGATCAGCGCGATCATGATGCCGAGCAGCGCGATCGTGCTCGGCGTCATCACGAGCTCGGGTCGCTTGCGCGAAGCGGCGATCGCCGCCGCGCCGAGCAACCCGGCGGCCGCGAGCAGCGACGTGACGAGCGTCGCCCAGCCCATCGGCGGGAACACGTTCGACGAGTGATCGCTGTCGCGCACCGCATCGGCGTTGAGCGCGTCGACGATCGCGGAGTTCGACCGATCCCACTCGCACACGTCGTGGCCGGTCGCGCACTCGTAGCCCGAGCGCAGCCCGAAGCCGAGCTGGTCGTACTGGTCGTTGTTGACGAGCCACGCGCGGGTGAACGCCGCGAACACCAGACAGCCGGCGGCGATCACCGCGAGCGTGATCGCGAGCGAGCGGCTCGGCGGCTTCGGCCTGGCCATGTCGTCGTAGACCGATGGCTCGCTGCGCGCGCGCGGCGGTGGCGCGGGCGCCGGCTCCGCGGGCGCCGGCTCCGCGGGCGGCTCGGGCTCCGGCTTCACCGGCTCCGCGGGCGGCTCGGGCTGCGGCTTCACCGCGTCCGCCGGTGGCTCGGCCTGGGGCGTCACGGCGTCCGCCGGCGGCTCGGCCTCGGGTCTCGGCGGCTCCGCCGCGGCTTCCGGCGTCGCCGGCGCGGGCTCGTCGGTCGGTGCGGGCGGTTCGGGTGGGTCGGGCGTGTCCGTCATAGCTGCCCCGGTGGCGTCAGATGCGGCATGACCTTACCCATCTCCACGTACTCGTGGTGTGCCCCCGTCCATAGATCCTCCGCGATCATCGCGCGGCCGGCACGTGCGGCGATCACGGCCGCGCGCACCACCGCGTTCTTGATGTAACCGCCCGTCATCTCGAAGCGCTCGGCGAGCGCGTGGAAATCCACCCCATCGAGGCCGGTCGCCGGCGGCAGCAGCTGGCGCCACAGCCGCTCGCGCTCGTCGAGCTCCGGCTCGGGGAAGCGGATGCGGAAGTTGAGCCGGCGCTGCAGCGCGGGATCGATCGCCGCCTCGGCGTTGGTGGTGAGCACGCTGACGCCGTCGAACACCTCCATGCGCTGCAGGATGTAGTTGACCTCGAGGTTGGCGAACCGGTCCTGCGCGGTCTTGAGCTCGGTGCGCTTGCCGAACAGCGAGTCGGCCTCGTCGAACAGCAGCATCGCGTGCGCGTCCTGCGCCTCGTCGAAGATCCGCGCGAGGTTCTTCTCGGTCTCGCCGACGTACTTCGAGACCACCGCCGATAGATCGATGCGCACGAGCTCGAGCCCGAGCTCGCTCGCGACCACCGACGCCGCCATCGTCTTGCCGGTGCCGGGCTCGCCGGAGTACAGCGCCGACACGCCGCGCGAGATCCCGAGGTGGCGCTGGTAGCCCCAGCGCTCGAGGATCTGCGCGCGCTCGCGCACCATCGCGATCATGTCGCGCAGCGTGTCGACCACGTCGTCGGGCAGGACCAGCTCGGCCATGCGCGCCTTGCGCGACACGACGGCGCCGAACGTGCCGAGCCGGAGCGACAGCCGGCGCGCGACCGCGGCCTCGACCGCCTCGCGATCGAGCGGGCCGCCGGCCGCGGCCGCGTGGCGTTCGGCCTCGCGCACGGTGTCGGCGATCGCACCCGGGCCGATCACGTAGTGGCCGGCCAGCTCGGCGGCGTCGTCGACCGGGCCGCGCGCCGCGGACAGGCCATGCCGCCAGGCGCGCTCGCGATCGTCGAGCTCGGTGCGCGGCATCGCGATGGTCAGCGCCGGGCGGCGCAGCTCGAGGTGGCCGCCGCGGCCGAGCGAGCTCGCGATCACCACGCCGGCGTGATGCTCGAGCGCGTCGGCGTGATCGGCCGACATCGCCCCGGACTCGCCGTACAGCGCGTCGGCGTCGAGCAGGTGCGGCACCGCATCGCGCAGCCGCGCGGCGGCGAGCGCCGAGCCGAGCAGCGCGAGCTGGTTGCGCTTCTCGGCCGCGACGAGCGCCGGGATCGCGATCGCGAGGCGCGGCCGGCCGAGCGCGCGGCACACCCGCTGCGCCGCGGCGGCGCGCCCCGAGCCGCGCGGCCCGCGCAGCACGAGCGCGACCGGCGGATCGCCGGCGAGCCGCGACACGATCGCGTCGAGCGCCGCGCAGGTGGTCGCGGGCAACAGCGCGCCGGGATCGTGCTCGGGCGGGCACAGCTCGCCGAGGCTGGCCAGCGGCGGCTGGAGCGAATCGTCGCCGCACAGCCACGCCAGCGCCGGCTGCGCGAGCTCGATCGCCGCGGCGAGGCCCTCGCCGTCGACCACGAGCGCGCGGCCGCGGCGCAGCAGCGAGCCGGGCGCGACCGCGAGCGCGAGCGCGGCCGGCGACAGGTCGAGCACGTCGGCGCAGGTCTCGACGTGCAGCGCGGCCTTGCGGCGCGGCGCGAGCGCGTGGATCAGCTCGCGGGTGTCGAGATCGACCGCGTAGACCAGCGCGAGCGCGCACAGGCCGCTCGCGACCGGATCGAGCCGGAGACGCGTGCACAGCGTGCCGAGCCGGGTCGCGCTCCAGTCGCGCGTGGCCGCGGCGATCGCGCGATCGACCTCGTCGGCGGCGCTGCGATGCGTGCCGCGCGGGCGCAGCGTGCCGCCCGCGATCCGCGCGAGCGCCGCCGGGTCGCGCAGGTAGACCTGCGACGCGACCCGCGGGTCGGCGAAGCCCGAGCCGGCGTCGAGCCTGCGAATCAGCGCGGCCTCGGCGTGCAGCCGGAGCTCGCCGACGATCGGCGGCAGCCATGCCGGCACCTCGATCATCCGAACGGCCTCTTCCACCACGGCTTCTTCGCGGGCGCCTCCGGCGGCGCCGCCGGCTCGGGCGGCACCGGGATGGCCTCGGCCTCGCGCACGATCGTCGGCTCGACCGCGGCGATCTCGGCGGGATCGCCGAGCGTGGTCGCGGGCGGCACCGGCTCGGCGGCCGGCGGCCCGTCCGACAGCGTCGACCGCGCCGGCGCGCGCTCGCTGACCGCGGGCCCGTCCGACAGCGTCGACCTCGCGGCGGGCTCGACCACCTCGGCACCATACAGCGAGGACGACGGACGGGCCGGCTCGGCGACCTCCGGACCGTACAACGACGACGGCGCGCCCTCGGGGACCTCGGGCTTGGGCTTGTCGTCCGGCGCGCCCGCGGCCTTGGCGATCTCGCGGTGGTGACCGTCGAGCAGCTCGTCCTGCGCGTCCTCGAGGTTCGCGAGATCGCGGCGCAGGCCGCTGACCCGCTCGACCAGCTTGGCGTAGGCGGCGTCGTCGATCGCGAGGTTGGGCTGGAGCACGGCGAGCGCCTGCTCGAGCAGGTGGCGGCGATCCGAGGCGAACACGAACTGCGCCACCTTGGTGTCCTTGCCGTCGACCGCGGCCTTCAGGCACTCGAGCGCGTGCAGCTCGTGCGCGGGCAGGCGCAGCGCGTCGATCACGATCAGCTCGCGCGCGAGGATGGTCTGGATCGCGGCGAGCAGCGTGCCCTGCTGCTCGCGCGCGAGGTCGCGCACCTCGTCGAGCATCGCCGCGGGCAGCTCCTCCTCGTCGGACTTCTCGAGCTCGGAGTGCTCGAGCTGCAGGTCCTGCTCGAGCTCGCGGCCGTCGACCTCTTTGTCCTCTGCCCTCAATCCTCGAGCTTCTCCCACCACTGGCACCACCACTCGCCGCCGACCAGGATGCGCAGCTTGGGGTGCCAGCAATACGACAGCTTGTCGTCGGGGTTCAGGTAGTAGAGACAGTTGGCGCACTGCTCGTCGCCGTAGGGCTGGCCCTTGAGCACCGCATCCTCCGCGAGGTGCTTGAGCTTGAGCGCGAGCTGCTCGTCGATCTCCTTGGGCTCCGGCTTGGGCAGGGCGTCGTCGGCCATCGCCGCGAGTCTACGATCATTTCTTGCGCAGGCGCTGCGCGAACCAGGCGACCGTCTCCGCCATGCCCTCGGTCACCTGATGGGTCGGCACGTAGCCGAGCGCGGCGGCGATCTTGTCGATCGCGGCCTGCGAGTGCGGGATGTCGCCGGGCCGCGGCGGCTCGAACGTCGGCTCGGCGCTGGCGACCTCGGGATGGTCCTTCGCGAGCACGTCGCGGATCATCCCGAACAGCTGGCGCAGATCGGTGCGGCCGTTGCAGCCGCAGTTGTAGATCGTGCCGGTGACCGCCGGATCGCGCGCGGTCGCGGCGAGCAGGTTGGCCTGCACGATGTTGTCGACGTAGCAGAAGTCGCGGCTGTTCGAGCCGTCGCCGAAGATCACGCACGGCTTGCCTTCGACCAGCGACGCGATCCAGCGCGGGATCACCGCGGCGTACGGCCCGTCGGGATCCTGGCGCCGGCCGAACACGTTGAAGTAGCGCAGGCCGATCAGCTGCTGGCCGTAGACGTCCTGGAACACCTGCGCGTACAGCTCGTCGGCGCGCTTGGTCGCCGCGTACGGCGACAGCGGCTTGCCGATCCGGTCCTCGTGCTTGGGCAGCCCGGGGTGGTCGCCGTAGACCGACGAGCTCGACGCGTAGACCACGCGCGCGGCGCCGCCCTCGCGCGCCGCGACCAGCACGTTCAGGAACGCGTCGACGTTGTGCTGGTGCGACGCGATCGGATCCTTGATCGAGCGCGGCACCGAACCCAGCGCCGCCTGGTGCAACACGATATCGACGTCCTTGCACGCGTCGAGCGCCACCGCCTTGTCGCGCAGGTCGCCCTCGATGAACTTGAACTGCAGCCGCTCGTCGGGGTTGATCGCGAGCACGTCGTCGAGGTTGCGCTTGTACCCGGTGAGGAAGTTGTCGACGCCCACCACGCTCTGGCCGAGGTCGAGCAGGCGCTCGAGCAGCGCCGAGCCGATGAACCCGGCGACGCCGGTCACCAGCCAGCGCCGCGGCTTGTTGACCAGATCCTCGCAAACCTCGTCGTACCGGGTGCGTGCCATCAGCTCACAGGCTCCAGAACTTGATCCCGCGCGGCGCCTTGCGCGGCAGCACGCTCTTGACGTCGATCACCACGCCGCCGTCGCGCACGCGCGCGAACACCGCGTCGGGGTTCGAGATGTACTCGCGATGCGCGACCGCGAGGATCACCGCGTCGAGCCCGGTGAAGCGGTCGAGCGGGGCGAGCTCGACCTTGTACTCCTCGCGCGCCTCGGCCGGATCGCCGAGCGGATCGTGCACCATCGCCTCGATGCCGTACTGCGCGAGCTCGCTGACGATGTCGGGGATCTTGGAGTTGCGCAGGTCGGGCACGTTCTCCTTGAACGTCAGGCCGAGGATGCCGACCTTGGCCTTGCGCAGCGGCACGTCGAGCGAGGTCAGCATCTTGACGCACTTCTGCGCGATGAACGGGCCGACGTTGTTGTTGACCCGCCGGCCGGCGAGGATGACCTCGGGCAGGTAGCCGAGCTCCTCGGCCTTCATCGTCAGGTAGTACGGGTCGACGCCGATGCAGTGGCCGCCGACCAGGCCGGGCGAGAACTTGAGGAAGTTCCACTTCGTGCCGGCCGCGTCGAGCACGTCCTGCGTGCGGATGCCCATGCGATCGAAGATCAGCGCGAGCTCGTTCATCAGCGCGATGTTGAGGTCGCGCTGCGTGTTCTCGATCACCTTCGCGGCCTCGGCGACCTTGATCGACGGCGCGCGGTGCACGCCGGCGGTCACCGCCGAGCCGTAGACCCGCGCGACCCGCTCGAGCGTCTCCTGGTTCTGGCCCGATACGACCTTCATGATCTTCTCGAACGTGTGCTCCTTGTCGCCCGGGTTGATCCGCTCGGGCGAGTAGCCCAGGAAGTAGTCGGTGCCGTTCTTGAGCCCGCTGCCGGCGTCGAGGATCGGGCCGCACACCTCCTCGGTCACGCCGGGATACACGGTCGATTCGAACACCACGACGTCGCCGCGCTTGAGGTGCGGCGCGACCGTGCGCGAGGCCGAGATCATCGGTCCGAGATCCGGACGGTTGTTGCCGTCGATCGGCGTCGGGACCGCGACGATGTAGAACGTGCAGTCCGCCAGCTTTGCGGGATCGGCGGTCATCTCGAGCCGGATCGCCGCCGCGAGCTGGTCGTCGGTGACCTCGAGGGTCGAGTCGTGGCCGCGGCGAAGCTCGTCGACGCGGCGCTCCCGGATGTCGAAGCCGACGGTCGGGAGCTTGCGGCCGAACGTCAGCGCCACTGGCAAGCCGACGTAGCCGAGCCCGATCACCGCGATCTTCTCCTGTTCGAGTGGGCGCATCGCCAGGAGCAGAGCACGAACCGGTCCAACGCGACAAGAGTGCGCGGTTGCCACGGTGAGGTTGGCTAACCGACGAGCAGCACCCCGAGGAACCGGCCGTGCGGCATGAGCTGCGCGAGCTCCATCAGCTCGCGCTCGCGGGTTCGGTGCGCGCGGCCGACCAGCGCGACCGCGTCCATGCACGCCGCGGCGCTGGCGTGCTCGCCGAGCAGCTCGAAGCCGGTGAGGTCCACGAGCACATGCGCGAACAGATCCGAGCCGTCGAGCAACACCCGCGCGAGCTGGGGCACGACCTCGCCGGCCTGCTCGACCCGCGGCGGCGACAGCAGCGCGAGCGAGCCGCGCAGCCAGCGGGTCGAGAACACGGTGTCGTCGGTGTCGGTGCGCTGGCCGCGCGCGATCGCCGCGAGCGCCGGGTAGCGCACGTTGGCATCGACCACGGCGACCGTGCCGCCGGTGAAATCGCACAGCGCGAGGCCGAGGTGGACCAGCAGCGGCGGCACCGCGACGCGATCGTCGCTGGGCACGAAGCCGACCACCCGGATGTGCTCGCCGTGGATCCGGCGCGCCACCCGCGCACAGGCCGCGCGCACCTCGCCGATCTGCGGATCCTCGAGGTCGATCCCGATCGAGGCGAGCAGCTCGTCGTCGCCCGCGGGCTCGGCCATCGCCCGAGCTTGCCACCGCCGCCCGGCGCGCGCTACGTAGCCAGCGTGTGGTCGATCGTTCACGTGCTGTCGTCGCTCGGCGTCGGCGGCCAGGAGCGCGTGGCGCTCGACCTCGCGATCGGCCAGAAGGCGCGCGGCCACCGGGTCGCCGTGATCTCGCTCGCGCCGCCGCCCGACGGTGCGATGGCCGACGAGTTCCGCGAGCACGGCATCGCGGTCGAGCGGGTCGCCAAGCGCGGTGGCCTCGACCCCACGCTCGTCCCGCGCCTGGTGCGCGCGCTGCGCCGGCATCGCGCCGACGTCGTCCACACTCACAACCCGCTGCCGCTGATCTACGGCGCGCCCGCGGCGCGGCTCGCCGGCGCCGCCGCGATCCACACCAAGCACGGCGTGAACCCCGGCTCGCGCGGCCACCGCATGCTGCGCCGCGCCGCCGCCCAGCTCGCGCACGCGTTCGTCGCGGTCTCCGACACCACCGCGGCGCAGGCGCGCGTCCAGCACGACGCGCCGCCGTCGCGGATGGCGATGATCGCGAACGGCATCCGGCTCGATCGCTATCACCCCGATCCGGAGGCGCGCGCCGCGACCCGGGTCGAGCTCGGGCTCGGCGACGCGTGGGTGGTGGGCCACGTCGGGCGGCTCGATCCGTACAAGAACCAGGCGCTGCTGGTGCGCGCGATGGCGCCGCTCTTGTCGTCGCGCGTGCGGCTGGTGATCGTCGGCGACGGCCCGACGCGCGGCGAGGTCGAGGCCGAGGTCGCCCGGCTCCCCGAGCCGCGCTGGGTCGTCATGACCGGGCGGCGGATGGACGTGCCGCGCCTGATGCCGGCGTTCGACGTGTTCGCGCTGTCCTCGAAGAGCGAAGGGCTGCCGCTGGTCGTGCCCGAGGCGATGGCCGCCGGCCTGCCGATCGTGACGACCGCGGTCGGCGGCCTGCCGAGCGTGGTCGACGACGGTGCGACCGGCTCGCTGGTCCCGATCGATGCGACCATGCTCGGCGCGGCGCTCGGCCGGCTCGCCGACGATCCGGATCGCGCCCGCGCGATGGGCGTGCGCGCGCGGCAGGTCGCGCTCGAGCGCTACAGCGCCGACCGCATGGTCGAGGCCTACCTCGCGCTGTACGCGCGGTTCACCTAGACCTCGCCACACAGGATCTGATCGGTTGGGGCCGCCGATCCATCGCCGATCGCTTCGTTGCCGCTCCTTGCGTTACGCCCGGTAGCGCTGCGTCGCGGCGCCTCGCGCTCGGC
>Ga0335081_10017251_pt1 | contig 11692 bp, 11 predicted proteins | sample Lox_Sample_35_FD_206713 | JGI IMG/M metagenome (GOLD analysis project Ga0335081, IMG submission 206713) | Soil microbial communities from Loxahatchee National Wildlife Refuge, Florida, United States - Lox_Sample_3.5 | ecosystem: Environmental > Terrestrial > Soil > Wetlands | place: USA... | reverse complement strand
GCGGCGTCAGCCGGGCATTCTTGTGCATGTTCATCCGGTCCTCCCGAGAATCGCTGAAGCCTCACAACTCCAGCTTCCTCGGCCGGGACCGGATGGACAACCTACTGAAAGCTCACAGCTAGCTTATCAAATTATTGGGGCTTGAGACCGGACGGATCAGCTTGCGGTCTCGGCTTGCACCAAGGCCCTCGCGATCCCACGGAAGGTGCCCCATTCCGGCATGGGGCCGAGGGAGACGGCCAACGCCTTCGGGTCGGCGACGACGCGAGAACGTGTCCGAAAAAATAATAAGTCACCTTATTATCTGCCTCGTCCGGCGCCTGAAATCAGCGCGAAAGCCCGGCTCAGGCGGCAAGATCGGCGACTACGGCGTCAAGCACGGGGAAGCCAGGCAGCGTGACCCGAAGCCGGCCGCCGGCTGTCGTCTCGATCAGCCCGTGCTCCTGGAGCGTGGCGACGCGCCCGGGGTCGAGCGACCGGCCGGACAGAGCAGAGTAGCGGTCGAGGTCGATGCCTTCGGCAAGCCGGAGCCCCATCAGCAGAAACTCGTCGGCCATCTCCTCGCGGGTGAGCACGTCGTCGGTGGTGAGGCCGTGGCCGCTCGCCTCGACCCGCATCAGCCAGGCCTCCGGGCGCTTTTCCGTTGCTGTGGCATGGCGGCCGGCGTCCAGGTCGAGGCGACCGTGCGCGCCGGGCCCGATGCCGGCATATTCGTGGGCGCGCCAATAGACGAGATTGTGCCGGCACTCGGCGCCCAGGCGGGCGTGGTTGGAAATCTCATAAGCCGGCAAGCCGTGGGCGGCACAGATATCCTGCGTGGTATCGTACAGCGCCCGCGCCAGGTCGTCGCCGGGAATCGCAAGCTTGCCGGCGGCGCGGAGCGCGGCGAACGGCGTGTCGGGCTCGACGGTGAGCTGGTAGAGCGACAGATGCTCGCCGGCTTCGGCAAGCGCGCGCGTCAGCTCGTCCGCCCATTGCTTTGGCTGTTGCCGCGGCCGCGCGTAGATCAGATCGAACGAATAGCGGTCGAAAATCGAGCGCGCCACCGCCACCGCATCGAGCGCCTCGCGCGCCGAATGCATGCGGCCGAGCTCGGCCAGCGCCGCGTCGTCGAGCGCCTGGACGCCGAGCGACACGCGATTGACGCCGGCTGCGCGATAGCCGCGAAAGCGCGCGGCCTCGACGCTGGTCGGATTGGCCTCGAGCGTGATCTCGACGTCGGGCGCGACCTGCCAATGCCGCGCGACGGCATCGAGAATGGCGCCGACGGTGGCCGGCTGCATCAGCGACGGCGTGCCGCCGCCGAAGAAAATCGTCGAAACCGTGCGTCCGGGCACTCGCGCCGCGGTGGCCGCGATCTCCGCCGCGAAGGCGCGCACGAAGCGCGCCTCGTCGATGCCCTCGCGGCGGACGTGACTGTTGAAGTCGCAATAGGGGCACTTCGACAGGCAGAACGGCCAGTGAATATAGACGCCGAAGGCTGGCGCTTGCTCAGTCAAGGCATGCCTCCGCGAGTTTCATGAAGGCGCGGGCACGGTGCGACAGGCCTTTTCCCCGTGGAGGGAGGCCGTGTTTCTCCACGCTATCCATTTCGCCGAAGGTGCGGCTGTGGCCGTCCGGCAGGAACATCGGATCGTAGCCGAATCCCTTGTCGCCGCGCGGCGGCCACACCAACGTGCCGTCGACCCGCGCTTCGAACTCCTCCACATGGCTGTCGGGCCAGGCCACGCACAGGGCCGAGACGAAATGCGCCTTGCGCTGCTGCGGTGCCGTGGCGCCGCGTTCGCACAGCTCGTCCTCGATCGTCTGCATGGCGCCGCGGAAATCCTTATCCGGCCCGGCCCAGCGCGCCGAATGAATGCCCGGCGCGCCGCCGAGCGCATCGACCGCAAGCCCGGAATCGTCGGCAAAAGCGGGCAGGCAGGTCGCCCTTGCCGCCGCTTCGGCCTTGATGCGGGCGTTGTCGCGAAAGCTCAATCCCGTCTCGTCCGGTTCCTTCAGTCCCATCTCACCCGCGGATGTGGCGTCGATCCCGTACGGCGCAAGCAGCTCGCGCATTTCGGCGAGCTTGCCGGAATTATGGGTCGCGATCACCAGGCGACCGGTAATGCGGCGATGCGCAGGTCTGCTGAGATCGCCGCTCACATCACCGCCATCTTCTGCAGGTCGATCAGCTTGGCGACGCCCTTGCGCGCCAGCGCCAACAGCGTGGCGAATTGCTCCTCGGAGAACGGCGTCTTTTCCGCGGTGGCCTGCACTTCGACGATATTGCCGGAGCCGGTGAGAACGAAATTGGCGTCGGTGTCGGCCTGCGAATCCTCGGCATAGTCGAGATCGAGTACCGCGGTGCCGCCGAACACGCCGCAGGAGATGGCGGCGATGTGGTCGCGCAGCACGCTCATCTCGACCATGTCGCGGGTCTTCATCCAGGCGAGGCAATCGTAGAGCGCGATCCAGGCGCCGGTGATGGAGGCGGTGCGGGTGCCGCCGTCAGCCTGGATGACGTCGCAGTCGATGGTGATCTGCCGTTCGCCCAAGGCCTTGAGATCGACCACCGCGCGCAGGCTGCGCCCGATCAGGCGTTGGATCTCGACGGTGCGGCCGCTCTGCTTGCCGCTCGACGCCTCGCGCCGGGTGCGCTCCAGGGTGGCGCGCGGCAGCATGCCGTATTCGGCGGTGATCCAGCCGCGGCCCTGACCCTTGAGCCAGGGCGGCAGGCGATCCTCCAAGGTGGCGGTGACCAGCACATGGGTGTCGCCGAATTTCACGAAGCACGAGCCTTCGGCATATTTCACCACGCCGCGTTCGAGCGACACCGGGCGCAGTTCGTCGGGCTGTCGGCGGCTCGGCCGCATAGGCATTCTCCTCGCGGCCGGGCGGGAAGTGCCGGCCGCGCCACGCTTTTAGAGCATGAGCGGGAAAAAAGCATGCCCCGGCCCCGGTGCGGAGGCGCGCGGCGGGCGATCGAAGCACGTTGCCAGCCGAGCGGGCTTGCCGCTACGTTTCGTCAAACCCGGCGAGGAGGCCCCCATGGCGGCGCAGACAGCAGCGGAAGCTACCCAGGCCCTGGCGCAATTTGCCGCCGCCTTGCGCTACGAGGACATTCCGCAGCGCGTCCGCGATCACTGCAAGAACCTGCTGCTCGACGCGCTGGCCTGCGCCATCGCCGGCCGCTTGGGCGAGGAAACCGGGCAGGTCGCGGCGCTGGCGGCGGCGCTCGCGCAATCGAGCGAATCGAGCGTGATCGGCGGCGATCATCTTTCGCTCGCCGGCGCAACCTTGCTCAACGCCTATCTCGTTACCGCGGTCACCATGTGCGACGTGCACCGCGAGACCATGACCCACGTCACGCCCGAAGTGATGCCGCCGGCGCTCGCCATCGCCGAGCGCGACGGGCTGAACGGCCGCGCGCTGCTCACCGCCATCGCGGCGGGCTGCGAGGTGACGACGCGGGTCGGCGTCGGCACCGACTATCCGAAATTCCGCGCCCGCGGCTGGCACGGCCCGGGCATTTTCGGCCCGTTCGGCGGCGCCGCGGCGGTCGGCTCGCTGCTGAAATTCGACACCGACACCATGGCGCGCGCATTCGGGCTCGCCGGCAGCCAGGCCGCCGGCACCTTTGCGGCCTGGGGCACGCCGACGGTGAAATTCCATCAGTGCCGGGGCGCGCTGTCGGGCTTGCTGGCGGCGCTGTTGGCGCAGCAGAACTTCGTCGCCACGCGCGAATTCCTCACCGCCAAGGACGGCGGTCTCTACAACACTTACGTCGACGGCGGCAAAGCCGAAGCGGCGCTCGCCGGTCTCGGCACGCATTGGGAGCTGGAGCGGATCGCCGTGCGGCTGTGGCCGTCGGCCTCGCTCATTCAGGGGATGGTCACGGCGCTGTTCGATCTCGTCGACAAGCAGAAGATCGATGCGGAGCGGGTGCGCAAGGTCGGCATCGGCTTGAGCCAGGCGGCGTTCGGTATGCACGGCGGCTTCAAGACTTACAAAGCCAAATTCGAGGCCTTGCTCTCGGCGCACTACACTGCCGCCGTCATCGTCCATGATCGCGCCTTGACCTTGGCGCAGTTCGAGCCCGGCCGATACGACGATCCGAAGCTCCGCGCCTTCGCGGCGAACCAAGTCGAAGTCCGCGCCGAGCCGACGGTCGGCGGCTCCCAGGCGGCGGTCGAGATCGAGCTCAAGGACGGCGCAAAGCTGTCGGCACGCTGCGAGCATCCGCTCGGCTCGTTCGAGAATCCGCTGTCGCGCCGCCAGATCGAGCAAAAATTCCGCACCTATGCCGAAGGCGTCCTGCCCGAGAATCAGTTTGCCGAGGCGATTGGCGCGGTCGACCGCCTGGAAGACTTCGGCTCGGTGCGCCGGCTGATGGATCTGTTGCGCGCGCGGCCACGGGCGATGGCGGCGGCGGAATGATATATTAGGGCCATGGCCGACGTTCCCATTACCCTCACCGGCGCCAGCCAGATCGGGCTGGCGCAGCTCAACGAGCGCTCGCGCGAGATCTTTCGCCAGGTGGTCGAAAGCTATCTGGCGACCGGCGAGCCGGTCGGCTCGCGCAACCTGTCGCGCATCATCCCGATGACGTTGTCGCCCGCGTCGGTGCGCAACGTCATGTCGGACCTGGAGCAGGCTGGCCTCGTCTATGCGCCGCACACCTCGGCCGGCCGGCTGCCGACCGAGAAGGGGCTGCGCTTCTTCGTCGACGCGCTGATGGAGATCGGCGACCTCACGGAGAACGACCGCAAGGCGATCGAAGCGCAGGTCGCCGCGTCCGGCCAGGCCAAGTCGGTCGAGACGGTTTTGACCGAAGCCTCAGGGCTCCTCTCGGGGCTCACTCGCGCCGCCGGCGTGGTGCTGACGGCCAAGTCCAACATGCGGCTCAAGCATGTGGAGTTCGTGCGGCTCGAGCCCGAGCGCGCGCTGGTCGTGCTGGTCGCCGAGGACGGCCAGGTCGAGAACCGCGTGCTCAATGTGCCGGTCGGCCTGCCGACCTCGGCGCTGACCGAAGCCTCGAACTTCCTCAACGCCCATATCCGCGGCAAGACCATCGCCGATGCGCGCGGCGAGCTGGAACGGGCGCTGGCGGAGCGCCAGGCCGAGCTCGACGAGCTGACGCAGAAGATCGTCGCCGCCGGGCTGGCCAGCTGGTCGGGCGGCGAAAGCGGCGAGCGCAAGCTGATCGTCCGCGGCCAGGCCCATTTGCTCGACGACCTCAGGGTGCTCGCCGATCTCGAGCGGGTGCGGCTGCTGTTCGACGATCTGGAAACCCGCCGCGAGGTCATCGATCTGCTCGGCCGCGCCGAGCAGGCCGAAGGCGTGCGCATCTTCATCGGCTCGGAGAACAAGCTGTTCTCGCTGTCGGGCTCCTCCACCATCGTGGCGCCCTATCACGACGCCGCCGGCCGCATCGTCGGCGTGCTCGGCGTGATCGGCCCGACCCGGCTCAACTACGCCCGGGTCGTCCCCATGGTCGACTACACCGCCAAGGTCGTCAGCAAGCTGCTCGGCAGTTAAGTGTCTGATCGGTCGGGCAGAGGGGCGAACCGGGGCATTCCCGGGAGCCATGCGGACGCTTGATTTTTGCCCGCTGAACCCTGATATGCGGGGCGCATCAGGACCCAAGGGTAGGATCATGACCGGAGAGACCGCTCGCGCTGAGGACGACGCGGCCAGAGACGGCGGGGCCGCTGCGGCGCCGCAGCCTACGCCATCCACCGCGCTCGAACGCGAGCACGCCGAGATGAAAGACCGGCTGCTGCGCACGCTCGCCGAGATGGAGAACTTGCGCAAGCGCACCGAGCGCGAAGTTGCCGACTCGCGGCTCTACGGCATTGCCAGCTTCGCCCGCGACGTGCTCGGCGTCGCCGACAACATGCGCCGCGCCCTCGATGCCGTGGCGCCGGAACTGCGCGCCAGCGCCGAGGCCGGCATGAAAGCGCTGATCGAAGGCGTCGAGCTGACCGAGCGCGAGCTGCAGAAAGCGCTGGAAAAGAACGGCGTACGGCAGTTCACGCCGCAGGGCGAGAAATTCGATCCCAACGTCCATCAGGCCATGTTCGAAGTGCCCGATGCTTCCCTCCCGGCCGGCAGCATCGTCCAGGTGGTGCAGCCCGGCTACATGATCGGCGAGCGCGTGCTGCGGCCGGCTCTGGTCGGGGTGTCGAAGGGCGGCCCCAAGGTCGCGCCCAACGCGTCAAGCAACGACAACGCCAAGGCAGCGCAGGAGTCCTAGGGCAGCGCTTTCGGCGCGTCTTTACTTCGGCTCGATGCTGTCGCGCACCGTGCGCATCCGCGTGAGCGCGCCGGTCCAGCCGTCGGCTTTGGCCATGCCGATCATCTGCATGACGGCGCCGCCGCCGAAGCGCAGCCATTGCGCCACCATGATGTCGGTGTTGGAGCGGGCGTCCTTGGCCTGCGCCATGGTCTGAAAGCCGGACTGGCCGCCGATGCGCAGCGGCTCGGACATGGTGATCCGCACATCCTTGATGCCGACGATCTGGCCGAAGGCAAGCCGCGCGAAATTGGCGCGGTCGTCCGGTTCGGTCGGTCCGCCGGGAAAGACGGCGATGAACATGCGCGTGTCGTAATTGTCGGTGGGTTCGCCGTCGGGCGTGTCGAGCAGCAGCAAGGCGCGGCCGGGCAAGACGGTTTGGATGTGAAAACCGGCGAGGTCGCCGACCGAAAACGGCAGCAGGCTGAGCTTTTCGGAATCCGGCACCGTCTCGCGCAGCGTCATGGTCTCCACCGCGGCGCGTATGGCCGCGTCCGGATAGGCGCTCTCCTTTTCCGGCACCTGCGCGTTGAGCAGCACCGTGAAGTTCTTCGACTGCGCGACCACGAGCCACTTGCGGTACGTGGTCTTGTCGGCGGCTTGTTTGCCGGTCACCAGCGTGCCGCTGCCGAACACGAATTTCATCGTCTCGCGTTTTTCTACGGTGATGCCCTGCTTCTTCAGCGCATCGGTGGCGACGCTGTTTTCGAGTTCGGAAAAGGCCGCGGCCGGCTGGGTGGCGAGCAGGATCGCGGCATCCTTGGCGACGTCCTCAAAGCCCTGGAAGCTCTTGCTCACCGTCATGCCGGGAGGCGGCACCAGGCCGACGCGAGACGCGGTCGGGAATACCGGATCCACGGCGTGCGCGGGCGCGGCCAAAAGCAATGCCAGCGCTGCGGCGAAATACGCCAGCCCCGTACAGCGACGATATTTGCTCGTGTTCATCATGCCGCGTCTGTGCCGAAGCTTTTTGGCCGCCGCAACTCTCCGCCCTCGGGGTGCGTCACCCGGCGCAAGGTCAGATTGATCCGTCCGCCCTCCGCGAGCAAGGTCGATGTGCCGGGCTCGATGCGGTCGACGCCGTGAAACGCCAGGCGGCTGTCGCCGCCGAGCACGACCGCGTCGCCGGAATGAAGCCGCATCGAGCGCGTCGGATCGTTGCGTTTTTGGCCGCCGACGCGGAACAGACAGGAATCGCCGAGCGAGAGCGAAACCACCGGGGCGGCGAAGTCGTCCTCGTCGCGATCCTGGTGCAGGCCCATTTTGGTGCCGGCGGCGTAGAAGTTGATCAGGCAGGCTTCGGGCGGCGCCGGGTGGCCGGCGAGCACATTCCAGATCGAAAGCAGCATTTCGGGCAGCGGCGGCCACGGCCGGCCGGTGACCGGATGGGTCGGCTGATAGCGGTAGCCGGCTTCGTCGGACACCCAGCCGAGCGGTCCGCAATTCGACATGCGTACCGAAAACGGCCGCCCCGATTTCGGCATGCGCGGCGTAAACAGCGGCGCCGCGACGAAGATTTCCCGCAGTTCGGCGAGCAATGCCTGTTGCCGGGCGCGGTCGAGATAGCCCGGATGGAACCGAAGCCCGCTTAAGCCCGCAGCCGGGGATGCGATCGCAGTTGGCGTGCTTTTAGCGCTCGTTTTCATCGGATTTTTACCGCTCGCCATCACAGTTCCGCGCATGTCCGCGCTCTCCCCCAATGCCTGGACGATGACGCGCGCCGGTTCGGTCAGATCGCCGGTCGACGACCTCTATTACAAATGGATGGTCGCCGCCGCCGTTTTCTTTGTCGTCTTGGAAATTTCCTATCTCACGCTCGCAGGCCTGCCGCCGCTCGGCAAGCCGTGGGTCGACGGCACCAATTTCGTCTACGGCCGCGACTTCCTCAACACCTGGATGGGCGGCCGCTCCATGTTCGCCGACGGCCCGGCGGCGTGGTTCGACGTGCGCACCTACAACGACGCGCTCCGGCAGATGCTCGGCGTGCCGTATCAGGAACATTACTGGTCCTATCCGCCGCACGTCATGCTGTTCATCTGGCCGTTCGGGTTGCTGCCGTATCTGCCGGCTTATCTGGCTTGGTGCACGATCGGGATCGCGCTTTATCTATGGGCCTGCTCGAGCGCGATCCCGCGCGAGCGCATGGTGTTTCTCCTGGTCGCGCCGAGCGTCGCGGTCTGCATCTTTTTCGGCCAGAACGGCTTTTACACCGCGGCGCTTCTGATCGGCGGCCTCACCAATCTCGACCGCCGGCCGATTCTCGCCGGCGTGCTGTTCGGCATTCTCACCGTCAAGCCGCAGATCGGCATGCTCGTGCCGGTGATCCTGCTGCTGGAGCGGCGCTGGCTCGTCATCGCCTCGGCGGCGGTGACGACGGCGGTGCTGGTGGCGCTGACCTCGATGCTGTTCGGCTGGCACATCTGGGTCGACTTCTGGCAAAAGGTCGTGCCGCAGCAGCAATGGCTGACGGAGAACGGCGCCGGCTTGCTGTTTGCCGTGGTGTCGTCGGTGTTCTATGGCGCGCGGCTTTTACATCTGCCGCTCGGCATCGCCTGGACGCTGCAAGGCGCGGTGTCGGCGCTGGCGCTCGCGGGTTTGATCTGGGTCTATTGGAAGCGCCGCGATCCGGCGCTGTCGCTTGCCTATTTCGTCACCGCGACCTTTCTGGTCACGCCGTACATTCTCAACTACGACATGGTGGTGTTTGGCTTCGTTGTCGCGCTGTTGCGCGGCCGCGCCGACAACACCATGCGCGATCATCAGCTGTCGCTCGCGGTGTGGAGCTTGCCGGTCACCATGATGTTCACGGTTCTGGTCTTCGTCCCGCTGGCGCCGATCGTGCTGATCGCATTCGCCTGGCGGCTGCTGCAGCGGCTGGCGCAGGGCGAAGGCGCTGCGGCTCCGGCGGTGCCGGGAGATATCGCGCCCGTCGCGGCGTGAAACGGCGCGCGACCGAGCAAGTCGCGACGGCAAACCGAGACCTGATCAAGCCGCGCGCGTATCGGCCACCTTCTCCGGCACCAGCCGCACGCTGTCGAGCGCCGCTTGCGCGCCCGCCTCGCCCGCCTCGTGATATTCGGCGTCCTCGTTGACGTTCCACACGTCGTAGAGCCGTTCGCCGGCGAGAATGTTTCGCGCCGTGAGCATCGCCGTCATCATGGCGTGATCCTGGTTGTTGTATTTGTGCATGCCGTTCCTTCCGACCATGTGCAGCGTCGGGTAGCTGCCTTGGAGGTCGAGGCGGACGGCGGCGATGTTGTCGCGATAGTCCTCGTCGTACACCGGATAGGCCTTGGGCTGGCGCACCACGCAGGCGTCGACCACGTCGTCGGCCGAGACGAGGCCGATCTTGGCCACTTCCTTTTTGGCGAGCGCGATCAGATCGGCGTCGGGCGCGTCCCACAGATTGTCGCCCTCGAAGCAGAAATATTCCAGGCCGAGGCAGCTCATGCCGTCCGGCACCATCTCCGGCGACCAGGAACGGAAGTTCTGCACCCGGCCGACCTTCACGCTCGGGTCGTGGATGTAGATCCAGTTGTCCGGGAACAATTCCGCCTTACGCACGATCAGCGCGACGGTGAGGAAGTCGCGGTAGCGCAGCGCCCGCGCATGCAGCAGCGAGATCGGCATCGGCTTGATCCGCGGGATGAGTTCGCGCACCGGCGCCGAGCTGATGACGTGGCGCGCGGTAAAGCTTTCACGCCCGCCCTTGGCGGTCGCGACCTCGATGCGCCACAGATCGGCGGCGGCGTCGTGCTCGAGCGAGACGAGCTCGCGGCCCATCAGCAGCCGGCCGCCTTGCGCCCTGATCTTGCGGGCGGCGGCGTCCCACATCATGCCCGGCCCGCGGCGCGGATACTGGAAGCTCTCGATCAGCGTCTTGACGGTGGCGGCACCGGTTGTCGGCTTGCGCGCAAGGTTGAGCGAGCGTTTGAGCCCGTTGATGACCGCGGTCAGAAGGTCCAGCCCCTTGATGCGTTGCGCCGCCCAGTCGGCGGAAATCTCGTCGCACGACAGGCCCCACACCTTCTCGGTGTAGGTCTTGAAGAAAATCTGGAACAGCCGCTCGCCGAACTGATTGCGCACCCAGTCGTGGAAGGTGCGTGCCGGCTTGATCGGAAACGCCTTGGCATAGGCATAGGAGGCCATGCAGGCGGCGCTGGTGCCGACACCGAGCTTGATGAGCGCCTCGAACGCCTTCAGCGGATAGGAGAAGAACTTGCCGTTGTAATAGATGCGCGACAGCCGCGGCCGGGCAATGAAATCGTCGGGCAGGACCTCCTGCCACAGCGCCACCACCTCCTTCGACTTGGAGAAGAAGCGGTGGCCGCCGACGTCGAACAGGAAGTCCTTGTAGGCGACGGTGCGGCTGATGCCGCCGACATAGATCGGGTCGCGCTCGACGATGATGACGGAGCGCGCCTCCTTGGTCAGGCAATAGGCGGCGGTAAGGCCCGCGGGGCCCGCGCCGATCACGAACACCTCGGCATCGACAGTCATTTCGGGTTTCTCGATTTTCTTGCGGGTCAGGCAGTGCCTTGCCGGTGCGTGGCGGGCTGCTGCGGCCGGAAGGCAAACAGGGCCTGGCCGCTGTAGGAGACGAGCGCGCCGCAGGCGGCGCCGATCAGCACGGCAAGCTGCGGCGCGGAGGCGAGAACGGTGACGACGAAGCCGGCGAAGACGGCGTAGCTCGCCGCCTGGGCCGCGCCGGCGACGATGGCGTAGCGCATCGCCTCGTCGGCCTGCCGGCGGCCGCTCCTGTCGAAGGTCAGCGCGCGGTTGAGCCGCCAGGTGACGGCCGTCGCGACGGCGAGCGAAACCAGCCGCGCCAGCAGCGGGTGCGGAAAGTGGGCGAGGACGACGGTGAAGACCGCGAGATCGGTGACGAGGCCGAGCCCGCCGACGCCGAGGAAGCGCAGCGGCCGGGGCAGGCCGTCGACCAGCGCCCGGATCGGGTCGTGGTCACGGGCCGCTTGGGCCGGCTGAGCGGGCCTTCCGCCAACCGCCCGGTCGAACTCGCCACCGTCGCGACCCATGACGCCTTACCACCACCTGCGGAGCGGCCGTTTCCGGCCGGCCGTTGGGGCCAAACGCGGGCCCGCGGTCCCTTTGCCGGGATCATCCGTGGCAGGCTTTCCTTAATGCCGGGCTAGCGCGGCCTAAACGCTCGCGCGGCGCGGCGCGACACCGTTAAGAGAACCTCAATGGGCCCGAGCGGTGGTCGCCGCGCGGCGGGCCGCCCGTGGCAATTGTCCTTTGCTGGTGCTGTCTTGCGGCCGGATGGCGCTCTCCTATATGAGCCAAGGGCAATCAACCTGGGCGGCAGCCGTGGTCCGACCACATCGGCGCCCGGGTGATTGTGAGTTGACATAAGGGGGTTGGACTTAAGGGCGCCTTTGGGGCCAGCCCAACCTG
>Ga0335081_10017250_pt1 | contig 11692 bp, 9 predicted proteins | sample Lox_Sample_35_FD_206713 | JGI IMG/M metagenome (GOLD analysis project Ga0335081, IMG submission 206713) | Soil microbial communities from Loxahatchee National Wildlife Refuge, Florida, United States - Lox_Sample_3.5 | ecosystem: Environmental > Terrestrial > Soil > Wetlands | place: USA: Florida... | reverse complement strand
TTGCAGCGGCGCCTGGGCCGCTTCGAATTGGCGGAAGGCGGCACCATCTTCCTCGACGAAATCGGGGAGTTGAACGCGGAAACCCAGGTTGCTTTGCTCCGTGTCTTGCAGGAACGCGAATTCGACCGTGTGGGCGGCGCGCGTCCAATTCGCGCCGACGTCCGCGTGATCACTGCCACTCACCGCGACCTGCCGGCCGAAGTCGAGGCCGGCACATTTCGGAGCGATCTCTATTACCGCATCAATGTTTTTCCTTTGAAGGTACCGCCGCTGCGCGAGCGGAGAGAAGACATCCGGCTGCTTGTGGAATATTTCATTGACCGCTACGCGAAAAAGGCGGGCAAGAAAATCACCAGCATCGATAAGAAAAGCCTGGAGCACCTGCAATCCTATTCCTGGCCCGGCAATATTCGCGAACTGCAAAACGTGATTGAGCGCTCCGTGATCGTCTGCGACACCGATCAGTTTTCCGTGGATCCGAGCTGGCTGACCTTAAAGCCCGCTGCCGCCCGCCCGTTGCGCGACGATCTGGTCGATCAGGAAAAAGAGCGCATCGAAGGTGCGCTGGCAGAGGCCAAGGGACGCGTTTCTGGGCCAACCGGCGCGGCTGCAAAACTTGGCATGCCCGCATCCACGCTCGACTCCAAGATCAAGTCCTTGAAAATCGATAAGCGCCGATTCCAGACTTCCTAGGCTTTCGTCGGAAGGCTTCACGAAGTTTCGGAAATTTCTGGAGCCCTCGGGACCTCGTCCGTCGATAACCTCTGGCGTATCAGTTATTTACATTTGGCATCGCTGTTGCATTCTTCCACGAGCGGATCGGTCCAGGTATGGGCCGTGGCGCGGCCAGGGCAGTTCCGCGCGCCTGAAAAGGAACTTCATGTGGAAGATTAGAAAAATGACCGAAGCGAAGCGCGTCGTGCTCAGCATCAGCGGTCGAGTCGGGGGAGAAGAACTGCTCGAACTGCAGAAGGCAGTAACCTCGGAGGATGCGCAGAACCAGAAGATGGACCTGGACTTGGAGGAGCTCCGGCTCGTAGATCAGCAGGTGGTTACCTATTTGGCGTGCTGCGAGGCTGGCGGCACGCGGCTTCGCAATTGTCCGTCCTACATTCGCGAGTGGATTGACCGCGAAAAGGCGGGACGGAGTTCGAACGGGGGACGCTGACGCCGAGCACCTGGGAGAAGGCTTGCGACGGAACAATAATCCAAGTGGCCGCACCGAATCGGCAGAAACTTGGATGCCCCCACATTCTCGTTCGGCACGCCCCGCGTGGAGCTTCTAGGACTCGGTGCGTATCCCGCGGACGGCTAGATGCCGGACGAAGCTGAGAACTGCCACCCGTTCCAAATTACGGAACACGATTTCATATTGACAGCATGGAAATTTTCACTAGAATGCGCGGGGGAATAGTCATAAACGCCGCGGGATCTAGGCCGGTAATCGAACGCGAATCGCGCGGCGCGGGAGGCGAGTATGCCAGCAACTGCGAGAATGCTCCGGCAGCGAGCGATCAGCCGGTTCCAAAGAGAGGAAGGTTCCAGCAAATCCCTGCAAAAGGCGCTACGCATTCTGGTGTACATGGGTGAACAAGCGCCAGAGGCCGGCGTGACGGAACTTGCTTCGGACTTGGGGCTGACGAAAGCCACCGTGCATCGCTTGCTGACGACCATGGAACGTTTCGATCTGATTGAACGCAACGCGGACACCGAACGCTACCGGCTGGGGCTGAAGCTCCACCAGTTGGGGAGCCGCGCCGTGGAGTCGCGAACGCTGCGCACGGAAGCACACCGGTTGCTGGTGGAAATGTCCCGCAGGTCACGCGAGACGGTAAGCCTGGCGACACCCGCACCCGGCGGCGTGATCTGCCTGGATCGGTTGGATTCGCCGCATACCATCATTACCGTTTGTACGCCGATTGGTTCGATGTTTCCCGCTCATTGCACCGCGGCGGGAAAGGCGATTCTGGCGTATCTGGCCGACGACGAGATCGAGGAGCTTGTGCGGCGCCACGGGTTGCGGCAATTTACGCCCTTCACCATCACACAGCCTTCTGCCCTAAAGGAGAATTTGCGCCTGATCCGGCAGCGTGGTTACGCCGTGGATCATCAGGAACTCGAGCGTGGCTTGAGTGGGGTCGCGGCGCCTGTGTTGAGCGCGCATGAACGGGTGATCGCAGCCGTGGGCATTGCCGGGCCGACGTTGCGATTCCGCGGAAAAGAATTGGCGCAAAAAGTGGCCCTGGTCACCGAAATTGGAGCGAGGCTGGCGATGGGGCTGGGCCGTCTGGAAGGAACTCCCGGCCGACTGCCGGGCCCGAAATCGAGCGGAGAGATATTCAGCGGCTCCCTGGAGGCGTAAGACATGGGCAAACCATTTCGTGCGGATCACATCGGGAGCTTCTTGAGGCCCGCGGAACTTCTGGAGGCGAGGAAGACGGCAAGCCCGGAAGAGTTGCGAAAACTGGAAGACCGGCAGATTCTGCGCATCTTGGAAAAGCAGAAAGAACTCGGCTTCGAGGCCGTGACCGATGGCGAGTTTCGGCGGCGCAATTTCATGAGTGATTTCACCGACGCCGTGGATGGATTCGATCTGGCCGATGCGGTGGGAAGAAGCTGGCAGGCGGGTCAAAGCAGCGCCGCTCAGGTGAGCAGCGTCACCGGCATCGTCACTCGGAAGCTGAAACAGGTGCGCCCGCTGACCGGGCATGAGTTGCCGTTTCTAAAAACCAACACCACCCAGAAGATCAAGATGACTCTACCGAGCGCCACGCAATTTCCGGCTATTTCGTTCAAGCGCGGCGCGACGGACAAGGTCTACAAAGACCACTCGGCGCTGCTTTGGGACATCGTCGATATCATGAAGGGTGATTTGCAAACGCTCTCCGCCCAGGGAGTGAGTTATATCCAGATCGACGCTCCGCGCTACAGCTACTACATGGATCCGAAATGGCGCGCGTGGATCAAGGCCGAACTGCAGGTGGAACCCGACGCGGCGCTGGACGAGGCGGTGAACGCCGACAATGCGTGTTTCCGCGCGGCGAAACGTGAGGGTGTAACGCTGGGGATCCATTTGTGCCGCGGCAACAACCGCAGCCACTGGTACGCGGAAGGCGGATACGACGCGATTGCCGAAAAACTCTTCGGCGCACTCGAAGTCGACCGTTTCCTGCTGGAATACGACGACGAGCGGTCAGGAACGTTTGAGCCCCTGCGATTCGTGCCCAAGGGCAAGACCGTGGTGCTGGGACTGGTGAGTTCGAAAGTGCCCCGCATGGAAGATCCCGATGTTTTGGCCAGGCGCATCGAAGAGGCCTCACGCTTTGTGCCCGCGGAAAATCTGGCCCTCAGCCCGCAGTGCGGGTTCGCTTCCACCGCAGAAGGCAATCTGATTACCGAAGACCGGCAATGGGCGAAATTGAAACTTGTGGTGGATACCGCGCGCCGAGTTTGGAATTAGCCTGTGAGCCCCGATCTGGGCAAAGACGGCTCGACGCTGCGGTCTAACTAGCAGTCAAAGAACACCGTTTCTTCGGGCCCCTGCATGATCGCATTCCATTCCAGGTCTGATTCCCCGGCCGCGGTCTTGCGAGCGATCAGCGTGGCCCGGCGCGACGCCTCGACGAGATTCAACGCGAAGTCTTCCTGATTCGCGGGGTCGTTGGGGAAATAAATGCGTGTGATCAGCCGCCGCAGCAGACCGCGCATGAAAACGGAGACGACAATGTGCGGCGCCTGGAGCTTTCCGTCGGGACCCGGAACCCGCCCCGGCTTGATGGTTGTGAAATAGAATTTCCCGTTTTCGTCCGTGGGAATTCTTCCAAATCCCTGAAAATTCGGTTCGATAGTTTTGTTCTGCTCATCTTCGGGATGCGCGTACCTGCCGTGCGCGTTTGCTTGCCAGACTTCCAGCATAGCGTCGGGGATCGGCTGGCCGTCGCCGTCGACGACGCGGCCGGAAATTTCCACTTTTTCTCCGGATACGCCTTCCGCTGCAAGGTTGTTTACATACAGCCACTTCAAGCCAATTTCAAAATAAGGACCAACCGTCTGCCAAGTCGTTGCCTGCAGGCTCATGTCATTTCTCCCACGGTGTGGCCAGCCGGCCGCTCAGAATAATGTCGAATTTGTAGCCCAGGCACTGTTCAGGTTCCGTGGTCTCCCAATCGAGTTGCGAGATCAGCCGATTGCGCGCTTTTTCATCGGCGGTGCAATTGAAGATGGGGTCGAAAGCAAGGAGCGGGTCCCCGGGAAAGAACATTTGCGTCACAAGTCGCGTGGCGAAAGCGGGCCCAAACAGCGAGAAATGAATGTGCGCCGGGCGCCAGGCATTGTAATGATTGCGCCAGGGATATTCCCCCGGGCGTATGGTGATGAAACAGTAGTGCCCATGGGCGTCCGTGAGTGTGTGGCCGCAGCCGGTGAAGTTCGGATCGAGCGGCGCATGATGCTGGTCCACTTTGTGCTGGTAGCGTCCCGCGGCGTTCGCCTGCCAGATTTCTATCAGGGTGTGCGGCACCGGCCGTCCGTTTTCATCGAGCACCCGCCCGCTGACGACGATGCGTTCGCCGAGCGGTTCCCCTCCATGTTGCTTGGTCAGGTCGAACGCCTTCACGTCCACGCGCGACGCGCGGATGCTCGGGCCGGTGATCTCCGAAATGGTTTGGGGAAGGTAGACCAGGGGTTTTGTGGGCGCGCGCTTAATGGAGGAAACATAGGGAGGATGCAAATGGTTGGGCTGCGTCCCCGGATAGAAGCGCCGGTATCCCGCAGGATGCGACATACAGAAGACCTCCTGAATTTCTGCAGTTAAGTGTAACGCCAACGCCGGAGCGCACCGGACGGGCGGAAGAACTGTAATGGGAGGGGAGGAAATAGGTCAAGGACGATAAACGAAAACTGGTGCGTATATCGGACATCAGGTGTATGCTCCGACTCCTGTCCGAAGAGAACCACGGAGGCGGCCATGGCGGAATCCAGTTCTGGGACGGCGGAGAGGCGCGCGCTGGGCTCGCCGAATCCGGTTCGCGAAGAAGTCCGCGCGCAGGGATTCAGGGCCGGAGAAATCACCACGAACGCCGCGCACCTCGACGAATTCAGCGGCGATCCGAATTTCATGACTTCGCTAGCGCGGGGCTTGTTGGTGATCCAGGCTTTCTCGCAGCAGCGATTGCACCTTTCCATTTCTCAATTAAGCAAGCGCACGGGACTTGCGCGCGCCTCCGTGCGGCGGGTGCTGCACACGCTTTCGAAACTCGAGTTTGCCGGCACGGAAGACGGAAAAAATTTCTATTTGCGGCCGCGCATTCTGACGCTGGGACATTCGTATCTTTCTTCCATGCCGCTGGCTACGGCGGCGCAGCCGATCCTGGATCATTTGAGCCAAATCCTTCATGAATCGTCCTCCATTGCGCTTCTCGACGGCACGGAAATTGTCTATGTCGCGCGCGCCAACGTCACCCGCATTATGGCGATCGACCTGGAAGTCGGAACGCGGCTTCCAGCGTTTTGCACCTCGATGGGCCGCGTGCTTCTGGCGCATCTCGCGCCCGAGGAATCGGAAATGCTTCTGTCCAAAATCGAGTTCACGCGCTATACGGAGCGCACGATCACTTCAATCGAAAAACTGAAACAGGTGATGGCCACGGTGCGCAGGGAAGGCTACGCCATCATCGATCAAGAACTCGAACTCGGTCTTCGCTCCATGGCGGTTCCGGTTCGCAATCCGAGCGGCCGTGTGGTGGCGGCAATCAACGTGGGCGCGCACGGGCAGCGCGTGTCGGTGCAGGATATGCAGACGCGATTCCTGCCCTATTTGCGGGCGGCCGCTCAGGAACTGTCGCTCCTTTTGCGGTAGCTCGCCATAGCATCCCGCAGTCTTGGATGAGCCGTCCAAAAGGCGGTCGCAGCGCATTGACTCGGCCTCCATTGCACAATCGGTCGGCGACGTTTAATTGAACCGCGCTCTGGAGAGATTTCCATTGAAGTACGGTGTCAGTGTTGAATGAAACGACGGAACGTTTCAGACACCGCGGAGCCTGCGCGAACATCGATCAACCACTGCTGATTTTGAGGCGAGTGTGACGTGAACGGCTTCCTCGCGACAATGGTTAGAGTGGGCTAGACGGGCCCGTTGGGCATCGAAGTGCTCTTTGAACAACTCCGCAAGAAGGTTCTCCGAGAAGCGACCACGCGGGCGTGTGCAACAACCATCCTTCCATTCGATGTCTGGGCGCGGATTCTGGGCGATTATCGCCACTCCGCACGTATCTGCTCCTTTTCTCCTTTTCAAATCGCCACTTAGTATCAGCGGCGGCCCACCCGTGTAACACCCGAAGCGGAAACTTGGCCGTGGGGCCTCGGGTTCGCCGGCAATTCATCGCGGAGGTTGCGTATGCCGGAAAAAAAGCCAGTGGTCATTTATGGAGCCAGCGGATTCTCTGGCCGGCTGGTGGCGGAGTATCTGCGCGAGTACAACATCCCCTTTATGGCCTCCGGGCGGAATCGCGGAAAACTCGCCGAAGTAATGAAAAGCGTCCCCGGCATCGAGACAGCGAACTACGACATCTCGGAAGTTGGCAATACGGTGGACGAACTCGCCAAACTCTTCGCGGGCGCTCAGGTTGTTTGCAACACGGTTGGGCCGTTCATCTACGGCGGACCTCTCGTGATCGAGGCGTCCTTGAAATCCGGGTGTCACTATCTCGATATCAGTGGCGAGCAGGCATGGATCCGGCAAGTGGCGGAGAAATGGGGGCCGGAATTTGCGAAAAAGAATCTGCTCGCGGCTCCGGCGACGGCGTTTATGTCCGCTCCCAGCGATGCGGCCGTGCGCATCTGCGTGGAGGCCAACAAGACCATTGACACCTTTGAAATCCTGACCATGTTCCGCGGCACTCCCACCTTTGGCTCGACGCAAACCATCTTTGCCGTGCTGCAAACCGAAGCCCATTACTTGGAGCAAAACCAGTACAAGCGTTGGCCGCCAGCCACGGCGCTGAACGTGGTCACACCCGGCCAGATCCAGACGCAACTCGCGCTGGCATGGGGTGGCTTTCCGCATCCGGTATGGTTCAAGAACCACCCGCAGGTGGCCAACGTAAAATCGTTCGGTGGATTGCTGGATCGCGAGATTATGGAAAACGTGTTCGCCACGGAAAAGTTGTACCTGAAGGAAATCGCGCCGTTGTCGATAGAGGCGCGCGAGCGCCGTTTGGCGGAAATGGCCAACGCCGTTCAAGGCGGCACTCCCCCACGGGAAAACGCGCGCGAAAATCGCACCATTGATGTAATCGTGGGCCGGGGTTCGACCGACGTTGTGCACTGCGTCCTGATGGGCACTTGCTGCTACAGGCAGACCGGCCTTATTCAAGCGTTCGCGGCGCAAAACCTGCTCGGGGGAAATTTGCGCAAGCGCGGTTTCGCGTCGGCGGCCGAAGCGTTTGGATCGCGGGAGCTCCTCGGCGCGCTGGAAGATCGTGGGCTCTCCAGGATGAAGATGCTCTGAAGGCCGGCGGACCAGCGTGCGCGCAATCGATTATTTCGACAAAGCAGCCGAAACCTTTGGGGAGCGGATCGCCCTCGTGGACGGCGAGTTCCGCTGTACTTTTAGCGAATTGCGCACGGCGAGCGAACGCGTGGCCCGCGCCATGTGGGCAAGCGGACTGCGGGACGAAGACCGCGTAGCCATCTACGCTCCGAACGACGCCCGCGTGCTGACCTGCATGCTTGGCCTGATGCGCGCCGGTGGCGTATGGGTCCCGATCAACTACCGCAACGCGATTGACGCTAACGTGGAGTTCATGCAGTACGCCGAGACGCGCTGGCTTTTTTATCACAGCAGCTTCCGCGATCAGGCAAAGGAGATGCAGACCCGCGTGCCGGCGTTGCGCCATCTGATTTGTATGGACGCGGATGACGGCGAGATCCCATCACTCGCGCGCTTCATGGATCAAGGTCAAAACGCCCCGGAGCGCGACTGGGCCGATCCCCGAGGCAATCCCGGACGAATGGTAGGCCTGGTTCCGACCGGAGGCACGACGGGCCCTGCGAAAGGCGTGCGTGTCACCAGCGATTCCTGGGGAGCGTTCGTCGAAATGGCAGGGCACTATTGGCGTTGCGAAGACTGCCTGCCCATTTGCCTAAGCACGGCGCCGCTGTCGCACGCCGCGGGCGTGGTGGCATTCGCGCTCTTCACGATTGGAGCAACCAACGTGATTCTGCCGCGGTTTGACGCCAGCGCGGTGCTGGAGAGCATCGAGCGTCATCGCGTGACGCATATGTTTCTTCCGCCGACCGCCTTCTACGCATTGCTCGCGCATCCAGAGGTGCGAAGGCGCGATTGTTCTAGCCTTCGGCTGATGCTTCTCGCCGCTTCCCCTGTTTCACCGGATCGCGTGAAAGAGGGGGTGGAAATCTTCGGACCATGTGTCTGCCAGAGCTATGGGCAGACCGAAGCGCCAATGTTGATAACGTGGCTGGACCGGAAAACCGTGGCTGCCGCCGCGGCGGGAGATCATCCGGAGCGGTTGCGAAGTTGCGGGAAGGCTACTTACGCAGTGCGCCTTGCAATCATGGATGAGCAGGGGAAGCTACTGGGCGCCCACCAAAGAGGAGAGATCGTCGCCCGCGGTGCGTTGGTGACACCGGGCTACCACAATCTGCCGGAAGCGACCGCCGAGATTCGAACGCACGGCTGGCATCATACGGGAGACGTCGGCTACTACGATGAGCACGGATACTTTTACATCGTCGACCGCAAGAAAGACATGATCATCACCGGCGGTTTCAACGTGTACTCCGGAGAAGTAGAGTCTTGCTTGATGGGAATTCCGGGAATCTATGAGTGCGCGGTGGTCGGCGTGCCGCACGACACTTGGGGCGAAGCCGTGAAAGCTATTGTCGTCCTGCGCGAAGGACAAGCGCTAAAAGAGGAAGAGATTATCGCGTATTGCAAGGAAAAACTCGGCGGAGTGAAAGCGCCTAAATCGGTGGAGTTTTGCGGCGAGATTCCCAAAACACCGGCGGGAAAAATCGATCGGAAAAAATTACGCGGTCCGTATTGGCAAGGCAGCGATCGCGCCGTCCACTAGTTCCGAACTCCGGATCCTCGTTCGAATATCGCTTGATTGTGCGGAAATCGAGTTTCCGTTCCCCCTCGCCCCGTGCATACTCCACTTCGCCTTCTCTACTTCCAAGTGTGGCCGGCAAAAGCAGCCGTCACCATCTCGGATCCGCGGAGTTGGGCCTGGCGTATGCTTCTGCAGATCAATCATCTCCAGAAAACTCCCGCGGCCAACGCAGCACACGATGTTATTGACGCGCTGCTCTCATTGCTCGAAGCGGGGCAGTTGGAAGCGGGGCAACTCGCCCGCTTGCGCGTGCAGCTCGATTGGATCCAGTACCGCAACAATTTTCGCGAATCCGTAATGGCCGTGCCCTGTGGCAATTCGCCCGAAGTGTCGATTGCGGCGCTGGATCTGCACGTCAACACACGCCAGTTTGGGAAGGATTCTTTGCAGGCGGAAATCCTCGACGCTATTTCGGGTTGCAAGGAGAACGGTACCCAACACGCGGCCCGGATTCCCCTGGAAGAGTTCTGTTCTTTCCACTCGAGCATCGCGTGGGAATTCAATCGTCTGTACTGGCATCGGCTCGCGGATTGGGAGCGGGCTACCGGCCGGGGTTACGAGCAGGCGCTACCGGGAGGGAAGTCCGATGCGCATCATCCCGAAGCCATCGCGGACGGCGTCGCCGATTTCTGGACGCTGCTCAAAGACATGGAACATCACAACCAGCTTCCGGCTGAGATCTTTGTCCTGGAAATTGGCGTGGGGCTCGGCAAACGGGCGGCACTCTGGCTGGACCGATTCCAGGAATTGGATCAGCAGCGCGGCACCAGCTACTATCCGCGGCTGAAGTTTTTGCTGGGAGATTACTCTCTCGCCACGCTGGAGCGCTCGCGCCCGGCTCTGCAGAAACACGCGGAACTCTGCAGCTTCGTGGTGCTCGACGCGCTGAACCCCATCCGCTCGCTCTCTTTTCTGCGGCACAAGCTGCTGCACATCCATTTGACCAACGTCTACGACAACCTGCCCGATGAGGAATTGGCGCGCCGCGACGGAAGGCTCTACCTGGTGCAGGTGCGCGCGTACCTGCCGAAAGCGGAAGCGGAACGCATTTGCAAAAACGCGGAAGTCTCCTTGGGCGAGCTACACCGGAACGTGAACCGCTTACTCGAAATCGGCCCGGACTTTTTCGCTAGCCGGTCACAAGGCGTGGTGTTTTGGCAGGAAGTCTGGAAAGGCCTCCGCCTTGAGGAGCGACTGGTCAGCCTCGAAGAATTGCCTGCGGAAACGCTCCCGGAAGGTCTGGGTCTTGCGCGCATGGAAGAGGTCCTCCGCAACGCGCCGAGCGATGTCCGCTTTCACCTGAGCACCGGGGCCATGGAAAGCCTGCGAAATACGCTGCCGCTGCTGCGGCCCCGCGGATACCTCCAGGTCCAGGATATTTTTGTCACCAACCTGAACGACTATCGCACAGGATTTTACGGCCCAGGCAAAGTGGATGGCTCCATCGTGAATTGGGTCAACGGCGTGCTGCTGCGCGAAGTGGCTGAGCGCGCCGGATACGACCTGCATTTCGCGCCCTTTCATTACCGCCCGGGATCCCATACATCGGTGCTTTATACGACACAACGGGAGTAGCGCTTATGACTCTGCCCATTCTTCCGACATCCGTGGTTGGCAGCTATTCCATGCCCGGCTGGCTGGAGCGGCTGAAAACGGAATACCACGCGCGGCGCATCAGCAAGCAGGATCTCGACGAAATCCACGACACTGCAGTCAAGGCCGCAATCAAGGACCAGGAAGTGGCTGGGATCGACATTATCACCGACGGCGAGTTGCGCCGCGACAACATGATCGATTACTTCGTCGAGCGCCTCCCCGGTGTGCAGTTCGACCGTTCCTCGAAGAAGTTCTACTACGATTTCTACGACTGCGAAGTTTTGGGAAAGTTGCCCAGCGGGCCTCTCGGCCTGACTGGCGATTTTCGCTTTCTGAAGGCCAATACCGAACGCGAAACGAAAATCTGCATCACCGGCCCGCATTCGCTGTCCAAGCGCATCCGCAACAAACATTATCCGAGCGAGGAAGCGTTCGCGATGGATTTGGCCCGCGTGATAAACCAGGAGCTGAAAGACCTGGTGAAAGCCGGCGCGACACGCATCCAGATCGATGAGCCCTATTTTTCGGGATTTCCCGAGGATTTGGGCTGGGGCGTAGCCGCGTTGAACGAACTCGTGGCGGGCGTGAATGCGTTCGTCGGCGTGCACATTTGCTATGGAAACCGCTACGGGAAGCCGGCCTGGGAGGGAAGTTACCGCTACCTGTTTCCGAAGATTCTGGACGCGAAGGTGCAGCAAGTGACCATGGAATTCGCGAGGCGCGGCGGAGAAGACTTGGATTTATTCCGTGAATTCTCCGCGCCCTTTGAAGTGGGCGTGGGCGTGATTGACGTCAAGACCCAAGCCGTGGAGACGCCGGAATTGGTGGCGGAGCGGATTCGTAAGGCGCTTGAGTTCATTCCCAAAGAGCGTGTGGTGGTTTTGCCGGATTGCGGATGCCTGCACCTGCCGCGGAACGTGGCTTTCGCAAAGCTCAGTGCGATGGTGGAGGGAGCAAAGCTCGTT
>Ga0335081_10017249_pt1 | contig 11693 bp, 8 predicted proteins | sample Lox_Sample_35_FD_206713 | JGI IMG/M metagenome (GOLD analysis project Ga0335081, IMG submission 206713) | Soil microbial communities from Loxahatchee National Wildlife Refuge, Florida, United States - Lox_Sample_3.5 | ecosystem: Environmental > Terrestrial > Soil > Wetlands | place: USA: Florida... | reverse complement strand
CTCAATCATCACCTTCGGGTTCGATGATTTCATCGAGAACTTGAAATTGTGGAAGTCATGTTTGCGGCAGATGCGGGCGAATTCCAACGCGCTCTCGACCATGCCCAACGGCGTGTCGCCGTAGCGGTTCATGATGCGGTCGCTGAGCGAGCCGTGGTTGGTGCCGATCCGCAACGCGCGCTTCAACTGGATGCACTCGAGCACCAGCGGCGTGAACGCCTCCTCGATGCGCTTGAGTTCGGCGGCATATTCGCCGTCCGTGTATTCCTTGACGGCGAACTTCTTCTTATCGGCGTAATTGCCTGGATTCACCCGCACGACCTCGACCCATTTCACCGCTTCCATCGCCGCGTCGGGTTTGAAATGAATGTCGGCGACAATCGGGACTAGGCAATTTTGCGCGCGCAAGTCGCTGACGATGTTTTGCAGGTTCGCCGCATCTTTGACCGTGGGCGCGGTGATGCGGACAAGCTGGCAACCGACGGCGACGAGTTCGAGCGTTTGCCGCACGCATTCGGCGGTGTCCATTGTGTCGCAAGTGAGCATGGACTGCATCACGACCGGGTGATCGCCGCCGATGATGACGCCGCCGTTCTTCGGGTCGCCAATGACGACTTCACGCGTTCTCCGGCGGCGGTAAAGAAACGGTGATTCGCAATAGCGCATGTTTTATTTGGCCGGGGCGGGCGCGGGCACAGCGGGTGTCGTCGTTTGCTCGATTTGCGCGTCGCTGTTGAACATCGCGCGATAAAGCCCAAACCGTTTGATGTCCCCGAAAATCGTGATGTAGATCATGAAACCGATCAGCAACATGGCAAAGGCCGTCGTGGTGTACTCGACGAATCTGAGGCTCAGCGGCCGACGCCAGATCTTCTCGATAATTGCCATCAAAATATGCCCGCCATCGAGCACGGGAATCGGCAGCAAATTGATGATGGCCAGATTGATGTTGAGCAACACCAGGAAACTCAAGGCCAGGCGATAATCGGTTTTGAACTGGGCGGCGAGGATGCTCAAAATTCCCACGGGGCCGCTCAAATCCTTCGCCCCGACGCCCGTCTCCCGCGTGTGCACCAGTGCGCCGATGGTCTCCACGGTTTTGTCCACCACGTCCCGCACCTGATCCCAGGGCGTGGGCCCGGGCCGTTGAATGATGTAAACCTGGGTGGCATCCACCCCCAGCGCAACGCCGATTCGTCCCGTTTTGCTGGTGGGATCGATGTTCGGCGTGATGTTCAGCGTCATCTTTTCCCCATTGCGCTCGACCTTGATCGTGCTGGCCTGCCCGCCGCATTTGCGGATCAGGTCAATCAACTGGTCGCGACTGGCAATCGGCGCGCCCCCGAAGGAAACGACGCGGTCGCCGATTTTGAGTCCGGCCTTGTCCGCCGGACTGTCCGCACTCACCTGCAACACTTGCGGATGGTCGCGAGGATCCAGATTAAGAAATTTCACCCCCAGCTCATTGTCCGTCGAAGTCTTGAGCGAATACGTCTGTTCTTTGCCAGCGTGCTCGATCACCACCGGGATCACGCTGGTCCGCGCCACAATCGTATTCAACATGACGTCCTGCCAGGTTTTAACCGGCTTGCCGTTCACTTCCACAATGCGGTCTCCCTCCTGAATACCCAGTTTGGCCTCCACCGATTTGGGGTCAACGTAGCCGACGATCGCCGGGTTTACAGGAATGGGAAGGCCGATGAAATAAATCGCCGTGGCGATCACGAAGGCGAACACAACATTCATGAACGGCCCGGCAAAGGCCACCAGGATTTTGTGCAGCGGCGGCGCCGGCGGCACTTCTTTGGTGGACTCGCCTTCGAGCGCCTCGGAGGTGATCATTTGCGGCAACCTGACGAACCCCCCCGCCGGGATGGCGCGCAACGAGTATTCGACATCATCGCGTTTCCGGCTGTAGATCTTCGGGCCGAATCCTACCGCAAATTCGTCAACCTGCATGCCGAGCTTGCGCGCGACCCAAAAATGGCCGAACTCGTGAATAAAAACCGCCGCGCCGAACGAAATCAACACGGCAACAATCACATAAATGGTGGTCAAAATAGTCATGTTCAATCTTAGTCCCCGGCATCAAGACAATATGATTATACCAGCAAAAATCAGGGCCGCAATCACCGTGTTTTCACCTCTCAAATGACGAGTGGCGAATAGCTCAAGTGTCTCGAAGCAAAACTCATCATTCGTCATCCGGCATTCGTTATTTCACGGCCTCCCGCCGCGCCCAGGCGTCGGCGGCGAGAATCTGTTCCAGCGCCGGACGCTCAACGACCTTGTGCGCGTCCATCACCCGCCGGACGGTTCCGGTGATTTGCGGAAAATTGATTTTGTGGTTCACGAACGCTTCGACCGCGACCTCGTTCGCGGCGTTCAATACCGCCGGCAATGTGCCACCCGCTTCCCCGGCCTGGCGCGCCAGGCCCAACGCCGGAAACCGTTCCACGTCCGGCTCTTCGAACGTGAGGCTGCCCAGTTTGGCGAAATTCGTCTGCACGCGGTCGCTCGGCGCACGGTCCGGATACGTCAGCGCGTATTGAATCGGCAGACACATGTCCGGCGTGGAGAGCTGCGCCAACATCGCGCCGTCCACAAACTCGACCAGCGAATGGACGATGCTTTGCGGATGCACCAGCACACCGACGCGTTCAATGCCGATGTCGAACAGCCAGCGCGCCTCAATCATTTCCAGGCCCTTGTTGAACAGCGTCGCTGAATCAATCGTGATTTTCCGGCCCATGACCCACGAGGGGTGTCTCAATGCGTGCTCGACCGTAATCTCTGCAAATTTTTCCTTGGGCCACTTCTTTGCGTCGCGAAACGGTCCGCCCGAAGCGGTGAGCCAGAGTTTGCGGACGGAACCGGGCGGTTGGCCGTCAAGACACTGAAAAATCGCCGAGTGCTCGCTGTCCACCGCCAGCACGCGCACGCCATGCTTGCGCGCCTCGCGCATCACAATTTCGCCGGCCATCACGAGAATTTCCTTCGAAGCGATGGCGATGTCCTTGCCCGCGCGAATGGCGGCCAGGGCCGGTTTCAGTCCCGCCGTACCGACGATGGCGATGAGCACGATGTCCGCCCCAGGCAACGTGGCCAGTTTCAGCAAGCCGTCGTCGCCGGAATAAACCTGCATGGCCGGCCCGCCAACGTCTGCCAATTCGCGGGCCTTTTCCGGATTACTGATGGAAATCGCTTCCGGCCGATGCTTGCGGGCCTGGTTGAGCAGCAATTCGGCGTTGTTGCCGGCCGCCAGCCCGAGCAGCCGGATGCGGTCCGGCAAATCCTCGGCCACCTTGACCGTGCTGGTGCCGATGGAACCGGTGCTCCCTAAAAGAACAACGTTCTTCATTTTAGCCACAGATGGACACAGATTGGCACAGATATGAATCAAAAAACCATTCGTTTGTACTTCACACGCTCACGTCCAAAATTGATGAGATAGCCCAGCTTGATTCCTGTCCCGCGTAATTCATTCAAAAGCTGGGCTTCGTGCACGGATTGATAAGCCGGATCGGTTTTTAATTCGACGATAATTTTATCCGCAACGAGCAAATCCGCCGCGTAATCTCCGACAATCACGCCCTTGAATTGAACCTGGAGCTTTGGTTCAAGCTCGACTTTGATGCCACGCAACTGCAATTCAACCTGCATGGCACGCTGATAGACTTTCTCCAAAAATCCAAAACCAAGGATATTGTGAACTTCATACGCGGCACCGATGATCTGTTGCGTCACCGGTTGCAGAGAGAAGTCTTTGGCCTGGTCTAAAATCTGTGTTTCATCTGTGTTCATCTGTGGGCGAATCACGGGTGTGTCAGAATATGCCGCAGATAGAGATACATGATCGGGGCGTTGAACAAAAGGCTGTCGAGCAAGTCCAGAATGCCGCCGATACCGGGCATCAACCGGCCCGAATCTTTCACGCCCGCTTCCCGCTTGAACAGCGATTCAATCAAATCGCCGATGACGGCGCTGATGCTCAAAACAACACCGAGGATTACGGCGTGGAGCGAGTTCATCCCGATCATCTGCGCGCCGAAACAATGCGCGAACACCACGCTCGCCGCGGTCGAAAACAGGATCGCGCCACCAAACCCTTCCCATGTTTTGCCGGGGCTGACGCGCGGGACCATTTTGTGCCGGCCGATGAGCGAGCCGACCGCATACGCGCCCGTGTCACTGAACTTCGTCACCAGAATGAAATACAGCACGTAAAATTTTCCGCCTTCGCCGATGCCGGTGAAAAAATTGATTTTCTGGACGAAGTTCAACAGCCACGGAACGTACATCAGCCCAAATAACGTCACGGCAATGCTCGCAATGCCGGTCGTGTTGTTCCCCGAAACAAATTGCCGCACGCACAAACCGAGGACGAAGAGGATGATGAAGCCTGTTTCAAAATCGTTCACCCGCGCCGGGGAACCCGTGGTGCCGATGTGCCCGGTCAGGTTCAAAAACGCCCCCAGCATCAAGAGCAGACCGCCGCATAATCCGCACCAGTTGAAGCAGACCAGGCCGCGTTGGGCGGCCAGTCCGTAAAACTCCGCCAGCCCGGTCAGCCCCAGGAAAATCATGATGCCAATGAACACGCCATTGGAAACCAGCGGGCTGGTGGAAAACAGGGCCGCGATGATGACCGTCCAGAGCACCACCGACGTGGTCAGCCGGCGAAGAAACACTTGTGACTTTGAGGGCGTCTGGGCCGCGACAACCGCGTTGGACATGCGGGCGCAAGATATCAAGCGCGCCACCTGTTGCCAATTGCCAAGTGAGGATTGAGATGCCTGCCGCCTTCAGCATAGCGGCGGTCGGCAGATGCCGGATTTCTCGAATGTTTAAGCTTGGAGTCCCGCCTTCAGGCGGCCTTATCCGCGAAAACGCGGAACTACAAACCAAGGTGATTGCTTGCACGAAATGCTGAACACGTACAAACGAAAAGAGGCCGGGTCACTACTCCGGCCTCTTAATGAGAACTAAGCGCTATAAAATCGCTGTCATCGGATGCGCATCCACACGGTACACTGCGTTTTGCATCTCAACGACCTGAAGAGAATAACACATCCCGGATTTCTGGCTTGTCACCATTACTGGTTACAAGTGGCAAAAAACTATAATGTATTCAATCCAAACATGTTAGGACTGACTTATGGCGTGGGTTGGAGTCCGAAACGCTGATTTTATCTTCGCAAAAATTTGGCCACGGCTTCGGTCCGGGTGCGGACCTGGAGTTTTTCGTAAATCCGGCGGATGTAGGTGTGCACCGTTTCGTAGCTGATGCCGAGTTTGTCGGCGATTTCCTTGTAGATCAGTCCCTGGCTCAACAGGTCGAGCACCTGTTGCTCGCGTTCGGAAAGAATCTCCGTGGCCTGCGCCGCCGACGCGCTTTTTTGAAACGACTGCACGACCTTGCGGGCGATGTGCATGGTCATCGGCGAACCGCCCCGGCGCACGTCGTGAATGGCTTCCAGCAATTCCTTGCTTGAAGTGCGCTTGAGCAGATAACCGCTTGCGCCGGCCGCCAGCGCGTTGAAAATGTTTTCTGTGTCCTCGTAAACCGTGAGCATCATCACCTGCACCTCGGGCAGCAGGATTTTCAACTGCCGGACACATTCCACGCCGTTCATACCGGGCAGGTTGATGTCCATCAACACCACATCCGGTCGGACTCGCGGCAATTCCTTCAACGCGTCCTCGGCGTTGGCATATTGGCTGGCACAACTGAAGCCATCGGCCCGATTCAACACGCGGGCCAGCGTGCCGCGCAGTTGGTCGTTGTCTTCGACGATGGACACGGTGATGGGCATGTCTCAAGGCAGAGTGCAGAAGGCAGAGGGAAGAAACAAGCATCGAAGCGCGTCAAAAACTTTTGCTGCCACCTTCATTGAAATTTCACGGGTACGGTCAGGCGGACGATGGTCCCCTGCCCTGACGCAGCGCCAATTTCAAAGGCACCGCCAATGTCTTCCATCCGTTTGCGCATGTTGCGCAGGCCATTGCGCGCGGAGGCCGCGACCGCATCCCGACTGCCGAGACCGCGCCCGTTGTCCTCGATTTCCAGCGTGAAACGGTCCGGCGCCAATCCCGCGGCACTCGCGTGCAGCTTTAATCGAATCCAAGCTTCGGATGCCTGGGCATGTTTGACGACGTTGTTGACAGCTTCTTTGAAGGCGAGAAAAACGTTGTGCCGGACCTCCGGCGGAATCGTTGCGGCGGGCAATTGAGCCGGCACGTCCGCCCGGTAACGTAATCCCGCCAGCGCCAGGTAATCCTGCGCGTATTTGCAGGCGTAATTGACCAGGCCGTCCAGCGTGTCGTTGGCCGGGTTGACCGCCCAGACGATTTCGTCGAGCGAGCGCGTGGTTTCGCGTGCGGTTTGAGACATCTGTTGCACGTGCGCTTCAATTTCCTCGGGCGCGTCTTTGTCCGCCTCCGCCAACTCGCCCAACAGCGCCACCTGCGTCAGGTTGGCGCCGATCTGATCGTGCAGGTCGCGGGCGATGCGGGAACGTTCCTGTTCGAGCGCTTCCCGTTGCCGGAGCACCTGCAACTGGCGGTGCAGCTTCTGCGTGGACAGATAACGCACCACGCCGATGATCCATCCCAGTAAACCCACCACGACCAGCGTGCGAAACCAGCCGGTTTCCCAGAATTCCGGTTGCACGGTGATGTCGAGAAAACTGCCGTTCTCATTCCACACGCCGTCTTCATTGCACGCAATGACGTGAAAGCGGTAGTGACCGGGCGGCACTTCGCTGTAATAGGCCGTCCGTGTGTCGCCGACTTCCGTCCACGCCGTTTCGCGACCTTCCAGGCGATATTTGAAGCGCACGTCGTCCGGGGCGGTAAAATTCAGCGCGGTGTAATGAATTTCCAGTTGCACCATGAATTTACGATTGCCCGGCGCAATGGTGATGGATTGCGGCCACACAGAAGCGAGCAGATTGGTCCGTTGCTCGCGCCCGTCAACCACTACCGACTCAATCATCACCGACGGCGGCCGGAGGTTGGGCTTGAGTTCTGCCGGATTCACGGACACCGCTCCTTTGACCGTTGGGAACCATAACCGGCCATCCTGCGTGCGGATGGCGGCGGGTTCGGCGCCGATGGAACACTCGCGCGTCGGCAATCCGTCCGCCTCGCCATAAGTCCGGCACGAAATAACGTTGGTCGTTCCGGGGACGTAATCGTCCAACGATTTTTTCTCAATGTGCATCAAGCCGGCGTTGGAACCGATCCATAAATTGCCCGCGTCATCTTCGATGATGAATCCGACGCTGTTGCTGACCAGACCGTCGCGCGTGGAATAACGCGTCCACTTGCCGTTGTGGAATCGCGCCAGTCCGTGGCCGAACGTGCCAATCCACAAGACGCCGTCTTTGTCCAGGCAAAGTGCAGAAATGTCATTGCCGGGCAAGCCATTCGTCATTTCTTGGTAGGAAACAAATTTTCCGTCCTTGAAAAAATTCATACCCCGGCTTTCCGTCCCGACCCAAAGATTTCCTGCGGCATCTTCCACGATGGCGCGCACGGAATTTTCGGACAGGCCGTCGCGCGTCGTGAGGACCTTCCAACTCTGCCCGTCCCGGCGCGCCAGACCGTTTTGGGTGCCGGCCCACAATTGACCCTTGCGGTCCTGGAACAACGCGAAAATCCGCCGGCCGAGGATTTCCGCGCCTGGCGCCGACTCGAAATGGTTGGTTTGAAACTCAAACAGTCCCTCGTCCCAGGTTCCAATCCAGACGTGTTGCTCGTGATCCACGAGTACAGACCACGCATTTTGATAGCTGCCGACGTGAAAATCCTGGGGGGAATTGGTCTGCCAATAAGACGCGCCCAGCGCCCCGAACGTCATCCACAAACCACTACGCGCGTCCTCGGACAAGGATTGCGCCGGCCACGGATGGAGGTCGGCCGGAGCATCGAAGATTTTTCTTTTGACCCGGTCCAGCCCGTCACCGTCGGTTCCCACCCAAAGATTTCCCTCGCGATCCAGGCACAAGGAAAGGACAAACGCCGACGACAATCCCTGCTCCTTTGAAATGTGTTCGTATTTCCCGTTCGCATCGTACCAAAAAACGCCGGCACCCAGCGTGCCGACAATCAGGTTGCCCGCCGCGTCTTCGCAGGCAGCTTTGACGACGGAATTGCCCCAGGGATACGCGCCGAAGTCCTTTTCCAGCCCGCCGGCTTTCCATTTCTGGACCCGGCCATCCATCAACCGCCAGATGCCGCCGTTGCGGCTGGCGAGTATGAAATCCAGCCTGCCGGCGCGGATGGATTCATCCACCACAATCGCCCGCGGATTGAAATTTTCCGGGCGAATGGAAAACATCCCGCTGACGTCGGCAACCCAAAGCGCGCCAGATTTTTCGGCCGCGATCATCCGGCATATCGGAGGCGTGGGAAAATTCAGAGCCAACGTTTCCATTTTTCCTTTTTGATATCGGGCCAGATGCGAATCCGCGGTGTAAAACCAGACGGTGCCGTTGGCATCTTCGCAGACGGAGGTTAATTTGCCTTCCTGGCCCGCGCGCCCGACCTCGAAATTTTTGATCTGGCCATTCTCGACCAGTCCCACACCCGTGGTGTCGGTCCCGATCCAAAGATTGGTGTGGCTGTCCTCGAACAGGTAAATAATCCGGTCACTCTTCAGGCCGGGCGTGTTTTCCTCGTCAAACACGAAGAACCGGTTTCCATCGAAACGGACCAGGCCGTTCAGCGTTCCGAGCCAGAGATAACCGTCCCGGGTCTGGATTACCGAAATGACCGAGCTTTGCGGGAGCCCCTGCCCGGTGCTCCAGGAATCCACGATGAAATGCGAGCCGGGTGTATCAGCCATGTCCGCCGTGGCAGATGATGTGGGGAACAGTCCGCCCAACAGCAGCCCGGCCAACGGCAGTGCCCGGCAATTCTTCAACCTGCCAGATTTTTCGAATGATCCCAAGTGGATGTAAAGATGTTTGGGGGAGGATACGAATCCAAGAGCGCAGATGAAAAATAATTTTTCAAAAATCACTTGCCACCCCTGCGTTATGGGTTAGGTTTAGTTTGCCCAATGAGAACTGGGTGCGCTGCCTTTAAAAAGCAGGCGTCGGCGGGTTTCGGCGATGAAAATCGTGTGTGATCGCCCGACCCGCCGACTTTTTTTGTTCACCACCAAAAAAACTTGTCGTTCGGGCGCAAAACCGCATAGTAATCGCCGTCGAGGATCGGGCGGCATTGGCTGGGGTCGTAGCTCAGTTGGTAGAGCGGCTGGTTCGCAATCAGCAGGTCAGGGGTTCGAATCCCCTCGGCTCCACCATCCTTCGCTCGGAACTGATGTCGGTGGTTTCGAGCGAAGGATGGTGTCCTCCGAAGCCTTGGCGAAGGAGGACGGGCTGCTACCGGTTCCGAGCTACGGATGGCAGGCCAGTCCTGTATTTGAGTTGCGCTCGGAACCGACTCCGGAGGTTTCGAGCGAAGGATGGTGTCCTCCATAGTCTCGCCTTGCGAGACGAAGGAGGACGGTTCGCTACCGGTTCCGAGCTACGGATGGCAGGCCATCTCCGCGATTTTGCATGATGTTTTATACCTACATCATTGAAAGCCAAAAAAGGCCTGAGAAACGCTACATTGGATACACCTCCGACCTGAAACAGCGTTTGGTGGAACATAATGCCGGCCGATGTTCCCACACCGCCAAATTTCTTCCTTGGAAACTGAAAATGTATGTTGCGTTCGAAACACTCGAACAGGCGCAACATTTCGAGCGGCATCTCAAGAGCGGTTCCGGTCACGCGTTCGCCGACCGACATTTCTGGGCGCATTCGCTTGCCACGCAACATAACCGCGTTTTTGCCCGCGGCACCTAGCTGGGCTGTTCCAAATGGAATTCCTCACGACCACATCTTCCAATGAAAAACCAATCGCCACTGAAAAACAAATGGGTCCTGATTACCGGCGCCTCTTCCGGATTCGGAGCCGCCGCCGCGTGCGCCTTCGGCCGCGAAGGCGCGAAACTCCTGCTCGGCGCGCGACGGGTTGATCGCTTGAAAACGGTCACCGCCGACGCGCGCAAGGCCGGCGCGGCCGACGCGCATTTTCACGAACTCGACGTGACCAAAACGCCGAGCGTCGAAAAGTTCATCGCCTGGGCCTCAGAAAAAATCCAAAACCAGAAATCCGAAACGCGAATTCTTCACGTCCTGATCAACAACGCCGGCGGTGCGCACGGTCTGGATACGGTCGCCGAGGGCAAGGACGCGGACTGGGAAGAGATGATTCAATCGAACGTGCTCGGCGTGTTGCGCATGACGCGCGCCGCATTGCCGCTCGTACCGCGCGACGCCGGGGCCAGCATCATCAACATCGGTTCGGCCGCCGGCCACACGGTTTACGAAGGCGGCGCGGCTTATTGCGCGGCCAAGGCGGGCGAGCTGCAAATCACCCGCACGCTGCGCCACGAACTGTTCGGCACGGGCATCCGCGTCAGCACGGTGGATCCCGGCCTGGCAGAGACGGAGTTTTCCCTCGTGCGTTTCAAGGGCGACGCGGCCCGCGCGGCGAAGCTTTATGAAGGAACCAAACCGCTGACGGCCGCAGACGTTGCCGAGATTCTGGTTTGGGTGGCCAGCCGCCCGCCGCATGTGAACATTGACGAACTCCTCGTCAAGCCCGTTGATCAGGTAACAGTGGGGAAGGTGTTTCGAAGAAGGTTATGATTTTGAATTTTTTGTTTTGAGTCATCGGATCGTTTCCAACTCAAAATTCAAAACTAAAAGCCCAACACTTTCAGATTCCGCGATTGGCGCGCCAGAGCAGCACGGCGCCTACGGCTTGAAAAATAAAATTGGGCAGCCAAAGAACCAGGTGCGGCACAAATTCAGGCCGGGCGGACAGCGCCTCGCCCACCATGATGAAGGCATAATAAACCAGCACGAGCAGCAACGCGACGGCGACACCGACGTTGGTCTCGCGCCGATGCAGGCGGATACCGAGGGGAATACCGACGAGCGTGAACCCGAAACACGCGAACGAAAACGCAATTTGCCGGTGCATCTCCACGAGGACCGGCTCCGTCAAATCATTCCGCTGTCTTTCCGCTTCGCGCAGTTGTGCCCGAAACTGTTCCGAAGAAGCCTCTTCGATGACTGGCAGCGAGCCCAATTTCCTGTCTAAATCACTCAGCTCATCTCGCAACTGCCAGAAAGTCATGTCGCTGATTTTGGGTTTGTAAGCCTGGTTCGTCGCCACGTTGACGTCGAAACTCACGGTCAGCTCGGGAAACGAACTGATGCTGATGCTCGCGCCGTTGAAACCTACCAACCGCGCGTCAAACAAATGCAGGAGGAGCCGTTTGTTGGGCAGATCGTTCACCAGCCGGCCGCGCGGGGCCCTTATCGTCATTTCCATATTGGTTTCGTTCTGCAGCTTCAAGATCCGCACGTCTTCCAGATTGCCTCCGCGGTTTTTCGCCGCGTAAAAAACATAACCTGGAAAATCGTTGATGACCTCACCTTCGGGTAATTGAAAATTTGCCAGTTCAGAACGGACCTGATTTTTCAGGATGATGTACTCGACCCGGGACCGCGGGCCGAGGTCCATGTTGAACCATGCGCTGATGCCGCAGCAGAACAGGCTGAGCAACAACACGGGAAAAATCAGCGAAAACAGGCTGATGCCGCTGGCCCGAGCCGCGGTCA
>Ga0335081_10017248_pt1 | contig 11693 bp, 7 predicted proteins | sample Lox_Sample_35_FD_206713 | JGI IMG/M metagenome (GOLD analysis project Ga0335081, IMG submission 206713) | Soil microbial communities from Loxahatchee National Wildlife Refuge, Florida, United States - Lox_Sample_3.5 | ecosystem: Environmental > Terrestrial > Soil > Wetlands | place: USA: Florida... | reverse complement strand
GGTCGTCGTCCTGCCAATCGGTGCTGGGCGCGTCATACGACCAGTAAACGAAAAGCGGCTCGCCCACCACGTAGTCGATTGGCACGAAGCCCCAGAAGCGGCTATCGAGCGAATTGTCGCGATTGTCTCCCATGACGAACAGGTAGCCCTGGGGCACGTGCAGCCCGTCGTCGCGAATGAAATTCGGCATCTCGCGCGCCCAGGCGGGATCGAGGCCCCAGGAGGCAGGCAGCGTATCGATCTGGCTGATCGGCGGCGGAAAGCCGTCACGCAATGGGTAGAACACGTTGCTCTGCGGCTCGATATAAGGTTCATAGAGCGGCCGCCCGTTGACGAAGACCTTCTTGTTGTCGATCCGCACCACGTCGCCGCCCACCCCAATGACGCGCTTGACGAACATCACCGACGGGTTGCGCGGGTAGTGAAAGGCTACAATGTCCTGGCGACGCACCTGGCGCAGCGGCGGAATGCGCAGGGAGGTGTAGGGCAGGCGCGGACCGTAGAGCAGCTTGTTGAGGAATACGTGGTCGCCGATGAGGATGGTGTTCTCCATCGAACCGGTGGGAATCACGGTAGCTTCGGCAATGAAGGTGCGGATGCAGAACACTCCCACCACCACCAGCAGCAGCGAGCGCACCGTTTCCCAAAGCCCTTCGCCGTGCGACGAGCGCTTAGGCTCCGCCGGTTCGGGCGCGGGACCTCCTTCCGGCAAAGGCGTCTGCGGCTCCAGGCTTACCTGGGGGTTCACTTCCGGCGTTTCAGGCGAGTTCATAAGCTATCTATTTCCTATCTCTTATTTCCAGCAAAGGTTCCTGTACCTTGGTAGGGTAGTTGCCTGTGTAGCAGGCCAGGCAATAGCGCCCGCTCCCGTCGCCCACCGCCAGCCGCAGCCCCTCCAGAGAGACATAGCCTAGAGAATCCGCGTCGAGCCACTGGCGGATTTCCTCCAGGCTGTGGGTGGCGGCGATCAGCTCCTTCTTGGTCGGCGTATCGATGCCGTAAAAGCACGGCGAAACGGTCGGCGGGCAACTGATCCGCATGTGGACCTCTTTCGCCCCGGCCTCCCGTACGATGCGCACGATCTTGCGGCTGGTTGTCCCGCGAATAATCGAGTCGTCCACCAGCACCACGCGCTGGCCCTCCAGCAGGCTGCGCACGGGGTTGAGTTTCAGCTTCACCCCGAAATCGCGGATGGTCTGTCGCGGCTCGATGAAAGTGCGCCCGACGTAGTGATTGCGGATGAGGCCGACCTTCATGGGAATGCCGGATTCCTCCGCGAAGCCGATGGCGGCCGCCACGCCGGAATCGGGCACCGGAACCACCAGGTCCGCCTGCGCCGGATGCTCGCGCGCCAGCAGCCTTCCCAGCATCTCGCGGCTGGCCTGGACGCTGCGCCCGAAGATCACGCTGTCGGGCCGCGAGAAGTAGACGTGCTCGAAAATGCACTGGGTGGGCTGGGGCGGAGCAAAACGCAGCGAGGTGGCCTCGCCGTGGCTCGAAAGCACCAGCATCTCGCCCGGCTCGATCTCGCGCAAGTAAGCGGCGCCGATCAGGTCGAAGGCGCAAGTCTCCGAGGCTACAACGTAGGCGCCGTCGAGCTTGCCCAGGCACAGCGGGCGGAAGCCGCGCGGGTCGCGAATGGCGATCACCGAATCCTTGAAAAGCATCACCAGCGAGAAGGCGCCCACCACTTTGTCCAGCGCGTCGGCCACCGATTCCGGGATTCCGCTATGCTTGGAGCGCGCGAAGTAATGCAGGAACACTTCCGTGTCGCTGGTGGTCTGGAAAATGTCGCCACGGCTTTCCAGTTCTCTGCGCAACGCCGGAGCATTCACCAGGTTGCCGTTGTGCGCCAGCGCCACCTGGCCTTTCTGGCAAGCCACGGTGATCGGCTGTGCGTTCTTGAGGTTCGTATCGCCGGCTGTCGAATAGCGGGTATGCCCGATGGCGGCGCAGCCGCGCAAGCCTTCCAGCACCGGCTCGGTGAACACATCGGCCACGTGACCCATGCCCTTGTGAGCGATTAATTCCTTCCCGTCGGAGCTGGTGATCCCGGCGCTTTCCTGCCCCCGATGCTGGAGGGCGTAGAGGCCCAGGTAGGTGAGGTTGGCGGCCTCCGGGTGTCCCTGTACGGCGAAAATTCCGCAATGATCGTGGAACTTGTCGTCGGCCAGCGAGAACGGATGGAAACTGGTCCCCGGTATGTTCAAACCGTTGATCATCAGAGGCTTATCGGTGCTACTCTCGGTCGGCTCCGCGTTGCGAGTACCAGCGGGTCGAATGCCGGGCCGGGCCTTCGGTCCGGTACGGGAGGCCGCCTCTTTCCGAACAACAAAGAAGTTTGACCTGCTTTTCAAGCGAAACCTACCTCAACTGCCGTCCCCCCTCTGGGGACCGCGCCGTTCACCTATCCAAGTACGAGCTGCCGTCGCGCTGAGTTCCCGGCGCCCGAGCCCCGACTTTTGGTTGGATGCCCGTCACCAGCCTCGAGAATGCCCGATCCATTATGGTGCCCATGCCCTTCTGACATACTATTGTGCTCCTAAACCGTGATGTTACGCAATCGTTTCCCTGAATGTCAGTCTTCCCCCGTCATTTCTCTGAAAGCAGACTGCCATTCCAATCGGCAGTCGGCGATTCTCGAGAATCCCCCGCTCCCACTTTTTCGTTTGAAATCCCTCCGGGTTGTTCTAGAATGAACGTGCCACCAGAAATCGTGAGTCAGTTGAAACCACGCCTCACAATTCGCGAGAGCCAGTTGCCGGGAGTGAGACTCTTCTCTCGCGGCAAGGTCCGGGACGTGTATGCCATCGGCGAGGACCAACTCCTCGTGGTGGCAACGGACCGCCTGTCGGCGTTCGACGTTGTGATGCGGGAACCGATTCCCGACAAGGGGCGCGTGCTGACCCAGCTTTCGTGCTTCTGGTTTGACCTCCTGCACGATCTTGGGCCGAGCCATTTCCTCACCGCCGATTGCGACGAATATCCGGTTGAGCTGAGACCCTTCCGCGACCAACTGGAAGGACGGTCGATGCTGGTGGCCAAGGCGAAGGCGTTTCCCATTGAATGCGTTGTTCGAGGATACCTGGCGGGGTCGGGATGGAAGGACTATCGGTCGACGGGTGCGGTCTGCGGAATTCGCCTGCCGGCAGGTCTCGTGGAGTCCTCGCGGCTCGACACGCCGATTTTCACGCCCGCCACCAAGGAGCAGGAAGGTCACGACGAGAACATTTCGTGGGATGAAATGGTGGCGCGGATCGGTGAGGACTCGGCAACGCGCCTGCGGGACTTCAGCCTGGCGCTTTACGCCAAGGCGCGCGAGTTTGCCGGCGAGCGCGGGATCATCATCGCGGATACCAAGTTCGAATTCGGTTCGCTGAACGGCAACGTGATCCTCATCGACGAAGTTCTGACGCCGGATTCCTCGCGCTTCTGGCCCCAGGAAGGCTATGAGGCTGGCCGCAGCCAGCCCTCATTCGACAAGCAGTTCGTGCGCGATTATCTGGAGTCTGTCGGCTGGAACAAACAGCCGCCGCCACCTCCGCTTCCTGCCGAGGTCGTGGAAATCACCAGTAAGAAATATCGTGAGGCGTACCGTTTGTTGACGGGAAACGAACTCCCCAAACCAGAGTTCCGTTAGAAACTAATTGACTGGACATGAACACGTGGAACTGGCTCGATTGGGCCTTAGCGGCAGTAGTGTTGTTTTCGACCTTGGCGGCGCTGGCTAAAGGCTTTGTGCGGGAACTTGTCTCTTTGGCCGCACTGGTGGTAGGGCTGGTGATTGCCGCTGTCTATTACGAACGAGCGGCCGGCTGGTTCCAGGATCTCACGGTCTCGCGCCGGGCGGCGGAAGGCATCGCCTTTCTGGTTTTGTTCGTGGGTGTCCTGATCGTGGGCGCAATTATTTCCTCAGTGGTTAGAAAACTGATCCACACGGCCGGACTTCAGTGGTTCGATCGCTCGTTGGGCGCCTTGTTCGGATTTGTGCGCGGTCTCCTGGTGGATGCAATCTTGCTTATGGCGCTGGTGGCCTTCGCGATTAAGGTCGATGCCGTCGAGCGATCCGTTCTGGCCCCTTACGTCACCACTGGGGCACGCGTCATTGTGCTCGCGATGCCGGGCGAAATGAGGACACAGTTCCGAGATGGCTTTGACAAGTTTCGGGGGGCGATCAATCGGAACGATCGACCGCCCGTCAAGAACTGACTGCTTCGTCTCTGAGATCTCTCCCCGGGGAGTCACGCGTTGAAGGACCAGTTGGTAGCGCTCGTCAATCTGATGGTCGAGCAAGGCGTACAGTACGAGGACGCCGTGGCCGAGTTTGAGAAGCGGTTCATCAGGCGCATTCTGGAAGACAACCACGGCAACCAGACTAAGACTGCCGAGGCGCTGGGTATCCACCGCAATACGCTGAGCCGGAAAATCGAGGAACTCGGTCTCGACCACCGGCCGAAACATCACAAAAGTCCCGCCCGCTGACCAACCGTGCAAAACGCCCTGTGGTCGGCGCTGTTTTCATTGCGACGCGACCGGCAGCTCCACGTGGGAGGGAAAACGCTTGGAGCGATAGACCCGTTGTGTTGCCTTTTGATAGTCGGCCTGGGTGGCTTTGAAGATGTTCGGCACGAACTTCTGCGGGTTGCGATCGATCAACGGAAACCACGTGCTCTGAACCTGAATCATGATTCGATGTCCTTTTAAGAAGCAGTGGTTGTTGGGGTGGAGATCGATCTTATATTCGGTGACTTGGTTCGCCTCAATTGGTTCGGGTTTCTCGAAGCTCCGGCGGAAACGCCCGCGAAAAACCTCGTCGGCGACAATCAATTCGTATCCGCTCATTTTCGGATCAGGTTGGTTCTGCTCGGGGTAAACGTCGATCAGTTTCACCACCCAGTCGCTATCGGTGCCAGTTGTGGAAGCAAACAGGCGGGCGACGATATCGCCGGTCACCGTCACATCGTTTGCCAGCACGTCGGTCTTCCAGGATAGGACGTCGGGGCGGTACTCGACGAAGCGCTGGTCCTGCAGCAGCCAGGTGGTCCAGCCCGATCCATCGATGGGACGCGGCATGTAGGGAACCGGATTGGCAGGGTCAGACGTATAACTGTCGGATTCCCCTTCGTTCGCAGGTGCGTCGAATGAGAGCTTGCCGTTCGAGGCAAAGTAAAGATCGCGAGTTGTGATTCCCAAGTGTGGCGGCCAGGAATCGTACGACCTCCACTCGTTGGTGCCGGTTTGGAAGGCGACGGCTTCGGCTGGTGCGCTGCCCTGATCCTTGAGCCAGTAAGCAAACCAGGGCGCCTGGATGTGTTCGCGAAAGTACTTGCTGGTTTCGCTGCCAAAGTCGACGGGACCAAGCTCGCGTCCGTCGGTCTGGCTGAAGGCCCAGCCGCCGTGGTTCCATGGTCCAACGGCGAGATAATTTCGGTGCTCGGTATCCTGCTTTTCTTCTATCTGGTAAATCGTCATGGGGCCGAAGAAATCTTCCTGGTCCCACCAGCCGGCCACGTTGAGGTTTGGCACCTTGGGTGCGCCGAGATACGTGGCGACTGACTGTTTCTTCCAGTAGGTGTCGTAATTGGGATGCTCCACAAACGCATTCCACGTGGGCAGCTTGCCGTGCGCGTACCTTTCGTTGACATTCGATAGAGCGCCCAGGTCCAGATACCACTGGTAGTGATCGTACTTGTCGAACTTGAACGGCGTGATGCCGTTCGATGCTTCCATCGCCGCTACGTATTCCATGCCGTAGGCCAGGCGAAAGGCGCCGTTGTGGTGGAAGTCATCGCCCAGGAACATGTCAATGGGCGAGGCCTGCTCAGACACGGCTTTGACCGCTGGGTGGGGATCGATCATGGCTTCAACGGTGAGCCAGCCGCCATAAGAAATGCCCAGAACGCCGACCCGTCCGTTGTTGTTGGGAGCATTCTTCAGCAGCCAGTCGACGGTATCGTAGGTGTCCGTGCTCTCGTCGATCGCCTTCGCATCGTTCTTATCGCGCGGGTCTCGCAGCATCACGAACTGGCCCTCGGATTTGAAGCGCCCGCGGATATCCTGGATCACGATAATGTAGCCGTCGGCGATCAGTTCCTTGTAATAGTTCAGCATTCCGGCATAGCCATGATCGTCGTCGCGCGTGCCATAGGGAGTGCGCTCAAGCAGGAAGGGCAGCGCCTCCGTGTTCTTTTTGGGGCGATAGATTTCGGTGTGCAGCCGAACACCATCGCGCATGGGAATCATGGCGTCGGTCTTATCGAGCAAAGGAGTGAAATCGGTGCGAGGGGATTCCTGCGCGCGCAGGGGCACAACGATCAAAGAGCACGTGAGCCCGATCAGCCACGCCTTGCGGAACGCGAGATATCTATTCACTGAAAATGCCTCGTGACGGTGCCTTACAGCGGGCTTGCCCCTGAGAGCGCGAGCGTCTCTCCCACCTTTGCCCTTGAGTTCGATACGCCGAACAGAAAAGCGGGCGGGACGCCGGCGCTCCCAGGGCGCTTGTTAGAACACAAACTTCAGGCTGAACTCCATGGCGCGCGGATCAGTTTGAATGTTAGTAATCTTCCCGAACGAGCAACCCGCCTGATGGACGGTATCTGTCTCACCGCCCGGGCCCGGCGGCAGGCAGAAGTTCGTATTCGGAAGTCCGAGGTTCTGATGGTTGAGCGTGTTGTAGACTTCCCAGCGGAATTGGAGGTACCGGCTCTCCGTGAAGTGAAACTGCTTGGAAAGCGATGTGTCGATGTTCCAGAAACCTGGCGCTCTCAATCCCGGCAGATAGAGCCCGGCAGTCCCGAACTGCCAGTACCGCGGATCGGTGGCCGTGGGGTTCTGCCAGAAGCTTTGATCAGCACCGTAGGGCGGCAGGAACGCGGCGCCATTGATCCAATCGTTGATTCGGTCGGCTTTGGGACGGCCGTGGCTGAGCGAGGGATTGCCAACCAGATCGGGACGACAGGTGATCGCGTCGCACGGGCCTGTGACTTCCAAGGGCGTGCCGCTTTCGGCGTTGAAGTTGCCAGTCAGCAGCCAGCCGCCGAGGAGGGCATTCACCACCCTGCCGTGATTCAGGAAACTGCGGCCCGCCCCAAAAGGCAGTTCGTACGCGCCCGCGAGATTGAAGCTGTTGGGGATGTCCGCGATCGAAACAGTGCGATCTCCCTGCCGATTGTCCTCATTCTGGCAACCCGTGCCAAACACGCCGGAGGCTCCGGAAGCAAATCCGCCGCCCTCGGCGCCAATTCGTCCGCCGATGTTTCCTGCGTAGCCGGAGTGGATGGGGTCAAACAGTTGTGAAGCCAGTTGCGCCTCGGTACAACTATCGATTTCCTTCGACCACGTGTAAGTGGCAATGAAGTTGAGCCCGTGCGAAAAGCGCTTCTGCACCTTAACGTGCAGCGCGTCGTAGGACGACATCGCGTCCAGCACGGTCTGCGAGAACACGCTGCCAAAGAGGGGATACGGAACCAGCATCGAGCTCAGAGGAAGCTCGGTCCCGCCCCAAGTTTGTTCCATCAGCGTCGCCGCACTGCCCGAAAAATAATTGGTAATCGGAACTTCGGTGTTGAGCTGATTCTGAAGCTGAAGCTTGTCGGCGGTGGGAACGTAATTGAAGTTCCTGAAGGTATCGCCCGCCAGGTGGGTGCCGTGGGTCCCCACATAGCCGATTTCTACCATCATATCGCCGGGAAGCTCGCGCTGAACGTCCACGTTCCACATTTGCATCATCGGATCCACCGCCGGCGGTGGCGCGTAGAACTGCAACGATGAACCGTAACCCGGCACCCTCTCCTGCGCCGGCGAGAGTCCATTGGCAGCGACTGCAGGCTGCGTAAGCGTACCTGTAGGAGCAGGAGGGTTGCCCAACATCCAGGGCGGGCACGCACTCAAAAAGGGCGCACACTGTGTCGGATTAAAGCTGCCTTCCCAGTAGTTGAAGGTCTGCCACAGCGGACCAGGCGCCACGCCCTGCCCATCGTTGTTCAGAGCGTTGGTAGCATTGGTGTAGTACATGTCATACCCGGCGCGGATCACCGTCTTGTGGTCCCCACGCGGGTTCCAGGAAAAGTTAATCCGCGGGGCGAAGTCTTTCTTGTTGGCCGGAAATATGTTGCTTCCTGTGGGCAGTTGCGGTGAGCCGGAGTAGATCACTTGGCCCTTCAGCCCGCTGGCCGGATCGGTGCAACTGAGGCAGAAATTCGACATCGGTTGCTGGCGCGTCCTCCAGTAACCGGGGATATCGTAACGAAGCCCTACGTTCAACGTGAAGTTCGGTTTCATGCGGAAGTCATCCTGCAAGAAGAATCCCCAGTAGTGATCCGTCTGGTAGGGTTGCCCGGTCAAGCCTGTCTGCGTTACGTTTGGCGTGGGCCCACCCAGCATGAACTGCTCGAGACCAAATCCTCCCAGGCCGGTCACCGGATCCGTAACCAGCGAGCCGCTGAAGTTGAGCTGCGTCGGGTCATAAATAAGGCGCCCGTCGTGCTCGTCGCGATACATGAATCCGGTAGTCAACGTGTGCCGTCCGATGATCTTCGTGACGTTATCGAGGATCGTATAAGCCTCGCCCGCCCTCATCATGTTGAGGAAACCCGGGTTGCCGAAGCTTGATTCTCTTCCCTCGGGCATGCCGACGAACCATTGGGGATCAGGTATACCGGGGCCAAGAAAGATCTGCGCCGAAGCGAGCTCCTGTTCCACTCCGCTAAGATCGGTCACACTCTCCGGAAAGGCGCTCCCGGAAGGATGGCTGTTCATGTATTGCCTGCTGAAGCTGGCGCGGAACTCGTTCACCAGCGTCGGCCCGAAGACGTAAGTGTTTCCAAGGCCCGCCACTGTATTGGCGAAGTCGACGGGGAAGGAAGCTCCGAATCCGACAGAAGGGAAAGTCGGGCCGGTCCAGGGCGTGTGGAAAATCCCGTATTTGCCCGGATTGAATAGAAGCTCCGCGAAGTACTTGCTCTTTTCGCTCGACTGATGGTCCACCTTAATCGACATGTTCAACGGGTTCTGGCTGTTGCCGATTGTGCCGAGATAGTTGTCGCAGATCTTGTACCCATCCTGCGACGGCGGGCAGTTACTGTTCGGGTCGTTGAAGTTCGGATTGGGGTAGGAGTTGATGAAGAACATCGCGATGGGGTTCTGCAGGTTCGCCGGAATCTGGGTGCTGAAGTTGCAGGTCTTCACGCCGGCTGGCGCTGCCTCGACAACAGTATTCAGACAACCATTGGGATACCCCGTGGCTGGCGTGCCCAGCGCCGTTCGCTGAAACAGCCCGTTGGCACCCGGCCCCGTGGTGCTAAAGGGGTTCCAGATGCCGTAAGCTGCGGCGTTGGGATCTTCGCTGAAGTTGCCTGCTTTCATGAGCTCGGTGGGAACCGTAAACACGGATGTCCCGGTCAGGTGCAGGATCGTTTTGTCGAGCGAAAAGAAGAAAAATGTCCTGTCGCGGCCATTGTAGAGGTGAGGGATCACCACGGGGCCGCCAATGGTCCCCCCGGCATCCGTGAATTGCAGGCGCCGGGCGGGAAGGAGATTGCCATTGGCATCGACCGACGTAAAGGGGTTGCGGGCATCCAGGGCGCTATTGCGGAGATAGTCGTAGAGACTGCCGTGGAGGCTGTTTGTTCCTGATTTCAATACCACATTGAAGACGCCACCGCCAGTTCGGCCGTACTGAGCGGAGAGATTGCTGGTGATGGCTTGAAACTCAGAAACGGCGTCCGGTGACGGGTTGACGTCGATGTTTTCCGAAAGCGTCGAGACGTTCAAGTTCCCGTCGAGATACCATGCGTTCGCGCCGCCTTGGCCCCCGTTCACTGAAACGTCGGAGCCTTGGACGTAAGTCGGATCGGGGAAAATCCCGAACTGGCTGTTGAAACCAAAGTTGCTGCCCGGAGGCCCAGCGTCGCTTTGCACGCCCGGCAACAGGTAGACGAGTTGCTGCATGTCACGGCCCTGCAATGGCATGTCCTGGATGATCCCGGCATCGACCGTGCTGGAACTATTGGCAGGCGAAGTCTCCACCAGGGGCGTCAAAGCTTGCACCTCGATGGTCTGGTGGGTGGTCCCCACCTTCAACTGCCCGTCCACCTTCACCACTTGGCCGGCGGAAACTTGAATGTCCACCAGGTCGACCGCGTCAAAGCCAGGGGCCTCGATATGAACCCGGTAGCTTCCTGGGACCAGATCAACCGCGCGGTAATAGCCGGTGTTGTTGGTTCTTGTGGGAGTGGAAACTCCCGTATCGACAGCCGTCACGGTGACAGACGCCCGGGCGATGACCCCACCCGCCGGGTCTGTGACCACGCCTTCGATGACGCCGTGGTTCAACTGCGCCCGCAGTGAGCCCGCCACAGTAAGCGCCAAAAGGATTGTGAAGCTTGTCCGTCGTATTCGTGCCGTCCGCACCATTTGAACCTCCAAGCAAGTCTCGGTCATACCTCTCCGACGCGCTGTCGAGAGCTGCTAGACCGCTTACAGCCCCGACCCGGAGCCGGCACCAAATCGCCGGGCTCACACACAGGCGAGACCCTGTCGGCACCTCTTGTTGCTTTTACTTAGACCCCTTGAGCGTCAGTTAAACTAAACGCGATTCAGGCTGGTGTCAAGAATTTTTGGTGAATCTCGACGATAAACGAATTTTATCGGAGCATTTGGCATGATCGCCCAATGGGTACGCGACACAAAGTCGAAGTCCGCTTCTGGCGCTGTGGGGTGTGAATCCCAGCAGAATGGAAATATGGCAGAGAGGTCCGAGTCAGCTTCTGCGGGTGGTCAATCTCCTGGCCAACAAGGCTGCGAATAGCAGGGCAGCCCCGGCCGGCAGCAGCCACATCGGTTGGACCGTTAGGCCATGGGAATTGGTTCCGGAAGAGGCGGCGGACTTGGCAGAACCTGCAGAAGGCGCGGTCCTCGGGGTAGCATCTACTTTCAGTTGGAAAGGGCGCGCGTTAGCAGCGGGATCGACGACAGCGTCTGGCAGCGGCCTTCCCCATCCCGCACGGGCCGCGAGAGTCTCAGGGCTCACCGCGATCACCGCTGCCGGTGGGTTTGGGTCAACTACTGGCGGAGGATTTTTGATCCGGCCGGCTCGCGCCGCACGGGCCGCCAAGACCAAGATGGAAGCTCCCAACGCCATGGCGGGGATAATTCGCTTAAAAAAACAAGTCATTCCCTCTTGCCCTAAACGCTTCTTATCCCATCGCGGTGGTCGCGCCGCATTCCCCGCTCAAAATCGATCGGTTCCTCTGGTTCCCAACGGATCCGGCAACGCGCGGCGTTCCATGTATATCATTCACGGGGGGCAAGTTAACGTAGCCCCGGGCAACTGTCAATGGTACCAAGGTGCTACGTACTATCAGGCGATCACCTGGAATGGGCCTGGCTGCGCGCACCGGCGATTGCGGTAAAGTCAGCGGCTGGTTCAGCCGATGAGGTGAATAAGGGTACCGAGGCAGGGGTGCCCGACCGGGTGCTGACTCTCACGCCGTAACGAGCGATGTGCGGACTGTAGCGGCACATGAGAAATGGCACTGGGAAACGGAGAGGACACAACGATGACTGATTCGAATGTAGGGCACGCCCTTCAAGACGGTCCCGCCCCCAAGGTCGAGAGATCTGGCGTTTTATCTCCACCCCGTTCGGACCCCGAGCCGCCGTTCGACCGGGAGACGGCCTTGTCACGGGTG
>Ga0335081_10017247_pt1 | contig 11693 bp, 6 predicted proteins | sample Lox_Sample_35_FD_206713 | JGI IMG/M metagenome (GOLD analysis project Ga0335081, IMG submission 206713) | Soil microbial communities from Loxahatchee National Wildlife Refuge, Florida, United States - Lox_Sample_3.5 | ecosystem: Environmental > Terrestrial > Soil > Wetlands | place: USA: Florida... | reverse complement strand
GCCTCGTCGCGGTGGTGGCACAGGGTTTGACCCTCGGCGGGGTCCTGACCGGCGCAAGAGTCTCCGCAGGCAATTTCGCCGGCAATCCTTTCGACTGGCTCACTCCCTTTTCACTGGCCGCGGCTCTCGGTCTGATCGCGGGCTATCTTCTCCTCGGATCAACCTATCTCATCATCAAGACGGACAGGGAGATACAGGACCGGGCCTTTCGATACGCTTTCCGGGCTGCCAACGTCGTTCTGATCTTTCAGGTCCTGATGATCGCATGGACCCCGTTCCATTATCCCCAGGCACTGACCAAGTGGATGAGCGCTCCCCGGGCGTATTTCATCTGGATCTTTCCCGTGCTCACCCTGCTTTCCTATTACAGCATCGTCACGAGCCTTCACAAGCGCAAAGAGATCATGCCCTTTGTCTCGAGCGTCGTGTTCTTTCTCGCCGGGTTCCTGGGCCTTTTCGCGACGATGTATCCTCATGCCCTTCCGCCGGACATCACCTTTTACGATGCAACGGCGGAACGGGCCACGCTCCGATTCACCCTCTGGGGAGCGGTCGTTATCCTGCCGGTCGTGCTCGGATATACGATCTACAGCTATCGGGTTTTCCGGGGGAAGGTGCATGGAGAGGGGTATCACCAGGGATGAGGGAAGGACCGCAGACTTCACATCCGGAAGTCATTCGGCAAGCCTCTTACGGCAGATGAAGAGACTCGCGCGCGGCCGCGGGGCATGCACGGAATCGACTTTATCTGCTTGAACAGGACAGCCCTTTATCGTATGATGGGACAGCTATCGGCATTCCCCCTTCCCGGGCAATAATATACCTATGAAGCGATCGACAAAACTCATTCTGGTCCTGGCCGGCCTGTGCCTCGTGACAGGCGGCGGACTTCTGTGGAATCGGCATCACCATCCCCAGGGCTCGCAGGCGCAGCCCGCTGCAGAGGAATATACCTGCGCAATGCATACCTTTATCTCGAAGGACAGTCCGGGGGCCTGCCCGGTCTGCGGCATGGACCTTGTCAAAAGGTCCGCTGCCGAGGCCGCTGCGAACAGCCCGAGGCTGGAAGAACACGTCTATCTCTCGCCTTCGCAGCAGGTGATGGCGAATCTTGACGTGACCAGCGTGATGTACAAGCCGCTCTTCAAGGAGATCGAAGCCGCCGGGGTGATCGCCTACGATCAGTCCCGGCAGGGCAAGGCGTCGGCCTGGGTGTCGGGCAGGGTTGAACGGCTCTACGCCGACAGCGTGGGCGCGGAAGTAGCCACGGACCGGCCGATAGCCGAACTGAGCTCGCCCGAGCTCCTGAGCGCCGAGGAGGAATACCTCGCCCTGTATCGAGAAGCAGCTCCCCAGGACAAGGCCGACAGGGCTGCGGGGAGCGGTTCGCCTCTGTACCGCGTGCGTCAGCGGCTCCGCCAGCTCGGGTTCACGGATGCCGAGTTCCGGTCGCTGGAGCATTCCGGAAAGCCGGACGTGCGGATCCCGGTCTATCCCTCCGTGAGCGGGACCGTCGTGGCCAAGGAGGTCCAGGAGGGACAGTTCGTCAAGGCCGGAGACACACTGGTCGCTGTTGCGGACCTTTCGCGGGTCTGGGCCGAGCTGGATGTCTACGAAGATGAATTTTCCTTCCTCAAAGCGGGCAGCAGCGTTGTCCTGCTTACCCGCGCCTACCCAGGCCGGGAGTTCTCCGGAACCATAACGTACATCTATCCCTATGTCGAGCCGAAGACGCGGACCGTCAGGGTACGGGTCGTGATCCCGAACAAGACCCGCCTCCTGAAGCCGGACATGCTGGTGCAGGCGAGGATACAGATTCCCCTCGGCACGGACCTCGCCGTTCCCGCCGAGTCGGTCATCGTGACCGGCAGCCGATCCCTCGTCTGGGTCCAGACCAAACAGGGAGTGTTCGTCCCGCGCGAGATCAGGACCGGTGTGCGCTTTCGGAACGATGTCCAGGTCCTGCAGGGCCTGCAGAAGAACGAAGTGATCGCGGCAAACGGCGCCTACCTGGTGGACTCGGAGGCCAGGCTCGGCATGGGGGGAAGGCCGATCACCGCAGCAACGCCCACGGGACGCGAGAGCGGACCGGGTTCAGCAGCGAAGGCGGCCGCCCTGCATCCCGGTCAGAAGAAGGACGATATGGACATGAACGGCATGACCATGGATCCGACTCCATCGGGAGACAAAAACGGGAAGCCGGTCAGTGCTCATTGAACCACGGGCGCCTTTCAGCACTCACGGCAAAAGACGGAACCGTGATCGAGCTTCGGCTTAAACCCGTATCTATCCGTGTGTTCCGCGCAGCGGAACCTGGGTGCTATCGGAGCCTTTTTTCATGATCGAACGCATCATCGAGTTCTCCGCCAGGAACCGCATTCCGGTCCTGCTCGCCTTTGCCCTCCTGATCGGCTGGGGCGTCTGGGCCGTCCGTACCACCCCCGTCGATGCCATCCCCGACCTTTCCGACAACCAGGTGATCGTCTTTACCGACTATCCCGGCCGCTCTCCCCAGGTGGTCGAGGACCAGATCACCTATCCGCTGGCGAGCAACCTGCAGGGTATCCCCCGTGTCCGGGCGGTGCGCGCCTCTTCGGCCTTCGGGTTCTCGATGATCTACGTCATCTTCGACGACGGGGCCGACCTGTACTGGGCCAGGAGCCGCGTCCTGGAGCGCCTGAATGCCGCGTCCTCGTTCCTGCCTCCGGGCGCGACGCCGCTCATGGGTCCCGACGGCACGGGCGTGGGCCATGTGTTCTGGTACACGATCCGCGCCCGGGGCTATACGCTCGAACAGCTCCGGACGCTCCAGGACTGGTTCATCCGCTATCAGCTCGGCACCGTTCCGGGCGTGGCCGAGGTCGCGTCCATCGGCGGATTCGTGCGCGAGTACCAGGTCGATCTCGATCCGCGGCTCCTCCTCGGCTACCGGATCACGACCGCCGATGTGATAGGCGCGCTCAGGCGCGCCAACGCAACGTCGGGCGGCAACGTGGTCAACCAGGCGAGCGCCGAGTTCATGATCCAGGGCACAGGCTCCGTCGGTTCTCTCCGGGACCTGGAGAACACGCCGGTCCTGGTGGACCAGCGCGGCATCCCCGTGATGGTCAAACACCTGGGCATTGTGCAGATGGGTGGTGCATTCCGGCGCGGTCTGCTGGACCTGAACGGCGAGGGTGAGGCGGTCGGCGGCATCGTTGTCATGCGCTCCGGCGAGAACGCGGCCGAGGTCATCGGGATGGTCAAGGACAGGATACGCCTGATCGACCGCGGCCTACCACCCGGCGTCGAGATAGCCACTGCCTATGACCGCTCGATCCTGATCAACAGCGCCGTCAGGACCCTGAAGCGGGTCCTGGCCGAGGAGTCCATTGCGGTGGCCCTCGTGGTGGCCCTTTTCCTGCTGCACGCGCGGAGCGCCCTGGTCATCATCCTCACGCTGCCCGTTTCGGTCCTGGCGGCATTCATCGCCATGAACCTGCTCGGCATCACGTCGAACATCATGTCCCTCGGCGGCATCGCCATCGCAGTCGGCGTCCTGGTCGATGCGGGCGTGATCATGGTCGAGAACGCTTACCGGAGACTGTCCGAGCTGCCCGTGTACGCCCGGAAGGACCGGAGGCTCGAGGTCATCATCGAAGCGTCGAAGCAGGTGGGGAGGCCCATCTTTTTCTCGCTTGCCATCATCATTCTCTCCTTCGTGCCGGTATTCCTGCTCGAAGGCCAGGAGGGAAAGCTCTTTCATCCCCTAGCCTTCACCAAGACATTCACCATGGCCGCCGCCGCCCTGAGCGCCATCACGCTCGTCCCTGCGCTGATGTACTACCTGCTGCGCGGCAGCATGGCGCCCGAAAGCCGGAACCGCGTTTCCCTGTTTTTCATGCGCCTCTACGATCCCGCGATCGCGTGGGCGCTCCGGAATCCCGGAAAGACCGTGGCGCTGAACGTCGCCGCGCTCCTGCTCGCGATCCCGCTCTTCTTCGGCCTTGGCAGCGAGTTCATGCCGCCCCTCGATGAGGGCTCCCTGCTCTACATGCCCGTGGCGCTGCCCAACATCTCGCTCACCGAGGCCAAGCGGCTGATCCAGGTCCAGGACTCCATCATCAAAAGCCTCCCCGAAGTGGACAGCGTGCTCGGCAAGGTGGGAAGGGCCGAGACCGCGACCGACCCCGCGCCCGTCTCGATGTTCGAGACCATCGTCCTGCTGAAGCCCCGCGGCCAGTGGCGGCCGGGCATGATGAAGGACGACATCATCGCGGAGCTGGACGGGAAGCTGCGCCAGGCCGGGATCAGGAACGGATGGACGCAGCCCATCGTGAACCGCATCAACATGCTTTCCACGGGGATCAGGACCGATCTGGGGGTCAAGATCTACGGCAGCGATTTGAATGTCCTGAAGACTCTGGCAATACGGGCAGAAGCGCTTCTGAAGCGCGTACCCGGAGCCGCTGATGTTGTCGCGGAGCGGACCGGCGGGGGCAGCTATCTGGACATCGTTGTGGACCGGCAGGCGGCCGCCCGATACGGCGTGCAGGTGCAGGATGTGCAGGATGCCATCGAGACGTCCCTGGGCGGCGTGTCGGTTTCCGAGGCCATGGGAATGGGAGGCGGCAGGGGCCGTTTCCCGATCCGGGTGCGGTATCTGCGGGACCAGCGCGATACGCTGCAAGCCGTGCCCCGGGTCCTCGTGAGCGCGGCCGACGGCAAGCAGGTACCCCTCTCGCTCGTGACCAGGATCGCTGTTACGGAGGGCCCGTCGGAGATCAACAGCGAAGGCGGGATGCTGCGCTCCGTGGTGTTCCTGAACATCCGGGGACGCGACCTGGAAAGCTTCGTCAGGGAGGCCCAGGAATTTCTCAAGCGGAACTTGTCGCTTCCCGCGGGATATTCCGTCTCCTGGGCGGGCCAGTGGGAAAGCCAGCTCAGGGCCCGGTCGCGCCTCAGGATCATGGTGCCCCTCGGCCTCCTGATCATTTTCATGCTCCTCTATTTCACGTTCCATTCCGCGCGGGAAGCGGCCATGGTCATGCTCTCCGTCCCCTTCGCGCTCGTCGGCGGGGTATACCTCGTCTGGCTGCTCGGGTATCACTTGTCCGTGGCGGTCTGGGTCGGGTTCATCGCGCTTTACGGCATCGCGGTGGAGACCGGCGTGGTCATGGTCCTCTATCTCCACGAGGCCCTTGACCGCAGGCTCAGGCAGGGCCCACTCACGGAGCAGGACATTGTCGAAGCTGCCCGCGAGGGGGCCGTGCTCAGGCTCAGGCCGAAGCTGATGACCGTCACCGTGGCCCTCCTCGGCCTTGCGCCGATCATGTGGTCCAACGGCACCGGCGCCGATGTCATGCGCCCCATCGCCGCTCCGATGATCGGAGGCATGATCACGTCGGCGATCCACGTCCTGATCATGACGCCGGTGATTTTCGTTCTGATGAAGAAGCGCGACCTGGCGCGGGGCAGGCTCGTCATGAGTGAGGGCAGCGAAGGCTTGCCGGAAGATGCGAAAGGAACGGAATGATACAAGCATTGTTTATCCTTGTATCATCGATCATGATATCGATGCCCTTCACGGCGGCGGGATCAAACCAGGCATCTCCGCAGCAGGAGCGGGGCGCGGGTTTCTCCGGGGCGGGAGCGATCGCCCATGAGGAAATCATCGACGGCGTCAAGGCGACGTTCAAGGTCCTGAACATGAAGGAAAGCATGCTGGTGCACGGCGTGGAGATGCCGAGGGGGATCAAGGAGACCCATCACCTTGCGGTGGTGTTCAGGAACGCCAAATCCGGCAGGCTCCTGACGGAGGGGCAAGTTCGGGCGAAAATTATCGGCCCCGACCACCGGGAGCAGATCAAGGACCTGGCCGAGATGAAGGGCCACTTCGGCGTTGATGTCGATCTCCTGAAGAAGGGGAAATACGGCATCATGGTCAAGTTCAAGATCGACGACGAAATGGTCCGGGAGACGAGGTTCTGGTACACGGTAAAATAGAAAATGCGGCGGGGCTGCATCAGTGTAAAAAAATGAACCGCGAGGACGTGGAGAGAGCGTCTTCGCGGTTCAAGATTCCGTTCTCCCCTTTATCCGGGGGGGGACTTTGGCCGTCATCTCGTCAGTTCAAGCGTGACCACATCCTGCTTGACCGGAACCTTCGGATCGAAATACGCCAGGGTCGCCGTACCCTCGATACGCGACCTGCTCTTCACCGTCCCGGTGAAGGCCACGTTCAACCCCTTCTTAGACTCGGTCGTAAATTTGACCTCGTCTCCGGTGCGCGATCCCGACAGCTTCATCTTCCCGCCGTCCACCTTCGTAAAGATCAACATGCCCGTCAGGTCCTGCGACTTCTGGACCAGTACGAACTCCAGGTCCGACATGGTCTTGCCCGTATCGGTGACCGTTATGATCCCCTTCCATTTTCCGGACAGGTCGGACTTGCTCGTACACCCGGCCGAGAGGACCAGAAATAAAGCAACCGCCGGCAGAATCAAGATTCGTGAAAAGCGCATCATGTATCCCCCTTTATGACATTCCCGCAGAACGATCGGAACAGCTTCTGCGAGTGTATGCTGAAACGACACCGCACTCAACTGAAATAAAACGGGCCGGATTTCCCCGGCCCGTCATGATCATCGATGCACGCATTCGGTCTATCACGGAACCACTGTCCATGGCCGCATCATCTCGTGCTCTTCATGAGAGAGGATGTGGCAATGGTACATATAGGTCGCTCCCAGCCCTCCACCGTTATCCGCACTGGCTGGCAGGCTGAACATTGCCCTGATGCGGACATACCCCGGGTTGACGACTTCCTGCCCGCCGTTCACATCATATTCCACCTGGGCAGGCGGCACCTTGACGGTGTCCTTCCAGCCGGTCTCATTGCCGGACCGGGTATACAGGGAGTTCTCGGGAGTATCAGGCACCAGCACTCCGGTCGGCGTCCCGGACGGATCGGGATCGCGCGGATCGAAGTTTGGCGAGAACTCTGTATAACATCCCGTAGGACTCGGCGAGGTTATCAGGCCATTGCAGATCTTGCCCGGCAGTCCGCCAACGCCGTCGGCACGAATATAATTGGGCGCAGGATCTCCATTGGACAGGCCGGCTCCGCCAGGCCCTCCGCCGGGGCCCGCCTTGATATGCCCCTTCTCGACAACAAGGAACTTGACCAGGTGCATATGGAGCGGGTGCATGTCCGGCGTGGTGTTGATGAAGACCCAGTCCTCGACCGTGCCCTGCTTCACCTTCTCCGTGATCGGGTCGGCAAAACGGAGGCCGTTGATCAGCAGCTGGGTGCGGTAGAACGTCGAGTTCGCGATCGGATCAAAGAAGGAGTAAACGTCATCCTTGCGCTCCTGGAAGTCCATGTACCGCGTCTTGGCTGACGCTGCCAGGGTGAAGTCCGAATCAGGCCGCAGTCCTTCATCCTGCATCCATGCCGTGATCCTCGAGTCATAGGACGTCCCTGACGGCCCGCTGACCAGGAACTGCATCACCTTGCCGGTCGTGTTCGGATCGAGGGTGGTCATGTCCTCATTGGTCGGACCGAAGAGCCCATTGAAGGGTGCCGGCGCGTCGTTCCTGAGGACGAGCTTGCGGCCCGCGAAGACCGGATGGGAGAAGTCGATGACGATGTCCGCGCGCTCGCCGTTCGCCAGGGTCAACCCCAGGTCGCGTGGGCCGGTCATGATCGGCACCGCACGCCCCTGAAGCCCCTGTTCAGCGCCGATCTGCACGATGGGCCAGGCCCTTGTGCTGGACGCTGCCGTGGCCAGGGCCGGGGTAATGATCTCGCCCGTGTCGGAGTCCTCGAGCCACAGGTTGTAAACGCGCGAGTCAGCCCCGTTCACGAACCGGAACCGGTAGCCGGTCCTCTCCACGGTCTTGCTGGGCCAGGCCTGTCCGTTCACGACGTTCACGTTGCCGAACATCTCGGGCCGGACCGTCTGCGTCGGGTTGCCGTTGCGGTCGCGCAGCACGGTGTACATGTAGACCCCGAGGTTCGTAAAGGTCGGGAAGATCAGGGACCCGTCCTCGGTGAATGCCTTGTCCTGCAGCACTACCGGGAGATCATACTTGTAGGACTGAAGTGAAGGCACGACCGGATTGCTGTACTTGCCCGAGGGCAGACCGAGGCTGTTCGTGTCGCCGCTGTCCAGGTCATCGCGGACGAGGTAGAATGCTGCAATACCGGCATAGGCCGCCAGCCGGGTGATACCATAGGAGTGGTCGTGGAACCAGAGCGTCGCGGCATCGTCGTCATTGGCGTAGTGATACGTGACCATGTTGTCCGAAGGCCGTCCGGGGAATCCCCGGGAGGGGTCGGCCGCGATACCATACATAACGCCGTTCGCTATCTGCTGGCTTGCGGGAATGTTGGTGACCCAGGCTTCGGGATGGCCGTCATACCGCCAGTCCACGTGTCCGCCGTGCAGATGCGTCACGATCCTGACCTCCGGTTCGCCGAGGTTCATGCCGTCCACGGTCGGGTCCACGGTCAAGAGATGTTTTGTCAGGAGCGGGCCCGTGCCCTTCATGGGCTTGCCGTTTGCGTCGAGCTGCTCGTCGCGAAGGTCATTGACGTACGTGACCGTTGTCGGGGTGCCCTGGACCGCTTCGATCGTGGCTCCATAGATTCCGAGCGGAGCGTTGTTCGTGTCATAGTACCAAGTCGGGGTCTTGATCGTCTTGCCCGTATCAGGGTTGGTCGGTCTGACGATCTGGCCGGTTATACCGTCACGGATCCTGAGGCCGAAATCCCAGTCGGGATACTGCCGCACGGTCACGGTGTAGGTCGCGGCCGATGCCGGGGCGATCGGTATCTCGATGAACGGATTCTGGAACTGCACCAATGTCTTGGGGTTCAGCGGGTTCTGGCCCGCCGTGACGCCCGTTGTGCTCGTGGAACTGGTCGTTGAGAGGATTGTGCTGTTCCCCGAGTTCGAGCATCCCATTGCGATCAGCAGCAATAAAAGCAAGATAAATCCAGAATTGTGCACTGCCTTTCGTAGTGACATAGTTCCCCTCCCTGTGCAAGATGTTTTACTGCATTCCGGTTGATCTTCCGTCGCGAGACTGCGTCCGGACCCGCACGCCGGCAAGCATGGTGTTAAATCGTTCAGTAGTAGTCGTCTGTGAGGAAATTCCCGGCTCCGCCTTTACCTGCTCTTTGCGGTGTTCTCATTTTGCTTATGCCGTATCAGGTAGTTGGCCGTGAATATATAATCGTCTATGTAGTCCCGCACGCCGTCGCCATTCAGGTCGAACCTGGGAGACTTGGCTGTTCCCCGCTCCTTGAGGAACCGCTTGAAATCGGACTCTGTAAGCCTGCCTGATTGCCGGATTGGGGTCAGGTCCACAGCCGGCGATACCGTAAGCGGCATCACGTTCAACTGGCGGTTCCGGGGAATGGCGATCGACGCTTCCCAGACCCTCTTGTCAGGCAGCAGTTCTGCAACCCACTGATCCTTCCCTGCGTTATTGATCGAGACCAGCGTTGCATTGTCAATCTGGAAATTATTATTCTCTCCCCTGGAATCGAGCTCCAGGACCACCTTGACGGTCGACATGCCGTTCGAGAGGACAAGCGGCGGGATGTGGGTTCCCCGCTCCTTCCCGGAGAACAGGTCCATGAGAGCCTTCGGGGTTTTCTCACCCTTGTACTCCTTGAACCGCTCCAGCACGCTCTGGTACATCATAACGCGCTTCAAGGCAGGTTCGGCTGCTGTCTTTTCTCTTGACGCCGTCATCACCGGCTCAGGGGGTGCGTTCTTGTCAGCCTGCTCTTTCTTCGGCTGCTGCGCCTCGGCAATAGGCTGCTGCTCGGGCGCGGTCGCGGGCGACGGCTTCCCTTCGGTCGATGCCGGGACAGGAACGATCACGATGCCGGCCCCGACTGCAGGGGAGGGCTGCGATGCTCCGGGAGCGTTCCGCGCAGCCGGCGTCGCGCCGGCTTCGCTGGAGGCTCCGCTCGGAGGATTTGTTGCCCCCTCTGAAGTGTCCGCGGAAGCCGGCGTTGCGTTCACGATCTTCGTCAAGAGGGTGACGTCGGTCTTGCCCTCCGGCATTGCCGCCGTTGCAGCCATCGAGAGGATGTCCTGGCCCGTGCTCGCCAGGCGTGAAAAATTCATAGTTGCGATCGGCCCGGAACCGGAGATGGCCGTTGTTCGGATCAGGGCGAACCGGAGCACTCCCGGCGTCGAGCTGTTCACGGCCATGAGCGCGCCGGAGGCCAGGCCCGCGACGGTCACCCGCGGGTTCGAGATCGACGACGTATCGTAGCGCAGCGTAATATCGACGCCGCCGATGCCTGAAAAATCACCGCCCTGGACCACATACTGGTCAGCGCCGGAGGGAAGCACGGTGATGCCGGGAGCCGCAAAAGCATCCGGGGCGGCAATGAAGACCAACAATGCGACAATACGTAAGATCATACCTAGACGTAAGATCATACTACTTAGAGCGAAGTTTAGCATAAAACGATCCTTGCGGCCGGTGATCCTCGTGGAAACGTAATTTTTATTACATTTTGTCTGGCAAGCCCCTTGCAGTGGCAGGGGGAAAGCAATGGAATGGGATATTTGAAACACCTCCAAATCTCCCCGGCCCTTATAATTTCAAGAGGGACAATCGATATCCCTCACTGCTTAATAATTCCTGGTGGAGCCCCCACAGTCAGGAACCGGTGTTCCCCTCAAGAACGCGACCTCCCGCGGATTACGACGCATTACCCCCGGCAGGAGCCGTGGGATTGCAAGTCGCGGGATTCATGGCAGCCGCGGTCGCAGCGTGATTCTGACTCAGGCAGCTAGGCATGACACACTGGTCGCCTCGGATGCCGTCCCACGCTTGCGGATACCTTTAGCAGGTTACTGAAATGCTGCCGTGAACCCTGGAGTAATAGTGCCTATCGTTGCACCGCCCCCGTCAACGGCCTTGAAATCGCTCAGGGTAAAGCTTGTCGCACCGGGATTTCCGGAAACGATATCGCAGTTCACCGTGGCGAAATCTCCGGTCGTGAAGCCGCTATTGGATGCGATGATCAGTGTTATCGTACGCATCGAGGGCACGTACGAACTGCCCGCAAGGTCCGCGCCCGCAGCTGCCCCGTTGACGGTCACCACGCCGGCATCCGTAGGACAGGTCAGGGTGCCTCCCGTGCAGAGGCTCCCCTTGGCCGTTACGCCTGAGGGAAGATTGACGGTGACCTGTACGCCATGGATCGTGGTACCCGTGCCGGACGTGGACAGCGTCAGAACCGCTTTCGTGTTGGTCCTGGACGGGTTCGGGCTCGGGATCGCGCTCCTGTTCCCGGTCATGAAGAGCGAGGACGAGCGTGATCGATTGATCGAGAGCATTGCTCCGGTCTGGGACGCGAACCAGACATGGCTCGTCTTCGGCGGGGGCGGGCTCTTTGTGGCCTTTCCCCTGCTCTACGGCGTTCTGTCGAGCGCCCTGTACATACCGCTCTTTACCCTGCTGTACGGTCTGATCTTCCGGGGCGTGTCGTTCGAATTCCGGGCCAATTCCGTGAGAAAGAAATTCTGGGAGCTCTCATTCTTCTGGGGCAGCCTCGTCGCGGTGGTGGCACAGGGTTTGACCCTCGGCGGGGTCCTGACCGGCGCAAGAGTCTCCGCAGGCAATTTCGCCGGCAATCCTTTCGACTGGCTCACTCCCTTTTCACTGGCCGCGGCTCT
>Ga0335081_10017245_pt1 | contig 11694 bp, 13 predicted proteins | sample Lox_Sample_35_FD_206713 | JGI IMG/M metagenome (GOLD analysis project Ga0335081, IMG submission 206713) | Soil microbial communities from Loxahatchee National Wildlife Refuge, Florida, United States - Lox_Sample_3.5 | ecosystem: Environmental > Terrestrial > Soil > Wetlands | place: USA... | reverse complement strand
ATAATCCAAGTGGCTGTTGCAATCGCGGCTGCGCTTGCCGTAGCCATCGTCCTTGCTTACGAGACGGGTCATTTTCCTCCGCCGCCTCCACCATGCCGCCCCGAGCGCTTGACGACAACGATAGGCAATGTGACTACCGTCATCACAAAATCATGCGGTATTCCATGATAGTCCACCCCTGCAACACGCTCTCCAGAATCGACCTCGAGTTTTCTGAACGATCAAGGGACATGGAAATTTCATGCGCGACGAACAAAGTATCCAAAGCCTCAAAAGGCTCGGCCGACCCAAATTAGCGAAAGGTTGGACGTCAGGACGGCACTGCTGGGCATCTTCGTGGCGCTGACGATAGTGTTTGCATCGACCGCCGTCTACGAGTTGGGCAACAGAACTATGGTGACGTCGACGAGCACGTTGACCAGCACGGCAATCAGCGTGTCAACAATCACCAGCACGACGACCGTTGCGGCAACCACAACGGCCACTGATCTCACAAACGTCACAAGCTCTGGCGCAAGCACTTCCACGGTCAGCACAGGCGAGTCCTCGTCGACGATTTCGCCGGCCCCATGCGCGCTGTCCTATAGGGTTCCCCCCAGCAACGTGACGACGCTCGCGAACGGCACCCAAATCACCGAGAACGAGATACCCGCCTTCGTGATGGGCACCGGGTCGACGATGGAGCTCTGCGTGGAATACACTAACGATTTCCCAAACCCGCCCTACTCGTTTTACCCCACAATCACTGCGCTTCAATGGACCTCCTGCTTTCCCACTTGCGAGTCACCGGCGGCCGAGAACTTCAGCACGAGCGCATCGCCAGCGAGCATCCTTATTTCCCAAGGACAGAGCATCGTCGTTGATTACACAATCTCAGCGGGCAAGAATTCCACTGGGCTCGTCGGGCTGTATCAAGGAGGTTACCTCAGATGCATCCGAATCCCTGTTGCGGTCGGATATCTACCCTCCCAGGTCAACGCCTCGGAGTTTCCAGGGTATGGCTCAGCCGATACATTCTGTCCCCCAAGTCCGCTAGAAGTGCAGGTCATCGGGTACACGGGAGGGAGCGTCGTGTACCTTACCGAGGAAAACCGAGGTTGAACCCGGCGCGGAACGTCACCACGCCTCGGTATCCGGCTTCCCGAAGTCATTGGCGTAACTCGCTCGGAAAAGAAATCCCTCGCTTGCCAAAACCCTTCCGCCATAGGGGCTAAAATACCGCGTCGGATTCCCTCCCTGTGAGCCCTCCGAACTATCGAGAGCAGACCCAATACGGCCCGACCTGCCGAGGTTGCGCCCACTACCGGAAGGAGGAGTGCACAAAATATCGGGCTTCGGTGCATCCGTATTATTCGTGCGACGCATGGGAGAGGAAGCCCAGCCTAGTCCCGTTCGTTTGACACCGGTTCCGAACGCCAGCTTGAAACACCGGCGGATTGGACGGAGCGTTGAACTTGATGACTCGCTCGTCGAAAGGGCAGCGCTCGAAGATGCGGTCGAAGATGACGTGGTTTGGCCTACATTCGCAGAGTTCAGCGGAAGTATGAGCAGGGCTAGGACACCGGCTACGACGAGCGCCTGTGCGACGAGGAAGGCCTCTTCCTTGCGCTTCATTGGGCTTTGGGGTTGAGTGCTGGCTCATACGCCTTCTGGAACACTCGTCGCTTAGGTTCAATAGCCACCGGCCTCGCTTAACCAACTATCATGAAGGGCGTCACAGTCGGGGTAGTCCTCGCGATCTTGGTCATCGCCAGTTTCGGTTCAGGCTACCTGGCAAGGGACATCCAGGGGACAGCGACCTCCGCGTCGACCAGAATCTCCGACACAACTTCACCCCAGGCTCCCGTCTTCTCGGCTTCCACCGTTGCAGAGCCAGTGACGTCGAGCACAATCCAGGCTTCCCCTTCGTGCTCGACATCCACCGAGACGTCCTCCGCATCTACGAGCCTTACCTCAGCGACGACCTCCAGCACTTCGAGCAGCGCAAGTTCCACGTTCGAATCGAGGCGCATAGGTTTGGCCCCGTCAGAGACACCTGTGTTCGATGCGGCTGATGGAGACATCTACGTAGCAGGAAACGGCACAATCTCAGTGATATCCGGCCGTACGAACAGTGTTGTCGCCTTGTTGTGCGTGGACGCTTCACTCATGCCGGTCTTCGACCCGGCCAACGGAGAACTTTACGTGCCCACCGACAGCGGAAGCACGGGCGCAGTCTCGATCGTGTCTGGAGAGACGGTGGTCTCGACTGTGCCTGTGGGTGATTCCCCCCGCACGCCCGTGGTCGATTCCCAGAACGGCGACATCTACGTGCCCAACGGTGGTTCCGAGTTTCTCTCAGTCATATCCGGAACCACCGGCACCGTCGTCGCAAACGTCACAGTCGGCAGTGGAATTAGCGGGGGGGTCTTCGACCCCACGAACGGGGATCTCTACCTGAATAGCAACCAACAGGGAGCAGTGCTGATCGTCTCGGGGAAGACAAACGCATTGGTTGGTAACATTACCCTCGATTTTGCCACGTGCACTCCTTGCACACAGCTCCAAGACAATCCCCAGTCTCCCGTCTTTGATCCCGTGAACGGAGACATCTACGTTCCTAATGCCGGAGGTGACACGGTATCGGTGATATCGGGGACGACGAACTCCCTGGTCACCAACGTTATTGTCGGCGGCGACCCCCTGCCCCCGGCCGTCGACCCTGCCAACGGCGACATCTATGTCCCCAACCTCAACGAGAACACAGTATCGGTCATATCGAGCGCAACGAATGCCCTGATAACGACGGTAACAGTCGGCAACATGCCCCTGCCGCCCGCATTCAATCCCACAAACGGCGACGTCTACGTGCCGAGCGACACGAATGACACCCTTTCTATCATCTCGGGGGCGACAAATGCTGTGGTTGCGACCGTCCCGATAGGCTACTACCCTAACTATCCGCCTGCCGTCGACTCATCCAATGGAGACGTGTATGTGTCCGGCGACGGGACGGTCTGGGTGATTTCCCTCGCCGCCATCGTTCCGTTCCCGCCGATCGAGTGATAGCAGATAGCCAGAATGGGGTTTGGGGGAGCAGCGCTTGACTGCGCCGATGTCCAAGGACGATTTACAAAGTGCTCAGGGTCCGGGCACCTTGTAGGAATGTATCAAAGCCCTTAACTTGGAGTGGCTGCTCTAGAGGGCAAGGCGTCCAATCATGAAGAGGCAGGTGGCCACTGTCCCGTTCGCCGTTCTCGCAGTGGCCGTGGGTCTTCTTGTCGTAGGAGCACTTGTGGTCTCTACCCATGCCCCGCAGCCAACGGCAAGCACATCTCCCAACCCGTCGGACTCATCGTCGGCGACCGTATCCCTCTCTGGCCAGTCCGGGGCGGTGCAGGGGTCCTCGTCAAGCTCGCTGTCGGCGACGGCATCCTCGTCCAGCCAGTCTGCCGCGGCAGAGACGACCACCGCGTCGCTTCCAGCCGGTTGCTCTCCTTCGCAGGTTCCTGGAGACTATCTGGAAGGGGTCGGGCCGAACGTAAGCTCCCTCTACAAGACGCTGGTTGTAGGGTCCACCTCTCCTGCCACAGTCTGCCTGCAGGTCTACTGGTTCGACCCCAACGCCACCGCCACATTCGCGGCTACGAACCTCCTCCTGCCCCCTCCCTGCGAAAGCGCAGCCTGCGAAGTCCTCGAGGCAAGCGGGGGCATCGGCGTCACGCGCCTGGAAGCAAACTTCACCATAACTGCGAGCCAGCCTCAACTCGTCTTGGGAGGCCCTACCAATGATAGCGAAGGCGCGGTCGTGGCATACTCCATCACCGCCAAGCCGGGAGTGAGCGGAACCTACCAGTTGGTATTCCAAGGAGCGTTGCCCGTGGCCGGCCAATTCTGGTTGCCCGACTACGGGCGGGTGCAAGCGTTGTCGATAGGAATCCAGGGGCTGCAGGCGCCGGGGTGCGGGCCCCTGATCAATCTCGTGGCCGGGAACGGCCAGCCGAACTACGTTCCTCCGCCTGGAGCCACGCAGGGTTGCGGCGGTCCGAGCGGAGGGAAGGGCGGCAGCATTCCTGGCGTAAGCTACGGGGTCCCTGCTGAAGTGATGTGCTTCAGGATCGTCAGCATGACGAATTCTACGCAATGAGGGAAGAGATCGCCCAGAAATGCAGCGGCCAAGGGATTGAGATCGGCGTCAGGTCGGTGTCCAGGTGCCTCAAGGCTCTGACGGAGAAGGGCTTACTGGAGAGCAAAAGGTACTCGGCCGCGGACATCGCGAGAAGCAGGGAACGCCAAGATACACTCTGAAAGGAGCGCGGGTTTCCCGCTGAGGGCTTAAGTTCGATGGGGATACCACACAACCGACCACGGACCAAACGACCAGCAAAAGGCCAAATGACCAGCTGGTCAACCTCCCGGCCGGGGCTCCGGTCTGACAGCCGACGCTCAAATCACAAAGTAGTACCCACAACTTCCAAGAGCGACCGCGGAAGCGTTCCCCGAGGACAAGCTTTGCACGTACACCGAGGTCAAGTCACCTGCGAAGACCTTGCCTTGAGCCGGATCCAACGCGACGCTGTATGGAAGCATTGGCTGCAGCAAGCTCGTGGAGACAACCGAGTTCGAACTCGCGCCTATGTCAATGACTTCGTCTCCCGAGGGGATGTTGAAGACAGCGGCGTAGACGTCGCCGTTAATGGGATCGTAGAGAAAATAATAAGAAAAACCAAAGGAATGGGCCTCGAGAACGGGCGGCCCGACGTAGACCCCCGGGAGGGGAACCGTCGCGACTACGCTGTTGGACTCAGTGCTGAACGCGACGAGGGCACTTCCATTCGAGCCGCAGCACGAGTAGAGGTCCTTGTTGAAGGAATCGTAGAGAAATGGGGCACCTACCGAACCCGCTGGCATCTGTTGTTGCGACAGGCCGTTGGACGACGCGTTAATCGTGAGGAGGAATTCCATGGAAGGCGCGTCTGATGACTGGGCATACGCAAAGTAGAACAGGCCATTGTCAGGATCGTAGACGAGGTCGCTGGTGCTGGAAGCGGGGACGGCGATGCTGCCCGTGATCTGATAGGTGTTGTCGTTTATCACGTATATCGTCCCATTCACCGCCTGGACGTAGACGTCGCCGTTCTTCGGGTCGTATGCCCCTTGAACCGGCCCCTCTATGCCGGCGATCTCGCCGACGAGCTTGTTGGTCGCATCGTCAATCACCGAGACCGCGTTGGGCAGGAAGTTCAGCGCCAAGATCTTCCCGTGGCCAGGGTCATACACCATAGACTCGGACGACGTGCTATACGATGACGCATCGACCCCCTTCGCGGGCAGGGTGACGTTGGCCACGAGGAAGTTCGAGCGCGTGTCGATGACGAAAGTCGGGCTCGTGGACCCTTCGCCCACGTAGAGCTCTTGGTTCCCCGGGTCGTACAGATAGAAGTTCAGCAGCGAGGCGTTCGTGGGCAGCGATACGGTGGTCAAAACCTGGTCGGTCGTCCCGTTGATAACGGTGACGGAGTCGCTCGCGTCGTTCCCCACATAGACCTCGCCGTCTTGACTGTCGAAGAAGGTGGAGATCGCACCCTCTTCGCCCCCGCATACGTCGCTGCCGTTGGTCGAGTCAAGGAAGACCCTCGATACCGGCGACAGCATCTTCGACCCGTCCGGAGTGGTGACGTACACCTCCACGGAGTACACGCCGCCGGGGATGGAACCGAATACGAGCGTGGATGTCACGTCACCCATCGCGTCTGCCGTGACCTTCGCGGTCGTTGTGGCCGCGGTAAGGTTGGAGATTGCGATCTGGCTTGTGCCGTCGAGCTCGCTGGCGAAATACGGCACACCGACGAGCAACGCGGCGTGGGGCTGTGGCAGGTTGCTTCGATAAGCCACGCTGACAGCCGGGGACCCGCCTGAGGTCGCAACCGTGGCGTTAATCAGCTGGAAGGCGTCGTCAGAGAGCGAGGCGTACCCCGCCCCGGAAGTGGTAGAAGAGGATGAAATTGAGGCGGACGTGCTGGTGGAACTCCGCAATCTATCTGGCTGAAGGTATTCGTAACCGACAAAGGCGACAGCTATCATCGCAATTGCAGCTACGGCGGCAAGCTCTGTTGAGGTTCTCGGACGGCCCACCCGCAATAGAAGCTCCCGATTGTCTCTTTTCTGATTACCGCCTCTTAGACGTTGCGGAGAAAAGGTCGGTCGTGTAACCATGAATGAGGGAATCTTGGCTTTTATTGGAGAAACGCTCATACTGAGCTGGGAGGATGCAAGATGGGGTGCTCGGAGCGATGGAGACTTCTCTGGCCCTATGGAGGATTCTCAGTCAGGGCGTTCGAGCGAAAGCTGGGTGAAGGGAATCATTCTCACCGGGCGGTCGCTTCTCATCGAGTCCAAGAACGGGTCCTCAACGGGATACGACTTACCAAATTTGAGGTTAGTAAGGCTGGTTGGCGTTCATACGGTGGAGCTGGCCTGGGTGATTTCGCAGGGTGTCCCACTCTGGGTTAAGGCAAGTATGCTTATAGTCGCGAATGGCTTTCTTGGCTGTGAATGGCCAATTCCTTAGAGATTGTCTTTGGAATAGCCTTGATAGGGCTTGGCTCGGCGATGGCCGCGTTGGGGACAACGCAAACTACTGCCTATTCCACAAGCACCACATCTATCGAGACCACTGTCACATTCAGCTACTCGTTCGAGGTCTGCTGTGGGGGGTTCGGCTCCGGAGGCTCCCCGACGTCAACTGTGACTTCATCGTTCTCATATCCCAATATCAGCCAAGTGGTCGTTCCTTCGACGACTTCTTCCTACACAATCAATTATCTCGGAGCCGCAATTGCAATCATGGGAACGGCCATGATGGTTTCCGCACTGTGGAGTAAGAAGAGTTCAGTCTGACTGTGCAGCGTGGGTTCCGGTGGTTTAGGTTCACACGGTTGGGGGTTCATTGCGCCCCTCCGGGGGCGTTCGAAGTCTGCGGTCGGTCACCCGAGGGGGCAACGCCTAACACGTAGATAGGAAACACCTAGAGTCGAAACGAACATCTCCTCTTCCAATTCCTCGAGCCTCGCCACAATCCTTGGTCTAATCGACTGCTCGAGCAAGGCAAGTTCTCGACTGGCTCTTTTCGAGAGCCTTGCCATGTACTTCAAGAGCGCTTCTTCTTGACTTCGGAAAGTGCCACGGTCCTGCCGTGAGCGAGGTCTTTGCGCGCCTCCTCTGTCGCCTCCGAGTCGTCCTTCGTGAGGACCGAATCAAACGCCTTCTCCAGGGAGGAGACCCTCTTCTCGATTTGGTCTATCTCTTGCTTCAATTCGGCCTCGCTCGCCTTCGTGTCGTCCTCAAGAGGTAGGGACCGCTTTTTAATCTATCCGGGCCGCTCCGACCAGTTCAGCCCGTCTACCACCTGTGGCTCAATGTGGGAATGAGATGCACCGGCGGAGGCGCAACGAACCCCGCGCACTGTAACCTTCACCATCGGCCCGCGTGAAGAGTTAACTCTCCGAGGGTTCGCGAACTTCACGATGGCCAGGTACTCTGCTCACGCAAAGCGGAGGATGCTTGAGCGGTCGATTTCAGAGGAGGAAGTCCGAGCTACAGTCGACCATCCGCTGGAGACCGTCCAAACAAGATACGGCAGGACGGCGGCGTGCGCCAAGGCGGAAGAAAAGTACATCGTTGTGGTGTTGGAGCAGGGAGCCGGAGACCTTATAGTCGCGACCGCCCTGAAGGTAGACAAGGAGCGAGCAAGAAGGTATGGCTTCAATCGAGTTCGACCGCGAAGTTAGCGGCCTCTACCTGAGGCTGAAGAAGGGGAAGATAGCCTCCAGCGAGCCCCTGGCGGACAACATCGTCCTCGACCTTGACGCGAAAGACGAGTAGTAGGGATCGAACTCCTCTTGCCTCCGAGCACGACGAAGGAGGTGAAAGCTCGGCTCGCCCCGGTCGCAAAACGACGCAGGTAGCGCACTCCCGCCGCCTGTCGGCCAAGTTGCGGATGAAATGCCCCGGCTGAGGCGCAATGAACTCTACACACGACGGAAATCACCGCCGGTTTCAGTTCCAATCTCGAGAAGCGGTTATATAGTTATTAGTTTTCTTTACTACTAACAAATCCTCGTGAACATCGTTGGTGGAATACGACTATGACGTGATAATCGCGGGAGGCGGGATGTCCGGCCTCCTGACAGCCTCCGCAGTGGGCTTCTACTCGAAGCAAAAGGCGCGCGTCCTCGTGGTGGACAGGAACACCGCCGAGGAGCCCGGGAAGAAGACCAACGCGGGGTGGATATGCGGCGACGCCGCGAGCAAGAAGAGCATCGGGTTCATAGAGAAGAGCATCGGCGTCAAGTACGGCTCGCCGGAGCTCGAGCACCCTGTGAAGGGGATCTACGTCTACTCGCCCGACCACAAGACCAAGGTCCTCTTCGAGGGCGAGGGCTACATACTCAACCGCAAGCTCATGCCCAAGAGGCAGGTCAAGGACGCGAAGGGCTTCGGGGTGGAGTTCAAGTTCGGGACGACTGCGGAGAAGCTCATCGCGGAGGACGGCTACATCAGGGGGCTGACGGGTCGCGACTCGGAGGGCAAGCCGTTCAAGGCCTCCGCCAAGATGGTCATCGACGCGTCGGGCTCCTCGTCCGTGCTTAGGAAGTTCAACCCCATCGACAGCTACATCGAGCGCGAGATTGACATCGAGGACATGGAGGCGACGGGCCGCTACCTCATGGAGTTCGACCAGGGCGTCCAGGACGAGACCTACTTCACCCCCGACTACTGCCTCATTCACCTCGACCAGGTTATCGCCCCGGCAGGATACGCGTGGGTCTTCCCCAAGGGCAAGAACAAGGTGAACATCGGGCTCGGCGTGTCAAAGCCCGGCCTCGACAGGAGGAACAAGAAGCTCGGGAAGAGCGACACGCTCTCCACGCTCATCGACCAGTACGTCAAGGACAACCCCTGCATCAGGAACGGGAGGCTCTCGACCAACCCTGACGACAAGGGGAACGAGAAGGGCAACTGGCAGGTGCCCGTCCGGAGGCAGAACGACTGCATGGTGGCGAACGGGTTCGCGGTCGTCGGAGACGCCGCGTGGCTCCCGAGGCCGCTCGACGCCGGCGGCATAGGGCCTTCCATGTACGCCAGCATGATCCTGGGCAAGGTCGTGGCGCAGGCGCTGGAGGCGAACGACGTCTCCCAGGAGGGGCTCTGGGCGTACAACTCCGAGTACATGACGACCCACGGGTACCAGATGGCCTCCTTCGAGGTCCTGAGGCGCTACCTCCAGACCGTGACCAACGAGCAGATAGACTTTGGGATGAAGCACTTCCTCACGCAGGAGGACATCGACGCCATCACCGAGAGGCGGCACCCCAGGTTCAACTCGATCAGCAAGCTCAACCCCGTCCTCCTCATGAGGGTCGCGAGCCAGATGGAGCTCGCCAAGGGACTCCGCTACACGGCCGACAAGAGCGAGGCCCTTGTGCAGCACAACCTGAAGTACCCCACCACTCCGAAGGGCTTCCCCGAGTGGAGGAAGCAGCTCCTCGTCGAGATAGACGACACCAAGAAACGCTTCAACTTGTCCGGGGCGGCAGCATAATAAGACCGAAGAGTCGCGGAGGGTGAGCGCGATGGCGACGAAGTCTCTCGACGACGAGATAGTCCAGCTCTGGAAGGAGCTCGCCCCGGCCGGTGCCTACACCTGCGGGTTCGAGGAGTACGCGGGGAAGCTCTTCATCCCTAGCGAGGAGAACATCCGGCGCGGCCTGGAGAGGGTCAGGGGCCTCAGGAGGAGGGCGGAGAACGACCTCCAGTCCAGGGTCCTGGACAGCATGGAGGTGACGCTCTCCTTCGACGAGCCGCAGCCCGTCCTCGACGACATCGTGGGAGCCATCTTCAACCACCTCACGAAGGAGGGGGTGAACGAGAAGCACCTCGCCTCCCTCGTCTCCGACGCGATAAAAGCGATAGACGTCACCCAGAAGAGGTTCAGCAAGAAGGAGGTTCCCGCCGCCGTGAAGGCCCTCACGCTCTACAGGCTGGACGGGGTGGTGGAGGTAGTCGACGCGATCTCCGGGCAGATCAAGGGAAAGGAGCTGAAGAGGGACTGCGAGAAGCTGAAGGCGAGGGCCAAGAGGTTCGTCGCCCTCTTCGAGCTCAAGGGCTTCGGCAAGGGGACCTTCGAGGAGGTCGAGACCGTCTTCAAGAAGACGAAGTTCGCGCTGGGGAGGGAGCGGTTCTACCGTGTCGCACTCGAGAACGGGATGGACTACACCGAGACCCCTGACGAGCTGGAGAAGAAGGCGCTCGCCTGGCTGGGCGAGGAGCTCCCCCGCTACCGGAGCGTCACCAAGAGGCTCGCGAAGGAGTACCGCTGCGAGGCCACGCCGGAGGCTGTCGAGAAGCACCTGGTGGACAGGGCCGGGCTGAAGCCGAAGGACCTCCTCAGGGTTACGAACTCGATGAGGAAGGTGATACAGGCCTTCGTCGACGAGGACGTCGTCAGGATAAACAAGAAGTACAAGACGAAGGTGATAGAGACGCCAAAGTACCTCACCGGGATGCTCCCCACGGGCGCGGCGTCGTTCTTCGACACCTTCACCAAGAAGCCGTTCCAGCTCTACTTCCTCACCACCGACCCCAAGAGGGACCCACCAAAGTCGGTCTCCCAACTCATGGACCTCCTCGTCCACGAGGAGTACGGCCACTGCGTCAACCACTCAAACACCGTCCTCCACTTCGGCGGGCGCGCGAGCAGGCTCGAGATGATACCCACGCTCCTCCAGGCCCCCGTGACGGAGGGCCTCTCCTTCAACCGTGAGAGGGAGTTCCTCGAGGCATCCATGAAGCTCGAGGGGAAGGAGACGCTCACGAGGGCGGAGAAGGCCTACGTGGCGCTCCTCGAGAAGTACGGGGGCCTCCGCCTCATCAACGCCGAGCTCGAGTTCCAGACGAGGAAGTGGCGGCTCATAAGGTTCCTGAGGGTGATAGGCGACGTCCGGATCAACACCGGCAAGCAGACCCTCTTCGAGTTCATCGACTGGGCCAACGCCCGCACCGGGGTCCCCCGGAGCAACGTCTACTACCAGCTCTTCCCGGGGCACGAGGGGATGTTCCCGGGATACGCCACCGCCTACGCCGTGGTTGGCGAGGAGATCCACGCCATCGAGGACACGATAAAGGACGACAAGGGCAGGGTGAAGTTCTCGACCTACCTCACGGGGGTGGGTTTCCCTCCGCGGAGCATATACCGGAAGATGCTGCAGGACTTCGCCGCCGGCTTGTAGGCAGAGTCTCGGTCAGGTCCACTGGACTCTCCTGTCTGACAGTGGCGCTTATTTGGAATAACCCACTGCTGGGGAGTGAAGGCCGTCAAAGGAGTCAGTTTCGCGTACAAACCGACTCCCAACGCGTTAGAGCTCCTCGCCACGTTCAGGGACATGGTCAACGAGGCAATCCACATCTGCCTAGTCGAGAAGCTGAGAGGACGGCTAAAGCTTAGGGATAGGATATACAAGGAGTTCCAAGAGAAATACGACGTCCTATCGTGTTTCCCCTACTGCGTGGCCGAGGTCGCATGGTCCATCGTAAAGAAGCACAGACTATGGCACAGGAAGCCCTACGCGAGGAGGCTAATGCTCAAGATGGACTCAAGGAACTTCTCGCTCAACCACTCCATCCTCTCACTCCCTTTTAGGAGGGGTGAGCGCA
>Ga0335081_10017244_pt1 | contig 11695 bp, 12 predicted proteins | sample Lox_Sample_35_FD_206713 | JGI IMG/M metagenome (GOLD analysis project Ga0335081, IMG submission 206713) | Soil microbial communities from Loxahatchee National Wildlife Refuge, Florida, United States - Lox_Sample_3.5 | ecosystem: Environmental > Terrestrial > Soil > Wetlands | place: USA... | reverse complement strand
CCCGTCCGGTCAGGTACTCCTCCGCGCTGGCCGGGTCCAGCGGGTGCGGGCTACTCATCGGCCACGATCGATCCGACCCGATCGCCGATGGCGGGGTCGCGTCTGACCAGGATCATGGCGTAGACGGTGGCCACCGCGATGAGGCCCAGCCCCACCCACGGGAACCAGCTGTACGGCTGGGGCTGCGGCGGCTTGAACAGATAATAGATGGGGACGGCGACCACGATTACGCCGAGCGTCGGCAGCACGACGTGCTTGATGATGTTGAACTCGGCCGGCCGGTACTTGCGATAGTAGAACGGCAGCGCCACGTTGGCCGCGAGGTACACGAACAGGATCAGGATCGTGCCCATCGTGCTGGACTCGAAGAAGAAGGTCAGCGCGTCCAGGCTGTTGCCGTGCCCGCCGATCCAGTGACCGAGGGCCCAGACCAGGGTGATGGCCCCGGCGATGGCGACGAAGGCGATGATGGCGTTGACCGGCGTCCGGCGGACCGGCTGCACCTTGCCGATCCAGCGCGGCAGCAGGCCCTCCCGGCCGGCGTTGAAGATCAGCCGGCACTGGGAGTTCACCGCGGCGATGAGGACGCCCAGGGTGGAGGTCAGCCCGGCCAGGTACGCGATGAAGGCCAGCCAGGCCGCCACGCTGTGGGCGACGCTGATGAACGGGATGAGGGGGGCCGTGAGCGCCGTGGCGTTGTAGTGGAAGCCGGTGACGGTGGCGTAGGAGACCAGCAAGTACGTGGCCGCCATGAAGGCGATCGACAGGAATACGGCTCGGGGCACGTTGCGCCGCGGGTTGGTGGTCTCCTCGGCCAGCGCCGCCGAGTTCTCCCAGCCGATGAACAGGTAGATGGCCAGCGGGAAGGCGAGGGCCAGGCCGCTGAAGTGGTTGGTGATGTGGCTGGGCTGGAACGGCACGCTGCTGAGGTGGCCGCCGTTCTTGATCAGCACGGCGATGGACACGACCAGCAGCACCAGCAACTCGAAGCCGAAGAAGAAGCCGGCCAGCTTGGTCGACACGGCCACGCCACGGAACATCATGAACATGGCGCCGGCGGTGAAGATGGCGGAGAAGATGATCCACGGGATGTTCGTGCCCGTGTAGTACTGGATCATGATCGACAGGAACCCGCCGGAGATGACCAGCACCGACGAGATCGCGATGATGTAGCCGGCGCCGGCCACCAGTGCGGTGGTCACGGCGCTGGTGCCGCCGAACGTCTTGCCCACGAACGTGATGAAGCCACCGGTGCTCGGGTGGGCCCGGGAGAACTGCGACAACGTGTTGCCGAGCAGGGCTATCGCGATGACAGCGACGACGAGGACTAGCGGCGAGCCGAGGCCGGCCGCGATCACGATGCCCGCGAAGCCGAAGTAGAAGCTGTAGGCCGGGCCGATGTTGGCCATCGTCGACGCGGAGATGTCGACCAGCCCTAGGGCCCCGCGGTGCAGCCGCTCCGCGGACTCGGGTGCCTTCGTCTCCGTGAACGGAACGTGCGCCGCTTCGCTCATCGTGATCACGGCGTGCAGACCCCGGCCTCGAGGGCGGGGAGGGAACGCCGCTTCACCTCCTCCAGAATGTCAGTGCGGGGTAGTACCTTGAACCTGCCTGCGATAGCCAAGCGGGCATACGCAGTACCCAGCAGGAAACCGCGGCGGGGCACGCCGTGGCTGCGCGGGGAGGCTTCCGGGATGCCGAGCCTGTGAACCGCGAACCGACAGCGCGGCCGCAGGCTGCGGCTGGAATCCCCATCCCAAAGGGCGGCGGAGGATGCCAAGCGCTCATCTCCCTCGAGGGGGGCCTGTGTCAGCTGGCACGGCCAGGCCCGTGCTGGTACGTGTTCTGTTCGGATCATGCGCGGGTCACGGTGAACAGTCAACGACTGTGGTCACCACCGTTGGCAAGCGCTTTCCAACTTGTGCGCAACGTACCTGATGAGGGGCGGGGCGCGCAAGGGGGCAGGGGTGCCCGGTTGGCGGCAGACCGGGCGTGGGCCGGGCATTCGGCTAGCTGGCAGGCGGGTGCGGGAGGGTGCTTTCCCGCAGGATGACCTCGCCGGGGACGGGGATGACCCGCGGTGCCGCCGGGAGGCCGCCGTCGGCGTCGGCCAGGACGAGCTCAGCCGCCATCTCCCCCATCCGGGTGAGCGGCAGCCGCACCGTGGTCAGCGGCGGGTAGACGTCGCGCAGGGTCCCGATGTCGTCGAAACCGGCCAGCGCGATGTCGGCGGGAACCTGCAGGCCGCCGGCTCGCAGCCGGGCCAGCGCGCCCATGGCCATCACGTCGGTGACCGCGAACACGCAGTCCGGCAGCGGTCCGTCCGCGGCCAGCACCGCGCTCATCGCCTCGTAGCCGCCGTCCCTGGTGAACGCGCCGTGAATGACCTGGCCAGGGCCGAGCGGCACGTCCCAGGCCGCCAGCCCGGCCCGGAAGCCGTCCAGCCGGTCCCGCGCGGTCAGCAGGCCGCGCGGCCCGGCCAGCACGGCGAAGCGGCGGTGGCCGAGCGCGACCATGGCGCGGGCCAGCGCCGCGGCGCCGGCCGCGTTCTCCGGCAGCACCGTGTCCACCCCCAGCAGGTCCTGGCCGACGGCCACGGCACGGCCGCCGGAGCGGGTGAAGGCGGCGATCTCGGCGCGCAGCGCCTCGCGGGCGGCGGTGTCGTCGGTCCGGCTGCCGATCAGGATCACCGCACACGCCCGCTGGGCGCGCATCAGCGCGACGTACTCGCGCTCGGCCGCCTCGGCGGCCGCCGTGCTCGACATGCAGACCAGCAGCCGCCTGGCGTCGGCGACCTCGATCAGGCCAGCCGCGATGGAGGAGAAGTACGGGTCCGCGATGTCGTGCACGACCACGCCGACCAGCGTGCTCTGCCCGGTGGCGACGGCTCTGGCCTGCAGGTTTGCGGTGTAGCCGAGCTCGGCGACGGCCTGGTTGACGCGCTGCGCCAGTTGCGGCCCGACCCGGCGCGAGCCCTCGTTCACCACCCGGGACGCGGTGGTCAGCGACACGCCGGCCCGGTCGGCGACGTCCTGCAGCGTCACCCTGCGGACCTGGTGCACCGCACCTCCTCGCTGGCACTCCTCGCTTGACCGGCCTTCAGGACCAACCTAGTCTGGGAAAGCACTTTCCCAAGGTGCTCAGGGTAGCACCGAGAGGAAGGACCCAGCCAAAGGACGGAGCCATGGCGCGGAAGGTCATCCACGTCGCCCTCAACGGCGTCACCGGCCGGATGGGGTACCGGCAGCACCTGGTGCGCTCGCTGCTCACCATCAGGGAGCAGGGCGGGATCCGGCTCGAGGACGGCTCCTGCCTCTACCCCGAGCCGATCCTGGTCGGCCGGAACGAGGAGCGGCTGCGGGCCATCGCCGAACGGCACGGCCTCGAGCGCTGGACCACCCGCCTGGACGAGGTGCTGGCCGACCCGGAGGTCGGCGTCTACTTCGACACCCAGGTCACCAGCCAGCGCGAGGTCAGCCTCATGAAGGCGATCGAGGCGGGCAAGCACGTCTACACCGAGAAACCCGTGGCCGCCTCGCTGGACGGCGCGCTGCGGCTGGCCCGGGCGGCCAAGGCCGCCGGGATCACCCACGGCGTGGTACACGACAAACTCTTCCTGCCCGGCGTGATGAAACTGCAGCGGCTGCTCGGCAGCGGCTTCTTCGGCCGGGTGCTGTCGGTCCGGCTCGAGTTCGGCTACTGGGTGTTCGAGGGGGACGAGATCCCGGCGCAGCGGCCGTCGTGGAACTACCGTGCCGACCAGGGCGGCGGGATCGTGCTGGACATGTTCCCGCACTGGCAGTACCTGCTGACGGACCTGTTCGGCCCGATCAGCGCGGTGTACACGCGGACCGCGACGCACATCCCGCGGCGCTGGGACGAGTCCGGCACGCCGTACGAGGCGACCGCGGACGACGCCGCGTACGCGGTGCTCGAGTTCGCCAGCGGGGCGTTCGCCTCGGTGAACTCCTCATGGGCGGTCCGGGTCAACCGGCGCGAGCTGCTCGAGCTGCAGGTGGACGGCACGGCGGGCAGCGCGGTGTCCGGGCTGCGCGACTGCGCGGTGCAGCACCGGGCGACGACGCCGATGCCGGTGTGGAATCCCGACCTGCCCGACCCGATCGACTACCAGGCGCTGTGGTCGGACGTGCCGGACAACATGACCTTCGACAACGGGTTCAAGGTGGAGTGGGAGCTGTTCCTCAGGTGCGCCTGCGAGGGGCGGCCGTTCGCCTGGGACCTGGTCGAGGGGGCCAAGGGAGTGCAGCTGGCCAACCTGGCGCTGCAGTCCTCGGCCGAGGGCCGGCGGCTCTCCGTACCCCCGCTGGGCGTCTGACGTGCCCGCGCTGATCCGGTTGCCGGGGCGGGACGGGCCCCTGGTCATACCGTCGCCGCGCTGGGCGGCCGGGTATCCGCCGCCGGCCCGGCGCAAGGTCTTCGCGGCCGCGCACGTGGCCGCGGTTGCCCAGGCCGGCGGGGTCCCGGTGATCGACTGGGAGTCGACCACGCGCTTCCGGGAGCACCTGTGGGCGCACGGGTTCGGGGTGGCCGAGGCGATGGACACCGCGCAGCGTGGCATGGGGCTGTCCTGGGAGCAGGCCAGGGAGCTGATCACCAGGACCGCGGCGCGGGCCGCCGCCGCGGGCCGGCTCGACGCGCTGGCCTGCGGGGCGGGGACCGACCAGCTCGCCGACGGCGCGGAGCATCCGATCGGCGCGATCATCGACGCCTACGCCGAGCAGATGGCGGTCGTCCAGTCGGCGGGGGCGCAGGTGATCCTGATGGCCAGCCGCGCGCTGGCGGCGGCCGCTCGCGGCCCGCGGGACTACCTGGAGGTGTACGGCGAGCTGCTGAAGCAGGCGGACCGGCCGGTGATCCTGCACTGGCTGGGCGAGGCGTTCGACCCGGCGCTGCGCGGCTACTGGGGCGGCGGCGGCTTCGACGCGGCCGCCACGACCGTGCTCGAGCTGATCGAGCGGGCCGACGGCCAGGTGGACGGGGTCAAGCTGTCGGTCCTCGACGCGGCCCGGGAAGTGTCGCTGCGGCGGCGGCTGCCGGTCGGGGTCCGGCTCTACACCGGGGACGACTTCAACTACGCGTCGCTGATCCGCGGGGACGCCGACGGCTCGCACAGCGACGCCCTGCTGGGGGCGTTCGCCGCGATCACGGCCCCGGCGGGCGCCGCATTGGCCGCGCTGGACCGCGGCGACCTGGCCGGCTACGACGCCGCGATGGAGCCGACGATCCCGCTCAGCCGGCTGATCTTCGAGCCGCCGACCTGCCACTACAAGGCCGGGGTAGCGTTCCTGGCCTGGCTGAACGGGCTGCAGCCGCAGTTCGTGATGCTGGGCGGGCTCGAGCGGCAGCGCCCGGCCAGGCACCTGGTCCGGTTGTTCGAGCTGGCCTCGGCGGCCGGGGCGCTGACCAAGCCGGAGCTGGCGGCCGAACGGATGGGCGAGATGCTGGCCCGTTCGGCTCATCCTGGTCCGGTATGAACGGCGGGATCGGGCTTGACCGCCTGTCGCTCAACCAGGCCACGGTCAAGCACCTGAGCCTGGCCGAGGCCGTCGCGCTGTGCGTCCGGCACGACATCCCGGCCGTCGGGTTGTGGCGGGACCGGGTCGCGGAGGCCGGCCTGGCCGAGGCGGCGGCCGCGGTTCGCGCGGCCGGGCTGCGGGTCTCCAGCCTGTGCCGGGGCGGCTTCTTCACGGTCGCCGATCCTGACGGGCGCCGGGCGGCGCGGGCGGACAACCTAGCCGCGCTCGAGGAGGCCGCCGAGCTGGGGACCGGCACGCTGGTGCTGGTCAGCGGCGGGCTGCCGCCCGGCCAGCGGGACCTCGGCCTGGCCCGGCGGATGATCGCGGACGCCATCGGGTCGCTGGTGCCTCGAGCGCAGGCCCTGGGGGTGCGGCTCGGCATCGAGGCGCTGCACCCGATGTTCTGCGCCGACCGGTGCGTGATCTCCAGCCTGGGCGAGGCGGTGGACCTGGCTCTTCTGTTTCCCGCCGACGCGGTGGGCGTGGTGGTGGACACCTACCACGTCTGGTGGGACGCGCGGCTGGCGGACGAGATCGCCAGGGCCGGGCGGCGGATCCTCAGCTTCCAGGTGTGCGACTGGGTGCTGCCGCTGCCTGCCGATACCCTGCTTGGCCGGGCCCACCTGGGTGACGGGTGCATCGACTTCGGGGCGGTTGCGGCGGCGGTGACGGCGGCCGGGTACGACGGCGACGTGGAGGTGGAGATCTTCAACGCCGACGTCTGGAACGCCCCGCCGGACCGGACTGCGGCCACGGTCAGGGAGCGCTTCGCCGCCGTGCTCGGCGGCCGCCAGGACTGAAACGGCGGAGGCGGAGGGCTATGGCTACCAGCGCGAGCCCGACCAGGAGGGCGATGCTGTTCGGGACGACCAGCCACATGTTCCCGGCGGCTATCCCGTATGAGATCCAGAGCAGGAATCCGGCCAGCAGGATCGCGAAGTAGCCCAGGGAGACCTCGCGCGATGAGCGCTGGCGCAGCATCTGGCGGATCTGCAGAACCGGAGAGAGTCCCATCAGCACGCCCCAGGCAGAGGCGATGGCGGCGAGCACGGAGATGACCATGGCGTTCCTTCGGTGAGGCGCCCTGGCCCTTTTGGATCGTGCTCGCCAGAAACCTGGTGAGGGGCGCAAGCACGACCGTTATCCATGGTAACCCGGCTCCGGGCCGACTGGACGTCGCCATCTGGGGCGTGGCCGGCTAGCCGGGGCGAGGGTGAGCGGCGGGACACGGCAGCGGAGAGGTCCCCCGCATCGCCTCTCCGATGCCGTGTTACCCCCCGTTTGCGCCGTCTGACACGGCTGGCGCGTGCCCGACATTGACTCAGAGGTCACCTGGCCCGGCTTTGATACACATCGGCCGCGGAAAATCCTGGGGTCCGGTGGGCGGGGCGGGGCGGGGGCTGGAGTTGAATCGGGGGATGGATCATGTGCTGCCGCCGGAGGAGGACGCCGACGTACCGGGGTTCTGCCGGGCGCTCGGGGTGCCCGGGCTAGCCGATATCCACGTCCACTTCCTGCCGCCCCGGCTGCTGCGCCGGGTGTGGCAGTACTTCGACGAGGCCGGGCCGCTGGTCGGGGTGAGCTGGCCGATCCGCTACAAGTGGAGCGACGAGGAGCGGGTGGCGCACCTGCGGTCGATGGGCGTGCGGATGTTCAGCGCGCTGGCCTATGCGCACAAGCCGGAGATGGCCGCCGAGCTGAACGAGTGGACGCTGGAGTTCGGCCGGGCCAACCCGGGATGCCTGCCGTCGGCGACGTTCTACCCCGAGGCCGGGGTGACCCGCTACGTGCGCGCGGCCCTGGACGCGGGGGCGCGCATCTTCAAGGTGCATCTGCAGGTGGGCGGGTTCGCGCCGGACGACCCGCGGCTCGACGAGGTGTGGGGCCTGCTCGCCGGGCTGGCCAGGCTCGGGCTGGGTGACGACTGGCTGAGCCGAGTGTGCTGGGATAACCCGGTGCGCATGTTCGGGCCGCCGCCGTCAGCGCAGACGGCCGGCGGCGGCTAGCAGCCCGAGGACCCGGTCGCGGGGCAGGGCCGGGGTGCGGTGCCCATCGCGGCCGGTCATGTCCTCGTTGGCGACCAGCGCATTGACCACGGCCTCCTCGCATGTCTGCACGACGGCCTCGTAGTAGGGGTCGAGGCGTTCCCAGGGGATGAATTCCAGCCGGGACATGGCCGCCTCGCCGGGGTCACGGTGACCAGGGTAACGATCCGTGGCGCGTCGTTTCCGGATGCGCCGCCGGGACGGCGCCGGTCAGGCATGATGGATGATGTGGACCGCAAGCAGCGGGTCAACGCGATGCTCGAGCGCACCATCGGGTATCAGTTCTCCCGCCCGCTGGCGGACCGGGCCTGGCGGGTACCGCCACCAAAGTTGCTCAACTCGGTGCTGGTGCGAGTCACCGGGTATCAGTTGTCCCGTCCCCTCGCGAACCGGGCGTGGAACCTGCCGAAGGCGGAGGGCGGGCGGCTGCTGGCCGCGCCGGTGATTGTTCTTTCCGCGCCCCGGTCCGGCTCGACGCTGCTCCGGGTCATCCTGGGCAGCCACTCGGAGCTGTACGCTCCGCCGGAGTTGCCGCTCAAGCACCTCGGCGTCCGCGCGGAGACCAAGTGGATCCGGGCCTCTCTCGAGGGACTCGGGCTGACCACGGAAGACGTAGAGCACATGCTCTGGGACCGGGTGCTCGCCGAGGCGCTGCGGCGCAGCGGCAAGCCCCGCATCGTGGTCAAGACTCCGGCCAACGTGCTGGCCTGGGAGCGGATGGCCGCCTGCTGGCCGGACGCCAGGTTCGTCTTCCTGCTGCGTCACCCGGCTGCCGCGGTGGCCTCGCTTCAGTCCTCGTTCGACCCGGCGTGGCATTCCACCACGGAAGACGGGAGCCTGGAGGAGTCCGTGGCCAAGGGGCTGCGGTACATGACCACGCTCGAGCAGGCGCGCGAGGCGCTGCCCGGTTTCACCGTCCGCTACGAGGAGCTGACCGCCTCGCCAGAGCGCGTCGTCCGGGAGTTGTGCGAGTTCCTGGGCCTGCCGTTCCAGCCGGCCATGCTCGACTACGGGGACTTCGACCACGCGGGCTTCACGCCCGGGCTCGGCGACAGCTCGCTGAACATCAGGTCCGGCCGCATCCAGCCGCCGGCGCCGATGCCGGACGAGATGCCCGCTGAGCTGGCCGGCATCTGCGCCGCCTGGGGCTATCCGCACCCGGACAACCAGCGGACCAGCGTCGTCTAGCCGGCCGGGGCTACGGTGTTGACCAGCTCGCCGATCGCGGTGATCTCGATGCTGACCTTGTCCCCCGGCACCAGGTACTTCGGCGGGTTCATGCCCAGGGCCACGCCGGACGGCGTGCCGGTCGCGATGATGTCTCCCGGCTCCAGCGTGATCCCGGCCGAGATGTAGGCGATGAGCTCGGGCACGCCGGTGATCATCTGCGCGCAGCTGGCGTTCTGGCGCACCTCCCCGTTCACCAGGGTGCGCAGCCTCATCTCGGCCACCGGCGGCGCCGCGGCCGCGTCCAGCAGTACCGGGCCGAGCGGGGCGAACGTGTCCAGCGCCTTGCCGCGGATCCACTGCGGCTCGCTGCCCTGCAGGTCGCGGGCTGAGACGTCGTTGATGACCGTGTAGCCGCCCACATGGTCCAGTGCGCTGTCCGCCGGGACATCGCGGGCCTCGCGTCCGATGATGACGGCGAGCTCGCCCTCGTAGTCGAGTTCGGTGGTGATGGCCGGGTACCGGATCGGGTCGCCATGACCGATCAGGCAGGACGCGAACTTGGCGAACAGGACGATGTGTTCGGGCTTGACGGTCTGGCTCTCGGCGATGTGGTCCGCGTAGTTGAGCCCGACGCAGACGATCTTGCCGGGGCGGAGCACCGGCGGCGCGTATCGCACGCCGTCCGGGGCCACGCTGGCCGTCGCGGTGGCGGCCAGCTCGCGGAGCTGTTCGGTCGCGTCGGCGCCGCGGGCGTACAAATCGCCCACGTCGCGCAGCCCGGCCAGGTCGGGCCGACGGGCACCGGCCGCGAGCTCGTCCACCGCGGCGAACCCGCCGTCAACGGCGACGTGCAGGCGGGCGTCCCCCGCGTCTCCCCGGTACAGTGCGGCCAGCCTCACCGGCAGCTCCTTTCGGAAGGATTATTTTGCTCAGCGAAATCGACGGTCGATTATAACGTGCAGGTCAGGCGGTAGATAGGAGCGGGGGCCGGGGCGCGGCGGGCGTCCAGGAGGACCATGCTGCCGAGGGGGCCGAGGCGGTCGGAGATGGGGCACGTTCGGCCTGAGAGGCGCCCATACGGTTTCACAGGAAACGTTTCGTCCGGGCCGGTTAGCTGGGATAGCCGGCTTCAGTCACGCGGGCACCACCCGTACCAGGGCGATACGACGTGAATGCCGCGCTCATGTCGTAACAGCTGCATGAAGGCGGCAACCATGCAGTATGACGGGGTGGCGGGCACCGGTGATGAGGTACGGGAGGGCGATGTGAGGCTGGAGGGGCTCAGGGGAGGACGAGGGTGACGGGGGTGGCGCGGGACGGGGCCAGGACGATGGCGGGGGTGTCCGATTCGCGGATCAGCGTGGTGAAATGGCCGGGATTGCCCGTGTTGCCGGCGATGCACTCGTAGTGCATGGGGATGACGTAAGAAGGATCGACCTGCCCGCAGAGCCAGGCCGCCTCGGTCTCGTTCATGTTGCCGACGATCCCGCGGGCCTCGCGCATGTGGTCGCGGCCGTTGATGGGGATCATCAGCACGTCGGGGGCGAGCGCGGACAAGGTGGCGGGGAGCTCGGGATAGACCAGGCAGTCACCGGAGTGGTAGACGCGGATGCCGCCGATCTCGAGCACGTAGCCGAGGAACCGGGCCGGGCCGCCGTCCGGGGAGAACTCGTACACCACGGGCTCGTCGCCGCCGATCCCGTGCAGGGCGGGCACCGGGTGCACGATCGCGTCCCGGTCGTGCAGCTCCTCCCCCGGCACCGCGCCGGCCAGCCGGGCGCGGTCGATCCCGCCTCCGGCCGCGACCTGGACCACCGGTAGCGGCACCACGATCCTGGCCCCCGGGTTGACCGCGCAGAACTCGCGCAGGAACGGCAGGTCCAGGTGGTCCCCGTGCTCGTGGGTACAGAGCACCAGCGTGACGTCGGCGAAGTCCGCCGCCGCGGCGGGCGGCCGGTAGTTGCGATCGTCCCGGTCGGTCAGGAACGGGTCGATGAGCACCCGGCTGTCGCCCGCCGTCAGGCGGAACCCGGCCTGGCCGTACCAGGTAAGGGAGACGGATCGCCGAGCCCGTTCGGTATCAATGTCGTTCATCGGTCGTCACTGAGCACGACGGGCTCAGGCAGGGTGCCCGCGTTGTGCTCGACCAGCCGCCAGCGGCCGTGCCGGCGGCCGAGCACCGACCAGGAGCAGTTGGACAACGGGCCGAGCACACCGAACAGGTCCTCCGGCATGCCGAGCAGACGGGACATGCCCAGCCGCAGCGCGGCGCCGTGGCTGACCACGACGGCCAGCCCGGTGGCCATCCCGGGTTCGGCGATGGCCTCGGCGATGCGGTGCAGCGCGCCCGCGACCCGTTCGGCGACCACCGGCGACGGCTCGCCGTCCGGCGGGGTCCAGTTGGCGTGCTCAACCGGGTACCGGGTCCTGATCTCGGTGTCGGTCAGCCCCTCCCAGCGTCCGCCGTGCCGTTCCCGCAGGTCCTTGTCCAGCGTCACCTCGAGGCCGGTCAGCCGGGCCAGCGGCGCGGCGGTAGCGGCCGCCCGGGTCAGGTCGGAGGAGACGATGAGGTCCGGGCGCAGCGCGGCGAGCAGCCGCGCGGCCCGTTCGGCCTGGGCCTGGCCGGTTTCGTCGAGCGGGATGTCGCTCTGCCCCTGGAACCGGCGCTCGGCGTTCCAGACCGTCTGGCCATGCCGCCACAGCACCAGCCGGACCGACCGGGCCGGCTCGCTCAGGGCGTCCTCCCGGGGTTGACGACCAGCTCGGGCAGCGGGATCTGGGGGCAGTCCTTCCAGATCCGCTCGAGCGCGTAGTAGGTGCGCTCGTCGGAGTGCTGCACGTGGATCACCACGTCGAGGTAGTCGAGGAGCACCCAGCGGCCCTCCCGTTCGCCCTCGCGGCGGACCAGGCTCGCGCCCGCCTGGCGCATCCGCAGCTCAATCT
>Ga0335081_10017243_pt1 | contig 11696 bp, 8 predicted proteins | sample Lox_Sample_35_FD_206713 | JGI IMG/M metagenome (GOLD analysis project Ga0335081, IMG submission 206713) | Soil microbial communities from Loxahatchee National Wildlife Refuge, Florida, United States - Lox_Sample_3.5 | ecosystem: Environmental > Terrestrial > Soil > Wetlands | place: USA: Florida... | reverse complement strand
GGCGAGGGTTCATCTGTTTTCCGGGGGGAACCGCCCCCCGGTCGGGGGAGCGCCTAGTGGGCCCCGGCGGCCGCGTCGACCGCGAGCTTGTCGCCCGCGTCGCCCGGCACCGTCCCGCGCGCCTGCGGGTTGGTGAGGTTCTTCGGCAGCCCGAGGAGGTCGAGGAGCTCCTTGTAGTGGTTGCGGATCGTCACGGGCGTGACGTTCGCGACCGCGGCGATCCGGTCCTGGCTCCGCGGCTCGCCCATCAAGTTCGAGGCGATGTAGATGATCGTCGCCAGGATCCCGTTCGGCAGGACTCCGCTCGTCGAGTAGACCTGCTCGACCTGCTCCAGGAGGGTCAGCACCTTCTGCCGAACCTCCTTCGAGAGGTTGAGGTCCTGGGTGAACCGGACCAGGTAGTCGCGCGGCTCGACGGGCTTGAGGCCGAGCTTGAGCTCGCGCGCGAGGAGCGTGTACGCGCGGCCGACCTCGATCTTGGTCGCCTTCGAGTGGGCGATGATCTCCTTCATCGTCCGCGGGACGTGGCACTGACGGCAGGCGGCGTACAGGCTCGCCGCGACGAGCGCGACGATTTTCTTCCCGCGGGTCGCCTTGTGCTCGAGCGCGCGGCGGTAGATGTACGTCGCCGACTCCTTGACCTCGCGGGAGAGCCCGAGCACTCCCGCTAGGCGATTCAGCTCCCCGAGCGCGACCACGAGGTTGCGCTGGTGCGTCCGCGCCGCCCGGAGGCGGTGGTTCAGCTTGCGGAGGTGGTAGAACTTCAGGGAGGTGTTCCGCGACAGCGAGTTCCCCTGGAAATCCCGGGTCGGAACCCCGATCTCGCTGAACAGGCCCTTGTCGGGCATCAACGGCGAGATGACGGGTCCCCAGCCTCGCGCCTCGCGACCCGTGTCCTCCTTCGATCCGCGCTGGCCGCGGTCGCTGACGAGAGCGCTCTGGTCGACCACGAGCCCGCAGTCCGCGCAGACGATCTCGCCGCGGATCTCGTCCCGGATCAGGTGCGCCGAACCGCAATTCGGGCACGCGTCCGACACCGGCGGGGGCGCCGGCAGGGCGGGCGCGGGTGAGAGGGCGACCGGACCCCGCACCGACTTCGGCGCGGGTCGACCCTTGGCAACTCCCGAGGACGGTGGAGTGGGCTTCATAGCTTCTGCCCCTCCCTATCGGAGGGTGGTATTTATAGGTTCAGCCGTCCGCTGTACCGGTTGTAACCTACATTTGCTACACCGTGCCGAAGTGTAGCACGCACGTCAGCCGGCCGTCGCGGTGAACAGGCAGCCGCGGGAGGCATGCTTCTTGGGGTCGGGTTTCGAGACCTCCCAACGTTGCCCGAGCCGGGTCTCGAGCACGGATCGGAGCAGCTGGGGGCACATCACCCGGCCGATCTCTGGCGAGTCCTGCGTACAGGCGAAACAGCCCGTCACCTGGACCGTCAGCGGTCGTTCGCGGACCACCCCCAGCTGGCCCATCGTGTGGGTCGCGTAGTACCGCCCGAGCGACCGCGCCACCTCCTCGGGTGTGCGACCGTCGACCTCCTTCGCGATCTCCCGCCCCAGCTGCGCCGCGATCACATCGATCAGCTCGGGAAGGTTCAGCTTCAGCTCGCGGACCCCCGAGGCCCGCATTCCGAGCTTGGCGATCTCCTTGAGGCGCTGGAACGGAACGGACTCCCGGCCCGCGACGACGGGGAGCACGGCCGCCGGCGGGTTCTCGAGCTCGACGAACCGCGCCTCCGCGCGGCTCCCCGGACCCCAGAGCCGCCGGTGGTAGTCGCACGCCAGACCGACGAACGACGGAGCGGACGACCAGAGGGCGACCTGCTCGACCCGCGTCCGGCCCAGGCCGTCGTCGCCGGAGACGAAGACGAGCGCCCCGCCGCGGTCGATCACGATCGCGCGGTTCGCGATCGGGCCGTTGGCGTGGCGAAGCTCCGAGAATCCCGAGAAGACCTTCGCTTCGGTGAGGTTCGTGGGGTGGACCTCCGTGACGACCCGCACCTTCACCCCACGGCGGGCCGCCTCTCGGAGCGCGCGGTCGACCCCCCCGTCGATGAGGCTCGCCAGCCACGGCCCGCTGGCGGTGACCAGGACCTGCCGCTCGGCGAGGCCGATCCGCTTGCGGAGGAACCGACGGATCGTCTCCCGGTCCTCGAGCACGGCGAACCGACGGGGGTCGTGCTCGGCGAGCTCGGTCCGTCCTTCCTCCCAGTCAGCGAGGACCTTGGCCCGGTCGCCCTCGAGGCGGCGGAGCCGGTCGGAGGCCCGTCGGATCCACCGGTCGACCAGCTCGTCCGGCGCCAGGGCTTCGAACCGCTGCGGGCGGCTGCCGGTCGCGGTCAGCAGCCCCTCCGCCGTCAGCTGGTTGATGATGCGGTACGCTTCGACCCGGTTCACGGCCGACAGTCGGGCGAGCTCGCTCGCCGTCTGCACGCCCGACCGGCAGGCGGCCAGGTAGATCCGGGCGCCTTTCGCCGGCACGCCGTGCTCGACGAGCAGATCTAGCAGTCCCGACCCGGGCCGGCTCACGTGCTGTTCAGGGCCCGATTCGATAAGAGGTGTCCGAGTGCGGGCGGTGCCCGCGCGACGCCGCGCGTCTAGAGCGCGGCCTGGAAATCCTCGATCGTCAGGGGGAATTCGAGGTCGCTCGCGCCGGCGCGGGCCCGGAGCACCTCGCGGGCGAGCAGCCAGTAGACCGTCGCGAGGGCGACCCGGCCCTTGTTGTTCGCCGGGATCACGAGATCGACGTTCCGCGTCTCGTTGTTCACGTCACACAACCCGACGACCGGGATCCCGATCGACACCGCCTCGCTCAGCGCCTGCTGGTCGGTCGCCGGGTCGGTCACGACGAGCACCTTCGGCTCGAAGTACTCGGCGAGGTTCGGGTTCGTGAGGCAGCCGGGGACGAATCGCTCGGAGAACGAGACCGCCCCGATCGCCTTCGCGAAGACGCGGACCGGCTTCTGGCCGTACTGGCGCTGGGAGACGGTGAGGATCCGATCGGCCGGGATCCGCGCGAGGAACTTCGCCGCGAGCCGGATCCGGCGGTCGGTCTCGCGGACGTCCAGGACGTGGAGGCCATCGAATCGGACCTTGTAGACGAACCGGCGCATCGACGCCGACTTCTGCTGGGTGCCGATGTGCACCCCCGACGTGAGGTAGGTATCCTCGGGGATCAGGAGCTCCCCGGGCCGGATGTCCTGCGTGTCGGACGCCCCGCTGGGCTCCTCGACCATCGTCTCGTCGTCGGGCACTCGTTACGCTCCGGTGGCGCGGCCGAGCCGCAGGAGTTCATTTAGCTTTGCCACCCGCTCACCGCCGAGAAGTCCGCATTTCAGCCCGCGGGCGGCCGTCGCGAGCGCGACGTGGGCGAGCCAGTCATCGGGCACCTCCCCGGAGCGGTGGGAGGTGATCGTCGACCAGCCGGATCGGCGCGCCAGATCGACGCACGCGAACGTGTCGGTCAGGGTTCCGACCTGGTTGACCTTGATGAGGACGGCGTTCGAGGACGACCGGGCGAGTCCGGTCGCGAGGCGGTCGGCCCGGGTCGTGTAGAGGTCGTCCCCGATGACCAGCGTTCGGGAGCCGACCGCGCGCGTGAGCTCGGCGAACGCGTCGAACGCCTCCTCGTCGAGCGGGTCCTCCACGTACCGCAGCCCGTAGCGGTCGACCAGCCCGACGACGAACCCGACCTGGCCCTCCGCGTCGAGGGTCTGCTCCCGGTACCGGTAGCGACCGTCCGCACAGAACTCGCTCGCGGCGAGGTCGAGCCCCGGATGGACCTCGACGTGCAGCTCGTCCCGGGCCCGCTCGCACGCTTCGGCGAGCAGCTCGATCGCCGCGACGTTCTCGATCGGGGCGACCCACCCCCCCTCGTCCCCGCGGCCCAGCGCGTGCTGCGGATAGCGACGGTGGAGGGCCTCGCCGACCAGCTGGTGGACGCGCAGCGCGGCGGCGATCGAATCCTCGGGTCGGGGGGCGTCGGCGAAGGCGATGAACTCCTGGATGTCCGGCCCTCCGATCGCGTGGCGTCCGCCGTTGAGGCAGTTGCCGACGATCGCGGGGAACTGTCGCCCGTCCACGCCCGGACGGGCGAGGACCGACCAGAGGGGGCGGCCTTGCTCCGCGGCGTACGCCCGGGCCGTCGCGATCGACGCCGCGGTCGCCGAGTTCCCACCGATCGCCGAGAAATCGGCCGTTCCGTCCGCCGACCGGAGCCGAGCGTCGATCCCGGCCTGGTCGGCCGCGTCGGCCCCCACGAGCCGGGGGGCGACGCGCTCCCGGAACGTTCGGATCGCGGCCGGCACGCCCCCGTCGGGGAACGCCCGGACCTCATGCGCTCCCGTGCTCGCCCCGCTCGGCGCCCCGGCGCGCCCCCGGCTACCGGAGGCGAGCACGACCTCGGCCTCGACGGTCGGCCGGCCCCGGCTATCGTAGATCGGCGCGAGCTCCGCCCGTGCGACGGCGCTCACGGCCCCTCGACGAACTCGACGAGGACCCCGCCGAAGGCGGTCGGATGGGCGAAGCCGACCCGACGGCCCCGGGCGCCGGGTCGACCGACCCGGTCGACGAGCCGGCCCCCGGCCCGGGCGACCTCCTCGAGCGCGCGATCGACGCTCGGGACCCGGAACGCGAGGTGGTGGATCCCTTCGCCCCGCTTCGCCACGAACTGTCCGACGGGCGACTCCGGCTCGGTCGGCTCGAGGAGCTCGATGTGGGTCTCCCCCGCGACCAGGAAGGCGACCCGGACCCGTTGCGGGGCGACGACCTCGGGAGGGGACTCGGGCTCGCCGAGGAGCGGACGCCACCGGGCGATCGCCGCCGAAAGGTCGGAGACCGCGATCCCGACGTGGTCGAGCATCGCCCCGCTCCTAGAAGGTGGTGGACGGCGGCTGCTCCCCGAACAGCTCGCGCCATAGGTCGGCGATCTCCCCGAGCGTGCATCCCGCGCGCACGGCGCTGAGCACGTCCGGCATCACGTTGCCGCCCGCGGTCGTGGTCGCGCGGAGCCGGTCAAGCGCCCCGCGCGCGGCCGACGCGTCCCGGCCGGCCCTCCAGGCCCGGACCCGCGCCGACTGGCGTCCCTCCTCGGCGGGAGAGATCCGCTGCGCGGAGGTCCCGCGCCCCCGGCGTGCGGGGAACAGCGAGAACGCCGGGTTCCCGTCCCGGTAGTCGTTCACGCCGACGACGATCTCCTCTCGGCTTTCGCGGGCCCGCGCGACGCGGTACGCCTCGCGGGCGATCTCCCCTGCGACGTAGCCCCGGCGGATCGCCTCGGGGGCGCCGCCCATCGATTCGATCCGGTCGAGGTACCGCCGGGCCTCCTCCTCGATCCGGTCGGTGAGGTGCTCGATCTCGTACGCCCCGCCGACCGGGTCGACGGTCGACGGGATCCCGGACTCTTCGGCCAGGAGCTGCTGGGTCCTCAGCGCGAGCCGCGCCGACTCCTCGGTCGGAAGGCCCAGCGCCTCGTCGAGCGCGTTCGCGTGCAGCGACTGCGTCCCGCCCAGGACCGCCGAGAGCGCCTCGAGCGTCGTCCGGACGACGTTCAGCTCCGGCTGCTGCGCCGTCAGGCTCGAGCCGGCCGTCTGCGTGTGGAACCGCAGCTGTTGCGAGCGTGGCCGTTTCGCCCCGAAGGTGTCTCGGACGATCCGGCCCCACAGCCGTCGGGCGGCGCGGAATTTCGCGATCTCCTCGAGGAAATGGCGATCCGCCGAGAAGAAGAACGACAGCCGCGGCAGGAACTCGTCGAGATCGAGCCCCCGGGCCTGGACCGCGCGGACGTAGGCGATCGCGTTCGCGAAGGTGAACCCGACCTCCTGGGCGGCCGTCGCGCCCGCCTCGCGCATGTGGTAGCCCGAGACCGAGATGTAGTTCCACTGCGGCATCTCGCGGGTCGCGAACTCCACGAGGTCGACCGTGAGGCGCATCGACGCGTCGGGGGGGTAGATGTACGTCCCGCGGGCGACGTACTCCTTCAGCACGTCGTTCTGGACCGTCCCGCCGAGCCGGGCGCGCGGCACTCCGTTCTCCTCCGCGACCGCGACCAGGAGCGCGGTCAGGATCGGCGCGGTCGCGTTGATCGTCATCGAAACGGTCGCGCGGTCGAGCGGGATGCCGGCCATCAGCGTGCGCATGTCGCCCAGTGTCGCGATCGGCACGCCGCATCGGCCGACCTCCCCGCGCGCCCGGGGATGGTCCGAGTCGTAGCCGTTCTGCGTCGGGAGGTCGAACGCGACGGAGAGGCCGGTCTGGCCGCCGTCGAGCAGGAAGCGGAACCGTTCGTTCGTCGTCTTCGCGCTCCCGAACCCGGAGTACTGGCGGAACGTCCAGACCCGGCCGCGGTACATCGTCGGCTGGATCCCCCGGGTGTACGGAGCCGCTCCGGGAAAGCCGATCTTCTCCACGAAGTCGGCCTCCGGGGTCGCCGACGGGCCCACGAGGAGCGGCACCGGCCCCGCGGTGGCGCGATCGCCGATCGCCTTCCGGGCCTCGCGCTCCCAGCGCGCCGCGTCGGGACGATCCTTCGCCCGGGCGGCCCGGGAGCGCGCCATCGGCGTGCGACCGGGGGCTCGATATTAAGCCCTGCCGGGGCGCGCGAGCAGCGGATCGAGCGCCGTCAGGTCGACCTCGGCCCACGCGACCGGCACCGGGACTCCCAGCTCGGTCAGGAGCCGCGGGTGCACTTCCCCGATCTCTGCGATCGATTCTCCGGCGACGCGGACCCGGGCGGCCCGACCCGGGATCGTCCCGGGGAGCTCGGCCGGCTCCCGCACCGAGCCGACGTCGAGCCCCCGGAGCAGATAGTCGACCAGGGCGGCCGCGTCGGCGAACCCGGCGGAGTCGGCCGCCACGACCGCGCCGGCGTGGTACCGGGTCGATCCCCCGGTCTCGGCGGTCGGATCGCGGACGACCACGGGAGCGACCTCGGCGAACCGCTGCGGGTAGCCGTACCGGGTGTTCTTCGAGAGGACGAGCAGGTGCGAGGGGAACAGGCGGTCGCGCACGAAGGCGAACTCGGTCGACACGGGGTTGTGGAGGCGTATCGGCGCCGCGCCGCCGACCCGTGCGACGATCTCCTCGGAGACGAGCACGGGGGTGTTGGGCGGCGCGTACCCGAGGCCCAGCAGCCAGCTGCCGACCGTGCGGCGCAGCGCCGCGGCCGGAATCCGCCGGCCTCGCGTCCGGCTCGGCGGAACGATGCCGTCCTCGGCCCGGACCCCGCCGGCCAGGATGACGTCCTCGGCCGCGTCGACCGGCGCCAGCAGGTCGGGCCGCCACGGCGGGACCTCCACCGTCCATCCGCCGGCGTGCGGACGGACCCCTAGGCGGGCGCGCGTGAGCCGATGCTCGACCTCGATCGACGTCAGGGCGGTGCCGGCGATCGACCGCAGCAACGCCGACGGAAGCGCGACGGACCGGGGGTCGACGAGGGCGCGCCCGTCCGTTCCGCCGTCCGTCCCGCCGTTCCGCGGCACCGGTACCGCCGTCCAGCCCTGGGCCACGAAGGGGACGAGCAGGAGGCCCAGCGCTTCCCGGACGCTCCGCTCGCGCGTCCCGGTCGACTCGAGGAGCAGTTCGCGGTCGCCCGCGCGCGCCTCGCCCGCACTCCGCCCGTTCAGGATCGGAGGCAGGCTCAGCACGGCGCCTTCGTGGTCGCGGAGCGTGAGGCACCCGTCCCCGCTCCGGCCGAGCGCCCCGTAGCGGGCCGCCATCGGGTGGTCGCGGAAGAACTCCGGCCCGGCGATCTCCTCGGTCCCGTCGAGGGGGACGAACCGCACCTGCGGGAGCGGCTCCATCGCGTAGCGCACCGGCAGCGTCAGCCGCTCCAGGGGGTAGATCCCGAGGCTCGCGGCCCTCCGGTCGCGGCCGACGGTCGCGTGGATCAGCTCCTGGAACCGCACCGCCTCGGCCAGCAGTCCCGCGTCGAGGGCGCGACCGGACGGGGCCCGGACGATGACCGCACCGATCGAGGGCCGAAGCGGCGCCACGCCGGCGTCGACGACGATCGCCGGCGGAGCCTCGGCGTCGACGGGTGGGGCGAACCGCGGGAGCCCTTTCGCCGCCCCGAGCGCTCCCTGGAGGTAGAGGGCGAGGCCGCCCTCGGAGAGGAGGTCGAGGCGGTCCGGCGTGGCCGAAAGGACGAGGTCGTCGCCCTCGGACGATTCGAGCTCGGCCTTCGAGAGGAACAGCAGGTCGTCCCACGGCTCGGCCGCCGCGCTGGCGGGCAGCAGCGCCGCGACCCGGGCGCGGGAGAGCGTGGCGGTCGGCATCCTACCGGCCCGCCCCCGTCAGCCGCGGCAGGTCGTCCACGAACAGCTCCCGGATGTCCGAGACCCCGAGCCCGACGAGGGCGAGCCGGGTGATCCCCGCGCCCCAGGCGATCACGGGCACGTCGATCCCGAGCGGGCGGAGCACCTCGGGGCGAAGCAGCCCGCCGGGGAAGATCTCCATCCAGCCGAGCCGGGGGTGCCGCACGTACCCCTCGATCGACGGCTCGGTGAACGGGAAGTAGCTCGGGCGGATCTTGAGCTCTCGGATCCCGATCGCCTCGGCGAACGTGCGGAACAGGCCGACCAGGTCGCGGAGCGAGAGCCCGTCCTCCCCGACGATCCCCTCGCACTGCGCGAACTCGAGGTGGTGGCGGGCGTCGAGCTCCTCGCGCCGGAAGTTCCGGTCGATCGAGTACATCCGGAACGGCGGCGTCGGTCGCTTCGCCAGGAACCGGGCCGACACGGCCGTCGTCTGCGACCGGAGGACCGAACGGGCGGCGACCGCCGGGTCGTACCGGCCCGGCCAGCCGGGACCGAGCGGCTCCGACGTGCCCGGGAGCGCCCGGCCCTCGTGGACCGCGGCGACGCGGGCGAGCAGGTCGGGCGGAGGGAGCTGCCCCGTCACTCCGTCGACCGCGAGCGCATCGTGGATCGATCGGGCCGGGTGGTCCTGGGGCATGAACAAGACATCGTTGTTCCAGAACTCGGTCTCGAGCAGAGGACCCTCCGACTGCTCGAACCCGAGCCCCAGGAGGATCTCCTCGAACGTCTCCAGCCACGAGACGTACGGGTTCGGCCGGACGCCGGCGAGGTACGGCACCGGCGCCCGGACGTCGTACGGCCGGAACGACCGGTCCCGCCACGCCCCGCTGGCGAGGCTGGCGGTCGTGAGCGCCCCCAGCTGGTCGACCCCGTCCGCGGAGATCTCGAGCCGGCGACCCTCCTCCGACGCGGCCCACCGCTTGTGCGATCGGTGCTCGGTCTTGACGAGCCCGCGGCGCTCCAGCGCCTGGACCACGGCGTCGTCGACGTCGGTCTCCCCGTTCCCGATCTGACGGAGGACGGCCTCCTCGGGGAGAAGCCCCTCCGGCGGAGCGGCGCCGGCGGCCCAACGGACCGGCATCCCGTCCTCGAGCCAGCCGCGACGGCGTAGGATCCCGATCGCCACGGATCGCTCGTCGTCCTTCAGGCCGGCCGCCGTGAGCTGCTCGATCGTCGCCGGACCGTGGGTCCGGAGGATCTCGATCAAGCGACGTTCGGGCAACGCCGCGCCGATCGCGGCGCTCCCCCGGCTCGTCAATCGGCGGACCGTTTCGTGCGACTCCTCGACGATCGCGAGATGCTTCGACCGCAACCGCTGAAGAGTTCCCCGTACCTGATCGTCGGCGAGCCCGACCCCGCGGGCGAGCTCCTCCTCTTCCACCGGCCCGTCGCGCGCCTCCCGCAGGGCCCGGAGCAGACTCCGCTCGGGAGCCGAGAGCGTGATCGCCGACGCTCCGTCGGGAGCGTCCGCCGCGGGCTCGGCCATGGCGGGCCGACAGACCATCGGATTAAGTCGTTTTGGCGAAACGCCGAGGGAGCGGCGCGGGCGTGCCCCGGTACGGCGAGCGGGCCGGGACGCTCCGGGCGATCAACGCAGGGTCGGCCCGGCGGGCGGAGGCGACGGGGGCGGGGACGAAGGGACGCGGGGAGGCCGGGCGGTCGGGGGCGGCGGCGTCGGCGGGACAGCAACGGGCGCCGGAACGGACGGAACGGACGGGGGCGGCCGGCGACGGCCGAGCCATCCGCCGGCCCCGATCGCGGCCCCCACGATCGCCCCGAACAGGAGGTAGCTGAGCGGCGGTTCCCCCAGCATCTCGAGGGAGGGGACGAATCCGAGCAGGTTGACGGCGATCCGTTCGGCCCGGTGGCCGTAGAGACGGTCGGTCTCGATGCTCGCCGTCGCGACGGCGCGGGCGCCCAGATAGCAGGCGGGGACGCGGAGCGAGGCCGACACCCAGCCGGTCCCGTTGGATGTGACGTCGACCGACTCGAAGATCCCCGTGCAGGGTCCCACGGTGGTCGAGCCGACCAGGCGGAGGGCGACGGCGGTATCGGCGAACGGCGCCCCCGTCGTCCAGTTCCGGATCTCGGCCCGGACCGTGAGAGCGTCCCCCGGCGCAACGGTCGTCGACGATGCGTCGACCGTGATGTTCACGAACGAGCCGGCGAGCTGTTCGTACAGGACGGCCGCCTGGGGGCTCCCCCAGCCCGTCGCGGCGTCCCAACCGGTCGTGGCGGCCGCGACGCAGTTGCTCCCCGACGTGACATCGATGAGCCCGTCGTCCGAGGCGCCCGCGGTCTCGTTCGCCGCGAAGTGGTACAATCGATCGGTGAAGAACCCCATCGGGTGCCCGGCGTGAGCCGCCAGGTCGGCGACGAGCCCGGCCCAGAGGGGCGTCGCAAAGCTCGTGCCGTCGGCCTCCTGGTCCGCTCCCGCGTAGTAGACGAAATCCTGGTAGGCGGTCGCGCTGACGTCCGGGGTCGCCCGGCCGCCCCCGGCCGCCGCGATCGCCGTTCCCGCGCTCCCGACCTGCTGCCAGCCGGGCGCGCGGAACGAAGTGGAGAACCCGCCCCCGCTGCCCCCCCAGGCGGCCTCGGTGAACCGGGTGATCGACCCGAGCGGGGTCCGGTGGGCGGTGACGGCGGTACCGCCGACGGCGACGACGAGCGGGGACGACGCCGGGAACTCGGGCGCGGGGCCACCGCCGCAGGACGCGTTGAGGTCCCCGCCGGTGTCGCCCGTAGCCGCGAGCACGGTGATGTCGCGGTCGGCGGCCTCCTGGAACAGCGGGTTCCACGCGGCGGCGAGGGCCCCGTTGGTCGACTCCGCAGCCCCGAACGACATCGAGACCGCGACGACGTTCGGGAGCGAAAGGGCCTGCTCGAAGGCATCCGTGAGGTTCGCAGTGCTCGGACCGGGCACGTAGACCGCGTCCAGGGTCGCCCCCGGGGCCATCGAGCCGGACCACTCGATGTCGAGCGTCAGCTCCTCCGCCTCCTGCGAGAGGGACGGGGGTGGCGCAACGTTCTGGGGGGCCGACGCGCCGTCGAGGGGGTACGGCGCGATCGTCGGAAGGGGGAACGAGGACGGATAGTCCTGGGAGAAGAACGTCGCGAGGTCGCTCGGCTCGTACCCTGGCCCCCAGAGCAGGAGCGCGACCGCTTCCGAGGTCGGGTAGCTCGGCCCGCCGGAGAGGTTGTACAGGGTGGAGAGGTTGTACATCGACCGGGCCATCCCCGGGGTGATCGAGTTGCCGGTCGCTCCGCCCGGGATCGGAGCGAGCGAGAACGAGACCGAGGAGAAGCCGCTGGCGAGCCCGACGACACCGGCGACCTCGGGCTCCAGCCAGCTCGGAAGGGACGGGGCGACCGACGGGTAGAC
>Ga0335081_10017242_pt1 | contig 11696 bp, 8 predicted proteins | sample Lox_Sample_35_FD_206713 | JGI IMG/M metagenome (GOLD analysis project Ga0335081, IMG submission 206713) | Soil microbial communities from Loxahatchee National Wildlife Refuge, Florida, United States - Lox_Sample_3.5 | ecosystem: Environmental > Terrestrial > Soil > Wetlands | place: USA: Florida... | reverse complement strand
CAGGTTGCCGCTGAATGATGGCTCGACTTCATCCACGCGTCGTACTGCGCCTGCATCACGTGGCAGTTGGTGCAAGCGGTTGGGTTATTGGTGAGATAGGAGTATCCCTTGGCGTAGATGAAAGTGCAGGCGCCGAGGCCGAGGACGAGGCCCAGCACGATTGCCAGCAGGATTCTCACACTCTCAGAGCGTTGCATCACATGCCTTTGAGGATTGATCCCGGTGTGACAGGCGAGTATAGCAAGGTCTCCGCGATGGTCCAATGGACGAATCTGGTTTCCCCGGAAACCAAGGTGCAATTTCGGAACAATGCCCACGCTGCACCGCGCAGATTGCCGATTGATACAATCTTCTGGTGAGGGGGACGTGGCGGATTCTCTTTACTTGAGCCTGTGGTTTCCAGACTTCGAACTGGAAGAGATGCTGCCGCGCGTATTGGCTGTGATGCGCCAGTTCCCTTTTTCCGTCGAGAGACCTGGCGTTTCCTATGTGGCCTTGCACCCTGTTTCCTGGGAAGAACCCACGATTTTGGAACAGAGATTCAATCCCGGTGTCCCTCCGGAACAGGCAGTGCTTTTTGCAGCTGATCTGCTGCACGAAGATTATGCCTACCGGTTCGAGGCCGCATGGGACCTGTGGACAATGGATGACGTCAGCAAACAGTGGACACTGCGGCCGTCGCCGGTCGAGTTTCTAGTGCATGGCGAGGGATTCGACGAGGAAACCTTTCATCAGGACGGTCACATTCAGGTGGATTTCGGTTTCGACACGCCATTCTTGCAGGAAGAAATTGAACTGACGCCGGAGGCTGCCGACCTTGTGCGCTCCAACGTGCAAAAGCTGGTGGAATTCACCGCCAAAGCAGAGAAAAGTTCGGCAGCGAGTACGCGCTTGTTGTGGTCCGAGTCCGAGGAGAACCTGGCGCAGAAGCTGATCGCGCGACTGCAGAAGGTTCAGTAGGTCACAACGCAAAGACGCGTCTTTTCATTTTTGTCATTCCGAGGAGCGTAGCGACGAGGAATCTGCTTTTTAGAACTACAGATCCCTCGTTTCACTCGGGATGACAACCAGGAGGCGGTTGGCTGAGCTACTTAGTTCTCCCGCCCTCCACTTTCAGTTTGTCGCTGGCGCCGGCCTGAGCGGCGGCCAGGCGCGCCGTCAGTACGCGGAACGGCGAGCAGGAAACGTAGTTCAAGCCGCTCTGATGGCAGAACTCAACCGACGATGGTTCGCCGCCGTGCTCGCCGCAGATGCCCACTTTGAGTTCCGGCCGGGTCTTTCGTCCACGCTCCGTGGCCATGCGGATCAGTTGGCCGACACCGTCGCGGTCGAGAACCGCGAAAGGATCCTGCTTCAGAATGCCTTCTGCAAGATAAGTGGGCAGGACTTTATTGATATCGTCCCGTGAGAAGCCGAATGTCGTCTGCGTCAGGTCGTTGGTGCCAAACGAGAAGAACTGTGCTTCTTTGGCGATCTCGTCGGCGACGAGGGCAGCCCGGGGTAGTTCGATCATTGTACCGACCAGGTAATCGACGGTTGTCTCTTTTTCCCGGAAAACTTCGTCAGCAACCCGGCGCACAATCGCTGCCTGGTTGGCCATTTCCTTCAGTGTGGCCGTGAGCGGAATCATGACTTCCGGCTTCACTTTGACGCCCTGTTTGGACACGGCGACCGCGGCTTCGAAGATGGCACGCGCCTGCATCTCGGTGATTTCGGGATAAGTGATGCCGAGGCGGCAGCCGCGATGGCCAAGCATGGGATTGAACTCGTGGAGTTCTTCCACCCGCCGCAGGATTTTGTGCAGCTCTTTCAACTTGGGTGACTTCGGCTTCGTGGCTTCGAGCACGGCGATTTCGACCATCAGATCTTCGCGTCGCGGCAGGAACTCATGCAGCGGAGGATCGAGGGTACGAATCGTGACGGGAAAACCGTCCATGGCGCGGAACACGCCAATGAAGTCGGCCCTCTGGAGCGGTAAAAGTTTCTTCAGCGCCGCACGGCGTTCTTTCTCGTCGCGGGCCATGATCATGGCGCGCATGTGCGGCAGCTTCTCTTCGCCAAAAAACATATGCTCCGTCCGGCAGAGACCAATGCCTTCAGCGCCGAAAGCGCGCGCTTGGATGGCATCGCGCGGGATGTCAGCATTGGCACGCACGCCAATTTTGCGGAACGGCTCAGCCCAACTCAGCAGCTTGGTGAGTTCGGGATCGTCTGCCTTCGGAGGCACGGTGTTCAGCTTGCCCTTGATGACGCGGCCGGTGGTGCCGTCGAGAGAAATCCAGTCACCTTCTTTAAACGTCTGGCTTTTCACTCGCATTTCGCGAAGCTTCTCGTCGACCGTGATGTCGCCCGCTCCGGCAACGCAGCACTTGCCCATGCCGCGCGTGACGACCGCAGCGTGACTGGTCATGCCGCCGCGCGAGGTCAGAATACCGGCGGCGACCTCCATTCCTTGAATATCTTCCGGCGTGGTTTCGGCACGCACCAGAATGACAGGATTTTTCTTGCTGCCGTGGCCGGCTTTTTCGACGGCATCTTCGGCAGTGAAAACGATCTGACCGACAGCGGCGCCAGGCGAAGCTGGTAGACCAGTCGCGAGAACTTCGACTTTGCCGCTCTTTTCGTCCAGGCGCGGAACCAAAAAGTCGTACAACTGATTCGGTTCGACGCGGAAGATCGCTTCTTCTTTCGAGATCAGGCCTTCCTCCACCATCTGAATGGCAACCCGAACCGCGGCGAGTCCAGTGCGTTTGCCGTTGCGGGTTTGCAGCATGTAGAGCTTGCCGTCCTGAATGGTGAACTCGAAATCCTGCATGTCGCGATAATGCTTCTCGAGGCGCGTGGTGATTTCGTGCAGCTGGCGGTATACATCCGGCATGATTTTTTCGAGTTCTGAAATGTGCACGGGAGTGCGAATGCCGGCCACCACGTCTTCGCCCTGCGCGTTCATAAGAAATTCGCCGTAGAACTCCTTGTTCCCGGTCGCCGGGTTACGAGTGAAGCCGACACCTGTGCCGCTGGTCTCCCCTAGATTGCCGAATACCATGGCCTGGACGTTCACGGCTGTGCCGAGATCGTCAGAGATATTGTTAATACGACGATAATGCTTGGCACGCTCGTTTTCCCAGGAGTGAAAGACCGCGTCGCGAGCCATTACTAACTGCTCATGCGGGTCCTGGGGAAAATCGCGCTTGGCATGTTTCTTGACAACCTTTTTGTATTCAGCGATGACTTCCTTGAGCGCCTTGGCATCGAGATCGGTGTCGAGCCTGGCTTTTTTTTGCTTCTTTTTGGCATCGAACACTTCGTCGAATGCAGGCTTGGGGATTTCGAGAACCACGTTGCCGAACATTTGAATTAGGCGGCGATAGGAGTCGTAGGCAAAGCGCGGATTGTTGCTGAGCTTGGCCAGCGATTCGACACTTTCGTCGTTGAGGCCGAGGTTGAGGATCGTGTCCATCATGCCGGGCATGGAAAACTTCGCGCCGGAGCGGACGCTCACCAGCAGCGGATTTTCGCCGTGGCCGAGCTTCTGCTTCTGCAAAGCTTCGAGCTTGGCAAGCGCCGCGTCCATCTGGCGATCCACTTCCTGGGAGGCGCTCCCATGGCGCATGGATTCGCGACATGCTTCGGTCTGGATAGTGAAGCCGGGAGGCACAGGCAGGCCGGCGTTGGTCATCTCAGCGAGGCCTGCGCCTTTGCCGCCGAGCTCGTCTTTCATTTTGCCGTTGCCGTCGGCCTTGCCGCCGCCGAAAAAATAAACGTACTGGGTGGTGGAGGATTTCGGGGTTTCGACTTCAGTCTCGGTAAGAGTAGGTGTAGCCATATCGGATTAGTCCTTTCAAACTTGAGCCGTGGGCGATGACATAAGTGTCTTCTCGACCTCTTTTTTATTGTCATCCCGAGCAACGCGAGGGATCTGCAGTTGCTTGCTATCTAACGCGGGCCGCTGCTCGTTGTCATCCCGAGTGAAACGAGGGATCTGCAGTTTAATTTTTTCGCCCCAGCCTTCTGCAAGGTCTTCCCAAGTCGGGTTGAGCGTTTTGATCAGCGCCAGTCTCTTTGCTCGAGTCCAGGCTTTAATCTGTTTCTCTCGGGCGATGGCGTTGTTGACGTACCGGAATGTCTCGTAATAAACCAGGCGATTGATGTGATAGCGCTGGGTGAAACCGGGAATCGCACCACTCTTGTGCTCAAGCGCGCGGCGGAAGATGTTATCGGTGATGCCCGTGTAAAGATTTAACGATCGGCTGGCCATGATGTACACGTAATAGCGACGTTCCGACTTCAACTGCAGATCCCTCGTTTCACTCGGGATGACAACAAAAAAGCAAAATTCTCACATGCCTTCTCAACTACAGATCCCTCGCTTTGCGAGGGATGACAACACAAGGGCTTATTGCTCATGCTGCTTTGCCTTCCGTCACAATCTCGGAGAAGTCGGCAATCGTGGAGAACTCGCGAAGCAGTGTCTGCAACAACGCCAGCCGGTTCGCACGGATGCGTTCGTCATCCACCATCACCATGACTTTGTCGAAGAAGCGGTCGACATGTTCACGCGCAGTTGACAGCAGCAAGAGTGCCTCTTTGTATTCTTTCTTCCTGCGATGCTCTTCCACCCGAAAATTGGTGCGTTCCATGTACCCGGCAAGCGCCTTTTCTTCATCAGTCGCTTCTATAAAACTCTCAAACCTGTCGGCAACATAAACGCGCTTCTCGGCCGCTTGCCGCAGGATGTTGCGCATGCGCTTGCAGGCAGCTGCGATCGCCTGAAATTCCGGCATATCAAAGACGCTGCGCACCGCTTCTGCCCGGGCGATTACATCGACCACGTCGTCGGCGCCTACCGCAAGCACCGCATTCACCAGGTCATACTTGAAGCCGAGGACGTCCCTCAAATAGAACTGCACCCGCTCCCACAGGAAAGCGAGCGGACTCAGGGCTGCTTCTGAATTTCCATTGCCGCGCGACTCGTCTGAAACGGTACCCTTCTGGCTCTCGGTCTTCAGGAGGTCCCACCACCACGCGAGGGGCTTCTTGAATTTCTTCTCGGCATCGGAGTTCGCATATGACTGCAGTGCGCTGGTCACCAACTCGGACAGCGGAATCGGCAACTTGTGCTCGGCGATGGTCTTCACGATCCCATTCGCCTGCCGGCGCAGGGCGAAAGGATCCTTGGAGCCGCTGGGCTGCAGGCCCAGAGCGAACATTCCGGCGATGCTGTCCGCCTTGTCGGCGATCGAAAGCACCGCGCCTTCGATGCTACGCGGGACCGAATCTTCCATCGATTCCGGCTTGTATTGGTCGTAGATGGTCTGCGCAATCAGTTGACGGGTAGCATCGGGCAGGTCGGAATCCAGTTCCTGCACCCGCGCGTACAGACCGCCTACAATTCCCTGTAGCTCAGTAAACTCCTTGACCAGTTCGGTGGTGAGGTCCGTCTTCGCCAGGTACGCACCTTTATGCACCACGCCTGGACGCACCGCCATTCCGCTTTGCCGGATAATTTCGCAAAACCAGCTGGCGAGCCGTTGCACCCGCAGGGTTTTTTCGTAGTAGCTGCCAAGGTCTTTCTGGAAAGTTACGTGCTTGAGCCAGGCGGTGCGCTCGCGCAGCGGATGTTTCTGGTCGGTCTGCCAGAAGAAGCGAGCATCGTTGAAGCGGGCGCGCAGCACGCGCTCGTGACCGTGGCGAATGATGCCTTGCGGATCGCCGTCGGTGTTGAGAACGGCAAGGAAGTGCGGCAGCAACTTGCCCTCGGTATCTTCTACGGCGAAGTACTTCTGGTGGTCGCGCATCACCGTGACCAGCACTTCCTCAGGAAGAACGAGGAATTCGGGATCGAAGCTGCCAAGGATCGCCGAAGGCCACTCGGTGAGATTGACAACCGTCTCCAGCAGGGCCTTGTCCTCGCGCCAGCGGGCTCCGGGAATGGAACGGGTAGCAGCATCGAGGGACTTACGGATCTGTTGCTCGCGTTCGACACGACTAAGGACTTTAGCGGTGCGCAGAGCATCGACATATTTGCGGCCCGAAGGAACTGAAATCGCCACATCTGACAGCAATCGATGGCCGCGCGATTTGCTTCCGGCCCGGATGCCGTCAAACTCCATCGACACAACCTGGTCATCGAGCATGGCTACCAGCCAGCGCACCGGACGAACGAACTTCTCGCTCGGAGTGCGCCAGTACATGTTCTTGGGCCAGTAGATGGAATTGATCTCTTTCGGCAACAACTCGGAAAGCACATCCGCCGTTGCGCGGCCCTTTTTTGTCACTTTCGCCGACAGGTACTCACCCTTGGGAGTGCTCACCCTTTCCAGGCGGGAGACCTCAACTCCGGCTTTCTTGGCAAAGGCGTGCGCCGCGGGCGTAGGTTGCCCATCTTTGAAGGCGACAGCCATGGACGGCCCGTTGACCTGCTCGAAGATGTCCGGCTGAGACGTTGGTAGTCCAGAGGCAAGGACGGCCAGGCGGCGCGGCGTATCGAGCGACCTGATGTTGCTGCCGGACAGACGTTCGCGTTCAAGCAATTGCTGAACCCGCTGGCGGAGTTCGAGGGAGGCCGCATCAATCATGCGCGCGGGAATCTCTTCACAGCCGATTTCAAGGAGAAAATCTGGCATTCAATAAACCCTTATTCTCGCAAAAGCACGCCCAAACCGCGTGTGAGCCCGGTCACAGCCCTGCACACGTTGGTCACTCCAAGTGAAGCAGTTGGCGGCTGGACTGAGTAACCCCTACAACCATCGTTGCTCGTAGGGTTCTTTCGACTGCGCGAGGAGTTCGCACCGCGAACTTCTCACTCCGCTCAGGATGACAAGTTATGCGCCTGTCGGAACGACTTCCAGTCGCTTCTTTGCTTTCTTGCCAGGCTCGACATCCTGATCCGCTTCTTCGCTTCCCCTCTGCTGATCCACATACGCTTTGGCGATTCCCACCGCCAAAGCGCGCACTCGCGCAATCACGCCGACACGCTCGGTGACCGAAATCGCGCCGCGAGCATCAAGAATATTAAAGAGGTGCGAGCATTTCAGGCACAGATCGTACGCGCTAAGAAGAGGAAATCGCCTCTTGTCCTGCGCAACGCCGTCGCCGCTTCCCTTCTCTTTGGACGCCGCCGCATAGCTGTCCAGCAGGGCCTTGCACTCGGATTCGTACAACTCGAAATGCTTCCAGGTCTTTTCCACGTCGGCCACTTCAAAGTTGTACACCGAAAACTGCAGTTCATCGGCGAGGCGCACGTCACCATAGGTCGTGGCCTTTCCCGTTTCGGGATCACGGGCCCACACAATGTCATAAATGGAATCGACGTCCTGCAAGAAAGCCGCAATCCGTTCCAACCCGTAGGTCAGTTCAGCACAGATCGGATCGAGGTCGAGCCCGCCACACTGTTGAAAGTAAGTAAACTGCGTGATCTCGAGTCCGTCCAGCATGACCTGCCAACCCACGCCCCAAGCGCTCAGCGTAGGAGCTTCCCAGTTGTCTTCTTCGAACTTGATATCGTGCTGGCGCAGGTTGATGCCGATGGCTTGCAGCGATTCCAGATAAAGTTCCTGCACATTGTCCGGAGGCGGCTTCAGGATTACCTGCAATTGGGTGTGCTTGTAAAGGCGGTTGGGATTTTCGCCGTATCGGCCGTCCGCAGGACGGCGAGAAGGCTGCACATACGCCACCTTATAAGGTTGCGGCCCCAGCACCCGCAGAAATGTTTCAGGAGCCATGGTGCCGGCTCCGACTTCCACGTCATAGGGTTGCTGCATAACGCAGCCGCGCTCAGCCCAGAACGACTGCAGCCGCAGGATGAGTTCCTGGAAGGTGAGCGGGTTGGGGGATGAAGAGGTCATGAGGTCTTGCTTTGAGTCTAGCATTCAGCCGTCAGCAATCAGCATTCAGTGGGACAGATCTTATAACCCGCAGTGGCTGAATGCTGATAGCTGAGTGCTGCAAGCTCAGCTGATCTTCTCCAGCATCCCGGCCGTCACCAGCCTTTTCTCAATGTGACGCTGCAGAGTTTGCAATAAAAACTTGCGTAAATCGGCGGCCTGAGATCTGGAAGATACTTCGGCCGTGAAGCTCTCTACCGGCGCACGAAACATCTGTCCCGCCAGCACCCGCGACTCCGGCGAAATTTCGGACGAAGCCAACCGCTTGTCGTCCAGACACATCAAGCCATCCGACAGCGCGTGAAAGAATGCCCGGATTCCATTCAATGCCCGTCCGCAGACGGCGCACTCAGAAAATTCCGGCAAATACCCCATCAGCCGCGTCATCCACAGCTCAAAGTACGTGAGCGGCATCCATACTTCTGAGCCGTGCAGCGCTGCGATCACGGCCAGCGACAGCCGGAATACCGCGTCGTTGGGCTCTCGCTCCGGAAGCAACTCATCCAGAAGCTCCGCAACATGCCCAAGGGCGATTGCCCGAGGGTACGTCACGGCGAACGCCAGTGGAGACTCCAGCACATCGCATGAATCCAGCCGAGCTAACTCCAGCCGTTCTCGATCTTCGTAATATGCCCGCACGAAAGTTAGGGGCTCGAGGGCGCCGCCGAAGCGTCGCTTGGACTTCTTGGCGGCGCGAGCGACAGCGCGAACTTTGCCCTCTTGTCGGGTAAAGAGCGTAACCAGCAAGTCAGCTTCGCGCAGGGGATAGGTGCGCAACACAATAGCTTCTGACTCCTTCAGCGCCATGGACGCCCGCTTGGAGGCAGGCTTGCCTCCCCACACTTCCGCTGCTGACTGCAGGTTATTTCTTGATTGTAATCGCAGGCGCGGAGGGATGAAAAGGTGCAGTTCCAGAGGATTTCAGCGGTTCGCCATTTAGAATTTCTGCTTATGGCCAGCTCAGAGATCGTTGCTCACCCTCTTTGGGTCAACTTGCTGATTCTTATCCCGGTAATTGCATTCATCGCCTGGCGAAAAGATGGCTTGCAAATCGGCAGGCGACCGTTGTTGCTGATCGCAGTCTTCGCTTTGGCCTTCGGCTTTGTAGAAGCAGCAGTCGTGGTTTACTTGCGGGCCGCTACCGGCCTGCTTCCCGGATACCAAGGCACGCTGACTGACGTGCAACGATCGGCGGGTGAGTTCTACAAACAGGCGGAGGCGCTTCGCAGCTTTCCCCAGAGTTTGCTGACGATCGAGGTTCTGCGCGAGGCCGCAACCATGGTAATGCTCGCAGCTGTCGCCTTGGTGAGCGCCACTCGTGCGCGGGAACGCTTGGCGGCGTTCTTGTGGGCATTTGCCATTTGGGACATCGCATACTACGTCTTCCTATGGGCAACCGTTCGCTGGCCGGGTTCGCCGGGTGATCTCGATGTTGTTTTTCTCATCCCGGTTCCTTGGCTGGCCGCGGTCTGGTTTCCGATCTTGATTAGCACGCTGACGCTGGCTTCGGTCACGCTTGCGGCCACAAACAATAAGAAAGATTAGAAAAACCGGTTACTGACCACAGTCACCAAGGTCATCTTGCCCCTTTGGCAGTCCTGTTTCACTCTTATCTTTTAACGAACAACCTAATAAAGAAGACATTTCCGAGCTAATGGCAAAGCCGCAATCGAGTGCAACTGGGGCAGACTGGACCAAGCTATTGAAGGATCCGGAGATCGCCAGCCATTTGGGCGAGCTGCTGCAAGCGTACCGCGAAGCGCCACCGGAAAAACGCGATCAGGCGTTGATCGATGCCTTGCGCAGGATTAAGGGAAATGGCGTTGCCTCCGCGCCGGACAACAAGTCGTCCGCTGCATCGCCGAGCAAAATTACCGGATCCGTTTCCAGCGCACCGGACCAGATTCCGCCATTCGAGCCCAGCATTTTCACTCCCTCCTGGGGACAGGACCGCCGCCAGTATCCGCGGATGAAATGCTTCGTTGCGGTTGAATTGCGGTTGGGGCAGTCGGATGCTCCGGTTTGGGGCAACTTGTCCAACACCAGCCTGGGCGGCTGCTTCGTCGAAACGGTGACGCCGTTTCGCGATGGCCAAAATGTCGAGATCGGGCTCTGGGTCGCCAACGGAAAGATCTGGGTTAAAGGCCTGATCCTCACTGGCGTAGTTACACAAAGCACTCCATCCTTCGGGGTGCGGATCAAATTTGCCAGCATGGAGACGCCGGAGCGCGAAAGCCTCAGGCAATTCCTTAAGTTCGTGGAAAATACTACCAAGAGCTATCAGCAAGAACAGGGATACCTGGCACAACTGAAGTCTTAAGTTGATTGATCCTGCCTATTTTCTCCTTCGAGTGAATCCTTGCTGTCCGCAGGTCATCCTAATTGTTAAAGGCTGATGAAAATTCCCGGCGCGTTTTCCTCGGCTTTGGGCGCACGTGGGCTTTCAGAACTTGATAAACTGCGTTGAGCGCGAAATTCTGCCGCAAAGATCTTAAGACCTGCGGCTTCGCATACTGGGGTGAGCGGAACTAAGGAGAAACTCTTCTATGGTGGCGAGTGAACAGACGCTAAGTAGAGCGCAGCTGCAGATGCTGAGCATCAACACCATCCGGACACTCGCCATCGATGCGGTTCAGAAAGCCAATTCCGGGCACCCCGGCGCTCCCATGGCGCTCGCTCCGGTTGCATACTGTCTATGGCAACAATTCCTTCGCTTCGATCCCAAGAATCCCATTTGGCCCAATCGCGATCGTTTCGTGCTCTCCAATGGGCACGCTTCCATGCTGCTGTACGCGATGCTATTCGTCAGCGGCGTCCGTCGCGTGGAAAACGGCAGTCCAACGAACGAACCAGCTGTCAGCTTGGATGACATTAAGAATTTTCGGCAGATCGGCAGACGAACTCCCGGGCATCCGGAATACGGCCTCACTACTGGCGTGGAAACTACCACTGGGCCGCTCGGCCAGGGCATTGGCAACAGCGTGGGCATGGCAATTGCCGGCAAATGGCTGGCGGCGAATTACAACCGGCCTGGATTCGATCTGTTCGATTACAACGTTTACACCTTCTGCGGCGATGGCGACATGATGGAAGGCGTGGGTGCGGAAGCCGCGTCGCTCGCTGGGCATTTGAGACTCAGCAATCTCTGCTGGATCTACGATCACAATCATGTGACTCTCGATGGTCCGGCGGATTGGTCGTTCAGCGAGGATGTTGGCGCTCGCTTTACCGCCTACGGCTGGAATGTGCTGGAGGTTCGTGATGCCAACGATCTCGACTCCATGGGCGATGCCTACAGCCGGTTTTTGCAGACGAAGGATCGCCCCACCTTCATCATTGTTGACAGCCACATCGGCTACGGATCACCACACAAGCAGGATACGAATGAAGCCCACGGCGAGCCTCTCGGAAAAGATGAAGTGCGGCTGGCGAAGAAATCCTATGGCTGGCCAGAGGACGCGGAATTCCTGGTGCCCGAAGGCGTACTTGAAGATTTCCAGGCCGGCATCGGCCAGCGAGGCCAGCAACTACATTCCAAATGGGTCAAGATGTTTGCGGATTACGCCGGGCAATACCCTGATCTGGCCAGGCAGCTGCAACAGATTCAAGAGGGCCAACTTCCCGATGGGTGGGACAAGAACTTGCCCACATTTCCTGCCGACGCAAAAGGCGCGGCCACACGAGACAGTTCTGGGAAAGTTCTCAATGCGATTGCACAGAATGTGCCTTGGCTGATTGGCGGCTCTGCGGATCTGGCGACCTCGGATCGTACGCGGCTGAAATTCGAAGGGGCGGGAGATTTTCAACCTG
>Ga0335081_10017240_pt1 | contig 11697 bp, 14 predicted proteins | sample Lox_Sample_35_FD_206713 | JGI IMG/M metagenome (GOLD analysis project Ga0335081, IMG submission 206713) | Soil microbial communities from Loxahatchee National Wildlife Refuge, Florida, United States - Lox_Sample_3.5 | ecosystem: Environmental > Terrestrial > Soil > Wetlands | place: USA... | reverse complement strand
CAGAACGATTTGAACGTTGAGTATGACGCCGTCAAGCGTCTGAACGACGGAATTGAAACCTGCGTGAAAGCCGGCGACAACGGCTCCCGCGAGTTGCTCGAAGAACTGCTCGTTGATGAAGAGGAGCACATCGACTATCTTGAAGCGCAACTCCACGCCATCAGCGAAATGGGGATCGAAAACTATCTTGCGCAGCAACTAGACGAGAAGAAAGAGTAGCACGTCGCCAGGAACCTAGCATCGAGGATTTTCTAGGTAAGGCTATTCGCTAGTAGCCACTACTCTTGCGGTTTTCTCCTAGCGACCCATAGAATCGAAAAGACGCCCAGCTATTAGCCCCCAAGCTACTAGCTACCCTGCCAGGAGAGATGGCCGAGTGGCTGAAGGCGCACGCTTGGAAAGCGTGTATACGGGAAACCGTATCGTGGGTTCGAATCCCACTCTCTCCGCCATTACCTTTGTAATCTGGTGTTTACAGCGTGGTGATACCAAACTGATACCTAATCGGGGAGGTTTCACCATTGGCAAACCGCGAATGCAACGTCACCAAAAGAATCCAGACACCACAAGGGATGCGCTACTGCCGAGTGGTGCTCGCCGCGAATGGCCGGATCAAACCAGACGTAGTGATAGTAAACAGTAAGGAAGAAAAGCACACGGAAGGCGCGTATTACCTGGAATGGCGCGAAGGCACGAAACGTGTCCGGCTCTCGGTCGGCAATGACGCAACTGAAGCAAGCTCGCGGCGACTAAAAAAAGAAGCAGAGCTGAATGCGATCGCGAACGGCGTTCCTCTCGCGACCGTGGCACAGCCGAATGGGCGCCGGACGTTGTCATCGGCGATCACAGAGTACCTCGCCGAAGTCAAGCTCATGAAGAAGCCGAAGACTCTCGCAGCGTATACCAAAGCACTCGACTACTTCAAGAAGTCGTGTCAGCGGATGCACCTCGAAGACATCACCCGCACTGACATGCTGAAGTTCGCGGCGTTCCTTCGTGACGAGAAGCAGCTGGAGCCTCGGACATGTTGGAACAAGTTCTCGAACGTCATGTCGTTCCTGAAGGCTTGCGAGATCCGGGTGAAGGTGAAGAAGAGCGATTGGCCGCGCTTCACAGAGGAAGAGCCGGAGGTGTATGAGCGCGAGGACCTCGACAAGCTCTTCGCCGCTTGTGATGCCGAAGAGCGGCTTTGGTTCGAGTTCTTCCTGATGACCGGGATGCGCGAACAGGAAGTGATGTATTGCTACTGGAGTGACGTGAACTTGAACGCGTCCACTGTGAGGGTGACACATAAACCGGATCGCGGTTGGACACCGAAGGCTTACAAGGAGCGAGAGATTCCCATCCCGGCGAAGCTCGCCTCATCATTGAAGGCATGGAAGGCGAGAGAGAACGGCTGTCCGCTGTTGTTTCCCACAGCCGGTTGCAATCCCAAGCTCGACTTCCTGGATTGCCTGAAGGCTGTTGCTGAACGCGCTGCACTAGACAAGGACGAGTTCTGGCTTCACAAGTTCCGAGCGACCTTCGCAACGTGGCATCTGTGGGCCGGTGTCGATCTGCGTACCGTGCAACAGTGGCTCGGACACAGTGACATGGAATCGACGATGCGCTACCTCAAGCCTTCGCGCGACAAAAAGACTCAGCAGAAGGTGAATGAGACGTTCGCGTAGAGGTATAATGCAGCCAAGACGGAAAGAAATGATTTGTTCCACCCAACGATGATTCCGAGTGTCTTCGGTGCGGTGGCGTGCCCTTGCTCTACAGGCGGACTTTCTGGCGTGTTTGGGACGCAATCCGGGGGGAACAAAGTCGTAGATTGTGCTTGCATAGCGGGGTTGTCGCAACCGCCGCGTAGGGTTTGCACTGGAGTCTGTCCCTCAAGGCACCGATTCTGCATCAAGCAACTTTGCTGGCAGCACGACCTCGACCAGATCACTTCGGTTAGCCGACCGAGCGTCCAGTAACCAAGCCGATTCGCGGTCGTGAGTGTTACGGCGACTATTAATGCCGACAGTGAGTTGATAACACCCGCGTTACGGCCGTATCTATAGCGACAGGAAGCCGCAACATACGTGGGGACACCAACATTTAGTTCGCAAGATACATCTGAGATGCCGCCCCTTCCAGGATTGTCGTTACGGACTCAGCTTGGCAGGCGAGTGTTAAAAGGAGTGTCATGAGAATTCTGCTCTATAACCCTGACAACGGGGTTACCCGCAACTTCATGCCTCACCTCTGGATGTTCCTGCCGCAAGAACTCACACCTCCCGGACATGAAGTCTTGCTGATCGATGGTAATGCCCAACCTATGGATGAAACCCAAATTGCGCAATTCGTCCACGACCGGAACATCGGATTGGCTGGTATCGGTGCCATGACCAGGATGGTCGCCAGAGCGTATCGCATGGCCGACGCTATTCGGGCGACGGGAGTTCCGGTGGTCATGGGAGGGCCACACGTGACCGAAGAGGCCGATGAAGCTCTCGGCCGCGATGGTGGCCCGCGCCATGCCGATGCCGTCGCCTTGGGAGAAGCTGATGAGACCTGGCCGCAAATCGTGGAAGATGCTGTTCGCGGTGGGCTAGAGGAAATCTACGCGCCTCTTGATCGTGCGGGCAAGGAGCGCAAACCTTCCCTGAATCCCTATCCTGCGATTCCTTGGGACAAGCTGGATCTTCGCCAGTTCAATCTCGTTCCCAAACTGATGCACCCCTGGCTCAAGAATTTCCGTGAAGGGTGGGGAACATTTCGAATCGTGCCAGTTGAATCGGGACGAGGCTGTCCGTACGGCTGCGAGTTCTGCACGGTCACCAGATTCTTCGGCGACTCCATTCGGTTCCGCACCAATGAAAGCGTTGTCAATGAATTGCTCCTGCTGAAAGCCCGTGCCCGCAAAGAGCAAGGCCAGATTGCGGTCTTCTTCATCGACGACAATTTTGCTATCAATATTAAGCGCACAAAATCCCTGCTGCGTGACATCATCGCAGCGAAAGCCCAGGTCTTTTGGGTGGCGCAGATCAGCGCCAATCTCCTGCGTGACGAGGAACTCGTTGATTTGATCGCTGCTTCCGGAGGGAAGTGGATCTTTATCGGTATGGAGTCTGTCGACCCGCTAAATCTGGAGGACATGAATAAAGGATTCAGTAACCCTAGCGAGTATGCCGCCGTACTTGAGCGTCTGGCACAACGCAATGTTTACGCGATCACCTCGTTCATCTTCGGAATGGATAACGACACTCCGGGAGTTGCCGAACGCACCTTACAGCAGGTGCGAACATGGCCTCCAGGCCTGCCCGTCTTCGGACTACTCACGCCGTTACCCGCAACACCATTATACAAGCGGCTGGAGGTCGCCGGACGGCTCACCCGCCCGCGGCACTGGCTGGATTTCGCACCCTTCACCATGGCGCACACTCCGTTGAAGATGACGATCGAAGAAGCGCATGCCGAACTGAACTACGGCTGGGCTCACTCTTACAGCCCGGAAGCGCTGGCGCAGGCAGTTGCGGCACTGGACGATCAGCATGTGGGCGATCGAGTCAATATTTTCCTGGCCCGTCTTTGTTTTCGCGGAATCTATTTCCCGATGCTAACGAAATCGGCGTGGCTGCGGGTCATTATCGAGAACCGACGAACAATCCTGAGGCTGTTCAAAGATGGAGTGTCCCGATGGATGCGCCCACGAAATTCTACCACCCGGGATGCCTTTGAAATCGCAGGGCCGAATGGCAGCGGCGAAGCAACCGCTTAGACAGATTTCCTAGCACGGCAGAGCTTTGCACGACCTACGTTCGGCTCGCCACTGTTTATTCCAGGTTACTGACCGGCAACAGGAATCTCGCTGATGGAAGATTCTGCTCGCTGGCGCTGGTCGTCGGTCTCATAGGGATGGTGATTACCGGGCTTAAGATCTAAACCTACATCTAAATCAGCCAGTATGCACGTTGCGGAATTTATTTCAAAGCGGCGGCAGAGTACCGTCATTGTGGTGGGGTTACTCCTCGTGGTGCTCGTGGGGGTCGGCGCCTACTTTGCGATCGGTCAATTTCTGGAATTTTCCGTCTTTTTCATAATCCCAATTGCTTTTTTCACATGGTTTGTCGACCGACGAGCAGGCCTGATCGCCTCAGTTTTGAGCGCCGCCTTCACACTGGCGGCAAATCTAAACTCGCCTATGCATATCGCTCATCCGCACGTCGCGTACTGGAATGCCTTAGTCTGGCTGGCGTTCTTCGTACTCATCACCATTATTATTGCTGAACTTAGGGTGTTGTATTTTCGCGAGCGGCGGCTTTCTCGCGTGGATAACCTGACGGGAATTGCCACGCGTCTTGCATTTTACGAGGTCGCTGAGGATGAAAAGAATCGAGCACAGCGATACCGCCAGTCAATCACTATTGCTTACCTCGATCTGGATCACTTCAAAGAGGTCAACGATTCGATGGGACATACGGTTGGAGATAAGGCGCTCATCGCGGTGGCTCGGACCATCGAGGGTAATATCCGGCAAACGGACACCGTGGCACGCATGGGGGGAGACGAATTCGCCATCATTCTCCCTAATACTGGTAAAGATGCCGCAGGAAAGGTATTGGCGAAAGTGTTGCGAGCGCTACATGAAGCGATGCTGCACGGCGAATACCCGGTGACGTTTAGCATTGGTGCGGTGACTTTCCTCACTCCTCCCGAATCGTTGCAAGACATGATTCGGCATGCCGACAGGGTGATGTATTCGATCAAATCGACCGGCAAGAATCGGCTCGAGCAGAAAGAGGTCGCGTCATAGGGGATGTGGTTAGCTTTTAGCGTGACAGTCGGATATGAAGAAACTTACAGTATTGTGATCAGCGGTTGGGTAGGAGGTTCGACTATTGGCGCAGTGTAGCGTTGCCGAAGTTTTGATTTGCCTTGTGAAAGACAACTCAGAGGTGGAATGTTTGCGCGAGAAGTGCGGCTTGGAGCAGTTTTAACCCCCTAACTTGCTCAGCGATTGCTATCGAAGGCCCTTTGTTTCCCAGTCCTCGGCAGATAAGACGTAACTCAGTTTCTTCCTGTTTGCTCAACTGACGGAACGCAAGACGCCGATGCAGTGTTGCTCGTGGTTCGCTGGACGCGGGGGTGATGATGTTTTCGCCCACGCTGGAACTCTGTCAGGGAAGGTTCTGCTGACTTGTTCTCTACCAAAGAGCAAAGACATTTACCAACACAACACAGTCCCTTCAGACTTCTTCCTATGGTGTCTCGTGCGAACAAACATCTGCGCTTCTCTTGATCTTGCTTTTTGCTCCTGCCTCCAAGGCTGGGACGCAGGAGAGTGCCGTCAAGCGGGAGATGGAGTCGGAGTGAGCAATCCAAGTGCTACCCGGTGTGCGCTGTCGCGGCGGGCAGCTACAATTGGCTGCGCGACTTTGGGTGGTGCCTCAGCTCGCAACCAGTAGTTGAGAACTGCCATCACTAGGACGGCGACTCTAACCGAGAACAGAATCTTCATTCGTTTTTCTGTGAGTTGATCGGAGCGCCGGCTTTTATCCTGCCACGCACGCCAACATAGCTCTTGTTCCGACTCCAGCGGATTGTCTAACAATGACATGGGATATTCCTGAACTTAAAATCACTTCTTGGCCAGTCGACCCGGTTCTTCTCGAATTTCGCGCAGCCTTGCGTGGATCATGTGGCGGGTAGGACGACCTTTCCCACAAGGAAAAGATGCCGTAGATGACAAACAGTAGCCGGCACACTCATATATTCTGCAGAAATGTCTTGAGCTTGAGAGAGCGCGAGGGATGGCGTAGTTTGCGCAGGGCTTTGCACTCGATCTGGCGAATGCGCTCGCGCGTGACAGCAAACGACCGGCCAACTTCATCGAGTGTGTGTTCCTGGCCGTCCTCTATACCAAAGCGCATCCTGAGGATCTTCTCTTCGCGCGGAGTCAAAGTTCGCAACACGTGCGCGGTCCGTTCTTTCAGATTCACATTGAAGAGGGCCTCCGCTGGCGAGACTCGGGAGCGATCTTCAATCAGATCGCTGAGGTGAGAACCTCCGTCCTCACCAATGGGTGTCTCGAGCGAGATCGGCAGGCGCATGATTTTGAGCGACTTGCGTACTTTGGCTTCCGGAATGTCCATTTGCTTAGCAATTTCGGCCGACGTGGGCTCCCGGCCCAGCACCTGGACCAGTTGCCGCGACGTGCGCAGCAGCTTGTTGACGATTTCGATCATGTGCACTGGCAGGCGGATGGTGCGCGCCTGATCGGCAATGGACCGGCTGATTGCCTGGCGGATCCACCACGTGGCGTAGGTGGAAAATTTGTATCCGCGGCGGTACTCGAACTTGTCCACCGCCTTCATCAAACCCATGTTGCCTTCCTGGATCAGATCGAGAAAGTGAAGTCCGCGGTTGTTATACTTTTTCGCGATAGAAACTACAAGACGCAAATTGGCCTTAATGAGCTCGTGCTTTGCCTGCTCAGCATCCTTTTCGCCCTGGACGATTTCTCGCTGTGTGCGGATCAACTCCTGGGCCGTCATGCCAGCATCAGTTTGTAGCTTTTCCATGTTTGCCTGATGATCCCGCTGTGCCGCGAGGTAGTTTTTTTTCAGCGCGTCGCTATCGGTGCTCGGAATCTTCTTTCCCAGCGCACGAAGCTGGCGGTCCAGCAAGCGCATGTTCTCCACCGTCTTATTCACCAGTTCCGTCAGGCGCTGGCGCTCCGAGCAGGTAAGGCCGAGGTTGCGGATGATGAGCGAAATCTGAACCGTCTCGCGCCCGAGCTGCCAGCGCCAGCGATATGAGCGTCCTGCCTTTTTTGCCAGGACGGTCGCCAGGCGGCGGGTGCTTTTGTAATGTTTCTGCAACTGCTCGATGCGGAGTGTGACGTCATGGGCTCGCTTCTGCAAAATCTCGTCGGTGATCTCCTCCTCATCGAAGGCGACGACGTCCTGAATCGAGCGTAGGCCGCATTTCAAATCCTCGCCAATAGCCAGAACCTGCTGAATAGCAATGGGCGAGCGTGAAAGCGCTTTGAGTGCATGCAGGTGTCCGCGCTCGATGCGCCTGGCGATCTCCACTTCGCCTTCGCGGGTGAGCAGGGGGACTGTACCCATCTCGCGCAGATAGATTCGCACCGGATCGTTGGCCACCTCCGAAGAGCCTGGAATCAAATCGAGGTCGATGTCTGCTGCGTGGTTGGGGAGACTTGGTTCCAGAGTCGACCAAGCCAAGCCGGGGTCCCGTTCGAACACGTCAACGCCTTGCGTGCGAACGGTGGTAAGCAATTCGTCCGCATCCTCCAGGCCATTCTCGTTTTGTTGAATCAGTTGATCCATTCCGTTACGCCCTCTACTTGTACGGCAGCGATCGGTCTCTTCAGGGCGCTGTGGCAGTCGGTGATCTCTACCGATCACCTACACCCCATAAGCTCGACTCAATTGCTTGCCGACTTGCTGCGTTGAAGCTTGGGCCTGGCCTCTTCCACTCTGAGAGGCTTTCCCCACACCGTGGTGCCATTCAAGGCGGCGATGGCCTTCGAGGCTTCCAAGTTGTTTGCCATCTCGACAAATGAGAATCCCCGTGAGTAGCGAGTGTCAACGTCGGTAACGATCTCGACTCCTTTGACTGCTCCATAACTTTGAAACAAAGTACGAAGCTCATCCGAAGTCAGATTGGAACTGAGATTTCCAACAAATATGGTCGTCACATGCTTCCCTCGTTTGCCGTTCTTGACGGCCGTCGCGGGTCACCGGAAAGCGCCGCGACCGTGACTCTGATCTCGCTTGACCTCATCGCGAGCTGCCGGTCATACGATCGGCGAGCGAGGCAATGGCTAATGTGGGTTTCGGTTTCAGCAGCTCGAGCGAAAGGAAAAACAGAACCGCACCGAACGTAGTCGCCCAACCCAACATGTAATGGGAAAGTCGGACAGGAAAAACGGGATTGAACAGCCAGGCGATCATGAAGAAAAGAGTCATCCACACATATCGGCGCATAGTTGCGGCCTGTATGACAACGATAATGGCTGCACCTGTAACCGCGAGTCGTAGCGGCAGTGGGACATCGGGTAACGATTGCGAGAACGTGACTGCAATCAAGGCAGCAATCGCAGCCCATTTTATGACTTTGGTCAGCATCGGTTTCGCTCCCCCGCTCTCTTGTTGACTCGCGCTCAAGCTGTTAGCCACTCGGTGGCGGACGGGCACGTGCGAGTCCGATGGCATCGCGGCCAATAGTTTCTCTTGGCTGCGCCAAACTAGATCGCGCCCATGCATGTTATTCCAAGGCCGCGGAAATTATTCCGCCACACTTTTCCCAGATGATCTCAGAAAGAAAACTTCAGATAGGCTGACTTAGGTCAGAAGACCTGAACAAGCGAAGAAAGAGTTACTTTCGCCCTGCCACGACCCTAGTCTCCTTCAGTTCGATTGTCAATTGATGTCGGTGACTGCCGCAGCGTGCAAGAGTATGCAACTCGGACGTGAAGAGACAGTACGCTCGTCCACTCGCGAGCCGACTCGCAGCTTCTTAAGAATCGTAAATAATGCCGGTTAAAATCCCGCGAGGCTTCGCCGCCACAAGACCTAAAGGGCGTGGCTGGCAAAGCAAGATTACTCGTTAGCGTGCGCAAACGAGGAGAGTTGCTCGAGGACCCGTCGCGGGCTGTCAGGGGAGACCTCGCGTAGATGTCCATGCTTTGTCCAGCTCCGCGCGTTCCGCATTTGACCTTGAATGACGTGCAATCCGGAAATTAAACCACGAGGGGAGCCATAAATCGGCTTCGGGGAGCGAATCCCGTTTCTGGCCCGAGATGGGTTTTCCTTCGACTCGATTCCATTTTGAACACCTGGAGACGACGATAGCAGCAGCGGGCACCACTCTACGAACTCTGCAAGAACGTGCTAAATGCATCCAAGTGAATAGATGCGTGTTTGGAGTTGCCAGTTTAACCGTTCTGATTCAAATCGACCCGTTCTGACCATAGAACTATCACGTTTTTTGTTCACTGAAATGCATTGCGGGACCAGAAGGCGTTTTCAAACGATCCCTCAGGGAGGCGAACGACCTAGGTAGCGATGCTAGGTATTTGGCGTTCTCTGCGATTTGCGGTTTGACCAGGGTTGTGCTCGAATGGGAAACTGCATCTGGGGTAAAGTCGCGGAGCTTTCCTAACCCTCAGTGCTGGCAGGCTCTTTTTCTTCTGGCGAGAGCTGTTCCCGCACTCTGTTGCCCACATTTCTGACTTTCCCGGCTAGCGCGCTGCGGGTTTCCTCTCCGCTTGCTGGCGCGAACAGTATTGCGACGCCTACTCCCAGAGCGGCTCCAGCCGCAAAGCTGATCGCATCGCGGACTGTGTGGTCCTCTTGCCCGCGAATTGCCCGGCCGGCTCGGTCGGTGAGGTCTTCAACTCGAGCCTTTGCACGGTCCCGTATGTCTGCCGCGGCATGGTCGGATTGCTCAAGCAAATAGACTCCGGCTTTAAGTAGCGACCTGAGAAATTTGTTCACAAAACACCTCCAGGTTGAATTTGTGCTACTCTCACTTGCCGGGCCCATTACACTCCGGTCTGCATCATAGTCTCAAGCAACTCGGAGAGTTCTTACGGGCTTCACCGAAGTCAGTGTCCCTTCCCGTGAATCGAGAGAACCTCTGCTGCTGTAAGTCGAGAGTGATCACAATAACCGTAACCCTTCAGACAAGCGGAGTAATTGCGTTTATGCTCGGCATCAGCGAGCAGCTTGGCTTCGTTGGGAGTCAGCTTTAAGTAGTCACAGGTTTCCTGACTGTCCTGACAAGCCGAGATGTTCCGCTGGTGTTCTGCAACTGCGGTTTGACGCGCTTCCAGTGGACTGAGTTTGGAGTGGTCGCAGTCGTCCCAGCCCCTTGCACAATTCTCCGCGTTGCGCTCGCGTTCTGCGGTCACCACTTGGATCATTTCCGAGGCATTGAGCTTGGAATAATCGCAAGGACCCATACCATTCCGGCAGTTGGAGACATTAAGCAACTGCCTCAGGATCTTCACTTCTCTAAGTTCATTCGGGGCCAATGCGGAGTAATCGCAAGGGCCTATTGCATCCTCACAGTCAGCGAGATTGCGCCGGTGCGCAGCCTTAGCCACGTCACGGGCTTCGGATTTGGTGAGTTTTGACCGGTCGCACGATCCTATGCCACTCTCGCAATTTGAGACATTACGCTGGTGATCAGCTACAGCCAGCGCCGTTGCCTCTCGCTTGCTGAGTTTTGAACGATCGCAGGATTCGAAGCCGTCCCTGCAATTCGAAACGTTGCGCTGGTGGTCAGCGCGGGCCACCTCGTCCGATTGCGCTTGGCTCAAATGGGAGCGATCGCAGATTTCATCGCCGTTCTTACACTCTGCGAGGTTTTGCGCGAGATCCGGGGCTTGTGCAGATAGAAGAATAGGCCAAAGACTGAGGCAAGCTACTTGCACCCAAAGACATCTCTGCAGACTGATTTTCATTTTGCAGCCTTTCAGGTAATAGACAAAGTTACGCTGCACTTGAGGCGTATAGAACCAACTCTTGACGAGTCTTCAGATTCAAGAAATGCTGTATCCAGGCCACGCAACTCTGTACCTTCAGTTCGGAGAGATCCAGCTGGCTCGCGATATCGCCGTCGTTCAAACCTTGGCCTAGTAACCGATAGATCGGACCTAGGACACCCGTTTGCTCCCAGAAGCAGCGCATTTCCTGCCCCCTTCTCGAAAGAATCGGCAAGCAGAGCCCCCTTTGTTCAAGTTCTTCTCCACACCCTGATCGAAACCGTCAGATGGTTCTGCCGCCTTGGCTCAGGGGCAACCTGAAAGAGGGGAAAAGTAATGCTTGCCTCTACCATCATGATCGCTCCGACTCTCGGTAATTGCTGGTCTAAATTGCTCACTTCCCACGCCCCGTCAAACAAGTTGGAGCTGCTCGAAGGTTCCCGTCGTAAAGTGAGCAATCCTGCACAGAAACGCCTGCATTGAACGTGTCATTGTGAATGTTGTCAGTGTGCGAACGGGCGATACACATCTCTTCCGGCCACCTAAGTCGGATAGGCAGCGGGTAGAGAAAAGGAGGAATTTGAGACATGGCCCCCGTGCGGCATCCGTTGCTTGTCCGTGTTCGTAGTTTGCGGGGTTTCCTTGCTGCTTCGGTGAGAAAGTTGCTCGGGATGGACCCACACGACGGAGACTTCGCGTTACAGCGGATGTGCCCGTCTTGTGGACTCATAACGCCGCGCTACGAAAGATGCTGCCTGGAGTGCGGTAAGGTACTCAAACCAGCTTGATTTGAGAATGGCGCAAAACTCAGGCGATAAGCTCGCACATAACGCGAGTGGCTGGTTGAATAATGTACCTGCTTGTGCCCGGACAGAACCGGCACGGTATTTCAAGCACTTCTCCAGTAGTCTCTTCGACTACTGTCATCTGAAAAGCTCGCAGGCACTCCGTACATGTCAGCACTACAGAGGGCATTTCGTGCGAGTCATTCCGGATGCGAGGGATCCAAGCTGGCGATAACTCCCGGTGATGGTCACTGCTTCGCGCGGAAACACTGCGAAGCAACTCTTCGACGGTTCTGAGCAGGATCTTGGGACGTTCCCCTTTGGAGAAAAACCTGTCGGCAACCACACCGCGGGGTACGTCGCAGCCCTGATAGGCGCCGCTCATCGCTACAGTCAGTATGTCTGGGAAACGCCGACCGATCA
>Ga0335081_10017239_pt1 | contig 11697 bp, 10 predicted proteins | sample Lox_Sample_35_FD_206713 | JGI IMG/M metagenome (GOLD analysis project Ga0335081, IMG submission 206713) | Soil microbial communities from Loxahatchee National Wildlife Refuge, Florida, United States - Lox_Sample_3.5 | ecosystem: Environmental > Terrestrial > Soil > Wetlands | place: USA... | reverse complement strand
TGCATGAGGTAATTTGGGATTTGGTTGCACAGCGAGTTGTGACGCCGTCCACAGTTGGTCCGACTGATGATCCCGACGGCCGTTCCGCGATCAGGAATTGGAGCTACCTGCGGCTCACGGACTACGGTGCCCAGGTGGTCAAAGCACAACAGTGGTCGCCCCACGACCCCGACGGATATTTGAAGGAGTTCAGCCGACAGGCACCCAAATTGACTCAGGCCTACCACATTTATGTGGAGGAAGCGTTAGGTTGCTTTGTAAGCGGTCGCTATTTGGCGACTGCGGTGATGTTAGGGGCGGCCTCCGAAGGTGCCATGCTGGACCTGTTTCAGAGCTTGACCGACGCAATGAAGGCAAACGGCCGTATGCCCGAGGTCGAGGCATTCGAAAGGAAGTTGAACAAAGCGCGGTCAGTCTTTGAGAAGTATGGAGAGTTTAGGAAACACTTCGACTCTTTGAGGGCAAAGCTACCGCCCAACTTGAATGACGATCTCGACTTGCAGCTCGATGGAGTGTTTAATCTGATTCGCTATTATAGGAACAGCTCTGGTCACCCCACCGGCAGCCAAGTCGAACGAATGGCTGCCTTCACGAGCCTCGTTTTGTTTTTGCCGTATTGCAAGAGGACAGAAGATGTGGGTTCGTGGCTGCGAGGCCACGCGAAGGAACTCGACAAATGAGCATATTGGTCGACGAAAGCACTCGGTTACTAGTTCAAGGGATCACCGGCCGGGAAGGCGGTTTCCACACTGAACAAGCCCTCGAGTACGGCACCAAGGTGGTGGCCGGCGTGACGCCGGGCAAGGGCGGTAGCACTTGGACCACCAAGAGCGGCGACCATGCGGTCCCGATCTTTAACACCGTGGCAGAAGCCGTGGCTGCCACTGGAGCTAACGCGTCAGTGATCTTCGTGCCGCCGCCGTTTGCCGCCGACGCCATCATGGAGTCCGCCGCCGCCGGCGTGCCGCTGGTGGTCGCGATCACCGAAGGTATTCCGACCCTCGACATGGTGCGGGTTAAGCAGTTCCTGAGCGGACGCAACACGCGCCTGATCGGTCCCAACTGCCCGGGTATCATCTCGCCTGGTAAATGTAAGATCGGTATTATGCCAGGTCGAATTCACCTGCCGGGGTACGTCGGCGTGATCTCGCGCAGCGGTACCCTCACCTACGAGGCGGTGGGACAACTTACCGCGCTGGGCATCGGACAATCCACCTGCATCGGCATCGGCGGCGATCCGATCATCGGCACCAACTTCGTAGACGCGCTCGCCTTGATGAACAACGATCCCGATACGCACGCCATCATTATGATTGGCGAGATCGGCGGCACTGCCGAAGAAGAGGCAGCAGCGTTCATCAAGGCGAACGTAAGAAAGCCGGTGGTGGGCTTCATCGCCGGGCGTACCGCGCCGCCCGGACGCCGCATGGGTCACGCCGGCGCGATCATCTCCGGCGGCAAAGGCACGGCAGCGGACAAGATCGCCGCGCTGCGCGCTGCTGGAATCAGCGTGGCGGAGAGTCCGGCGCTCTTAGGAGAAACGCTGGCCAGCGTAATGGGGCATAGCAAAACGTAAGCGCTGGCTTTCAGCCCACGGCATTCAGCTATCAGCAAGCAAAGCGTGGCCGGGATTTGGCCTCGATTGCTGAGAGCCGATAGCTGATTGCTGAGCGCTCAAACAAGGAGATCAATGTCGCTCGAACGTACTCTCACCATCATTAAGCCCGACGCAGTGGCCGCTGGCCACATCGGCGATATCATTAGAATGCTCGAGGCCGATCAATTCAAGATCGTGGGCGCGCGCCTCGTCAACCTGACCAAGAAGGAGGCGGAGGGGTTTTACGCCGTCCATCGAGCGCGCCCCTTTTTCGACAGCCTCACGACGTTCATGAGCGCCGGACCGGCACTGCTCATGGTGCTGGAGGCCGAGAACGCCATCGCTCGCCTGCGCGAATTGATGGGCGCCACCGATCCGGCCAAGGCGGCTGACGGCACCATTCGCAAGCTGTACGCCGAAAGCATCGAGCGCAACTGTGTGCATGGGTCCGACGCGCCGGAGACGGCCAGGTTCGAGATCGGCTATTTCTTCCCTGGTGTCGACCTGGTATAGCGCGGGCGTCTCGCGCCCCATTGAAGGCCTGTGCGAAGAAGCAACAGTCCAGTGGAAATCGCTCGCCTTGCCGAGTCGATCGAGTTGCGCGTGAACGAGGCCTTCTGGTCGGTGCTGCCGGCTGATTTGGCCGCGAGGCGCAGGATCACGATTTTTCGAGTCGGCGGGGCATTGCTCGCGTTGCAACCGGGCAGCACCTCGCTGCGGCGAAACCGTGTTTTGGGATTGGGCCTCGAAGAGCGAGCTGAAGAAGAGGTGGTGGACCAGATTCTCGATCTCTTTCGCGCCTTTCGAGTGAAGCGGTTTGGTCTTCATCTCAGCCCAGGCCCTCAATCGGATCTAATTGCCGCTTGGCTAAAGGAACGTGGCTTTCGGTTCCATCATCGCTACTCAAAGCTCTTTCGCGATACGAGCCCGCCTACGCCCGCGCCGACCGATTTGAGCGTAAAGCGCATCGGCAAGGCCGACGCTGAAGCCTTCGCCACCGTGGCGAGCGAAGTGCTCGCGTGGCCGCCTGACTCTATCCCCTGGATCGCGGCCGCGGTAGGCGTTTCAGGATTCAGTCATTTCCTGGCTTATGATGGCGATCGGGCGGTGGCTACAGGCCTACTTTACGTGGCAGGAGACGTTGGCTGGTTGGGCTGGGGAGGTACCCTGACTCCTTACCGCGGACGCGGCGCTCACGCGGCGCTGATCGCGGCACGCCTCAAGCGCGCCGCCGAGTTGGGCGCCAAGTGGGTGGTGTGCGAGACCATGGAGCCGCAACGCGGTCGGCCCAGCGGTTCGTATCGCGGCCTGCTGAGACAGGGCTTCCAGCAGGCTTATCTGCGGCCGATCTGGGTGTGGGAGCATTGAGGCTGTTGGTTGCGGGAGCGAGTCGCGCCTGCCCAGCGGGCGAGACGCCCGCGCGACATCGTGAATGTAGCCGACGTTGATTTCGGTGAGATATGGGCGCTCCACTTTCGTTTCACTTGGGGAAGATGGTGGTGATCGTCGGCATCGCATTAGTGGCCATTGGCCTGCTGTTGATGGCAGGTTCTCGCGTCTCATTCTTTGGACTTGGCCGCCTGCCAGGCGACATCGTTCACAAAGGCAAACACGTGACGTTCTATTTCCCGCTCGTCACTTGCCTCCTGCTCAGCGTCATAGTAACGCTGATCCTTTGGCTGATCTCGTTCCTGGGGCGAAGATGACGGCTCGCTTTCAGCTCTCGGCTCTCACCTTCACCCGTCAGCCGTTGTCGTCAGAGAAGGAACTGGCTGCTGAGAGTTGGTTGCTGAAGGCTAGCCTAGCTGATTGCTGAAAGCGAATGGCTCTTCCCCATGGACCAAAGCTTGTTTGATTTTCAACCTGCCCGCAAGACCTACACCGTCTCTGCGCTGACCCGGGAGATTCAGGGCCTGCTGGAATCGAAGTTTCTCGACGTGTGGGTGGAGGGTGAGATTTCCAACCTGCGCGCCGCCGCTTCCGGCCACTGTTACTTCACTCTCAAAGATGCCCGCGCCCAGATCCGCGCCGTCTGCTTCCGCAACCAGGCGCGTTACCTGAAGTTCAAGCCGCAGGACGGGGTCTCGGTGATCGTGCGCGGCCGGCTCGCCGTTTACGAGGCGCGCGGCGAGTATCAGATCCTGGTGGAGTTGATCGAGCCTGCCGGCCTCGGCGCCTTGCAACTCGCCTTCGAGCAACTCAAGGCCAAGCTAGCCGCCGAAGGCTTGTTTGATACGGCGCGCAAGAAACCGCTGCCGGTGCTGCCCCGGACGGTAGGTGTGGTCACCTCCCCTTCGGGCGCCGTGATCCGCGACATCCTGCGTGTTCTCGGCCGCCGCTACCGCAACATGAACCTGCTGCTTTATCCGGTGAAGGTGCAAGGTGAAGGCGCAGCGGCCGAGATTGCGGACGCCATCCGATTCTTCAACCGGCGGGCAGGGCAGGGTCACGCCGGAGCGGAGGCAGAATCCGCGCCGCCCGCACGGCTGGCGCTCCCGGTGCCTGCGGTGGATGTCATCCTGGTAGCACGTGGTGGCGGATCGCTCGAAGACCTATGGGCATTCAACATGGAACCCGTGGCGCGAGCGATTGCCGCCTCGAAGATTCCCGTCATCTCGGCAGTCGGCCATGAAACCGACTTCACCATTGCCGACTTTGTGGCCGACTTGCGCGCTCCAACGCCTTCCGCGGCTGCCGAATTGGTGGTGCATCGCAAGGAGGATTTTGAAGCCGAATTGGACGAGCGCGAACGGCGCCTGGAGCACGTACTGCGCTTGAGACTCTCGGAAGCGCGGCAGCGGCTGACGGAGCTCCGTATGCACCGCGTGTTTCCCGCGATCTCGGCCCGGCTGGCGGAGCGGACCCAGCAGGTGGACGACCTGATGGCGGGACTCGATCGCCTGCTCGGGCGGCGGCTGGCCACGGCTCGACACGAATTGCTGCGCGCCTCGGCCGGCGTGCTGCGCTTCGATTTTCCCCGCCTTCTGGGGATGAAGCGAGCCGCCCTGGCGGAACGCGAGAAGAAAGTCGATGTCGACTATCAGCGATCCTTGTCGATGCGGCGCGACAAGCTAGGGCGACTGGAATCGATCCTGCACGAACGCAGCCCGCTGGTGATCCTGGGCCGGGGCTATTCCATCACGCGCGATGCGGCGGGGAAGATCATTCGCGACGCGTCACAGGTGGCCGTCGGCGCGGGAATTTCGGTGCGCCTGGCCCAAGGCGAACTCGATGCACTGGTGCGCGAGAAGAAGTAGCGGTGCCCTTCAGGTCGGCAGGAGAGAAGGCAGGCGTTGCCAGCTAGCTTTGCTAAGCTAGGCTAGGGTTGGTGAGCGTTTTGGCAGCGCGGTCGACAGAGGCAAGGGGCAGGCGCAGCCCCGGCGGCGGCAGGCGGCCTCCCCAGATCTTTGGCGCGAGAATCGTATAGTATGCGAGGAAAAGGAATCACCTACGACACCGGATTTCTCAGCGCCGGCACGAGCACGCGCGAGCCATTCGATCCGGCGGTGGTGGAGCGCGAGATGCGCATCATCGGCGATGACTTGCATTGCAACGCCGTGCGCGTCACCGGAGGGTATCCAGAGCGGCTCGAGCTTGCCGCGAGGCACGCCGCCGAAGCGGGCCTCGAAGTCTGGTTCTGCCTGTTTACGAACGGCCTCACCAGCGAGGAACTGCTCGAGTTACTCGCCGATTGCGCCGACCGCGCGGAGCACCTGCGCCAGCGGGGCGCTAAAGTTGTGTTCCTCACCGGCTCCGAGCTGAGCGTGCTTACTGTCGGCTTGCTGCCCGGGGATAACCTTGAAGATCGGCTGGCGCTGTTGGCATCGCCGCATCGCCTGCGCCCGTTGATCGCTGAGATGCGTGCGCGCCTTAAGGAGATCCTACGCAAGGCGGTTCAGGTTGTCCGCGCGCGTTTCGGCGGAAGGTTGAGCTACGCTTCGCTTCCCTTCGAGGGCGTCGATTGGGGGCTGTTCGATATCATCTCGACCGATGCCTGCTACCGTACGGCGGAAAATGCCGCGCGATTCCGCGACGGCATCCGCGCATTCGTCGCGCAGGGCGGGGCACATGGGAAGCCGGTGGCGATCACCGAGTTCGGGTGCACCACCCACCGCGGCGCGGCCGACAGCGGCGCGGCTGACAGCGGCCGCGGCGCTATCATCGAATGGGGCGATGGCGCCCGTCCGGCTCGGTTAAAGGGCGAATACACGCGTGGCGAAGACGAGCAGGCCCGGTACATCAGCGAATTGCTGGACGTCTTCGAGGCTGAGGGCGTTGACTCGGTGTTCGTGAACACGTTCGCGCGCTACGACCTGCCGCACCGCGTCGAACCGCACGAAGATTTCGACCTGGCAAGCTTCGGTTTGGTTAAGGTGCTCGAGCGGCGCCATGGTCAGCGCTACCCCGATATGCCGTGGGAGCCCAAGGCCGCGTTCACCACCCTGGCGCACCGCTACCGCCGGTAGAAAACACGGGCGGATTAGAGCGCCTGCTCGTAGAGCATAACCATATCGGACTCGGTGCAAGGCCGCGGATTGAGCTGATGGCACGCGTCCTCCATTGCCTTGCGTGACAGCGCGGGGATCATCTCCCGCGTGATGCCGAGCGCGCTGAGCCCTTCTGGTATCCCAATCTCCCGCAACAGACGGCGAACTTCCTCGATCGCGGCGCTGGCAGCATCGGCAGTCAATGCGCCCGCCACGTCAAGACCCATGGCCAGCGCCAGGTCGCGCAGCCGGTCCTCGGAGGTGACGCGGTTGAATTCGAGGACGTGAGGCAGCAGGATACCGTTGGTGGTGCCGTGGTGAAGCCCGGCCACGCTGGAAAGCGGATGAGCGAGGGAATGGACGGCGCCGAGCCCCTTCTGGAAAGCAACCGCGCCCATGATGGAGGCCATCATCATATTGCTGCGAGCCTGAATGTCGCGGCCTTTGCGTACTGCGTGCACGAGGTTCTGAGCCGCCAATCGCGTACCGCCGAGCGCGATGGAATCGCACATGGGGTGATAGCCTTTGGCGAGATACGCTTCGACGTTGTGGGTGAGCGCGTCGAACCCCGTGCCGGCCGTGAGGTGCGGCGGCAGACCAAGCGTCAGCTCGGGGTCGGCAATGGCGACGCTTGGAATCAGGTGCGGGCTGAAGATCACCGTCTTACGATCGGTGGACTTCAAAATGATCACCGCGCTGCGGCCGACCTCGCTGCCCGTTCCGGCGGTGGTAGCGATGCCGACCATGGACGGCAGATTGGACCCGATGCGGTCGCCGCCGTTCAATTGGTCGTCGTACGGCTCGAGCGGCAGGGGATGAGTCGCAACCAGGCGAATAGCCTTCCCGGCGTCCAGCGGGCTTCCGCCGCCCAGTGAGACGATGCCGTCGCACTTCTCGTGCCGATAAACGTCGAGTCCGGCCAGGACGTTCGCTTCCGTGGGGTTGGGGCTGACGCCGTCAAACACGGCCAGGCGCAAGGGATCGGACGCGGCGATCACCCGCTCGGCGAGCCCCGACTGCACCACGCCGCCGTCGGTCACCAACAGCGGTCGCTTCATGCCGAGGCGCGCCAGCTCGGTAGAGAGCTCTCCCAGCGCTCCGCCGCCGAAGACGATGCGGGTGGGAAACGAGAATATTGAAATCGCGTTGGACATATTCAGCTCTCAGCCGTGAGTCATCAGCCATCACATCAGCTCAATCGTCAGCCATCAGCTCTCAGCTAAACGAACTTTGGAGGAGCGGGCTGATAGCTGAAAGATCGAGGCTGACAGCTAGCTTCAAATAATCTCAAAATACCGCTCCAGTTCCCAATCCGTCACTGCCTTCCGGAACTGGCGCACCTCCCACTCCCGGGTACTAGCGTAGTGCTCCACGAACTCCTCGCCGAACCATTCCCTGGCAGCGGTGCTCGCGCGGAACAGTGCCGTCGCCTCCTCCAAGCTGCGGGGCAACGGGGGCGCATCGGAATCATAAGCGTTCACAGTTGCCGGGGGCAGTTCCAATGCGTGCTCGATGCCGTGAAGACCGGAGGCCAGGCTGGCCGCGAGCGCGAGGTAGGGTTGCGAATCGGCTCCCGGCAGCCGATGCTCCACGCGCGTGCTCTTCGAGCCGGTGAGGATGGCGCGCAGCGCCGTGGTGCGATTGTCGATGCCCCAGGTGACGTTAGCGGGCGCCCAGGCCAGTGTGCCCGGTACAATGCGCTTGTACGAGTTGATGGTGGGGCAGAACAGCACCGTGAACTCGCGCATCAACGCCATCTGGCCAGCTATGAACTGCCGCATCAGGCGCGACATGCCTGGCACCTCGCCGCCGTTCATCGCATAGAACAGGTTCTTGTGACCTTGCTTCGCCGAGAGGCTCTGGTGGACGTGGCCGCTGCATCCGGGCAAACCGGCATTCCACTTGGCCATGAAGGTGGCCACGAGGCCGCGACGCTGGGCCAGGGCTTTGACGATCAGCTTGAACAGCGCCGCTTTGTCGGCGGCGCGCACGGCGTCGTCGTAGCGGATCGCGGTCTCATAAACACCGGGTCCGGTCTCGGTGTGGAACCCTTCCAGCTCCACGTCCATCGTCCGGCTCGTATCCAGGATTTCGTGGGCCAGCTCCGAGTTCACCGACGAGCGCAGCACGCTGTAGCCGAACATGCCGGGCGTGAACGGGGTGAGATCGCGATAGTGTTTGGCGCGCGTCGAGTGGGCGTCCTCGCGGAAGAAGAAGTACTCATATTCGATGGAGGCCTTGGGCACGTAGCCCATTTTCATCGCTCGATCCACCACGCGACTCAGCACCTGGCGTGGCGAGATGGCGAGCGGCGCGCCGTCCGCCCGGAAGAAGTCGACGAGAAACAAAGCGGTGGCCGGCTCCCAGGGCAGGAGACGAAAAGTCGAGAGGTCGATCCGGGCCAGGGCATCAGGGTAGCCGGTGTGCCAACCGGTGAAATCGACGTGATCGTAGAGCGCATCGGCGCTGTCCCAGCCAAAGATTACGTCGCAAAAGCCGAAGCCGCTCTCCGCGGCGGAGTAGAACTTATCGAGCGAGATGTACTTCCCGCGCAGGATGCCGTCGAGATCGATGCCGCCCAGTTTCACTTTGTCGATCTTGTGCTTCTGGAAGGCCTGCTTCGTCTGTTGGAGATTTGTCATCGGTTTCTTGAACCAATTACCTTCGCTAGAACCAAGTTTGTCTGCGGTATTGTCGGTACGCCTCGCCGAATTTTTCTTCCAGCACCCGGGCTTCTTTGCGCGCCCGCAGCACCTGAAGCGGCACCAAAACCACGAAGATGAGCAGCCATTGCGGCCTCCCGATCCAAAGCAAAAGGCCGGCAAGACAGACGTACCCGAAAACGTAAATGGGGTTGCGAATCCTCGAATACAGGCCCCGCGTCACCAGTTCCTGTGCCTTGGCTCGAACAGCAAACGACTTGCCCAGTTGAAATCGGGCCGTCATCCATAGAAGAAAACCCGGAACGGCCAGGGCCAATCCCACAAGGCGACTCCATGTCCATGGTTGCCCCCGGAACCTCCAGTAGATGACCGAGAGGCCCACGAAAACAACGGCGGCATGCAGCGCGGCTTTGAGCTGAGGCTTCACGTGCCTTCATTCTGACGTCTGGCTTCCGACTTCGTCCTGCCAATCGTCAATCCAATGCCACCCAAACCGACTTGATCTGCGTATATGATTCCAGCGCGTGCGGACCCATCTCGCGGCCAAAGCCCGACTGCTTGTAGCCGCCGAAGGGCGAACTGGAGTCGAAGCAGTTATAGGCGTTGATCCACACTGACCCGGCCTTGATCCGCTGCGCCAGCCGATGGGCCACGCCGATATCGTGGGTCCAGACCGCCGAGACCAACCCGTAGATGGTGCAGTTGGCGATTTCCGCCGCCTCGTCCGCGTCCTTGAACTTGATGGCGGAGAGCACGGGGCCGAAGATTTCCTCCTGGGCGATCTTCATTTGCGGCTTCACCCCGGCAAATACGGTCGGCTTGATGAAGAACCCCTTGGCCTTCTGGCCCTCGGTATCGCGCTCGCCGCCGGCCACCACCTCGGCGCCTTCCTGTTTGCCGCTTTCGATGTAGGCGAGGATTTTCTCCAACTGGAGCCGGGAGATTTGCGATCCCATTTCCGTCGCCGGGTCGAGCGGATCGCCCAGCTTCATCTTCGCCGCCCGATCAGCCAGCTTGCCTACGAATTCATCGTAGACTTTTTCGTGTACCAGCAGCCGCGATCCGGCGCTGCACACTTCGCCCTTGTTGGCGTAGATGCCCCAGAAGGCCGACTTCAGGGCGCGATCGAGATCGGCGTCGGGAAAGATGATGTTGGGCGACTTGCCGCCCAGCTCCAGCGAGAGCCGCTTCAGGTTGCTCTCGCCCGAGGCCTTCATCAAAGCGCGCGCGGTGCGGACGCTGCCCGTGAAGGCGATCTTATCCACGTCCATGTGGCGCGCCAGCATTTCGCCGGTGGCGCCGTAGCCGGTGACCACGTTCACCACGCCCTCGGGCACTCCTGCCTCCAGGCAGTACTCCGCCAGCTTCAGCGTGGTGAGCGGAGTCATCTCCGAAGGCTTGATTACCATGGAGCAGCCGGTGGCCAGCGCTGGCGCCACCTTCCAACCGGCGATCAGCATCGGATAGTTCCACGGCGCGATCATGCCCACTACACCCATGGGCTCGCGCAGCGTGTAGTTGAGATAATTGCCGTCCACCGGGATGGTTTCGCCGTAAATCTTGCGCGTCCAGCCCGCGTAGTAATAGAAGATGTCGGCGGTCGGGGGAATGTCGCCGCGCAAGGCCTCGCGATAGGTTTTGCCGTTGTTGAGCGACTCCAGCATTCCCAGTTCTTCTTTGTTCTTATCAATCAGCTCGCCGATCCGCCAGATGATGCGCTCGCGCTGGGAGACGTCCATCTTGCGCCAGGCGCCGCTTTCGAAGGTGCGCCGCGCGGCCGAGACGGCGCGCTCCACGTCCTCGGGCCCGGCTTCGGGCACGGTGGTGACGATCTCTCCGGTGGCCGGGTTCATCACCGCAATCGTCTTTCCCGACAATGCGTCTTCGGCCTTGCCATCGATAAAGAGCTTTCCCGGTTTGATCGTTTGCTTCACTGCGGCAGGGTCCATGGCCTTCCTCTCTCGACTGGTTTTGTTCCAGTTCAATCGTGCCCCGCAATCAATCCTTTGTCCAGAACGTTCACGCTTCGTATCGCGGTGCGATGGATCCCAGCTGGGTGGAGTGGTTTTGTGCCATTCGCGTTTCGAGCTTCCGCCATCGGCCGGACGCGGCTGGCACTCGTCACCGTCCTCCGCTTCTCAACAACCATTCCGAATTCCTGATGGAGACAGAACCTCGAACCGGAATCTGGGTCGGTTAGATTCTCGAGCGATCGATCGATGACGTCGATCTGCGCGGAGGCAGGACGACAAAGTCCTCGCGAATCGCCCTCCCGAGCAGATAGAGCGTGACGGGCAGATTGATCGCCAGTGCCGTAGCCACGCCCGGCGTGTAAGCACGGAACCAGAGGGTGACTCCCAGGTGCCACACGGCGTTCAGGGCCACCACCAACGCAAAAACAGCGAAAACGTAAGTGCCGGCACTCCGTTTGCCCGACCGCACGCTCCAAAACGTGATGAGAAATGTCAACAATGCCAGCCCCGTGGCGACCATGCGGAATTCGGCGGCGGACGCCCAAATGTGTATGTTGTGCTCGCGCCAAAAGGCGGGCATCCAGATTGACTCCTCCACATTGTGCAAGGAGACCGCGATCGGAAATAGCCACTGGGCGCGAGCAAAGGGAATCGGCATTTGCCCTCGTCAATTCAGATGCGAACTGAATCCGTGCAAGTTTCCTGCGGGCGAAGCTCGGCGGCAGCGGTAACCGCTGTCCCTACTGCGGCCGTTAACCACGAAAACCGAGGGTTCTGTGGAGACAAACGGGTGTATACTTTCAGGCGTTGGGACCCCCAAAAAAGCGAATTCCGGTCAAGACCTTTGAGGCGGCCGTTCGTTCGGGGCGCCTATTGCCGGAACCCAGCAAATGGGCGCCGGCCTGGAGTATTTGCTTTGCAAAACATCAAACTCACCCTCCTCGCGCTCGGCTGCGGAACGGCCTTGGCGCTCATGA
>Ga0335081_10017238_pt1 | contig 11697 bp, 12 predicted proteins | sample Lox_Sample_35_FD_206713 | JGI IMG/M metagenome (GOLD analysis project Ga0335081, IMG submission 206713) | Soil microbial communities from Loxahatchee National Wildlife Refuge, Florida, United States - Lox_Sample_3.5 | ecosystem: Environmental > Terrestrial > Soil > Wetlands | place: USA... | reverse complement strand
GAACCGCCGGAGGTGACGCGGAAGGTGACCTGCACCTCGTGGCCCATCGCCTGGCCGGACCAGTCGCCCTGGAGCCCCTTGAGAGCGTCAAAGGCCGGCTGGGCGTTGGAGGCAAGGGCGACGGTGGCGAGCAGTGCAACCGACAATGACAGCGCGATGCGGGCGAGTTTCATCGTAATTTCTCCTTAGGTTTTCTTTGCCGTGGCTTCCTTGGCAAATTCAGCTTCCACAAAGGTCTTCAGGTTCGTGAGGCTGGTGTGCCAGAACCCGCGGTAGTGCTTGAGCCAGGAGTCGACGGCCTGGAGCGGAGCAGCGTTGAGCGTGTAGAGGCGGTGACGGCCTTCTCTCCGTTCCTCGACCAGGTGCGCTTTGCGCAACAGGCGCAGGTGTTTGGAAATGGCCGGACGCGAAACCGGAAAGGCTTGCGCGATTCTGCCGGCGGGCTGGCTTCCCTGGCGCAACAGATCGAGCACGGCGCGCCGGGTGGGGTCGGCGAGCGCGCTGAAGGCGGCCTCGGGCGAATATGTAACCGAACGGTGACGCATAATATGTAACTATACGGTTACGCGTGTGGTGCTGTCAAGAGGAAATTAAAGGACCTACAATTTGTCAGGATGCGCGGAACCTTCGTGTTTCAGGACTTCGCTAAGTGAGGGGCCAGATTCGAGCATTCCCATCGTGCGGTCTACTAAATCTTCCTTCACAATTTGCAGGAATGCTGCGTGCACTCTCGGGTCCTCGCTTAGCTCTGGATGAAACGTTGCCGCCATGACATTTCCCTGACGAACTGCCACCGGATCGTTACCTTCAGTGGCGATCACCTCGACGCCCGTGCCGAGCTGCTCAAACTTCGGCGCACGAATGAAAACCATCTCCAGCGGCGAGCCGTTCATCTTGCCCTCCCGAATCGAGCTTTCGAGCTGGCGCCCGTAAGCGTTGCGGCGGATGCGGACATCCAGCACGCCGAGGCCGGCCTGCTTCGGATTCTCGACCTCGTTGGCCAGAAGGATCGCTCCGGCGCAGGTGCCGAAGGTCGGTTTCACGCGGACGAATTGCTTGAGCGTCTCGAATCCATCGGCGCCGAGCAATTTCAGAAAAGTTGAGGACTCTCCCCCGGGGATGACCAGGCCGTCGATTTCGTCGAGTTGTTCAGACTTGCGAACGAGCACAACTTTCGCGCCCAGCTCTTCCAGCCGTTGGCGGTGCGCGTCAAAGTCTCCCTGAAGGGCAAGTACGCCGATGGTCATAGAGTCTTAACCACAAAGGACACGAAGGAACACAAAGGGAAGACCGACATCGGAACAACCCAACGTCGCAACAACCTTTGTGTCCTTCGTGGTTGAACGTCTTTCTACCACCCCCTGGTCTGCAGCATCTGCGCTTCATCTAATGCAGCCACTGCCAATCCCTTCATCGCTCCCGTCAGGTCCTCGCTCACTTCAAGTAACACTTTAGGATCCTGGTAATGCGTCGCCGCCTGCACAATGGCCTTGGCGCGCTTCTCGGCTTCCTGCGGATCGGCAAAAGTAGTGGAATCTTTCATGAAGATGCCGGAGCCGACGAACACCGCTTCGGCGCCCAGTTGCATCACCAGTGACGCATCGGCGGGCGTGGCGATTCCTCCGGCGGAGAAATTGGGCACGGGCAGCTTCCCTTCCTTCGCGACCATGCGGATCAGTTCGTAGGGCGCTCCGTGTTCTTTGGCCTTAGCATAGAGTTCTTCTTCGCCGAGCACGGTCAGAATCTTCATTTCCTGCACAATCTGGCGGATGTGCTTTACCGCGTGGACCACGTCGCCGGTACCGGCCTCGCCCTTGGTGCGAATCATGGCCGCGCCTTCGGCAATGCGCCGCAGGGCCTCACCCAGGTTACGAGCGCCGCAAACGAAGGGGACCTTAAAGGCGTGTTTATCGACGTGATGGGCTTCGTCGGCGGGAGTCAGGACTTCCGACTCGTCGATGTAGTCGACGCCGAGTTCCTGCAATATCTGCGCTTCTGCGAAGTGGCCGATGCGGCACTTGGCCATCACTGGAATGGAGACTGCGGCCATAATTTCGCGAATCTTTTTGGGCGAGGCCATGCGGGCCACGCCGCCTTCGGCACGAATTTGGGCGGGGACGCGTTCGAGCGCCATGACCGCAACGGCGCCGGCTCTCTCGGCTATGACGGCTTGTTCGGCGTTGGTGACGTCCATAATGACGCCGCCTTTGAGCATCTCGGCCAGGCCGGTCTTGAGGCGAAGACTGGTGGAATGACCATTATTCTGGGACATTGTTTTTCTCCTGCCCTAACCATAAACTTGTAGTGGATAGTATGGAATGGCCATTATCAGATATTTTGTACATACCACTTTAAAAAGCTCTTTGACCACAAAGGACACAGAGGAACACAGGGGATGGCCAAGAAACCCAGCACGCTGCCACTGAACCTGGGTGAACCCGCGCCGGGAACAGCGCTGTATCGCTGGCTGTATGAAGAATTGCGCGGCGCGATTCTAGTTGGACATTTGCGGCCAGGCGCACGCCTTCCGGCTACACGCGACCTGGCTGCGCAGTATGGGCTGTCGCGGCCGACGATCGTGACGGCCTTCGAACAATTGCATTCGGAAGGATACGTCGACGGCAAAGTGGGGTCAGGCACATATGTGAGCCAAACGCTGCCGGATCAGCTTTTGCACGCTCCCAAGACCGCCACACGACCACGGAAGCGACATCAGAGGCGGGGGCTTTCGGCATACGCCCGCCGCCTGCAACCCCTCCGCCGCGCCGAACCCAGCCGGGTGCAGGCGTTTCGCGGCAACTTGCCCGCGCTCAACGAATTCCCTACGGCTCTGTGGGCGCAGGTCGCGGCGCGGCGTTTGCGAGGTGTGCCGGCACGATTGCTCGCCGGCGGCGAGGCGCGCGGATATCGGCCGCTGCGCGAGGCAGTGGCCGAGTATTTGAACACCTCGCGCGGGGTGAAGTGCTCGGCCGACCAGGTGCTCATCATTTCCGGCGTGCAGGAGGCGCTCAATCGCGCCGCGCACCTGCTGCTCAATCCCGGCGACCCCGTTTGGATGGAAGAGCCCGGCTATCCGGGCGCAACCCTGGCATTTCGATCGGTAGGTGCGAAGGTGTGCCCAGTTCCGGTCGATGCGGAAGGTCTGAATCTGGAAGCCGGAATCAAGCGCTGCCCGCGTCCGCGAATGATCTATGTCACTCCCGGCCACCAGTTTCCCCTGGGGGTGACGATGAGTTTGCGCCGACGGTTATCGCTATTGGAGTGGGCAAGGCGGGCGCGGGCGCTGATCTTCGAAGACGATTACGACAGCGAATATCGCTACTCCGGACGCCCGATTCCGGCAATGCAGGGCCTGGACAAGTCCAACGTGGTGATCTTTGCCGGCAGCTTCAGCCTGGTGTTGTTCCCTTCTCTGCGCTTGGGCTATGTCGTGGTTCCGCCGGATATGGTCGACATATTTGCAGCCGCTGCGTCGGTGAGCACGCATCACCCGCCGTTGATTGATCAGGCGATTCTTTGCGACTTCATCCGCGAAGGACACTTTGCGCGGCACGTGCGAAAGATGAGGGCGCTCTACGCAGAAAGACTGGGTGTGCTGATGGAATCGGCGCGGGAGCGACTGGGAAATCTGATCAAGATAGGGGACGTGGAAGCAGGGCTGCGCACGGTAGGCTGGCTGCGGCATGGGATTTCTGCTGAGCGCGTGGCACGGGCGGCGGCTGAGCGCGACGTCGAAGTAGTCCCGTTGAGCCGTTATGGGTCAGGACGCTCTCCGCGAAATGGACTGGTGCTGGGATTTGCCGCGGTGGATGGCCGAGAACTGCGGCGAGGAGTGGAAGAACTGGCAGTGGTTCTGGAGAACTATGGCTGAGCGGACGCGGCGAGCTTCTTTCAGTAATCAATCCCCTTCCAGAAATTCGGTGTATTCACATATTCGTAGCGTTGCGGATCATTTTTGACCAGGGCGTCCGCGGTCTGGTTCCAGACCGTGCCATGGGCGTTCAGCTGGTTGTCCTGAATGACGGTCTGGTCGAGCAAATAATTGCTGAACGCCTGGTTGCTCTTGTCCTGATCATCCCATCGCTTTTCAACGGCGCGGTTGTGGGCGTCTTCGGCGGCGTGGGCGTCGGCAGCTTGCTGTGCCGCCCTTCGACCGATCTCGTGAATGGCCGCGATCGCAGGCGCGGCAATGGCGTTCGCCTGGGATTGAACGACGGCCTGGTTAACGTTGAAACTCGCGAGAATCGCCTCCATCGTCGCACGCTCTCTATCGGCAAATGCTAGGGGGACGGCGGTGTGATAGGCGAGATTCATGTAGCTGCCATGGGGTCCCGGCGGCGAGGTGCAAAACACGGTATTCATTTCGCGCGTACCCTTTCCGTCCTGGGCGTCAATTTGCCCGTGCAGACGGGCACAGCGCACAGCGCCGGAAACCGGCACGGGCGTCTCGCTCGCGATCTTGATGGTGACCGGTCCCTGCCCCTGAAGCTTGCGCGCCATCTGCAGCAGATCCTCGAAGGTTCGGCCCAAATCTCCGCCGTAGGGGTAATAGAGCGCACGAGCGTATGACGTATTGCGCAGGCCGCCTCGCTGCAGCATGGCCATAGTCTGCCTCACGCTCGGATTATTGGTGTCGCTGGCCAGATAGGGGTAGCCGAGCGCAACCGCTTCGCCGTTCGGGCCCTGCGCGATGATGGTTCCTCCGCCGCTCGAGGGCAGCACGTTCCAGCCTTCCGGCAGCGAGACGGAGGCAGAACGGTCCGGGAGCGTGTAAGGCCGCAGGGACGCGACCTTGCCCGCGGCCGAACCTTCTTGCCCGGCGCTCCCGCTTCCATTCGGCTTCCACACGCTGAACAGCCTGGTCATCATGGGATTGATCGTGGAACCAAAGCGGGCCGCCTGGTCGGTCATAAGTGCGGCTTCGACATGATTGCCGGAAGTACGCGAGGCGATGATCATTCCCGCCAACTGCATGTTTCCCTGGTTTCGGTTCACCATGGTGAAAAAGACGGCCACGGAATTGGTGCCGCGAACCTGAAAGAGTTTGCCCACCTGCGGCTTGTCGCCGTATTGATTGTGCAGCGACCGCAAGACTGCGCCCATGGCGCCGGCTTCGGTGCTTTGGCCATCGACTTGGCCGTAGACAATGCGCCCGCCTTTGGGGTTGTCAATGGTTTTAAGCCCGCTTTGAGCGTTGGCCATGGTAACGCCGCCCACGGCGAAGACCAGGAAAGCACCTACGTTTCTTGCGATTCGTTTGCAGGGATGCATAGCGTCCACTCAGTAATTCAGCCGCCGATCATTGTAGCCGAATCGTGGGAATCTAACTGGAGGCGGAGGCCCGGCTACCGGTCCACAAACTTTGCGAACATCTTGTGGGGATCGATGGCAATGAACAGGCCACGGCCGCGGGCGAGAATTTCTCCCTTCTGATTCAGGATCTCCGCCATGTTGATGTGCTTCCGCCCTTTCACGCGGACCTCGCGCGACTCCACTCGTAACGGCTTATTGAGCGGCACCGGCTTCAGATAGTCCACCGTGATCTGCTTGGTGAGGGCCACGACGTGGCGCAGCTTATTGACCTTGCCCATGGCTTCGTCAACGATGGTCGCGATAATGCCGCCATGGGCGTGGCCCGGCGGGCCGGTGTAGCGCTTGCGCAGGCGAAAGCGGCAGACGAAGCAATCGCGATCTTCGTCGTAGGTGAACTTCAGGCGCATGCCTTCGGGATTTTGCTTGCCGCAGGCAAAGCAGAAATTCTTCTGCAGACGGACGTAGCGAGTGCCGTGACCATGACCGTGGGATTTCTTAGGCATAAACCTAGAGATTGTATCGCGGCGGAAGCTTGATTAAGGAAGCGAGCCAAGCGCGCGGTTATCGGGTCGCACAGAACGCGACCCATCGCGCGGCTCGCCCTGATCCCTCGCTGCGCAAAGAACGCTCACTCGGGATGACAACTTTTGTCCATGAGGAACCTGAATCGCAATCATGAGTTGCCTTTGCCGCTTCCACCTGTGATAAACTTCCGGGCCAACAACATCTTCTGATTTTTTTCCGGCGAGGCGCTGTGTTGATGCACAAACTACGATCTTGGGAGGTTCTGTAGATGGGGCTGGCACTGCTCGTCATCATCTGGCTCATCACCTTCTTTAGCACCTATTTCTTTGTGGCACAAACCTGGTGGCTTCCGCATGGGACGGCAACCGCGGCGGCGTTCATTGATCATCAGTTCGCCTTGACCTACATCCTGATGGGGATCGTATTCGTGGCCGCGCAAGGCGCCCTGGGTTATCTGGTGTGGAAGTATCGCGACGGCGGATCCAACCGCCCGGTTGAATACTCCCATGGCAACACCAAGCTCGAGTTGATCTGGACGACGCTCACCGCCGTTCTTTTCATCGGGCTGAACCTGATGGGCAGCCATGTGTGGGCAAGTGAGCGCTTCGAGCCGGCCGGCCCTGGTTCGGTACCGGTCGAGGTGACCGGCATGCAGTTTGCCTGGTATTTCCGTTATCCGGGTGCAGACGGGAAGTTCGGACGAACCGAGCCTAAATTGATGGATCCCTCGGCGGGCAACGAAGCTGCAGTGGGCCTGGATACGACCGATCCCGCATCCAAAGACGACGTGGTCACTGGCACCATGTACCTTCCGGTGAACCGCCAGGTGGATCTAACGCTGCGGGCGGTGGACGTAATCCACAGTTTCTTTGTTCCTTCGTTCCGCTTCAAGCAGGATGCGGTGCCGGGGCTGGCCATTCACATGCACTTTACTCCGACGGAAATTGGAGAATACGAGATCGCCTGCGCGGAACTGTGCGGGCTGGGTCATTACAAGATGCACGGTATGGTGCACGTCGTAGGCCAGGAAGACTTTGACAAATGGCTGGCCGCACGGGAGGCGGAGAAACAATAATGGTTGCTCAGGATGCTCACGCGCACGCAGCCCCACAAGGGTTTATCCGCAAGTACGTTTTCAGTCTGGATCACAAGGTCATCGGCCTTCAGTATTACTTTCTGGCGCTGGCGGCGGTATTTGTGGGGATGTTTTTATCGCTGCTGATGCGCATTCACATGGTGTGGCCGAGCGCGATTTTGCCGATCGTGGGCGAAATCAAGCCCGAGACCTATCTCCAGTTGCTGACCATGCACGGCACGATCATGGTGTTCTTTGTGCTGACGACGGCTCCGCAGAGCGGCTTCGGCAATTATTTTCTCCCCATCCAGATCGGGGCGCCCGATATGGCGTTTCCTGTCTTGAACATGCTTTCGTTCTGGACGACGTTTGTGGCTTTCATTGTCATGCTGGCGGCATTCTTCGCCGTCGGCGGAGCACCGCTCCATGGCTGGACAGGTTACGCTCCACTCAGTGCGCTGACGAATTCCGGGCCGGGTGAACAGCTGGGTGCGGATCTGTGGATTACCAGCATTGCGATCTTCTGTGTCGCATCCCTGATGGGGGCGCTGAACTTCATCACCACGACTTTGGATTTGCGCGCCAAGGGCATGACCATGATGCGCATGCCGCTCACCTGCTGGGCGTGGTTGATCACCGCGATTCTGGGACTGTTGGCGTTCGGAGTGCTGCTGTCGGCAGGCATTTTGCTGCTGCTCGATCGCAACCTCGGTACCAGCTTCTACGTGCCGCTGGTGGTGGTGAACGGTCAGATCATGGGACACAAAGGTGGCTCTCCGCTGCTGTGGCAACACCTGTTCTGGTTCTTCGGACACCCGGAAGTCTATATCGCGATTCTGCCCGGCATGGGCGTGGCGTCGCAGTTGCTCTCCACCTTTGCTCGCAAGCCGATCTTTGGCTATAAGGCGATGGTGTACGCGATCATGGCCATTGGCATCCTGGGCTTTGTGGTCTGGGGCCACCACATGTTCATGAGCGGCATGAGCCCGTATTCGGCATTTGCGTTTTCGATCATGACCATGGCGATCGGAGTGCCTTCGGCCATCAAGACGTTCAACTGGCTGGGAACACTCTACAAGGCGAAGATTCGCTTCCAGACGCCGATGCTCTATGCCATTGGCTTCGTGTCATTGTTTGTGTCTGGCGGATTGAGCGGTCCGTTCCTCGCCCAGCCGGTACTGGATATTCCCCTGCATGATACTGCCTTCGTGGTGGCGCACTTCCACTTGATCATGGGAGTAGCCGCGATCTTCGGCATGTTCGCGGGTACGTATTACTGGTTCCCAAAAATGTTCGGGCGGATGATGAATGAGAGCCTGGGCAGAATCCATTTCGTGCTTACGCTCATCGGCACCTATTCCATCTTCATGCCGATGCATTACCTGGGCATGGCGGGACAGCCACGGCGCTACTCCCAATTCACCGAAGTGGCCTATCTACAGCATCTGATGCCGCTGAACCGGTTCATCACCTACGCGGCTTTCATTACGATTTCGGCGCAGCTCATCTTCGTGTTCAATCTGTTCTGGAGCATGTTCAAGGGTCCCAAGGCGAGCGACAATCCCTGGGAAGCGACCACGCTGGAGTGGACCACGGCGACGCCGCCACCGCACGACAATTTTGGTGGACATACGCCGGTGGTCTATCACGGGCCGTATGAGTACAGCGTGCCAGGGGCTGCGAAAGACTACGTGATGCAGACGGATCCGGCGGGAGTTCCGGCGCACTAGAGGGTTTGACGCACAAGAGTGTCCGCTCCACACAGTTATGGCGACGTTCAGTTCAACAATCCGGGTTCCGCAGGCCGATAAAGGCGGAGGCGGGACTCATCCGCCGGTCCGCGGCGGTGGTGGGGACGGCGGGCGCGGCGACGGCTATCCGGATTACGGGCAGCGCTTGCGGCGGCTTCGAGTGGGACTGGCGATTGGGTTGACGTCGGTCACCATGATTTTTGTTTCGCTGACCAGCGCCTATATCGTGCGTCGCGGCCTGCCGACCTTTGACGATCACACCGGCACTTACACCCGGGATTGGATTCCGGTACAGTTGCCGCTGGCGCTCTTGCTGATCAATACGGCATTGCTGGCGTTCAGCAGTTTGACCGCGGAGTTTGCGCGGCGGCAGATCACGCGGCAGGCGGCCTTGGCTCCGGTGCAGTCCATCCCTGGAGTGTCGTTAGGACGGGAGAGTGGTTTCCCCTGGCTAGCGCTAACTGTGGTCTTAGGGCTGGGATTCCTGTCTGGACAATGGCTGGCCTGGCGCGAGCTGGCAGATCGGGGATTTTATCTGGCTACCAGCGCCAGCAGTTCCTTTGTCTATTTGCTGACCGCAGCTCACGGACTACACCTGCTGGGCGGGGTGATGGTTCTGTTATATGCGGCCACGGTTTCGCTGCTGCATCGGCCAGTTGAACGGCGGCGAATCGTAGTCGACGTGACCGCATGGTACTGGCATTTCATGTTCGTGCTGTGGCTGGGGATTTTCGCGTTGCTGTGGTTTGTACGGTAAAGGCGTTCACACAAAGGACACTAAGGTACACAAAGGTAAATCGGAGGAATTCGACAAATGTCCGACATTGCGGTGTCACATGAGATGGCGGGGGTTTATGAGCCATCTCTGTTTGGCGCCTACTCGAAGAAGATCGGGATGTGGCTGTTCCTGCTTTCCGACACGCTAACGTTCGGGGCGTTGCTCTTTGCTTACAGCTACGGGCGCATTTCGAATCCCGATTGGCCCACGCCGTTTCACAAAGAAAGCATCATCAACGCCACCATTATGACGGGTTGCCTGCTGTCGAGCTCCCTGACCATGGTGCTGGGGGTGCTGGCGGCGCGGCGCGGCGACCGCAGTTGGACACGAAACTGGATCCTGTTCACCATGCTATTCGGCACCGCGTTCATCGTGCTGCACGCGATGGAGTGGACCAAATTGATTGCGGAAGGAATGACGCCGTCGAGAAATCCGTGGTCGTCCACGGTGCAACAGTTCGGCGGAACGTTTTTCACTCTGACCGGCATGCATATGATGCACGTCACCATCGGCGTGATTTATCTGGGGGTGGTAGCGCTACGCAAGAAGTTCTTACCCATCCTGCTGATTTGCTGGCTGGCGGCGTGGCTGGGAACGCCTGCGGACAGCGTGTTTCATGTCGGAGCGCATGTAATTTTGATCGGCACAATCGTTGCGGCGATGATCATGTTCCTGAAGCCCAAAGACTATGATGCCCATGACGTGGAAATTGCTGGACTGTACTGGCACTTCGTGGACCTGGTGTGGATGTTCATCTTCCCGCTGGTGTATCTGATGTCCACGCGGATCACGGGATAGGAGAAGATTTCACGATGCACACTGTGGATACGCATCACGATGAAGGCAAGGGGCAATACTTCTGGGTTTGGGGCGCATTGCTTTTTTTGACCGCGGTAGAAGTGGTGCTGGCCTACCGGCAGGTATTTCATCCTGTCCAGATGCTGGAAGCACTGATGATTCTGTCGGTCATCAAATCGGCGCTCATTATCGGCTGGTTCATGCACCTGAAGTACGAAATCGCCGCCATGAAGTGGGTGATGATGACGGCGGTGGTGATCTGCCTGTGCTTGATGTGCATTTTTTTCGCGGACGCATTCCGCATTATTCACCTGGGAGTGAAATGAAGCGACTACTGACGCTGGCGTTCATAGGTTTGCTGTGGGCAGCTCCGGCTCTGGGTCAGGGTTGCGCCATGTGCTACAGCAATGCCACCGGCACCACCAAAGACGGGCAGCGCGCGATCAGCCGCGGCATCCTGGTATTGCTGGTGCCTCCGGTTGGCTTCATGACCATCGGCGTTGGCTTGGCGTACGCATATGGCAAGAAGCGCGACGCTGAGCAGCTAGACTGAGTTCCAACCAAGCCACTTGGATTTGAGCGGAGTGAACGAAAAGTGTCTTCCGCACCTCCGAAATCACACCCCCCAACTTCCCTTCCCGCGCCCACTCATAACCTTCGCCGCATTGGTCTGCTTCCGTTCGTGGCCGTGCTATTTGCCTACTGCACCGGCGGACCGTTTGGGTTTGAGTCCATGATTTCCACCTCCGGTCCCGGTCTGGCGCTGATTTTTCTGCTGGTTGTGCCTCTATTATTTGCCGTCCCGATTTCGCTGGCCGCAGCGGAAATGGCTACCGCCATGCCGGTGGAAGGCGGTTTCTACCGCTGGAGCCGAGCCACTCTCGGCGACTTCTGGGGATTTCAAACCGGCTGGTGGAACTGGACCGGCACATTCCTCATGAGCGCGTCTTACGGTGTCGCGATGGCGGATTACCTCGACGCCTGGATCCCACTGCACTCCCGATTGCAGCATTGGGTGGTCGCGGTCTTGTTCCTGGGGTTGGTGGCGCTTATTAATGTTCTCGGAATTCGCCTGGTCGGTGAGCTCACGCTGTTTTTGCTGGCGGCGTCGTTCATCCCGGTCATCGCCTTCATCGTCCTCGGCTACCACCATGCCCATTTCAATCCGTTTCATCCGTTCTTTCCCACAGGAAAGCCGTGGCGGGAAGCGTATGGAGTCGGACTGTCCCTTGCGCTGTGGTCGTACGCGGGATACGAACAACTGTCGACCGTGATCGAAGAGGTGGACAATCCGCGGCGCAATTTTCCCTTGGGACTGGCCATCGTGATCCCGCTCACCATCGCGACTTATGTCTGCGCTTTGTCCGCTGGCCTCGCAGCCCTGGGCAACTGGCAGGTCTGGGAAACCGGCTACATGGTCACGGCTGCCCGCCTGGTGGGAGGAGCAGGCTTGGGCA
>Ga0335081_10017237_pt1 | contig 11697 bp, 8 predicted proteins | sample Lox_Sample_35_FD_206713 | JGI IMG/M metagenome (GOLD analysis project Ga0335081, IMG submission 206713) | Soil microbial communities from Loxahatchee National Wildlife Refuge, Florida, United States - Lox_Sample_3.5 | ecosystem: Environmental > Terrestrial > Soil > Wetlands | place: USA: Florida... | reverse complement strand
GGCGCGTTATGCTGCGCACCGGGCGTTCGGCAACGTGAATCTGGTGAAGGAGGTAACACGCGAAATGTGGGGATGGGCTTCGCTCGAACGGCTTGGACAGGACCTGAGGTACGCACTGCGCATGCTGGGAAACAGTCCCGGGTTCACGGTTGTCGCCGTGCTTTCACTTGGACTCGGGATCGGGGGTAACACCGCGATCTTCAGCCTGATGAACGCGGTGATGCTGCGCTCGCTCGAAGTCCGGGAGCCGGATCGCCTAGTGCTGTTCGGCGGAGGACAGTGGGTAGGGATCACGGACGGGCTGCCGGACAAGAGCTGGCAGCTATTCTCGTATCCGTTTTATCGCGAGGTGCAGCAGAAGAACCAGGTGTTTTCGGATGTGGCGGCGATCTTCACGCTGCCCAACGACGTGCGCGGCCGGGTGGGAGACAGTACCGAAAGCGAGCCGTTGCACACCCGCCTGGTGTCCGGAACGTACTTTTCGACGCTTGGCGTCAATGCCATTGCCGGGCGCGTATTCACGGCCGCCGAAGACCAGAAACCGGGAGCCAGCCCGGTGGCTGTTGCCAGTTATTCATGGTGGCAGAAACGCTTTGGGCGCGACCCATCTATCGTCGGAAAGCAGTTCACGCTCAATATCACGGCTTTTACGATTATCGGCGTTGCGCCGCCAGGCTTTTTCGGCACTACGGTTGGCGAGTCGCCTGATTTCTGGATTCCGCTGGCGATGAACATGCAGGTGCCTCCCGGCTGGGGTGGCGAAAAAGCGAGGACCAACCCTTCTTTTCAGTCGCTCTACATTCTGGCTCGCCTGAAGCCGGGCGCCAGCGTGGAGCAAGCCAGCTCGCAGGTGAACGTGATGTTCAAACGGAACCTGCTGCACGTGGCCGGCCCGAATCCCAAGAAACGAGACCTCGAGGACATTCAGCACGCATTCATCGAGCTGACTCCGGGGGGGCGCGGCACCTCACACTTGCGTGGGCAGTTTTCCGCCTCGCTTCAGATATTGATGGCGGCGGTGGGCGTGGTGCTGCTGATTGCGTGCGCCAATGTTGCCAATCTTTTGCTGGCGCGCGCCGCCAGCCGGCGTAGAGAAATTGCCGTGAGGTTGTCGATCGGCGCAAGCCGCGTGCGGCTGATCCGCCAGATGCTGACCGAGAGCCTTCTGATGGCGGTCCTGGGCGGCGCGGCAGGCATTGGATTCGCATGGTGGGCCAGTGATTTTCTGGTGTGGATGGTGTCAACCGGAGACGAGCGGCTTCCTCTTCACGTGGCCCCAGACGCGCGGGTGCTCGCGTTCACCAGTCTTCTTTCCATCGCCACGGGTATTCTGTTCGGTCTGGCTCCAGCATTTCGCGCAACGCGCGTGAACCTGAGCGCTTCATTGAAGGACGGTCGGGGAAGCGTCTCGGTGCGATCCGGCAGGTTCCTGGCGAAGTCACTGATTGCGGCCCAGGTGGCCCTCTCCGTAGTCCTGCTAGTGGGAGCGGGCCTGTTCGTGCGCAGCCTGATGAATTTGCGCAATGTGGAGACCGGCTTTCATCAAGAGAATGTGCTGGTGATGAATGCGGACACGGCATCGCTTGGATACAAGCCGGACGATGCGCGCTTGGTCGAGATTTACCATCGCCTGGAAGACGGAGTGAGTGCGCTGCCCGGAGTGCGCTCGGCCAGCTTTTCCATGTTCAGCGTTCTGGAAGGTCAATGGTCATCGATCGCGTTTCCTCAAGGCCGGCCCGCGCCACCGGAAAGCCAGCGCGAAGTCCACAATAACGTCGTGGGACCGGCGTTCTTCGATGCCATCGGACTGCCGATCGTCCTGGGGCGGCCGTTTGGATCGCAAGACACAGCGAAGTCGCCCAAAGTCGCCATCATCAATGAGACGATGGCGCGCTTGTTCTTCCCCAACGAATCGCCCATTGGCCAGCGGTTCCGATTCGGCGAGGACACAAAAAACGAGGCGTTTCAGATCGTGGGCGTCGCCAAGGATGCGAAATACGAGAGCCTTCGCGAAAAGCCGGAACCAGTGCCTTATTACCCATACACGCAGAGCCCCGGGTATTTCGGCAATCTTCAGGTTCGCTATTCGGGCGACCCGCGCAGCCTGATCCCCGCAATTCGCCGCGTGTTTGCTGAGGTGGATCGCAACTTGCCGGTTACCGGCGTCCGCACGATGGCCAAACAGGTGGACGATACGCTCGTCCAGCAAAAGCTGACGGCGCGATTGTCGACATTCTTCGGCCTTCTGGCGTTACTGCTGGCGTCGATCGGGATCTACGGCGTACTCTCTTATGCAGTGGCGCAGCGGACGAGCGAGGTCGGGCTGCGCATGGCACTGGGCGCGCAGCGGGGAAGTGTTGTCTGGATGGTGATGCGCGAGGTGCTGGCGCTGATCGTGGCCGGGTTGGTCATCGGAGTCCCTGTGGCCTTGGCGCTCGAGCAGCAGGCATCGAGTATGCTGTTCGGGCTTGAGAAAGTGGACGCTGCCTCACTCGCCGCCGCGGTCGCGATTCTCGCCCTAGTGGCCGGCGTGGCCGCTTACCTGCCAGCACGACGCGCGTCACTGGTGGACCCGACGACGGCTCTGCGGTACGAATAGATCATGCGCCGCAGTGTTACGCTGGCGTTGTGAAGATCGGGATCACTTGTTACCCCACGTACGGGGGCAGCGGCATCGTGGCAACCGAGCTCGGCCTGGAACTGGCCAACCGCGGACACGACGTCCACTTCGTCACCTACGCGAACCCCATCCGGCTCGATCCAGGGATTCCGCGCATTCACTATCACGAGGTGGAAGTCTCGAATTATCCGCTGTTCCAGTACCCGCCGTACTGCCTGGCGCTGGCGTCGCGCATGGCCGAAGTTGCGGAGTGCTATTCACTTGATCTGCTCCATGTGCATTACGCCATTCCACATTCCATTTCGGCGCTACTGGCGCAGCAGATGCTGGCGCCGGTGCGGCGGCTGCCGTTCATTACAACCTTGCACGGCACCGACATCACACTGGTCGGTACGGATCGTTCATATTTCCCCATCACCAAGTTTTCCATCGAGCAATCGAACGGCATCACCGGCATCAGCGAGTTCATTCGGAAGCGCACCGCGGAAGTGTTCGGCTTTGACGGCGTGCTCGTGATTCCCAACTTCGTGAACGTGGAAATCTACAAGCCGGACGCGGAGAAAACAGCAGCGCGGCGGCTGTCTCCGAACGGAGAGAAGCTGCTCATTCATCTATCGAACTTCCGGCCGGTAAAGCGCGTGAACGACTGCATCCACATTCTGGCACGCGTGCTGCGGTCGACGCCCGCGCACCTGTTAATGGTGGGGGACGGGCCGGATCGCGGGCCGGCAGAGGTTCTGGCGCGCGAGTTGGGCGTTCAGGATCACGTCAGCTTTCTCGGCAAACAGGACCACGTGGAGCGGCTGATCCCACTGGCGCATGTCCTGCTCATGCCAAGCGAGGTGGAGGCGTTCGGTCTGGCGGCGCTCGAGGCCATGGCGTGCGGCGTTCCTCCAATTGGCACCAACGCCGGCGGCGTAGGGGAGCTGATCACGAATGGGGTTAATGGGTTCCTGGAAGGGGTCGGCGATGTGGACGCGCAAGCCGCTCGCGCGATTCAGTTGTTGACCGACGAGCGCCTGCACGACCGTGTCGCTACCGCCGCTCGTCAGATTGCCGTGAGCCGCTTCTCCACAGAGCGGATTATTCCGCTCTATGAGCGCTACTATGAGCGCATTTGCGGCGCAAGCTTAACCACAAGTCCGTAGGTGCATCCAATCACCACCGCCCCTCCGGAAACGAGATACAATGGTCCGGTTAAGAGTAGTTACGCGGAGTCGCAGGCGGCGCAGGCTCAGGCCGCGATGCATGAAACGCGAACCGCACTGGTCGAACCGTTTGGACATTGATGATGCTACCCGCTGCTATTCTGCTGGCTGCCCCCGGTCTTACCAGCCGGCTGGCCCGCAGTCTGCTGAATAATCCGTTCGCCGGCATCCATCAGTTGAGCTGGTTCGATTACTCCCTTCTGCTTCCGTACTTTGGCGTGCTGATCGTTCTCTCGGTGTATGGGCTGCATCGCTACGATGTAATCCGAACGTATTTCAAGTACCGTAAGAAAGCGACGAAGGAGCCCACGGCGCGCTTCGCCGAACTTCCCCGCGTCACCATTCAGTTGCCAATCTATAACGAGCGGTATGTCATCGAGCGGCTGATCGACGAAACGACCAAGATCGAGTATCCGAAAGAACTGCTGCAAATCCAGGTCCTGGACGATTCAACTGATGACACGCACCCGCATGCGGAAGCGCTATGCCAGCGCTACCGCATGCTTGGCTATCCGATCGAATACCATCATCGGAGCGACCGCCAGGGGTTCAAGGCGGGAGCGCTGGCGGAAGGACTCAAAACCGCAACCGGTGAGTTTGTTGCCATCTTCGACGCGGACTTTATCCCTCCCGCCGATTTTCTGGCCAAGACGATTCAGCACTTCGCCGATCCGGCCGTTGGGGTGGTGCAGACGCGCTGGAGCTATCTGAATCGCGACTACAACTTCCTCACGGAAGTGGAGGCTATGCTGCTGGATGGGCACTTCATTCTGGAGCACGGAGCGCGTTCGACCGCCGGCTACTTCTTCAATTTCAACGGCACGGCGGGTATTTTGCGGCGGCGGATGATTGACGATGCCGGAGGCTGGCAGGCCGACACTCTGACCGAGGATTCTGACCTCAGCTATCGCGCGCAGCTCAAGGGCTGGCGATTTGTGTATTTGCCGGGTCTCGAGTGCGCCTCGGAGCTTCCCGTCGAGATGCACGGCTTCCAGGTGCAGCAGTCGCGTTGGGCGAAGGGTCTCACGCAGGTGGCGAAGAAAATCCTGCCGCAAGTCTGGCGCGCCGATCTGCCGTGGCGCGTCAAGCTCGAGGCATTTCTCCACCTCACGCCCAACATTTCCTATCCGCTGATGCTGGTGATGTCGGCGCTCATGCTGCCGGTCATGATCGTGCGTTTCTACATGGGCATATTCCAGATGGTGTTTATCGACCTGCCTCTGATCATCGCGTCGTTCTGGTCGATCTCGGCGTTTTACATCATTGCTTACCGGGAGCTATTTCCGAAGCACTGGAAGCGCTCGGTGTTTCTGTTGCCCATGCTGATGGCCGTTGGGGTGGCGCTGACGGTGATCAACACACGTGCGGTGATCGAGGCGCTCGCGGGCATTCGTTCTGCGTTCGTGCGCACGCCGAAGTATGCTATCGAGGGCGCGCCCATGAACCTGCAACACAAAAAGTACCGGCGCAAAAGTGGCTGGCTGCCGTACATCGAGATCGCAGCCGGTTCGTATTTTCTCTACATGATCTTTTTCGCGATCGACACGTACAACTGGTTTGCCATTCCCTTCCTGGCGCTGTTTGTGGCCGGATACTATTGGGCCGCATTCGCGACAATCTATCAGGAACAACAGGGAAGACTCCGCTGGCTGCGAGAGCGGCGGGCGTTCGAGTTGGAAACCGCGCGGTAAGCCGATCTTCATATGCAGCCAGAGATTTCTCCCGTCATGGTGCGCGAGGCCAGTCTGCGCATCCGGCCGCTGGCGCGGCACACGCCTGTCTTCTCTTCGACCAGCGTCAACGAGGTTGCCGGCCTTGATGTTCACTTCAAGTGCGAGAACTTGCAGCGCGGCGGCTCGTTCAAGATTCGCGGCGCCAGCAATCTGATCCTCTCCCTCCAGGAACAAGAACTTTCCCGGGGCGTAGTGGCGTACTCCTCCGGGAACCACGCCCAGGCTGTGGCGATCGCAGCACACCATGTCGGCGCACCGGCCACTATCGTGATGCCCGCTGACGCTCCGCGGATTAAGATGGAGCCAACCCGCAATCAGGGCGCGCGCATCGTGACCTATGACCGGCAGAGCGAAAGCCGCGAGGCCATCGCCGAGCAGATCCTGAAAGACACTGGTGGAACGCTCATTCCTCCGTTCGACCACCCCATGATCATGGCAGGCCAGGGAACCACGGCGCTGGAGTTACTGGAGGTGGTGCCGCATCTCGACGCTCTGATCGCCCCCATCGGCGGCGGCGGCCTGCTGGCAGGTTGCGCCACCATCGCCAAAGCGCTCAACCCCGACATTCGCATTTTCGGCGCGGAGCCTGAGCTGTCCAATGACACCTATCTCTCTCTAAAGGCTGGCCGCCGCGTGGCCATTCAGCCCAACGACACGATCGCGGACGGGCTGCGCTCACCACAACCAGGAGCTCTCACGTTTCCCGTTTTGCAGCGGTATGTCGAGCAAGTGGTGCTCGTGAGCGATGATCAACTGCGCGATGCGGTGAAGTTTCTGTTGCTGCGCATGAAGCTTCTGGTCGAACCGAGCGGCGTGATTGCGGCTGCAGCAGTGCTCTACCACAAGCTGCCCAAGGGAATCCGGTCTATCGGTGTGATACTGTCCGGCGGCAACCTCGATTTCGAACATCTCGCTACGTACTAAATAACCGAGCCGTGTAGCGGGAAAGCCAGGCGAGGCATGCCTGGCCCCTACGTCCTGCGCTTCGTAGGGGCTGGACCTTGTCCGGCCCAACGCAACGCTCTAGGCGCTGGCCACCTGACCCTGCGTTGCCGAGGGAGCCGGAGCATCCGCCGAGCGCGCTCCCACCATCTCGTACCAATTGAGGAAGGGAAGGTCGGTTGGCGCGCAGGCCTGCGCGTACACAGAGCGGCAAAGTTCGCGAAATGCCGGGTATCGTTGCCTGATCCAAACCGACGCCAAATCTCTCAGCCGGTTTTCCGCAATCGAGCCCAGCCCGAACCGCTGTGCAAATCCATACCCGAGCGGCACCACGCCTCCGTCGGCTTCCACCACGAGGGGCGTCACCAGATCGGCTAACTGCGCGCTTTCGGGCCACGCATCATCGGCATAGAAGCGCGCTGGAAATTGCTTCACCAGGTCGCGGTGAAAAATATCGAGTTGCACAAACAGCCGGCCGCCATACATCTGGCGCAAGCGTTCGGCTACCAGATACGCGAACGCCAACTCCATCTCGTCCGGGCGCGAACCGATGAGCAACTGGCTCGCCCGGCCGACCTCCTCGAGCGGATGAATCTGCAGCAGGCGCGCGCCCTGCTCCACCGCGAACCGGGCAGCCCAGTCGATCTCGTTGACGTTGTACTGCGTCAGCGTGAAGATGAAACCGAACGTGATGCCACTCTGGCGTACGCGTTCCAGATTGGCCTGCATACGATCGAACGCCTCATCCGAGGCGCGCATACGGTTGTGTGATTCGGGAACGCCATCGAGGCTGATCGCCAGCACGTCGGTACACCCGGTGAGCATTGCCATCCGCTTCTGGTCGAGCAGCATCCCGTTTGAAGTGACCGTGGTTCTGAAGCCGAGCTCCTTCGCGTTCATCAGGAGCCGGCCCAGATCCTTGTAAAGAACCGGCTCACCACCGGAAAAACTCGCAACTTTGTAGCCCAGTGCAGCCGCATCCTCAAGGACGCCCTCAAGGATTTGGCTGCTCAGTTGATCCCGTTCCTCCGGGGCGGAGAAAGAGTAGCAATGGAGGCAGCGCAGATTGCACCGCCTCGTGGGATGGATTTGAATAATCGGCTGTCCGCAACAGGCTGATTCCATTGCCGTCCGTCAGTTCCCGATTATTCAGCGGGTCCGGCGTTGGTGACCGTTATGTTCGCAATCTCCGGAATGGGGATGCCATTAATCAAGATGCGCAGGCCGATCGTGCTGTCGTTGAGGCCCACGAAATGGTTCACAATCGTGGCCAAATTCGCCGTGCTCGTCTGTAAAGTCGTTTCCCATTCCAGATAAGCGGGCGGAGTGCCTCGAATCAGCCAGTTCAATACTTTGTAGTCTACGGACGCGGGAAGCGCGATTGCCTTCTTGATTTCCTCGATCGAAGGCGCTTCCTGGTTCTTAGACAATCCCTCGAGTAGCTTCTGCGATCCGCGGAGTTGACGTTGCGGTACGTGGGAAGTTCCCATAGTTTTATTTCCTCCTTGAGCTGAAAGCTCGCAATGCCAGGGTTCCAGTATGGACGGTTTCGCACGGCTGTCAAGGAAATCCACTAGTATTTTCCGTATAATTGTACGGATATTCACAACCAAGGTGGTGGATTTATCGGATGACTAACACCTACCGCCAGGCGCCATCTCCCCCATTCCGCTCGTCCGCGGATTGTGCCATAATTCTTCCGCTATGAAAAGCTGCTGGTTCTTCCTCGCGTTCGCAACCGCTCTATTGCAGGGCCAAGACCAGCCCTGGGTTTTGCTGCCGAAACCCGACACTGATCGAGCCATGGCGCTTAAAGAAAAGCCGTGTGACTGGCCACAGATGAACTCTCAACCAAACGGCGTCTTGAATCCGGAAACCGGACCTGATTGGGCGCAGGCACTGAGGCAGAAACGATTCGACTGGCAGTTGACGAACACTCAACCACCTACTGTCCTCTATCCGGAAACACAGCCCCGTGTCTCCACTTGCGTCGTTCCTCTGCTGGTAGTACCAGTCGATCCGAATACTGACCCTAAGATGCTGATCAATCCGCCGAAGTTCAAATCCGAAAGTGCCGGCATCGTCAAAGGCATGCCGCCGTGCTCCAACCGCAGGCTGAAGTAGTGCTGGCCCCGCGACAAGTTCACATTCGTAACCCACAGCAATCTTTTCCCGCACGCTAAATCCGAAACGGCATCCCTCCCGTATTCCGTTTGAAAGTCCACACCTAAGGAGATGAACGTGCGACAACGAATTCTACGCTTCTGCGCGGCCGCCCTGATGGCCAGCGCCGGCGCTTTCGCCGCCAGCCACCGCAACGGGCCGATGCTGCTGGAGGATCAGACAGCGAACCTCAACGACTTCTACATTTTCCGGAGTTGGGAGCCGGGCCACACCAACGATGTCGTCATGAGCCTGAGCGTGCAAGGGTTCCAGAATCCCGACAATGGACCCAGCTACTACAAGTTTTCCGATAGCGTCCTCTACCGCTTCAACGTCAATAACTCCCGCGGCCTCGACGGCAACCCGGACATGCAGATCGACTTCCGGTTCAAAACTACCCTTCGTCCCAACCAGACCTTCCTGTCTTACTTCGGGGTGATCGATTCCATCGACAGCCCGGGGATACTGCTTTACCAGACGTACACGGTCACAGTTCGCGACCTGCGCCGTGGTTTCGAGAACACGTACACGACGGACATCAATGGCCACGCGCTTTCCGTGGCGCCGCCAAACCAGGGGCCCAAAGCCACGCCAAACTACGAAGCGGCTCTGGGAATGCCTTCCATCTTCACGCTGCCTAATGGTATGCGCGTTTTCGCGGGGCCGCGCGACGACGCGTTCTATTTCGATAGCGGCGCGACCTTCGACTTCCTGAACTTCCGCTCACCCGCGCCCGTGCTGGCCGGGTCTAACGATACTGGGGCCGGCGCGGTTTTTCCCAAAGCGGTGGATGGCTTCGCGGGCTACAATATCAGCCTGATCGCGGTGGAAGCTCCCATCTCGATGCTGACCGCCGACGGCAGCATCCCCACGGATCCCAAAGCTGCCAACGCCAAAATCGGCGGTTGGGCTGCCACCTACCGGCAGGCATTGACGATTCGCGCCGGCACCAACGACCCACAAGGCCTGGGAGAGTTTGTACAAGTCGATCGCGTCGGCAACCCGCTCACTGTGGAAGCTCTGATTCCGCTGCCTCTCAAAGACAAGTGGAATCGCAGCCAGCCGGCCGACGACCAGCAGTTCGCTGCGTTCATCCGCGATCCTGTGCTGGCTTCCGCGGTATTCCACGGCGTCTTCGGTCTGAAGGTGCCCACCGCTCCACGCAATGACCTGCTGTCCGTCTATGTTCCCGACATTACGCGCATCGACCTCACTATCCCGCCAACGCCGGCCGCGATGCAGAACCGCCTGGGACCGCTGGGCGGCGACAACGCGGGCTGGCCCTTCGGCGGCCGGCGCCCCGGCGATGATGTGGTCGACATCGGATTCCGTGCCGTGGCCGGCGTCCTCGTCCAGGGATTCGACGTGGCACCGAACAACGAACTGGGCGATGGCGTCAACTCCAACGACATTCCCTACCTCGACCGCTTCCCGTTCCATGCGCCGCCGCACGCCGGCTTCGCGCACAGCCAGGAGAACGGCACCAACGGCCAAGGCATGGCGACGTTCTAACGAACAATGTGGGGGCGGCCGACGCGTCGCCCCTTCAAGGCTCACCCATGAAAACAATCATTTCTCTTCTAGCGTTGTCTTCCCTGGCGCTCCACGCTCAAGACGCCAGCATCTCCCGCATGCTCGATGGCAAGCTCAACATGTCGCAGTGCAACGATGCCTGTTACGCGCTACGCGACGACCGCTCGCCCGAAGCCCTGGCTGCATTTGCGCGCGCGCTGGAGAGTCCAACTGTCCGTGCCTGCGCCGCCCGCAATCTACGCGAAGCCGGCGCAGTCGAAGCGCTCAAGAACGCTCTTGGCGCGTCTGATCCCGAAATCCGCGCCGTGGCCGCTCGCGAGCTGGGCGCCATGACGAGGCCCATGCTGATGGACCTTCTTGCCCAGACGGCCCGTGATCCAAATCTGATGGTTGCAACCAACGCATTTGAAGGACTCAGCCATTATCAGGATCGCGCCGTACTGCCGTATCTGCTGAATCTGGCGGATAATGGCGGTCTCGTGGCGGCAATGGCTCTCAGCCGCGCAGTGGAGTTCGCTGATCCAAGCGTGCTGGCTGTTGCCCGCCGTCTCATGGCTACAAAGGACGTTCCGTTGCGCCTGGCCGCGCTGCGCGCTATCGGCGATCTTGGAGATCGCTCAGATCTGCCCGAATTGCGACGGCTCGCCGCCAAAGCGGAATCCGCTGCTCCCGCGGGCCGGGGCTTTGGGCTGGTTCGGCCGCTTGACCTTTCCCGCGCCGCCCAGAACGCCATCCGTCAGATCGAGAGCCGTTCGTAAACAACAGGGCGCCCACGCACGAATCGGGCGCCCTGAGTTTGCTATCATTCTGCACATTAAAATGACTGTGCAGTTTCGCGTGATCCTGCTTGCGGGTTTGGCCGCGTTGAGCCGTCTCCACGGCCAGTTGCCGCCCCCGGAATCTCAGAAAATTGATGCCATCGTCACCCAGGTACTGGGCGAAACGGCCGCTCCCAGCATCTCTCTCGCGGTCGTGAAAGACGGCAAGATCGCTTACGCCAAAGCCTACGGCAATGCGCGTCTTGATCCCGCGACGCCCGCTCGTCCCGAGATGCAATACTCCATCGGCTCGGTCAGCAAGCACTTTCTCGCCGCCGCCATTTTGATTTTGGCCCAAGATGGCAAACTCTCTCTCGACGATCCCGTGGCGCGCTATCTGCCAGATCTCACACGCGCGAACGAGGTCACGATTCGCGAGCTGCTGAGTCACACGTCCGGATATCAGGATTATTACCCGCTCGACTACGTTGCCCCATTCATGCTGAAACCGGTTACTGCGCGCGAAATCCTCGACCGCTGGGGCAAGAAGCCACTCGATTTCGACCCGGGCACACGATGGCAGTACAGCAACACCAACTTCGTCGCCGCCGGCAGCATCGTTGAGCGGGTCACCGGCATGCCGCTCATGGCGTTTCTTGAGGCTCGCATCTTCAAACCGCTAGGCATCACCAACGCTCTGGATCTGGCTCAGCATCCGCTCAGCGCGTCCGATGCCGCGG
>Ga0335081_10017236_pt1 | contig 11698 bp, 8 predicted proteins | sample Lox_Sample_35_FD_206713 | JGI IMG/M metagenome (GOLD analysis project Ga0335081, IMG submission 206713) | Soil microbial communities from Loxahatchee National Wildlife Refuge, Florida, United States - Lox_Sample_3.5 | ecosystem: Environmental > Terrestrial > Soil > Wetlands | place: USA: Florida... | reverse complement strand
TCAACCGTGGCTCGGGCTCCGTGCAGGGTGAAGTCTGCAGGCAAATCTCCCTGGATGCGCTCGAAGTCGCCGTTCAGCAACTTTGCCGGCGAGTCCGGCACAAAATGCGCTTCGTGTTTCCCGGCCACAAAGAGCGCGCCGTGCACTGGCAGACCCGCGGCCAGATTCTTATTGTGGGCCAGCACTCCGCCGCCGTAACCGACTCCGAAACCCGCAGGAATGATTTCTACTCGCAGACTGTCGCAAGTCTGCTTCAGGTGTTGCAATCGGCCCAAAAATTCGGGAGTTGCCAAATCCAGCGAATCAAATCCTGCGGACAAGAGCATCCCATTCAGTCCGTGCTCGGAAGCAGTCTTCACGAGGGCTTCCACTCGCGCGAGTTCCTGGTCGCTCTCGAGGCCGGTCGAGACGTAAAACCACCGGTCGGGATACTGTTTGGTTTGGTTGCAGGCAACGAGGGTAAGAATGAGGGCACAGCCCAACACCACAGTAAGAATAATTATGGGGAAGTTTTTCATAATTGCTCCAGAGTAACGCTCAAGGTTCAAGATCAACCGCAATGGCAGTGAATGTCAGTGAACGTATGCACCGCCTGGCAACAGATATTGCACGGGCCAGAGTTCCACTTTTTCGTCCACCAGCTCTGACCACTTCAAAACTTGCGCGTTGGATTGTGGAATCAACTTCATGTCAGGGAGCGTCTCGCTGACCGCATTGGCGAGGGTGAAAGCCTCACCGGCGCCGGTGATTGCGAACTCGGAACGATCGTCGAATGTCACGCGCACGAAACGAGCAGCGATCTCAACATCCTCAATCATCTGCAGGAAATACGGCCTGCCGGTGAGTAAGGAGTTATAGACGTAGTCGGCCAGAACTCCGGAAATCGGGCTAAAGTACGCAACCTCATCGTCCATTTGCGCCAACGTGGGATCATCTGGAGACGCGGCTTTGTACGGCATTCGCGTCTCTCCTTGTCCGCGCGGGTCGATGGATACGATGTCGTACCCCTGATCGAGGTACCTTGATACCTCAGGCCAATCCTCGGGCGTCACCTTCCCCTTGGAACCGAGCCAGAACAAAATCGGGCGACGACCACTGCCTTTGTGGATGTACAAAAGGGGCATTTCGAGATACTGGCTGTGGCGAAGCAGATAGCGGTCAATCGTGATGTCGGCGAACTGCGTTTGCCCCATGAGTTCCCACTGGATTTCGTGTGAGCCCCACACGGCGCCTTGAAACTGCGAAACACTCCACGACTGAATTCCCGGGTGAAGATCCGAATAGTAGAGTCGCTTGAGGCTGGAGCCCGCCTGCTGTTTCCTCTCTCCGTAGTATTCGCGGATCACGTCCATCAGCGATCGTGCGTTGGGATAGTCCATCAGGACCTGGCCGGTACGTGTGCACAGCAGACGCTTCTCATCCAATTCTTCGACCGGAGCAAGGCCTCGCCGATAGGGAAGGCCATTGAAGTGATCCAGAAACTGGAATGCCGCCTCCTGGTTTTCTGCGGAATACTCGTGCCCGTGATATCCCTCATGCATCGCGATCCGATCCGGATGCCCAAAGCGCGAGTAAAGGTCCTCGGCTTCACGAACTGTGCTGTGCGTGCCCTCAATGGGGAAAAAGTCCAATACCGCTGCGGATACGAAGAGCGGACGGGGATACATCATTAGCAGCAAGCCGGGATGATCGATTCCGTTCGAGATCATGCCGTAGAGGTCCTGCTCCGGGTCGCTGTCGGGGTCCTGGAAGATGCGGTTGTAAGCGCGCATGGGGAGGGCAGTGATAAAACAGGATGGCATCACAACCTTGATTCGCGGATCGAGAGCCGCGATGTAGGCCGTCTGAGTTCCTCCGCCACTGGTACCGGTGATGTTGATGCGTTCCGGATCGACATCGGGGCGCGTCAGTAGATAATCGAGCGCGCGAATGCCATCCCAAATCTCCCAGCGCGCCAGGTTCGCTCCGGCGAGATAAGCCAGGTTGCCCAAAACCGCATGTTCCGCGCAGATCAGGTTGTAGCGACTTCGTTGCTTGCCGTCCCAAAATTGGCTGCGTTCTCCCTGGCCGACCGGGTCCCAGCTGATGACAACATATCCGCGCTGCACCAGGCGCTGGCAAAGAGACTGATAGTGCACCTTCCCATTTTCAGAATGGCCGCTGGGTACAAGTACGGCGGGGTGAGGCTTGTTTCCGTCGTCGGGTGCGTAGACCAGCGCCGTGACATAAACGCCAGGCAGACTCTCAAAGATCACCTTCTCAATGCGAAAACCTCGCATCTGAATCCGCCCGGTAATCTGAGGATTCAACGGAGTCTTTATTGTGGGAAGGCCACCGAGCATGTCGAGAAAGTGTTCTCTCATCTCGCTCTGCAACTGCCGCAAGGCTTTCTCTGTCCGGAGGGAGGCCCATCGTTTTCGGCGCTGATCGTCCTGAGCCCAGGCCATTTCGGTTTGATATTTCAGGTACGGAGTGATCGCTGGACCGGAAGCCGAGGCGAGGGGGAGGACGCGGAAGGCCTCGGCGGGGGGCGCGTCGCTGGCGGAGAGACTGGTGGCCCAGAGAGCGCTAATGGCTACAATGAATGCGATCGAGGATGGGCTGTTGCGCAAGGAACAACCCCGCAATTGATGTTTTCGGAACGAACATCGTTACGATACTATAAGAAAGCAATCGAAAGCAATCGCAAAACCTGACCGAGAACCGCGGGCCGCCGTCATAGTTAAAGTGCCACCAAGTCAATGAACTCAAATTCGATCTTGCGCCTGGGCGCGCTCAAGCAAGTCTCTCAGTTTCAGGAGTACGTCAAATCGCGTCAGCTGACGATCCCCTGCGATAAGGAGCTGCTCACGGGAAGTGAGTCGCCGCTGCGGGCTCCGATTCAATGCGGCGTTCTCAAGATCGGGAACCGTATCGCCGTGCAGCCCATGGAGGGCTGGGACGGCACGAGCGATGGCAATCCCACAGAATCTACCTTGCGGCGCTGGCGCAACTTCGGCCGGAGCGGCGGAAAACTGATCTGGGGCGGGGAAGCCGTTGCCGTAACGGAAGAGGGACGAGCCAATCCCAACCAGTTGCTGATCGCAGCTCACACCGAAAAGGGCCTGGGTGCACTAAGAACGGCGTTGATCGCAGAACACCGGCTCACAACCGGCTCGGATGATGGACTACTAATTGGCCTGCAACTCACGCACTCCGGACGATTCAGCCGACCGCATCGGTACGATCGCGCTGAGCCGCGCATCGCCTATCATCATCCAATCCTGGACAAGCGAGTGGGGCTGTCCGGCGAATCGGCTCTTCTTTCAGACTCGGAGATCGATTCGATCATCGACACATTTTGTGCCGCTGGGGCCAGGGCTCAGAAACTCGGCTTCGATTTTGTAGACATCAAGCACTGCCACGGGTATCTCGGCCACGAACTGCTGGGAGCGCAGACGCGTGAAGGGCGCTACGGAGGCAACTTCGAGAATCGGACGCGCTTTCTGCGAAATCTGGTTGCAGGAATTCGCGCCAGCGCGCCCGGTCTCGAAATCGGCGTCAGGATCTCCGCATTTGACATGATCCCCTTCCGGACCGATCATGCCCCAGATGGCGGGCGCGGGCCCGGAGTGCCCGAGAGTTTCGAGGACATGCTGCCATACCGGTTTGGCTTCGGCATCAATCCGTCGAATCCGCTCGAGATCGACTTGAGCGAGACTTTTGAGCTTCTCTCGCTTCTGGAGCGGCTGGGGATTTTGCTGGTAAACGTGACCGGCGGGAGTCCTTACTACAATCCTCACATTCAGAGGCCTGCGCTCTATCCTCCCTCGGATGGGTATGCGCCGCCCGAGGATCCGCTGGTAGGCGTCGCCCGGCAAATGGAAGTGACTCGCTGTCTGAAGCAGAAATTTCTGAATTTGATCTTTGTGGGGTCAGCATACAGTTACCTTCAGGAATTCCTGCCGAACGTGGCGCAAGCGGCGGTGAGCGCGGGTTGGGTGGATTCAGTCGGGCTGGGCCGCATGGTGCTGACTTATCCGGAGCTTCTATGGGATGCGACCGCAGGACGTCCTATAGACCGCAGACGAATCTGCAGAACCTTCAGTGATTGCACAAGTGCGCCGCGAAATGGGCTGCCCTCCGGTTGCTATCCCTTGGACAGTTATTACAGAGAGTCTGAAGCAGCGACGGTGCTCAAGAAAGCCAAAAAGAAGTGAACCGAATGGCGTGTCGCGCTCGCCTCGCGGACACAGCCTACTTTTTTACCAGCTCCAGCAGACCGAATTGCTCCGGAACGTGAAAAGTGTTACTCATCGGCGCCTGCCAGGCGATGTTGTGCCGAGCCGAGGCGGGACCCTGGCTGCGGAACAGATTGATGCGCAGAACGTTGCCGGCCGCCGCCGGACGCGAATCGATCGCAGAGTAGGGAATCCGCATAGCTCCATACCAAACGTGAGCGGCCCGGTCGATTCGAGCAGAAACTTCCATGCCCGAGTTCCACGTCCATCCATCTTCGTGATGAGGTTTGTGGAGATCAACGTCGAGGTCAATCCATTCTCCCTGCGGTGAAATCTCAAATTCCTTGTAGTGGCGAATGTCGGTAAAATCGCTGCCGATAAAGGCCTCCGCCACATCCCAGTTCCAAAGCTCGTTGGTCTCGGCGGTCGTTTTCGGATTCGGTTTCAGGTTCAGCTCTTCATACGGGCAGACATAAAGGAGATAGAGATTCTGATTCGTCCACCTGATGCGGATTTCGGTTCGATACTTGGGATCGGGTTTGCCCTGGGCGTTGCTATCCATATACGCCGGATCGGCGGCTTGCCAGAATTCCGAGGATGGGTTGGTGCCGAGAGCGACCTCGTGATCTGCCCAGATGCTTTTGATCGTTGGGCTCGCACCAAACGCACTAGCGGTACACATAGTTGCGACGACCAGAGACTTAAGAAAGCCACTCATCGAGGTGTTCCTTCACAAAGATGTCGTCCTGCAGATGCGGGTAGGTGTTCAAGACACGGTCGATTTCTTCTCTCTGTCCCGGAGAAAGGTCTTCATCGGGATCAAGACACCAGCGTCCCTTAAGGAAACCCTGCCGGCGCAAGACTTCATGAATCCCGGGTATGCAGCCGCGGAAGTCATGCGCCGGATCGAAGATCGCAGAGTTTGCGTCCGTCAGCTGTTCCGCGAGCGTCAATAAATCCGGAGCAACAGAGCCTGACCTCTTCTTAATCAGGTCGAGATGATGGACCGCATTTTTCGTCCACACCGCCCATTGGCCGAGAAGGCCACCGGCAAAGCGAATCTTATTTCCGCCAAAATCAAATTCGGTCAGAAGATCGAGGAGAATGTGGTCGTCATTTCCCGTGTAGAGCGCGATTTCTCGAGCACGGCCGGATTCCGCCACGGCGCGAGCGACATCGAGCGTGTGATAGCGATTGAAGGCAGCAATCTTGATTGCGACCAGGTTTTCAATTTCCGCCAACCCGCACCAGAATTCGTACGGCAGAACGCAACCTCCAACGCTGCTCTGCAAGTAAAATCCCATGATGGGGATGATTGAAGCGACGGAGCGAGCGTGCTCCAGAAGCCGCGAAACAGGCAGGCCTCGCAAGGCAGCCAGGCTCAGAAGCGCGACGTCGTAACCCAGGCTGGCAGCCAGTTCCGCTTCTTGCCATGCCTGCCGCCGTTTTCCGCAGACTCCTGCAATCTTGACGACGTCCTTTCCTCTGGTTTCCTCCATGGCGAGTTCCAGCACCGGGCGGAGCAACGCGAACTTAGGATCTCTTATGGCAAATTGCGTAGTATGAACACCGATGGCGACGCCGCCTGCTCCCGCGGCGAGATAGTAACGGGTTAAAGCACGCTGGCGACGCTCGTCCAGCTTGCGTTCTGCCGTCAGCGCAAGCGGGTGGGCAGGAATCACGAGGCCGGAAAGCAACTTGTCGCGCGCGTTCATCAGAACTTTCCATCCCGGGTGTCGAAGTGGGTTGGTTTATTAAACAGCGAACCACCATGGCTAATCCAGTCAGCAACCCAGTCGATAGCTTGTGCTACGGTCACCGTAGGGCTACCGAACAATTCCTGAGCTTTACCTGAATTACTTAGAAGAGCTGTCTCACTTTCTCGTCCCGAGAACATAGGCTTCACCCCGAAGCGCCGGCCGAACTCCTCGGCGAGCGCCCGCACAGAGAGAGTTTCAGGTCCGGTGACGTTGAGAACGAGCGGCGGCGACTGGCAGTGGCGAAATGAACGAAGGCAATAGGAATTGGCGTCGCGCTGCCAGATTACATTCACATATCCCATGCGCAGATCGATAGGGCGCCGCTCGAACACTGCCAGGGCAACGTCGACCAGCACCCCATAGCGCTGTTCGACGGCATAGTTCAAACGCAGAATCGCGACTGGGGTTTCCCAGCGATGCGATCCGTACTCGAACATGCGCTCGCGGCCGAGTGCCGACTGGGCATATTCTCCTTGTGCATCCACGGGATCTGATTCCGCAGATCCGCCCTCGTCAACAGGCTTGAGCGGATAAACGTTTCCGGTCGAGAACGTCACGATGCGCGAATTTCGATAACGTTCCGCGACGAGACCGGGCAAGAATGTGTTCATCGCCCAGGTCAGATGTTCCGCGCCGGCAGTTCCAAACTTGCGTGCCGCCATGAAGATCACGTTGTGGGCATCGGGAAGTTTGGCCAAAGCCCCGGGCTCCAGTAAATCGCAGGAGATGGTCTCGATGTGATCGACAGAGAACTGATGGAGCAAACCTTCATCTGCAAATCGTGAGACGGCGATGATCCTTTTATCGACACGAGCCTGGTCTGCCGCCCGGCGCGCCAGTCGACAAAGGCTGGGGCCCATCTTTCCGCCAGCGCCGAGAATGAGCAGATCGCCATCCAACTTGGCCACCGCCGCGACATCGGCTTCGTTTGGACGCGAGAGTTGCTCCTCGAGTTCCTCAATCGTTCTGATATTCGTCACCCCAGTTCAAAACCTGCAATGGCATAGACCATGTCGGCGTGGCCCGGCAAAGGCTCTCCCCGTCGCATACGCGTCAAAACACGCTGACGCGTGAAACCGAGGTCTGAAGCCAGCACAATGGCGTCCCGATTGTTTACCGGTATGTCCCATGACCAACCGACGGATGAATGCGCTTGCAACGTGCTCGCGATAAGCGCCTTCGCCGACGCAGGGTCACTTGCCGCGCACGGTCCGAGATAAGCCGTTACGCGCCCCGCTCTGGCAAAAAGATACGCATTTGTGTCGGCGCATACGTAACTATGCGTTGCCAACTTCTCCAGCATAGCCGAACGGTCTGCCCCGCAAGCCGCGAGGTCTAAAGCCGACAGTCGATCGGGGTTGAACTTCCCCCGGATAGCATGCAGCTCCGAAGTTCCGGGCCGCGACCACCGGTCGACGGATCCCTCTGCCTCGAACCCGACACTTTCGTAAAGCGGCCGTCCGTACTCCGTCGCATCCAGCTTTACAGTTCTGATCCCCTGCGAATCGGCCGCTTCCAGTGCTTGCGTAACGAGTGCCCGCGCGAAACCGCGGCTTCGATATTCCGGTTTCGTCAGCACCATTCCGATCCAGGCCAACCGCTTTCCGTAACAGAGCAAAGTCGCGGTAGCAACCAGCTGGCCATCGGCGTCAATGGCAAAGCACCCTTGAGGCGCCAGGTCGATCAACATGCGCCAGTCGTCTTCCGTCTGATTCCATCCGGCGATGGTCGAGAGTTCGACCGCGGCGGCCAAATCGGCCGGGCGCAGCAGCCGCACTTCGGTGGAAGTCTGCTTTGGCATTGTTAGGTCTGCGAAATCTGGCGAAACCAGCCAGCGAAATGCGGGATCGAAATTTCGGGCTCCGCCAAACGAGGATGCCACTTCTTTTCCCACTCGAACGAGACAAAGCGATCGTATTTCTGCCGTTCTAGCTCGGCCACAATCTCCCGCATGGGAAACTGTCCTTCTCCGCTGAGGACTGTTTGCCAGCACCTGTCCCGGCGCTCCAGGTCTTTCAGGTGCACGTGCCGGAGTCTGTTGCCAAAGGCGTGAATGCCAATCAGGGGTTGTTCCCCGCCGTCGGCGAAGGCGTTCGCAGCGTCCCACACGACGCCCGCGTTCTCGCAGCCCGATTCTTCAAGGATTGCCATCGTCTCCGTCGAGGAGGCGAAGTCTCCGTGAGTTTCCAGCCAGACGCCCACACCGAGGGGAACTCTCTCAGCCAACTGCCGGGCGCCTTCGGCAATCCACCGTCGTGTGGAATCGCGGTCGGCGCCGGGTTGAATCTTGTCGCCGAAAACGCGAATGCCGGGTGCGCCTAACGACGACGCAACCTCGGCCATGCGCACTCCCTCGTCGACCCAGCTTGCTCTTTCCTGCGGGTCGGGCGAATGAAAACGGCAACTCGTGTCCACGCAGGCGACCGAAAGTCCGCGATCCGATATCTTTCGTATCGAAGTCTTCAGAGACGCAGGTTGAAATGCCGGGAGCTTCCAGATGGAGTCTTCACCTTCCAGGAAGCGCAACTCGATGCCTTCGTAGCCTGAACTGGCGGCGATGCTGACCACCTGGTCCAGTGTCCAGGCAGGACACGCCAGAGTTGAGAAACATATCTTCACGACTAGGTCATCCTTTCGAGCATGGCTCTGGTGACGTGATTTGGCACGGGTTTCCCGGCGAAGAAATTTTCGAGGTCATTCATAACGGTCTCGGCGATTTGCCGGCGCACATGGCGGCCGCCGCCGCCGATGTGCGGCGTCAGAATTGCTCCCGGCAATTTGCGTATGGGGTGATTCACTCTCAGCGGCTCTGCCGGGTCGGTAACATCCAGGGCGCAGCCAACGCGCTTGCGGCGAACTTCGGCAGTCAGCGCGTCCAGATCGATCAAGCCGCCGCGTGCGATGTTGATCACGGTCGCACCCTTCGGAAGCAGCGCCAGTGTTTTACGATGCAGCAGACCTCGAGTTTCATCCGTCAGCGCTGCTGTTAGGACCAGCAAATCAGCCTTCCGCAGCAGCGGCTCAAGTTCACAAAACACGATCGGATACTTCTCAACCAGAGAACGCGGCGCATAGGGATCGTAGACCGTCCATCGCAGATCGAAGCCTCGCATCATATCCGCGAGGGCACGACCGATGCGCCCGAAGCCGATCATTGCCACTTCCCGGCCATAGAGGAATTCCTTGGTTCCGTGCTGGTGAACTTCGGAGAATATCCGGTTGGATCGACGCATGGCGGTGCGGTAACGATCGACGTCTCGGGCGCAATACGTAAGAAAAGCCGCGCCAAGTTCCGCCGTTGCGCGAGCCATCGGCTGCGCCGCGTTGCTGATCGTCAATTTATCGAATGACGATGCAGCGAACCGCGACTTGACCTCTCCGCCACAGTGCCCGATAAAGCGTAACTTCGGCGCCAACTCGCCGAGATTGTCGCCAAAGCGGGGACTGTCCCAGGTGGTGATGAGTGCATCGGCACAAGCGAGCTTGCGACGGAAGCGTACCGTCAGAGTGCGGGCGGAGTCTCTTTCATATTTGCAGATGCGGGTCAGGCGCGATCGCGCGCCCGAGGGGAAAAAGGATTCGAAAAGAGACTGGCTGGCAGAAACCAGTACGTTCGGCTGCGAATGTTGTAGGGGAGTCATGACATTTACGGGCCGCTCTCCGAGAGTGCCAAACGGGTCAGGTGATAGGTAAGCATCTGATCCGGATAAAGAAGAACTTGCCGGAATTCGGCCGCTGCTTTGTCAGCGTGTCCGAGAGCGCGGTCCAGCATCGCAGCGTTGTACAGCCACCATCCGGTTCTTGAACTGGTCTCACCGGCAGCAAGGGTGCGCTGCAAATCGCTCTCCAGTTTCTGCTGCGCCAAATCAGCAGGAAAGCCGGGAAATTGCTGCGCGGCTTTCCACGCCCAGATCCCATCTTCGAGAGCGGTTTGTCCGGCCGCATTCTTGAAACTCGCCTGTGCTTTCTCGGGCAGCTTGCAGGCCTGATACAGAGTTCCGCGAAGATAGTTGAATCGGGCTGAGGCGAGCAGTGGCACGAGGCCATCGTGTGTAAACGCGAGATCGGGGACCGAATCTCCGAGGTGATCGGCCATCGAAACTGCTTCTGAGCACTGCCTTCGGGCAGCGAGCGATACCGCACGCTGCAATTGCACCTCGAGCCACACCTGTCGCACGTTCGTGCCGAGTTCCTCACGCTGGAAGAAGCGATTGTGGAATAAAGCCACCGCCTTGTCGTATTCCCCTGCTTCCGAGAGATTGAGTGTCAGATCGTAAACAAAATGCGTCGGCATGTTGGCGCGATCAGGATAGCGATCAAGGGCAGCCGCTCGCTCCGCGGCAGGTCGGCCCAAAATACTCATTGCCTGATCTGTGCCGGTGTAAAGATCCACATTCGCCGGATCTGCCCGCAGACCCTCCTGGAACACAGTCAGCGCCTGCTCGGGATCGTTCTTTTCGTGCAGCAGCGCGCGCCCCAGGCTGGCATGCAAAACCGGAATCTGCGGATTGAGCTTCCGCGCCTGCTCCCATTCTCTCAACCCATCGTCAACAAGGCCGCGTGAGAAGTAGAGAGTTCCCAGCAGGTAATGGGCGGTTGCGTCTTCTGGATTGGAGTGCAGTGCGGCGTTCAGAACTGCGAGGTCCTCCGCCCGGCTAGGAAAAACGTACGCTGTCGAAAGTTTTGAGGCCGCAGCAAAGTCGGTAGATCCCGAGCCGCTGAGCCTTTCCCGGCAGTAGCCGCGGTAGTAACTGACCAAAGGATGTTTCTGCGGGGGAAGGGCTCCAGGTTCCGTCTCGTCTTCAACGGCGGGTGGATATTGCCGGGAAAGGACATCCAGCGCTTGGGAGTAGAGGCCGAGCCGCATATCCTCTGCGGCCACGTTCAAGACGCGCTCGGCATCATCGGCGAGATGCGCCAGGTCGGGTTGTCCAATTTGTTCTTGCAGAAAGTAGCGGTCAGGAAATCGGCCGAGCCATTCGTTAGCCAGCTTTCGCGATTCATCCTGCTCTCCTTCGGCGCGCAAGATAGCGACCAGTTCTTCCGCCGTTCGCAGATCATCGGGCGTGGAGTGAAGGGCGTCTCCTAAATACGAACGCGCTTGCTTCAAATCTCCTTCCCGGGCGGAAAGCTCCGCCAGCCGCAGGCCGGCTGCAGCGCGGAAGGCAGGTTGCCGATACGCCGCCTCATACGACTCGCGTGCGTCGCGATTCCGGCCGAGCCCTTCATAGGAAATGCCAAGGTAGTAGGAGATTTCAGGGTCCGAGGTATCGCGGGCGTGGACCGGCTCGAGATAGTCTTTCGCCTCCTGGTATCGGAGCAGGCTCGCGCACAAACGTCCCGCAGCCTTTTGCGCTGCAAAGCTTTCCGGAAACCTGGCGATCGCCTCCTGGTACGTCTGCAGGGCCTGCAGTTGGCGTCCGTTGAGCTCGTCATCGGACCCGAGCTGGATCCAATCGTCTTCTGATCGATTATTCGGATCCGGCACACGGTATGAAGGCTGCGGCCCCACCCGGATTTGCTCCACTGGAGTCCAGTCGTACACACCTTCGGTATGGCGCAGCAGAACGTTTTTCTGATTGTCGCGGAGTTCGAAAGTGTATTTCTGCTGCGGATCAGCATTAGCGATTTCATGTGACCAAGTCTGCTCGGGTTTGAGGTCGGTTTTTTCCTCAAATACTGTCTGACTTCCTCCTGTAATGCGAATTGCTGCTCCCG
>Ga0335081_10017235_pt1 | contig 11698 bp, 12 predicted proteins | sample Lox_Sample_35_FD_206713 | JGI IMG/M metagenome (GOLD analysis project Ga0335081, IMG submission 206713) | Soil microbial communities from Loxahatchee National Wildlife Refuge, Florida, United States - Lox_Sample_3.5 | ecosystem: Environmental > Terrestrial > Soil > Wetlands | place: USA... | reverse complement strand
GGCTGCACATATTGCTGGAGGAACGGCGCGAAGACGAACAGGCCCCAGATGCCGTAGATGATGCTGGGGATGCCGGCGAGCAGCTCTATGGCGATGCCAATCGGGCGGCGTAGCCACAGCGGGCACAGCTCGGTGAGAAACATGGCGATGAACAAGCCGACCGGCACCGCGATCAGCATGGCAATCAATGACGTGAGAATGGTGCCGTAGACCGGCGCGAGAGCGCCGAATTTCTCGGTGACCGGATTCCAGCTTTCGGTCACCAGGAAGGAGAAGCCGAACGTGCGCAGCGCCGGTGTCGAGCCATAGATCAGCGAAATGATGATGCCGCCGAGGAGAGCGAGCACCGCGATCGCGGCGGCGCGGGTCATATGGCGGAAGATGATGTCGCGCAACCGCAGGCGTTGCAGCGCTCTCGCGCGGTCCGTGACTTCGGTGCGAGTTACCGCTCCGGCTTGTAACGCAACATCGACCACGGCCTGTCTCCCATTACCGGGCTGCATTCCGCTCCCCTCAGCGCGTTTCGGTCGCTCAAGAGAGCCCACTCAAGCGGCCCAAGGGCCGTAATTCAAGCCGCCTGCCGGCGGTGGTGGACAAGGAAAAGGCGCCTGCCAGGCGCCTTTTCTATTTTTGCATTCAATATCAAAGGATCGGCTTGCCGCCGTTATCCTTGACCTGCTTCCAATGCTCATGGATGAGCTTGACGACGCCGTCCGGCATCGGGATGTAGTCAAGGCTCGACGCCATGTCATCGCCCTTGTCGTAGGCCCAAGCGAAGAACTTGAGGGCTTCCTTGGCGGCGGCCGGATCCTTCGGCTCCTTTGGCACCAGGATGAAGGTCGCGCCGGCGATCGGCCAGGACTTCGCGCCCGGCGAGTCGGTGATGATCATGTAGAAGCCCGGCGCATGCGCCCAATCCGCGCCCGCCGCGGCAGCCATGATCGCCTCCGGAACAGCGGCAACCGTCTTGCCGTCCTTGTTGATCATTTTCATCGTGGTCAAGTGGTTCTGTTTGGCATAGGCCGTTTCGACGTAGCCGATCGAACCCTTGGTGTTACCGACGTTGTTCGACACGCCCTCGTTGCCCTTGGCGCCGATGCCGGCCGGCCACTCAACCGAGGTGTTGCTGCCGACCTTCGACTTCCAGTCCGCGCTCACCTTCGACAGGTAGTTAGTGAAGATGAAGGTCGTGCCGGAACCATCGGAACGATGCACAATCGCGATGGCCTGATCAGGCAGTTTGGCGTTCGGATTGAGCTTCTGCAGAGCCGGGTCGTTCCACTTCTTGATTTCGCCAAGGTAGATCTTGGCGAGCGTCGTCCCATCGATGGTCAGGTCGTTGGGCTTGATGCCGTCCAGGTTGACGACCGGCACGATGCCGCCCATGACCGTCGGGAACTGGATGCAGCCGATCTTGTCGAGCTCAGCAGGCTGCAGCGGCATGTCGGACGCGCCGAACGTCACGGTACGCGCGGTGATCTGCTTGATGCCGCCGCCGGAGCCGATCGATTGATAGTTCAGCCCGTCGCCGGTGACCTTCTTATAGGCGTCCGCCCATTTGGCGTAGATCGGGTAGGGGAAAGTGGCGCCGGCGCCGGAAATATCGGCTGCCTGTGCCGGAACAAGCGTGGCGGCAGCGATGAAGCCTGCGGCCGCCAATGTGGTCCAGTGTTTCACGATTCTCTCCTGTTTTTGCGGACAAGGCTGGATGTGGGCTCAGAAATCCCACAGTGTCCCTATGCCGTCGCGCCCGAGTTCGGGCATCCGCGTTGACTGTTGCTACGCACGACTAGTTTCAGCTTCGGACGCGGTTTTTGTTGGTGGGTACGCAGAACTACCGAAGCTTCGGGCAGCCTTAGTGGCTGCCCGTCACCGTTCTATAAAGCTTTGGTGACAGTCACATGACAACTTAACCAATTGTCTTTTATGGATTTTCCGCATTGCGCGGCAATTCGCCGGTGGGCAGCGGCAAATGCAAGGTGAAGGTAGCGCCTTCACCGCGAATGCTCTCAATGCTGACCCTGCCACCGTGGCGGTTGAGGATGTGTTTGACCAGCGCGAGCCCCAATCCCGTACCGCCTTGGGCCCGGCTGTCAGCGACGTCAACGCGATAGAAGCGCTCGGTGAGCCGCGGCAGATGCTCCGGCGCGATGCCGGGGCCGTAGTCGCGCACTGCGATCACGGCTTCCGGGGCTCCCGCCCGGGTCGTCGCGACGCTCAGGGTAACATCGACGCGCTTGCCGGCGGCACCGTATTTCAGCGCATTCTCCACCAGGTTTTCCAAGGCGCGGATCAGTTCGTCGCGGTCGCCGAGCACCACGAGCGGCTCTGTCGACGTTGCCACCTTGATCTCGACGCCGCGGTCGCGCGCCAAAGTCTGCAAGCCGTCGGCGACCTGGCGAACGAGCGGGACCAGATCGACCGGCGTGTTGGGTTTCAGATGGGCGTTGAGCTCGATGCGCGACAGCGACAACAGGTCGTCGATCAGCCGCGCCATGCGCGTCGCCTGCCCTTGCATGATGGCGAGGAATTTTTCGTGCGCCTCGGTATCTCCCTTGGCCGGACCCTGCAAGGTCTCGATGAACCCGAGCAGCGCGGCGAGCGGCGTACGCAATTCGTGGCTGGCGTTGGCAATGAAGTCGGCGCGCATTTCCTCGACCCGACGCAGCGGACTCAAATCATTGAAAGTCATGAACAGGATATCCGAGCCATTGCCGGCAAGTTTCACCGGCATGACGAAGGCTTCGAACCAGCGATCGACCGGAACGCGTTCGAAGAATTCGACGCGCTGCGGTAAGTCGGTTGCCGCGGCGCGGCGGATGGCCTCGACCAACTCCGGCATGCGCAATGCAATCAGCGCCGGCTCACCACGGCGCAGCGCCGGCGCGATCACGGAGGCGGCGGCATTGAAGGCGACGACGCGGCCATCACGGTCAAGGACAATCGCCGGGCCCGGCAAGCCGCCGATCAACGACTCGATCAGCAACGCCTGCGGATGAGGGCTGGCGCGGCCCCCAACAAAGGGCGAATGCACCAAATTTGCCGCCGCCGCGGAGTGGCCGGTCAGCGCCGCCCAGGCGCCGCGCAACCGGCTCGGCCAATCGCTGCCCCCCCGCAAACTTGCGCGGTCTTCGTCAAACGCCATGGTCAGCCAGCGTCGGTTTTTTCGATCTCGATCTCGCTGCGGATCGGCGCAGTCGCAGCCGGCGCCTTCAGGTCCGGCAACGGCTTGTCGTCCCGCACGCTCAGCCAAATCTCGCGCGTGCCCAGAATCGCCAGCGCAATGATGAAGGGCGAAAGATAATAGAGCATCCGGAACAGCAGCAATCCGGCAAGCACATCTTCTTTATCATATTGCCATAGCGCCAACAGCATCGCCGCATCGAACACGCCGAGCCCGCCGGGCGCGTGGCTGGCGAAACCGAGCATTGTCGCAGTGACAAAAACGACAACCAGTTCGACAAAAGTGATGCCCTGGGTCGCCGGCAGCAGCATGTACATGGCGAGCGCGCAGAAGCCGAGATCGAAAATGCCGATGACGATCTGCACCAGCGTCGACGGGCCGTCCGGCAGCCGTACCTGCCATTCGCGCTGGCCGATCACGCGCGGCGCGCTCCACACCCAGCCCACGTAGCTCGCGAGCACGAGCAGGATAACGATGGCGATATCGCGGTTCACCCAAGCCGGCAGGCGGTCAATCGGCGTTGCCGCTTCCGGCGAATGCAGCACGCCGAGCCCAAGCATGGTGGCATTGCCGAGCCAGAACGTCAGGCCGGCGACGAAACAGATTTTGGCGACTTCGATGGCATCGAGGCCGTAGCCGGAATAGATGCGGTAACGTACGGCGCCGCCGGTAAAGACGGTCGCGCCGATATTGTGGCCGATCGAATAGCTGGTGAAGCCGGAGAGCGCGGCGATCCGATAGGGGATTTCGTCGCGGCCGATCGCACGCAGGGCAAACCAGTCGTAGAAGGTGAGCGTCAGGTAGCCGCAGGCGACGAACAGCGCGGCCAGCGCGACCTGGTGCGGCTTGGTGGCTTTTACCGCCGCATATACCTGGTCGACATCGACCTCGCGCAGCATATTGTAGAGCACCACCACCGCCACGCCGATGATGGTGAGGCTGAGCAGCACGCCAATGCGATTCCAGCCAATCCTGTCCTGAAAAAAGCGCGCCACCGCGCGCAGCGAATTCAGCATTCTTCCTCCGGATTGGTGTTAGGGCGAACCCCCGGCGCAGCGCGCCCCAAACACCGCGCGCCTGGCTCGCGGCGCGCCAGACCCCACTAGCAGAACCGCGGCAGCGGCGCGAGGGACTGCCGCGGATGTTTTTCATCTGTTAGCGTGCAGAAAAACTAGCTGTTTTGGAGGCAAGGCCCATGAGCGAACACGACCGCCGCACCCTGCTCAAAGGCGCCGGGCTCGGTATTGGCGCCGGAATGTTGTCGAGCCTGAGTGCCCCGGCGCAGGCTAGTCCCACAGCCGGCGAGATCTGGAGTTCGGAATATTGGGCTAAGAAGGGCGACGTGAAGCTCTGGCTGTGGCGCAAGCGTGTCGGCGCGCCTTCGGCGGGACCGGCCAAGCCGGTCGTCTTTCTCGTCCATGGCTCGTCGAATTCGTCGCGCTCCTCCTATGACCTCACGGTGCCTGGCAAAGATGACTATTCGCTGATGAACGTGCTGGCGCGTTACGGCTACGATGTCTGGACCATGGACCACGACGGCTACGGCCATTCCGGCAGTTCGGGCAATAATTCCGATATCGCCAGCAGTGTCGAGGATCTCAAAGCGGCGATGCCGGTGGTCATGAACGAGACCGGGCAAGATAAACCGCATTTCTTCGGTACCTCATCCGGCGGCATCCGCGCCGCAGCCTACGCGCAGGCCGAGCCGGAGCATGTCGGAAGGCTGGCGCTTGCCGCTTTCACCTATAAAGGCAACGGCGCCGCCGAGATTGAACGCCGGCGCAAGAAGATCGCGCAGTTGCGGGCAAGCCCCCGGCGCAAGCGCGACGCGAAAATGATCCGCTCGATCTTCACCCGCGACGGCCATCCGGAATTCTACGATCCGGCGATGGTCGAAGCGTTGATCGCCGACGAGATGAAATTCGGCGACGAGGTGCCGAGCGGCACTTATCTCGACATGGCGGCGAACATGCCGATCGTCGACCCGACCAAGATCAAGTCGCCGGTGCTGATGACGCGCGGCGAGTTCGACGGCAATTCGACCAACACCGACCTGCTCGATTTCTTCGGGCAGCTACCGAACGGCGACCGCCAGTTCGTCATCCTGCCGCAGACCGCGCACAGCGCCGGCTACAGCAAGAACCGCCATCTCCTTTTCTACGCGCTGCATAATTTCTTCGCCGAGCCGCCGGCATCGGCATAGCGCGTTTAGCTATCGTTCTTGTGTCGCTCCGATTAAGACGCGCGCGCCATGTCGTGGCTGATATTCGCCTTTACCGGCCCCGTCTTGTGGGCGATTTCGACGCATTTGGACAAATATCTCGTCGAAAAATACTTCAAGCACAGTCACGTTGCGGTCCTGCTCATCTTCACCGCGTTGATCGGGCTATTTGCATTGCCATTTATCTGGATCGCGGTCCCGAGCGTCACCGCTCTCGGCTTGCGCAGCGCGGCGCTGATGGCGTTTGCCGGCACGCTCTACATGACCGGAATGTTGTTCTATTTGCGCGCGCTGCAGTCGGAAGAAGCGTCAGTGGTCGCGCCGTTCTATCAGGCTGCGCCGCTGTTCGGTTACGTGCTCGGATACGAAGTTCTGGGCGAGCGACTGTCCGACGTCCAGATTGCCGGGGGCGCGCTGATCGTCGCCGGCGCCATGATCGCGTCCGTCCGCGCAGCCCGGCAACGCGGCATCTTCAACGGCCGGCTCGCCGCGTTAATGCTGACCTGCGCGCTCATTCTCGCGACCAGCTCGCTGATCTTCAAAATCTTCGCGGTGCGCGATGAATTCTGGCCGACGACGTTCTGGATGTACGCGGGCGAAGCGGTGTTCGGCATTGCGCTTCTTGCGGTCGGCTCTTTTCGCGAGGAGTTCGTCGGGCTCTTCCGCAAAAGCCCGGCTGCGGTCCTGTCGGTCAACGCCGCCAATGAGCTGATCAACCTCGGCGGCGGGCTCGGCAATCGTTACGCCTTGATCCTCGCGCCGCTCAGTCTGGTGCAGGCGATCGGCGGCACGACGACGATATTCGTGTTTGCATTCGGCATTGTCCTGTCGATCTTCTATCCGGCGCTCGGCCACGAGGACCTGTCACGCGGCGAATTGATCCGCAAAGGTTGCGCCGCGGTCCTCGTGGCCGCCGGCACGGTGCTCGTGAACCGCTGACAGGTAGTACCTGAGCGGAAGACGGGTATTGCCGGACGCGGTCGCCCAGCGATAATAGCGGCAGGGGAGAAGGGACCATGAATTTACTCTGCCGTGCCGTGCTGGCCGCTATGGCTGTCGTTATGGTGTCCGTGCCTGCGCAGGCCTGGCCGGACCGGCCAATCAGAGCCTACATTCCGTTCGGCGCCGGCAGTGCCACGGACATCATCCCGCGCACCGTATTCGATGCGCTATCCGCAGAACTCGGCCAGCAGATCATCGTGGTGAACAAGGGCGGCGCTGGCGGAACGCTGGGCATTGGCGAAGTCGTGCATGCCAACCCGGATGGCTACACCATACTCGCCAATTCTTCGGCGCATGCCATCGCCCCCTTCATCGTGCCGAATTTTCCTTTTGATCTTAAACGCGACCTTTCCGGCGTCCTGATGATCGGGCAGAACGCCAATGTGATGCTGGTGCTGCCGTCGCGTGGGTGGAAAACGGTCGCGGACTTCGTCGTCGCGGCGAAAGCCAAACCGGGCAGCATGACGTTCGGTTCGGCCGGCCTCGGCACAGCCACGCATATTTGCGGCGAGCGGCTGAAGGTCGCCACCGGAATCGAAGCCACTCACGTCCCATACAAAGGTGGCGCCGAGGCGTTGACCGACTTGCTCGGAGGCCGCATCGACTTTCTATTCACTCCGATTTCGACCGCGCTGCCGTTGATACGCGAGGGCCGCGTGACAGCGCTGATGGTCTCGACGCCGACTCGCGCCTCTGATTTGCCGGACGTCCCGACGCCGGTCGACCTCGGTTACAAGGATGCGACCACCATCGTCTGGTATGCCGTATTCATGCCCGCGAAGACGCCGCGCGACATCATCGACAAGTTTCATGCCGCCGCGACAAAGGTTTTGGCCACCCCGGAAATCAGGGCAAAGCTGAAGAAGCTTGCCGTCGATCCGATGCCGATGGATCCCCAGCAGATGGATAAATTCGTTGCCGACGAGCTCGCTTCCAACGAGCGTCTCATCAAGGCGGCCGGCATCTCACCAAAATGACAGCGCAGCACTACTTGGCGGCAAAGAATTTGCGCAGCGCCGCGGTCGTCTCCTTCGGCGCTTCATCCATGAGGTAATGGCCCGAGGGCATGGCTTCGGCGCCGACGATATTGGCGGCGTAACTCTTCCAAATCTCCGGCGGGCCGGGATTGTGGTTGCGGCCGACGCCGCCGGTTGCGCCCCATAACAGCAGCACCGGGCATTCGATCTTGCGCCCGGCCTTGAAGTCCTTCTCGTCGTGCTCGAGATCGATGCTCGCGCCGGCGCGGTAATCCTCGCAGATGGCGTGGATGGTTTCCGGATTGCGGAAGCAGCGCTTGTATTCGGCGAGCGCTTCCTTGTCGAAGAACGACAGGCCCTGCTTGGTCTTCGCCAGCTTCTTCTCGATGAACCAATCGGGGTCGAAGCCCATCATCCGTTCGGGCAAGTCGTAAGGCTGGATGTTGAAGAACCAGTGCCAAGAGAACGTCGCCCACTGCTTGTTGATGTGGCCGTAGAGATAATGCTGCGGGATGATATCGAGGATTGCCGCGCGCGAGACTTTCTGCGGATGGTCGAGGCACATGCGATGCAGCACCCGCGCGCCGCGGTCGTGACCGGCGGCCATGTAGCGGTCGAAGCCGAACGCCGCCATGACCTCGACCTGGTCCTGCGCCATGGCGCGGAACGAGTAGCCGGAGTGATCCTCGCCGCCGGGCGGCTTTTCCGAGTCGCCGTAGCCGCGCAGGTCGGTGCAGACCACGGTGAACTCGCGCGCCAACACCGGCGCCACATGCAGCCAGGACAGGTGCGTGAACGGATTGCCGTGCATCAGCAGCACCGGCGGCCCGCTGCCGCCTTTGACGGCGACGATGCGGGCCCCGCTCGTTTTGATTTCGCTGCGGGTGAACCCTTCGAGCATTCCAGGACCGAGCCTAGCGGCGAGCCGCCTGAAAAGGGAAGCGCATAGGCGAAAAACGCCGCGCCGAGGCGCCGGAAATTGCCGCCCGCGCCGTTAGCTTGCTCAAGGCAGCAGGCAAACCTAGGCTCAGCCGGTCCCATTCCGGGACAGACGGCGGCGGATTTTCTTTGAATCGCTTGAACCTAGCCTCCCTTCCCGGCGACCAATCCACGAGCCGATAGCCCTGCCGATGCAGCCGGTTTCGGACGAGGTTCTGATCGGACGGATCGCCAAGGGCGACCGGCTCGCCATGCAGGTGCTGTTCGCGCGGCACCATGTGCGTGTCTACCGGTTCGTGTTGCGGCTGGTGCGCGGCGAGGCCATGGCGGAAGACCTCACGAGCGAGGTCTTCCTCGACGTGTGGCGGCAGGCGGGGAAGTTCGAGGGGCGTTCGGCCGCCTCGACCTGGATGCTGAGCATCGCCCGCTTCAAGGCGTTGTCGGCGCTGCGGCGAAAGCCCGAGGAGGAGCTGGACGACGAGACCGCCGGCACGATCGCGGATCAATCGGACGATCCGGAAAGCGCGCTGGCGAAAAAGGACAAGGGCGCGGTGCTGCGCCAGTGCCTTGAGGCATTGAGCGCCGAGCACCGGGAGATCATCGATCTCGTCTATTATCACGAGAAGTCGGTGGAGGAAGTGGCGGGGATTGTCGACATCCCCGAGGCGACGGTGAAGACGAGGATGTTTTATGCGCGGAAGAAGTTGTCGGAGCTGCTGAAGCAACGTGGCATCGATCGAGGTTGGCCATGACGGCGATAGGCGAGAACGAACGTCAGGAGATCGAGGAGCTGCTGCCATGGCATGCGGCGGGCACGCTCAGCCGCGGCGTAGCGCAGCAGGTCGACGCGGCGCTGGCGCGCGATCCGGAGCTCGCCCGTCGCTATACGCTGGTGCGCGAGGAACTCGGCCACACGGTGCAACTCAATGAGTCGCTCGGCGTACCCTCGGCGAGGATTGCGGACAAACTTTTTGCCAAAATCGATGCCGAGCCGGCGCGGCGGCCGGCGGGCCGCGGCGCGCGCATCGGCGATTTTCTCGCAAATTTGACACCACGTACGCTCGCTTGGTCGGCAGCCGCAGCGGTGGTTCTCATCTTGCTGCAAGCCGGCTTCATCGCCAGCTTTGTGCTTAAAAACAGCACCGGCGAATATCAGACCGCCTCAATCCCCGCCGCCTTGCGCGAGGAAGGCACGTTCGCGCTGATCCGCTTCGAGCCGCGGGCGAGTGCCGCCGACATCACCAAATTCATGGAGACGAATAAGCTTCGCCTCGTCGACGGCCCGCGCGCAGGCGGGCTCTACCGCGTGCGCGTGGCGCCGACGCAATTGCCGCAGGACGAACTCGCCGCGCTGATCAAGCAGCTGCAGGGCGACAGCATCGTCGCTTTCATCGGCGCCGCCGAATAGCGATGGCCGCGCCATGCGCCGCGCCCTGTCCCTCCTCGCGCTTGCGGCGCTGATCGCAGCGTCGAGCGGCGGCGTGCTGGCAAGGAACGACAAGATGGCGGACGAGGTGCTGGTTGAATTTGCCAACTCGGTCGGCGTGCGCACGATCAATAACATGCAGCGACGGCACCGCTTGCATCCGATCGAACAGCTCCGTTCACGGCTTGCCGGCGTCACGCTTTATCGCTGGCGCATTGCCGGTCGGCGCCCGTTGGCCAATGTCGTGCGCGAATTGCAGCGCGAGCCCGCGGTCGCCGCAGCGCAGCCGAACTATCGCTTCAGCTTGCGCGTCACATCTACTCCTGGATCGAACGCAAATAGGCCTGGACGGCCTTGGCGTCGTCCTCGGTGAACTTGAATTCGGGCATGTCCGGGTGGCCTGAGGAAATGCCGCGCTCGAGCATGCGCGGGAACTGGTCGAGATCGTAGCTGCGGCCCAAATAACGGAAAGGCGGCGCCCCGACGTGGCGGCTACGCCCGGTCTTGCCGATGGCGTGGCACGGCGCGCAAAACTGTTGCAACAGCGCGCGACCGTGGCGTGCCGGCTCCTGCGCCGAGACGGCGGAGCTTAAGGTCAGCGCGGCGGCAATTGATAGGATAAGGCGCATCGCATTTGCTCCTGGCGCGCCCGGAGAGATTCGAACTCCCGACCCCCAGATTCGAAGTCTGGTGCTCTATCCAGCTGAGCTACGGGCGCTCCGCTTCGAAGCGGTCATCGTGCTTAAGGTTTTCACTTGGCGCTGGCAAGGCAGCTCTTTGTTTGAGCATGATCTTTTCCGAACACCGCTTCACGCTTTTCGGAAGCATGCTTAGTCGCGCTCGATATCGTCGTCGGAGAGCACGCGCAGCGCGGCGCCCTCGACATCGCTGTATTGCCCACTGCGCAGCGCCCAGAGGAAGGCGATGAGGCCGATAAGGCCGAGGCCGAGCGCCATGGGCACGAGATAGACCAGGACGTTCATGACTTCCCGCCCTTCCCCGCCCTCAAGGCATTGAGCGTGACCAGCAGCGACGATCCCGACATCGCCAACGCAGCGATCAACGGGGTGACCAACCCGACGATCGCAACTGGCACGGCGACCATATTATAAACGGCGGCGAGCGTCAGATTTTCCGTCATCAATCGCCGCGCGCGCCGCGCAATGATCACGGCCTCGACCACCGGCGCCAACCGCTCGCCGAGGAATACGGCATCGGCCTGCGCTTGCGTCAAATCGGCGGCCGCAATCGGCGATAGCGAAACATGTGCGGCGGCGAGCGAGGGCGCGTCGTTGAGGCCATCGCCGATCATCATGATCCTGCGGCCCTCGGCCTTTAGCGCTTCGATGTAAACGATCTTTTCCGCAGGCTTGAGCTCGCCCATCCATTTGACGATGCCGAGCGTGCGCGCGATCGGCCGTACCGCATTGTTGCGGTCGCCGGAGAGGATATGCAGGTCGAGTCCGAGAGCCGCCAACGCCCGCACGGCGTCGACAGCATCGGAGCGCAAAATCTGGCTGATGGCGATGGTGGCCACGTGCGCGCCGTGCGCGAAATAGATGCCGGAGGTGCCGGCCGGCAGCGCCGGCGTGTCGGCAAGTCCGCAGAATTCCGCGCTACCGAGGCGCGCCTCGGCGCCGTCGATCATGGCGCGCACGCCCTGCCCCGGCTCCTCCACGGCGCCGTCGAAGGGCGTGCGAAGCGTCGCCTCGCGCGTGAGCGCAACCGCCAGCGGATGCCGGCTCGAGAGCGCAAGCCGCGCCGCCGTTTGTAGCAGCTTGGGATCGATGTCGGGGCCGTTGACGAGGCGCGGCTCCGGCAGCGTCAGCGTGCCGGTCTTGTCGAAAATCACGGTGTCGGCTTCGGCCAAGCGCTCGATGGCGTCGCCGGAATTGAGGATGACATTGGCGCGGAACAACGCACCGGAGGCGACGACCTGCACCGCCGGA
>Ga0335081_10017234_pt1 | contig 11698 bp, 11 predicted proteins | sample Lox_Sample_35_FD_206713 | JGI IMG/M metagenome (GOLD analysis project Ga0335081, IMG submission 206713) | Soil microbial communities from Loxahatchee National Wildlife Refuge, Florida, United States - Lox_Sample_3.5 | ecosystem: Environmental > Terrestrial > Soil > Wetlands | place: USA... | reverse complement strand
ACGTTCAAGCTCTAGTGCGGTTCCGCGGGATGCCTTGCAAAGCGATTCCTGCGGCCAACCCCTAAGCCTTGAATCGAATCCGAGTTGACGTGCCGCGCGCGGGAGTGCTATCAATCGTTGCGGTTTGGCAGGGGGATTTTCAGCCGGCTTGACGTTTCCCTCGGTCCGCTTTCCCGGCCGCTGGTGGCGAGTGGCTTCGGGATCCCGCAGAAACTTTGAAGGAGGCTGGGTTTGAATTGGTCGCGTAGGGCTGTGCTCGCATCGATCTTGGGGATTCTGCTGCTCGGCAGCTGCAGCAGTAACAATGCGCCACCGTTCAACGCTACGCCCGCGATCTCCAATCTTTTTCCGTCGAATATCACCGCTGGCAGCCAGTCCTTCACGATGTTTGTCGTGGGATCGGGGCTTATATCGAGTTCCAAAGGCGTCTCGTTCGTCTACTGGAATAACTCTGCGCGCTCGACGAGGCTGAATGCAATCACCGGACAGCTCGAAGTTCAGATAAGCGATTCGGACGTCGCCTCGCCCGGCCCCGTGAACGTTACGCTTATCAATCCCGGTCCGGGTGGCGGAATGTCGACACCGGCCATCTTCACGATTGAGCCTGTACAGATCGGTTCGCCCACGATATCTGGATTGATGCCCCCGAACGCCAAGGCTGGGGGACAGGATTTCACGTTGACGGTGAATGGGAACAATTTTACAGCGAACGATGTCGTCACCTGGAACGGCGACATTCGAACCACGACGTTCGTAAATGCGACACAGGTCACGGCTGCAATCACGGCCACCGATATCGCGAACGCCGGCTCGGGCAGCGTTGCCGTGTACACGCCGGGGCTTGTAGTAGGCTCGCCCTCGATGAGCTTTCCGATCACCGGCCAGAACAATCCGTCTCCCACCCTCTCGTCGCTCTCACCGTCGAGTGCCTCTGCTGGCTCGCCCGATCTAGAGGTCTTGGTATCAGGCTCGGGATTTGTGCAGAGCTCCGTCGGCGAATGGAACGGATCTACTCTCGCAACCGCATTTCTAAGCTCGTCGCAATTGATTGTTCTCATTCCGGCCTCGGACCTCGCGATGAGCACCAGCGCCGACATTGACGTTACGAATCCAGCCCCGGGGGGTGGGACCTCGAAGACGTCCACTCTCAAGGTCAACTGAACTGCGGCCGCGCAGTTCTTGCTCTAGGATTCTCGGTCTTAACTCTTAATTTGCGTCGGGCGTGCTCCGTGTAGACTCGCTCCGCCAATTTCCTTATTCTCGATTGCGTACATGCCGACACCTCTCAAGCCTCCCGCGCTGCGTCCCGGCGACCCAATTCGAGTGCTTTCGCTGGCAAGCCCGGTCCAGGAGGATCACCTGCAGGCAGGCTGCAACGAGCTGACCCGCCTTGGATATAGCCCGAAAGTCGACCGCGCAAGTGTCCTGGCGCACGATAGTTTCTTTGCCGGCTGCGCGGCCGACCGCCTCGCGGCGCTGAAAGAAGCATTGGCCGAACCGGTGACGCGCGCGATCTTTTGCTCGCGCGGTGGTTACGGCTCGAATTACTTGCTCGACGGCCTGATGGACGTGGTGGCGTCACCGAAGATTCTTCTCGGCTCGAGCGACCTGACGTCTCTTCAAATCTTTCTCTGGCAGAAATTTCGCTGGGTGACGTTTTATGGGCCGATGGTGGCGTCGAATTTTGACCGAGGCGCCGGCGCACCACACGGCTACGATCGCGAGAGTCTGGTGCGCTCCCTCACGACGACGACCGATGGTTGGTCGATTGACCTCCAAGCCACGGATCTTTCAACCGACATCCTGGCGGGCGTCCTCGTTGGCGGCTGCCTCACCCTCGTGGAATCGACGTTAGGCACGCCGTGGGAAATTGACACCGAGGGCGCGATTCTCGTCCTCGAAGACCGCGCAATGAAACCCTATCAGGTCGATCGCGCGCTGATGCACCTGAAACACGCCGGAAAGTTTCGCCGCATCAAGGGCATAATCCTCGGCGATTTTCCCGAATGCGATCCGCCCGTGGGTGGAGAAACCGTCGAAGCTGTCGCCCGGCGCATATTGAGGTCCCACGGTGTCCCAATCGTTTGGGGAGTTCCCATCGGCCACACGTCACGGCCGGTGTTGACGCTGCCCCTGGGTGTTCACGCCGAGCTATCGAGTGCTGGTCGTGGCGTGCTGAAAGTTCTTGAGCCGGCGTGCGTGCCCTAATTTGCGAATTTCTTCTCATTCCGAGCATCGTGAGGTTTGGCGCCGCGGGAAGGCGCATCTGCGTATGATGAAGAAAGGTTGAAATGGCTCCGTGTTTCGCAAAATCGACGGTCCAACACGTCCACCTTCTCGGCATCGCGGGTTCGGCGATGTCTCCCGTGGCCGGGATGCTGAAGGAGCGCGGTTTCCATGTCACCGGCTCTGACGTCAACGTCTATCCTCCCGCCTCGACGCTTCTCGACTCGCTTGGCATCCGATGGAATGAGGGTTACAGGCCCGAGAATCTGCAGCCCGCACCCGACCTGGCAGTGATCGGCAATGCGATTTCACGAGGGAATGCCGAGCTCGAATATATCCTGGACGAGAAGATCCCTTACTGCTCGATGCCGCAGCTCCTCGAAGAATACTTCCTGCCGGGGAAGACCTCCATCGTCGTCGCGGGCACTCACGGCAAGACGACTACGACGGCGATGCTGGCCTGGATTTTTCAAACTGCTGGGCGAAGGCCTGATTTCCTGGTCGGCGGAGTTGCGCCCAATTTCGGGGATCGCAGTTACAGCCTCGGCGGCGGCGGGGATTTCATCGTCGAAGGCGATGAATACGACACCGCGTTTTTCGATAAGGCGCCCAAGTTTCTCCACTATCATCCCGACGAATTGATTCTCACGTCGCTTGAGTTCGATCACGCCGATATCTATCCGGACCTTGCCTCGATTGCCCTCCAGTTTCGCAGGCTTGTGAATCTGGTTCCGCGGCGCGGCCGCATCCTGATCTGGGGCGAAAGCGGTGAACTCAGGCAGGTTGTGGCGAAGGCTTTCTGCCCGGTCGAGACCTTCGGCCTCACGCCCGAATGTGATTGGTGCGCGGGAGACGTCGTCTGGCATGATTCCGCGACCGAATTCCGAGTTGCCCGGCGCGGCAACGAGGTCGCGCGCATCCGTATCCCGGTTGCGGGTCGCCACAACGTGCTCGACGCGTTGGCGGCCGTTGCGCTTGCCTATGGCATGGGCGTGGAGTGCGATGCGATTGCGCGCGCCCTAGCCACGTTTCAAAGCGTTCGCCGCCGGATGGAGATCAAAGGCGAGGCCGTGGGCGTTTTAGTGGTCGAGGATTTTGCCCACCATCCCACCGCAATCCGGATGACTCTCGAAGCCGCGCGCACGCGCTGGCCCGGCCGCAAGATTTGGGCGGCGGTCGAGCCGCGCTCAAATACGATGCGCCGCAGGATTTTTGAAGACGCCCTGCCGGATGCCCTGGCGCTGGCCGACGCAGTGCTTTTCGGCCCCGTCAATCGTGCGCAGTTGCTTGAGGAGCGTGATCGCCTCTCGCCGGAGGCGATCGCAGAGTCGATTCGCGCGCGCGGGCGCTTTGCGAAGGCCTTCGCATCTTCCGTCGATATCGCCGTACACCTCGTGGAAAACACCGAACGGGGAGATCTCGTTCTGATCATGTCCAACGGCAGTTTCGATGGCCTTACGGCCAAATTGCTCGAAAAGCTCGGCGCGCGGGCCGGTATTCACGCATGAACCATTCCAATCGAGGGTTCCGCCGTACGTTGGCAGCCGGCTTCTTCTTTGCTGCGCTACTCTCGCCTCGCCCTGCCGCGGCAACCATTCAATATCGTGTCTCGCTCGACGATCCGGGCCAGCACCTCTTCCACGTCACGATGACGATTCCTGTCGAGGGCAGGGAAGTCGTTACCGCGTTGCCCGCGTGGAACGCGCTCTATCGGGTGCGAGACTTTGCATACCGCGTCGAATCGCTTCGCGGCCTATGCCCGGCGGTGATTGCGGTGCCATTGAACAAGCGCCAGCTCGATAAGCAAACGTGGCGCTTTTCGCTCGACGGTCCTTGCCAGCCGGGAGATCACAACAGCCTCGAGATTCAATACTCAATCGAATGGAACAGTCTGGGCCCCTTCAACTCGCAACTCGATTCGCACCACGCCTTCATGAATCTCGCTGAAATCCTGATGTACGTGCCGGATCGCCGCAGTGAGGATGTGTCGATTCAGTTCGTCGAACTTCCTGCCGGTTGGCAGACGGCCGCTGAGTTGGTCGCCGTTCATGTCCCGAACGCGTACGTCGCCGCGAGTTACGACGGTCTGGTCGATGCGCCCGTCGAGGCGGGCAAGTTCGACGAATTCGAATTCAACGAATCCGGAGGCCGTTTTCGGGTCGTCGTCGATTCGCACTCGTGGAATCGGGCGGTGCTAGAGGACGCACTCCATCGCATCACAAGGTATGAGCTGCAATTGATGGGCGGTCCGCCGTTCGATCCGCCCTACCACGAATACACCTTCTTTTTCCACATCGGGCCCGACGGCGACGTGGAAGGCGGAGGTATGGAGCATCGAAACTCCACCGCGATCTCGGCCACTTCGACCGAAGGCGCCGTGGTCGTAGCTGCTCACGAGTTCTTTCACGTCTGGAACGTAAAGCGTATCCGCCCCCAATCGCTCGAGCCGGTCGATTACACGAAAGAGCAGTACACGCGGGCGCTTTGGTTTGCCGAGGGAGTGACCAGCGCCTATGCCTCGTACACGCTCGAACGCACGGGTCTCTGGTCGAAGACGCAGTTCTATTCTGATCTCGCCGAGCAGATTGGCGAGTTGCAATCCCGTCCGGCGCGCGCCTGGCAGAGTGTGGAAGAATCGAGTCTCGACGCGTGGTTCGAGAAATATGATGGCTACAACACGCCCGTCCACAGCATCTCGTACTACAACAAAGGGCAGATTGTCGGAGCGATGCTCGATCTTGCGATTCGAGACGCGACCGACAACCACAAATCGCTCGACGATGTCATGCGGCGAATGAATTCGGAATACGCTCAGCAGGGCAGGTTTTATGACGATAGCAATGCAATCCGCGCCGTCGTCGAAGAAGTCACAGGAAAGAGCTTCGCCGACTTCTTCGATCGCTACATTTCGGGCACCGACGAGATTCCCTACGCCGCGTTTCTCTCCGTCGCCGGGCTGGAATTGCAAATGGGCCCCGGCCGCGCTTCCATCAGCGAAGTCGCCCATCTGAACGATCGCCAGCGCCGCATACTCGATGGCGTTCTCCATGGTTCAACCGACTGATATGCTCTCCTCGCCGCCGTGGCCATAATTCGCACAACTTTTGTCGCGCTGATGTTGGCGCTTGCGATCCTTATTGTGCTTCCTCCGCTCATGCTCTGGAGCGTCATTACTCGCAAGCCGGACCTCATGTATTACCTGGCTATGAAGATCGTTCAGTTTGGGACGAGGCTGCTCGGAGTCCGCGTGCGCGTCGAAGGGCTGGAAAATGTGCCAAGCGGCCCGTGCGTCTTCGTCGCAAACCACGCTTCGACGATCGATCCACTGGCCCTGGTGCCCGCCCTTCCACAACGCGTCGGCATCGTGGCCAAGCAGGAGCTATTTCGAATCCCTGTTTTTGGGAGGGCCATGCGCATCGCGCAGTTCGTTCCAGTAGATCGGGGCGACAAGGAATCGACCACGACCGTGGTTCCCCTCGCGGAGCAATACGTCAAACAGGGTCTCTCCTTCATGTTCTTCTCCGAGGGCACTCGCAGCCCCGATGGTCGGCTCCGCCCGTTCAAGCGCGGTGCTTTCACTCTGGCCATCAATGCGGGCGTTCCCGTCGTGCCCGTTTCAATCGTGGGAGCGCATCACTTGATGAGGAAGGGCCACAGCCTCGTTTATCCAGGCGACGTAACGATTCGCTTCGGCTCGCCTGTCGACGCTTCCGACTATACACTCGAGCAGCGAGGCAACCTTCTCGCTCGCGTCGAAGCCCTTGTCGCCGCCGGCCTTCCAGCCGACCAGCAGCCCGCCTAGTCGGGGCGGATTTTCGTCTACGGCGCTATACTGATTTTCGATGTCGCAAAAACTTATTCACGAAGTCATTCCCGTTGGTCTGCTTCAGTGTAACTGCTCGATCCTCGGCGATCCCGAGAGCGGCGACGCGATCGTCGTCGATCCCGGCGACGAGGTCGATCGCATACTCAAAATTATCCACCGCCATAAACTGAAGGTTCGCGCCATCGTCAGCACGCACACGCACATCGACCACGTCGGTGGCTTGGCTGGCCTGCATCGCGCAACAGGCGCACCGGTCCTCATTCACGACGCCGATCTCGGCCTTTATCGCACGCTCGACCTGCAGGCGCAGTGGCTCGGAGTTCCTACTCCCGAGACAGTTCAGATTCGCGACTTCGTGACAGAAGGCGATACACTTCGCTGGGGCGGCTTCGCGGCGCGAGTCCTGCACACGCCGGGTCACACGCCCGGCAGCATCAGCCTCGTCGTGGAGGAGGTCAGCGCGCCTGGCCACAAGCGCCAGTCCCATGCGCCCCTACTGCTTGCCGGCGATACCTTGTTCCAAGGCAGCATTGGGCGTACCGACCTACCCGGAGGTTCGTACCCTCAAATCATCCGCTCGATTCACGAGAAGCTGCTGGTCCTCCCTGACGATATCGTTGTCTTCCCGGGCCACGGCGACGCTACCACGATCGGCTCCGAGCGCGAGCACAATCCATTCCTCCGCTAACTTTGCCGGTTCTCATGTTTCCGCAGAATTCGACCTAGTTCTAGAACCATCTATTGCGGTCCAAGGAACACCTCGCGCGCCCTCGCTTTGACTCCTTCGCACCTCCGCTGGATAATCACGGCGGTCGTCCAGAAGTCTGTTTGCTTGGCTGGCTCAGGCAGCGCCGGGGGATGCAGTTCGCGCGCGAATGAGGTATCTTTCCGTTATATGCGCGTTGGGGATATCGCCGCTCGCCCAATGGGGTTATGTTTCATTTCGACCGTTGCACCGGGCCGCATTTCTGCGATGAATCGTCATGATGACTTTCAAGTTCTTGGGATCGGCGGGGTGAGCGACACATGAGACGTTCCGACTTAGTGCGAAATCCGAGCAAGGGGAAAGCGTTGCGTACTTCACAGATTGTTTTTGGAGAACGGCAGCATCTTCTGCGCGTGCTCGATTCGGTTGAGCGCAGCGCGTTGCCTGCGGCTCGCATGGATCAGGAGCGCCGCGTCATCGAGCAGCTGATTCACGCGCGCACGCAGGAGCTGAACCGCATCAATCCCGGCTGGGACGAAAAGGTGGGCACGGTTCTAAGCGCCGAGGTCAAGCCGGAGGCGCTCGATCAACTGTCTCGTCAGGCGCCGAAGGAAGATTACTACTTGCTGCGGCTGATCAGTGAGCATCCGAAGGTGGCCGCGAAAACGCTCGGTCGCCTTTCGCATCATCCTTATTCGGCGATTCGCGAAAATATCGCGCGGCATCCCAACAGTGACGCGGCGACTCTTTCGCGTCTCAGCCGCGACCGCAGCCAGCCGCTCTGGTACCTCGTCGCTTTCAATCCCAACGCTCCCGCGCCCCTTCGCAAAAAGCTCCAGGAGCGCATGCGCCGGCTCGGCGAAAAATCGGCGACTCAATAGTTTTGGGCGCTGCGCCGTGCGTGATGGGCGTGCGCGACTCACTCAATCGCTGGCTGGCCGTTCGTGCCCGCTGGTTCCGCGTGGAATCGATTGCGCGCCAGCAAACTTGAGGATTGGTTTGGTGGGAGGTCAACTCAGAATCGAGCTACTCGATTCAATTTCCCTTTTCTTGGTTCTTGTCCACGTCGGTTCCTGCGAGAGGATAGCCTAGCTGTTCCCATCGAGTCAGGCCGCCCTTCAAGGCTTTCACCTTTTCGTGGTCGTAACCCAACTCCCACATTTCGAGAACCATCGGAGCGCTGTCTTCCTCGTGGGAGCAGTTGCAGTAAAAGACGATCAATCTATCGCCGGGAAGGGCGCTGAGTAACTGGTCCTGTTCCTTGGCTTCGACCGTGGGATCGAACGCGATGTTCACGGCTCCCTTAATGTGCTCGGCCGCGTACGCCTCGGGATCGTCCGTATCCACGAGCACCACGTTGCCTTTTTCCTTCGCTATGCGCTCGACCTCTTCGCCGGTAATGCGCGGCACTTGTGGAAAAGGGATTTCGTCTTTTGCGGACGCGGAAGCGTCCTGGCCCGGTTTCACGGATGGCGCCTTCTGCGCATATTTTGGCAGGGCGTGAGAACTCAGCGCCGGCACCAGTATGAATGCGCCAAGCAAGATTGCTGCAGTAAGACGAGGTGTCATTGAAGATTCCTTTGCGGCGGGCGCGGAGCTTGCGCCCCGCGCCACCGCCAATGTGATTCTACGCCCAATCGTCGATTTTCACGCCCCGGCGGATGCCGAAGTCGGTGACGAACCACATGGTCTGGACTTTGCCGCCTGCCACGACCACGTGGATCGCTTTGGGATTGGTGAACGGTTTAATGAGCGCGTCGTCCGGCAATTTTCTCCAGCTCGCGTATGGCTCAAGCCCTGCCAGCGCAAACGGGACGGCGGTGCTTTGAATGACGCCATTGCCCCAATACGACGCGTTCATCTTGGTCACATTTTGGGAGAACCATTCGCTCAGTTGAGCTTTTGTTTTGAAGCCGTGAACGCCTTTGAGAAGTCCCGCGACTGTCGGATCGATGACGATTGTGGCAGCCGAGCCTGATGCGCAGAACGAACTCATGTAGTCGCGCATCAAGTAGTGGGTCGGGTAGATGCTCTGGCTGGCGCCCACGCTGGCGATACTGCTCCAGCCAGTCCCGACGCTTAGCACGTTGTCGGTGGGCTTGAAGCCCGTCTCGACGTGCAGTGGATCCCATCCGTCGGGCAAAGCCTCCTCGTTTTCTCCATAGCACATGCTGTTGTACTGCATCGTGTTGCCCAGAGTTTCCCAGGCGTTGACGTTGTTGCGGAGATCGCCCGCGGTCTTGGACATCAGCGCGAAGGCGCGGCCGACGACGGCGTTCGACCTGTTGTACGGGCCCATCGCATTCGTTCCGCAATTGAACTTCAGCTTGTTGCGGATCGGGCCGTTGATCACGAGCATATTCGCCATCGAGCTGGTGGAGTTGCCGAACGGCGCTTGAGTGGCGAGAGCCAGAATAACGGGCAAATGTGCGGGCGACGCTCCGGCCATCACGGCACTAATCGCGACTTTCTCCACCGTGAGTTGCCGCGCGCCGCCGGTGATGTTGATCGTTTTGATCACCTCGTCGGGCTTGTGACTGGTGCCTTTGAGCATCTCGGTCACCCGCCTCTCGGTGGGCAGAATGATCGAATTGAAATCGGTCCATTCCCTGTCTTCGAACAGCATACGCAGGTTTTCTTCAGAGTCCGGCGGAAGCAACCTCGACTCGAGGGCCTCCTCCGGCGGAGCCCCCGATATTTTCTCCTCTGCCGTGAGTGGGCCGGTGAGCGCAGCAACCACGGCGCTCATCAGCGGCTGGCCGGAGAGCATGTCCTTGCCGGATACGTAGCCTACGTCCACAGCGCGTGGTTGACCTGTGAAAGGAAACGGCACGGAGACATAGCGGATCGGCATGCCAGTCTGATACTTGGCGACGTAGCCGGTTGCGTAATGCACGATGTTCGACGAAGCGACGCCAATGGCGGGAATGTTGCACTGCATCTGGATCTGTTTTGCCCAGCGGCTCACGGCCGCGCAGCAGCCGTTTCAACCGGCGACGCCGACGATCGCGGCGTCGGCCTTGCTTGCGATGATGTCTTTGATAATCGAGGGATCGCTGCCGAACATCCCCTCCGCCGTGACTTTCACAATCGTCTTCACGCCGGTATAGTGCTTGTCAAACCACTCGGTCATCGCGCCGTAGAAGTAGTTCGCGGCGTCGGGGCCTTCCCAGGAAAGGTTGACCATGTAGATTTTCTTGCCGTCGAGTTTGTCGAGCGGCGGAGCTAGCGGCGAACGAGTCGCCAGCTTGCCGGCTATCGCGGGATTCATTACTGTGATCAGGCTCTCGCCGTTTGCAGGCGAACCTTCCGGAGCAGCTTTGGGAGCTGTTCGTGCGTAGGTTGGGGAACCAGCTACCAGCGTGGGACTGATGCCTAAGAACGCCAACATCTTTCGTCGATTCACGATTCTTACCTCCTCAATTGTAAACGTTTAGCGATGTCACCCCCAGAGGATGATCTTCGTCCCCGATTGTATGACTTTGCGGCCCAGTCGGCACATATTTCTTGATGATGAATCAGCGTGGGCTAGTGGAAGAAGTGCATGTACACGAAGATGAGAGCGACGTAGGCCAGAATGCCTAGGACGAACCCGCCAAGGTGAAGTCGCGGGTGGATCGCGCGACCGTAGCGAATGCTGGCCACCAGGAAAGCGAAGTTGGACAAGACCGCGAAAGCAAATCCTGCGATGACCAGAATTTCACCGGAGAGCGCTCTCCAAGCCCAAACGGCAGGCCCCAAAGTAATGTAAGCCAGCACGGCCGAGCCCGCCGTCACAGTGGCCGCCGTGGCGGCCGTGTAGCCGGCCGCAAATCCCACATTGGCATGCAACAGTATCAACAAGAACGCAATCAAATACTCGGCCAGCACGACGATGGCTACGAGAGCGCGATAGCGAATGTCGGTTGGACCGAAGAAACGTGTCACGGAGAACAACACGGCGGGGACCAGCACGTTGGCGAGCGCCGCCACCCAGAGCATGGTGCAGAGAATATGCCGGCGCAGAGGAATATTGACGGCATCCTGGGCAGAACTCGTTGAGATGTCAGTGGACATGGGAGTAATCGGGCGGATTATACAGCAGGGCGGAATATGGAAAAGCGTCTCTTTGACGAGTAAACTACCGGGACGAAATCGTCCTGAATATGCCTCATCCAATTCATCTCCCCGATCGAGGACTGCTGCGGCTGGGAATCGCTGCATCTATCGCGGTGTCGTCGGTTTGCGCGGCGCCGATTTCCTCGGCGCAATCCGTCCCGGAGCCGCCCGCGGTCAGCGAAACCAGCGAAACGCCGGCCCCGCCGCGACCAGAAGCCACGCTGCCGGCAGCCATGCTCGACGCTGGATTCCGCAATCTCTACGAATTGAATTTCAAGGGTGGCCGCGAGCAGTTCTTGTCCTACCAAAAGCTCGAGCCAAATGATCCTATGGGCAAAGCAGCGGAGGCGGCGAGCTATCTCTATGAACAGTTCAACGCCAAGGGCGTATTCACATCAGAGTTTTTTCTGAATGACGACAAATTCCTCGGCGGCGCATCTGGCACACCGGGAGAGAACCGCAACGACGCATTCCTCGCGGCCAACCACGCAGCGCGCGAGATGGCCAACGCGCGACTCAGAGCTGATCCCCGCGATAGCCAGGGTCTGCTCGTCCTCACCATGACCGACGGCATGGAAGCCGATTACGACGCGCTGATCGTGAAGAAGCAGATGGCTGCACTCGGCCTAACGAAGCAGGCCGATGCCGAAGCGCTGAAATTGCTCGCCGTCGATCCGAACGCGGAGGACGCATACATGGCTCTCGGAGCGGCCAATTACATCATCGGATGCCTGCCCGGCTACAAGCGGGCCTTTCTGTGGTTCGGCGGGGTGCATGGCGACCGTCAGCGCGGAATGGAGCAGTTGCAGCGCACGGCCGAGCAGGGTCATTATCTGCAGCCT
>Ga0335081_10017233_pt1 | contig 11699 bp, 14 predicted proteins | sample Lox_Sample_35_FD_206713 | JGI IMG/M metagenome (GOLD analysis project Ga0335081, IMG submission 206713) | Soil microbial communities from Loxahatchee National Wildlife Refuge, Florida, United States - Lox_Sample_3.5 | ecosystem: Environmental > Terrestrial > Soil > Wetlands | place: USA... | reverse complement strand
GCCCGCCGTGCGGGATGAGCGAGCCGCCCATGAACACGATCGGCGCCACCCGGTAGATCAATCCGAGCTCGCCGAGCGTATCGGCGACATAGATGTCGGTGGCACTCGTCGGCAACTGGCCGCGCGAGCGCAGCACGCAACTCAGGCCAGACCCGACGATCGTGCTCGCGATCTCCGGTCCGCGCTCCGGATGGCGCGGCACCAGGATGGTGAGCAGCCCGCGGAACGTCGCCTTGAGCCGCCGCTGCGTGTCGATGATTGCCATCTCCTCGCCCGAATGGGTCGAGGCGGCGGCGAACACCGGCCGGCCGCTGAGCGCGGCGGAGAGTTTTGCGAGCTTGTCGGCGTCGACCGGCAACGGCGGAACGTCGAGCTTCAGGTTCCCGGTGGTGGTGATGCGGGGTGCGCCGAGCGCATCGAACCGTTCCGCGTCGTCGGTGGTGCGCACGAGGCAGAGGTCGAGCCGCCTGAGCAGCGTCTCGATGGTGCCGGGCAGGTAGCGCCAGCGCTCGAACGAGCGGGCGGAGAGCCGGCCGTTGATCAGGATCAGCGGGATGCTGCGCTGTGCCGCCGCCATGATCGTGTTCGGCCACAGGTCGGATTCGACGAACAGGGCGAGGTCCGGCCGCCAGTGGTCGAGGAAGCGGGCGATGAAGGCCGGCGCGTCGAGCGGTGCGAACTGGTGAATTGCGCCGGGCGGCAGGCGTTTTTCGGCGAGCGCCGCCGAGGTCACGGTTCCGGTGGTGACCAGGATGTTGAGGCCGCGCCCGCGCAGGCGGCCGATCAGCGGGATTGCGGCGGCAAGCTCGCCGACGCTCGCGCCGTGCACCCACACGAGCACGCCGCGCGGCCGCGCCGCCGCGGTCTCGCCCCGCCGCTCGGCCATGCGTCGCGGATCTTCCTTGCCGCGGCGCAGCCGGCGGCGCAGCAGATGGGATGCGAGCGGAGTCGCCGCGGCGGTGAGCAGCGCATAGGCGCGCAGCGTCAACGGCAGGCGTTCAACCACGGCTTTCTCCCGCCCGGCGATCGGCGAGCGCGTAGGCGCGCGCGGTCGCCCGATTGAGGCTCTCCTCCAGCGATCGCCGGCAACTCTCGAGTGTAGCATCATCGGCGTCCGCCGGCACCCTCACGGTCTCGCCCGCGACCATCGCGAGCCGGCTGAACGGAAGGTTGATGGTGGTGCGATCCCAGTTGTCGAGCACCTTGCGCCGGCTGGTCGTGAGCGCAGCGGGGAGAATCGGCCGTCCCGAGAGCTGCGCGAGCTTGATGATGCCGATGCCGGCGATGCGCGCGACCTTGGGCACGTCGGCGGTGAGCGCGACCGAGCATCCTTCGGCGAGCGTGGTCAACATGCCCTGGAATGCGCCCACCCCGCCCTTGACGTCGAAGCGGCCGCCGGCGTCGCCCGAGCCGCGGATCGTGCCGACGCCGAGCCGCTCGGCCGCGATCGCGTTGATCTCGCCGTCGCGGTGGCGCGAGATCAGCACCTTGGCGGGATACTCGCGGCGGATGAACGGAACCAGGAAATGCTGGCCGTGCCACATCGCGATGATCACCGGCAGCTGCGGGAGCATCTGCTCGTAGGCGTCGGCCGGCTCGAGCACGGTTCGGCTGGTGTTCCACACGAAGCGCAGATACTCCGCGCCGACGACGCCGATCGCCGTCTGCACCGGTCGCGACCGCGCCATCCGCTTCAAGACCCCCATGCGGCGTGCGAGCCTCAGCGCTTGGCCGTTTCGCCCTCGGCGCTCGGGTCGAGCAGCCGGTGCAGGTGGACGATGAAATAGCGCATGTGCGCGTTGTCGACGGTCGCCTGCGCCTTCGCGCGCCACGCCGCGTGGGCCGTTGCATAGTTCGGATAGATGCCCACGATGTCGAGGCGGCTCAGATCTGTGAACTCGATGCCGTGCAGATCGGTCAGCTCGCCGCCGAACACGAGATGAAGCAGCTGCTTGGGGGCAGATTCACTCGACACCATGGTACCCTCGGACTGACCCTCGATGCGCACTGCGGCGCATGCTCCGGTCGAAAAGTGTGCGGACTTTTCGCCCCCCGATGCTAGCGGAACGCGATCTTTCCTTCGCGCATCAACTCTAGCAGCGCGCGATGGCGCGCACTCCCGGCAGCGAGAAGGGCGCCGTGCGTCAGGCGGGGACGGTTGTAGAGCAAAGCTTCGCCCCCCAGCGTTGTCAGCGCCCCACCGGCTTCGTGCACCAAAAGATCGGCCGCCGCAAGGTCCCAATCATGTCCGTCCGGGCCGACCAGCGCGATATCGAGCCGGCCTTGCGCCACCCGCGCGATCCGCAACGCAAGGGAATGCACTTTCGGCTCGGCGACGACGGAGGCCGCATCGGCGAGCCGCGCGAGCCGCCGCTCGGGGCCGGCTGCATGCGCGCCGGCAAGCGCGGAACCGTCGCTGGCGGCAATCGGCCGGTCGTTGAGGCGGGCGCCGTCGCCGGCGGCAGCGAGAAAGAACTCATCCGTGACCGGCGCGTAGACCGCCCCGAGGATCGGGCGTCCCGCCTGCACGAGCGCGATCGCGATGCTCCAGTCGGGCAGGCCGGCGAGGAACGCGCGCGTCCCGTCGATCGGATCGACGATCCACACCCGCTCGGCGGCGAGCCGGGCGGGATCGTCCTCGCTCTCCTCGGACAGCCAGGCGAGCCCCGGCGCCGCGAGGCGCTCGCGCAGCAGCGCGTCGACCGCGAGGTCGGCCTCGGAGACCGGCGAGCCGCCGTGCTTGAACCAGCTCCTGACCGGCGCCTTGAACGACTTCAGCGCCAGCGCGCCGGCCGCGCGCACCGCCGCCGCAAGCTCGCGCGCGAGCACCTCGCGCGCCAGCGCCGCATGATCGACGGGCTCAGACGCCCGCAACGGTCAGACCCTCCATCCGCACGGTCGGCGCATTGGTGCCGTAGCGGAAGACGAGGTCGTTCGCCGGCGTGAGCGTGCGGAAGATGTCGTTGAGATGGCCCGCGATCGTGACCTCGCTCACCGGAAACGTCAGCGCGCCGCGCTCGATCCAGAACCCCGACGCGCCCCGGCTGTAGTCGCCGGTCACCATGTTGGCGCCCATGCCGATCAGATCGGTCACGTAAAAGCCTTCCTCGATGTCGGCGATCAGCTCGGCCGGGCTCTTCTTGCCCGGCTCGAGATGCAGATTGGACGCGCCGGGCGACGGCGTCGAGGAGACGCCGCGCTGCGCATGGCCGGTGGTCTTGAGCCCCAGCTCGCGCGCGGTCGCGCAGTCGAGGATCCAGGTGGTGAGCGTGCCGTCCTCGATCAGCGCGCGGCGCTTGCCGGCGACGCCTTCGGCATCGAACGGATGCGAGCGCAGCCCGCGGCGGCGCAGCGGATCGTCGATGATCGATATGCCGGGCGCGAACAGCCGCTCGCCGAGCCGGTCCTTGAGGAAGCTCGTCTTGCGCGCGACCGAGCTGCCGTTGATCGCCGAGGCGAGGTGGCCGACGATCGAGCCGGCGATGCGCGGATCGAACACGACCGGCACGCGCTTGGTCGCGACCTTGCGCGGATTGAGCCGGCGCACCGCGCGCTCGCCGGCCGAGCGGCCGATCTCTTCCGGCGCGAGAAGGTCGGCGCCATGGATCGCCGAGGAGAAATCGTAGTCCTGCTCCATGGCGGTGCCTTCGCCGGCGATCGCCTGCATCGAGACGCCCTGGCGCGAGGCGAGGTAGGCGCCGGTGAATCCGTTGCTGGAGACGAGCACCATGCCGCCGATCCCGGCCGACGCCGAGGCGCCGCCCGACTTGCTCACGCCCTTGACGGCGAGCCCGGCGGTTTCCGCGGCGCGCGCGGTCGCCTCGAGCGCCGCGACCGAGGGGAGCTCCGGATCGATGAGGTCGAGGTCCGGAATGGATTTTGCGAGCAGGTCGGGGTCGGCGAGCCCGGCGAACTTGTCCTCCGGCGCCGCCCGCGCCATCGCGACGGCGCGCTCGGCCAGCGCGTCGACGCTGCCGTTGAGGTCGTTGCTCGACACCACGGCTTGGCGCCGGCCGACCAGCGCGCGCAGGCCGAGATTGTCGCCTTCCGAGCGCTCCGAGGCTTCGACGGTCCCGTCGCGCACCTCGACCGACTGGGACATGCCGCGCTCCGCGATGGCATCGGCCGCGTCGGCCCCGGCGCGGCGTGCGGCGGCGACGAGCCGTTCGGCGAGCGCGGTCAGGGTGGTCTGGTCGAGGAGAGACGTCATCTCGGGAAACACTTTCGGTGGGGGAATGAGGCGGCGCGGCACCGCTGACATAGGGCCGGCGGGCCGCAGCATCAAGGCGGTCAACGAAACCTTGCGGCTGGCGGCGCGAGCGGCGTCGGATTCGAAAGGTCTCGTCAATCATGCGGCCCGGAATCGGGTGGGACACCGGCGGTTAACCAGGCCCTTTAAGCAGATTCCGATCGGCTTTGCCTAAAGTTTGCGGTTGCGACCGGGCGGCAAAAGCCCGGCGACAGGGACCGCGAGATTCGGTGAGGCGTCGAATGAGTGCCGGCAGGGCCATGCCCGCCGGGTCGAGCCGCGCGTTGCGGCTCGACCCCTGCGCGCTGCCCGTGCGCTTCGCGACCAGCGACGCGCGGGCCGACGAGCGGCTGCGGCTGGTCGATCTCGACCGCGCGGGCGTCGTCATGCACCGCGAGGTGCGCGGCATCCGCATGCGCGTCTGCCTCAAGATGACGGAATTCCTCGGCGTGGCGATCCGCGTGATCCCGCCCGACGAGAAGGAGGACGGCGCGATCGCCGTGATGCTCGAGCATCGCGATCCCGCCCTCGCGGTGCCGCTGCTGGTCGCGACCGACGGCGGCGGCGACGTGGTCGCCGAGTGGCAGCGCTGGGCCCGCGTGCTCGGGCTGCCGTTGCTTATTCCGGACGGCGAGGGCGCGTTCCGCGAGCCGTTCGAGCGGATCGGCGCGGTGCGCGTGCGCGCGGCGGTGCCGCGCCGTCGTCCGCGCGCGATCCTGCGCCGGCGCCGGCCGTCGATCCTGCTGCGGCGCAAGCCCGGCCCCGCGTCGAGCATCCCGCGCATCCACCGCGACGAGCGCGAGATCATCGCGCGCAATTGAGTCTTGTAGCCCGGATGGAGCCCCCGGGTCTCGCCTTCGGCGCGCCCGAGGACAGGCTCCGCGAAATCCGGGAGCGCGGTCCCCGCATTGCGCTTCGCTCGATGCGGGCTACGAGAAAACCGATCGACTCGCGCAGTCGATCAGCATGCCGGCGAACAGGATGAGCCCGGCGTCGCGATCCGATTTGAACACCGCGAGGCACACGTCGGGGTCGCCGATGTCGAGCCGGCGGATCTGCCAGGCAAGGTGCGCCGCGAACGCCGCGAGGCCGAGCCAGAACGCGACGCCGGCTGCGGCGGTCGCGCCGGCGGCGGCGATGAGCAGCACGGCGAGCGCGTAGAACAGCGCCAGCATCGGCTTGGTGCGCGCGCCAAACAGCCGCGCGGTCGATCGCACCCCGATCAGCGCGTCGTCCTCGCGGTCCTGGTGCGCATAGATCGTGTCGTAGCCGATCACCCAGGCGATCGCGCCGGCGTAGAGCAGAGCGGCGGCCGGATCGAGCCGGCCGAACCACGCCGCCCAGCCCATCAGCGCGCCCCACGAGAAGGCGAGCCCGAGCACGATCTGCGGCCAGTCGGTGAAGCGCTTCATGTACGGGTAGACCGCGACGATCGCGAGCGACGCGATGCCGGTGAGAATCGCAAAGCCGTTGAACTGCAGCAGCACCACAAGGCCGATCAGCGCCAGCGCGACCATGAAGGCCGCGGCCTGCGCGACGCTCACCTGGCCGGACGGGATCGGCCGCGAGCGGGTGCGCTCGACGCGGGCGTCGAGGTCGCGGTCGACGATGTCGTTCCAGGTGCAGCCGGCGCCGCGCATCACGAAGGCGCCGACGAAGAACAGCACGATGAACCACACGATGTGCGCAGCGTCAGCGAGCCCGGCACGCGCCTTGATCGCCGCGATGCCGACCGACCACCAGCAGGGCAGGAGCAGGAGCCAGGCGCCGATCGGGCGGTCGAAGCGGGCGAGCCGCAGATAGGGCCGCATCCAGCCGGGCGCGCGACCGTCGACCCAGTTGCCGGTCGAATCGGCGACCCGCCCGGGCGTCGCGCTCATTTTGCCAGCGCGTTGCCCGTGAGGGTATCCATCGTGCCGCCGCCGGACTTGCGTTTTTCCGTCTCCTGGCTCGGCAGGCTCGACGTGCCGAGCGCGTCCGAGAGCGTCGGCGCGGCCGCCGCGGGGCCCGGCCCGGCCGAGCAGATCTTGGTCTTGGCCTCGGCGGTGTGCGTGTGGGCCGACTTGATCTGCTCGAGGATCTCCTTGGGGATGCCGCACTTCGACAGGTTCTCGGCGGTGAACTTGATCCATTTCACCTCGGCGTCCGCATAGGCGGTGACGAGCTTGCAGAACTCCTCGCGCGACGGTTTTTCCTTCCTCTGGCTGGCCGCCTTGGCGGCGAGCCCGCGCTTCTCGGTCTCTTCCCGATACTGGGTGAAGCCTTTCATGCACGAGAGCTGCTCGGGTGTCGGGCCACCGCCCCCCATCCCTCCGCCCATGCCGGGACCTCCGCCCATGCCGGGCGGCGGGCCGCCACCGCCGCCAAATCCTCCGGGCTGCGCGCTACGACCGCCGAACCCTCCGGGTTGCGCGGGCGCCGGCCAGCCGGCCTGGGCCGGGGCCGGTTGCTGCGCAGCCCCGCCGCCGGGCCAGGGCGCTTGTTGTGGCGCTTGTTGTGGCGCTTGCTGCGGCTGCTGCGGGGGCGGCTGCGCGGGCCAGCCGGACTGCGGCGGGCTGTTCGGCCAGCCCTGCGCGTGCGCCGCGACCGCGGACGCCGCCACGACGGCAAGCGCCAAAGCAAACGCACCTCTCCGGGGCATCGCCATTCTCCCCCTTGCCCGCTGCTCGGACCGGATCATCATTTCGATTCATAACAATCCCGGGAATTCGGCGATACCGCGGCAGAGAGCTCTGGCGGCCCGTTTCGGTCCCCGGTAAATCGGGGGGCCCGAGCCCAAATCCGATGCCCCGCTACGATTTTCGCAGCCCCCGGCTCTACGTCGAGCAGCCGCTCGCGGCCGGCGCGGCAATTGCGCTCACCCCGCCCCAGGCCCATTACGTCAAGGACGTGCTGCGCCTCGGCGCCGGCGAGGCTGTGCTCGCGTTCAACGGCCGCGACGGCGAATGGGAGGGTCGGCTCGAGCTGGCCGGCAAACGCGCCGCGGCGCTGCGCCTCGCGGCGCAAACCCGGCCGCAGACCTCGGGCAGCGACCTGCACTACCTGTTCGCGCCGCTCAAGCGCGCCCGGCTCGACTACATGGTGCAGAAGGCGGTCGAGATGGGCGTCGCGCGGCTCGCCCCGGTGATGACGCGCCACACCCAGGCGGAGCGCGTCAACGTCGCGCGCCTGCGCGCCAATGCGATCGAGGCGGCCGAGCAATGCGGCGTGCTGGGCATTCCCGACATCGCCGAGCCGGTGGCGCTCGACCGCGCGCTCGGCGAGCTCGCGCCGGCGCGCCTGCTCGTCTTCTGCGACGAGGACGCGCCCATCGCCGACCCGGTCGCGGCGCTCGCGGCGGTCACCGGCGCTGCAGCGCTCGCCGTGCTGATCGGGCCGGAGGGCGGCTTCGCGCCACAGGAGCGGGAGATGCTGCTCGCGCATCCGCGCATGGTGCGCCTCGCGCTCGGGCCCCGCATCTTGCGCGCCGATACCGCCGCGGTCGCGGCGCTCGCGCTGGTGCAGGCGGTGCTGGGCGACTGGCGCGGTATCTGATCGATGCTTGCAGATGAATCCATCGCGCGCCGGTATGGCGCAACGGCCGCGTTGCGCGATCGATGTTGTCATGATCGCCCGCTATTCGCTTGACCTCGCCGGGTGCGCGGGGCACCGTCACGGCGGGCGAACGGTCTACGCGGGTATTGGGGGAGTTCGGTCGATGACGAGCCGGATGTGGGCCTTGGTGCTGGCGGGGACGATCGTCGCGGGCGCAACCGGCCCGAGCCGCAGCGCCGGCTTCTTCGAGATGAATTTCTATCTCTCGGGTCCGCGCTATTCCGCCAAAGTGCCGCTGTGCACCGAGTCCGGACCGCTCGGCCGCATCCAGGGCGACTTCCACACCAAGGAACGGCGCTACTGGGTCTCCGAGCTGCGCATCGTCGACTTCGAGAACGTGCACGAACTCGCGGTGCGCCCCTGGGCGGCGGACAGCATCCCGCGCCGTTTCTGCGCCGCCGAGGCCCTCGTCTCCGACGGGACCAAGCGTCCGATCTACTATTCGATCATCGAGGACCAGGGATTCATCGGAATGACCTATGGGGTCGAGTGGTGCGTGGTGGGGCTCGACCGTAACTGGGCCTATAACCCCGCCTGCAAGATGGCCCAGCCCTAGCGTCGGTCGGCTGCGTGCACGGTTTATTTTCTTTTTGTTCTTGAAATGTTCCGAAAGGTCGTCTATACGAGACGGGTTCTTCCCGTAGCGTAAGGGGACCTGCCATGATCAAGACGATCCAGCGTGTCGCGGCCTTCGCCGCGATTTTTCTTGCCGTCAGCGTGTTGCCCGGAGCCGCCCAGGACAAGCGGCAGAACGAGCCGGGCCAGTTCGACTTCTATGTTCTGTCGCTGTCGTGGTCGCCGTCGTTCTGCGACTACATGAGCGAGCGTTCGCCCGCGAGCGTGGCGCGCCAGCCCGAATGCGGCGACCGGCCGTTCGCATTCGTCGTGCACGGGCTGTGGCCGCAATACGAGCAGGGGTTTCCGGAGTTCTGCCAACAGCCGCCGCCCCGGCTCGACCGCGACGTCGTCGCGTCCATGCTCGACCTGATGCCGAGCCCGCGCCTGATCTTCCGCGAGTGGGACCGTCACGGCACCTGCTCGGGGCTGCCGGCGCGGGCCTATTTCGAGACGATCCGCAAGGCGCGCGCCATCGTGAAGATTCCGCCCGACTATCTCGGTCTGGCGGAGGGCAAGACGGTGGCGCCGGGCGAGGTCGAGGACGCCTTCATCGCCGCCAATCCGGGGCTGACGCATGACGCGATCGCGGTCGGCTGCGATGCCAAGCGCCTCAACGCGGTGCGCATCTGCCTCAGCAAGGATCTGCAATTCCATTCCTGCGCCGAGGTCGACCAGCGCGCCTGCAAGCGCGAACAGGTGGTGATGCCGCGCATGCACGTCCGCGGCGGATAAACCCTCTGTCCGCCGCAACCCCGCTCCGTCCCGCGCGTCTTCCGGGGGTGGAGCGAGGCAGGAAGGCGTGATGCGGGTTTCGTCACGCCTTCCTCGTTTGAGGGTCAAACGCCGAGAATTTTTCCGATCTCGCGAAGCTGTTTTTCGATCCGACGCAATGTCCTCCCGATCGTCGCGTCGAATCTTCCCGTCCGCTCGAGATCGATGATCGCTCCCGTCAGGTTGTCGGCGGCATGCGTGCTGACCAGGAGGCCGTCCGGCCGTCTCCGGCGCGTGTCGTAGATGCGCTTGATTTTCCCGAGCTTTTGTGAGGGCGTCATGTCTGTTCCGGCTGCCTTGCGGCCGGCGGTGATCGCTTGGATGAACTACCGTCACGCCTATCATGCCGGCAACTTCGCCGACGTCGTCAAACATGCCACGCTGGTGCGCATTCTGCTGCATCTCGGCGAGAAGGCGACCGCGTTCCGGGTGATCGATACGCACGCGGGCGCCGGCCTTTACGATCTCGCCTCTGCGGCCGCGAGCCGCACCGGCGAATGGCGCGAGGGCATCGCCCGGTTGCGCGCCGCCGCCATGCCGGCCGATATCCAGCCGCTTGTCGCGCCCTACCTTGCGGCGGTCGCGGCGGTCAATCCGGCGAACGCGCTCACCCGCTACCCCGGCTCGCCGCTGATCGCCTTGCATCTGATGCGGCCGCAGGACCGGCTCGTCGCCTGCGAGCTCGAGCCGCACGCCGCCGCCGCGCTCGCCGCCAATCTGCGCCGCGACGCCCGCGCCCGGCCGGTCGCGATCGACGGCTTCATGGCGCTGAAAGCCTATGTGCCGCCCAAGGAGCGGCGTGGCGTCGTGCTGATCGATCCGCCTTACGAGGCGAAGGACGAGTTCGCCCGCCTCGCCGAGGCGCTCGTCGCGGCGCACCGCAAATGGCCGACCGGCGTGTTCGTGCTCTGGTATCCGATCACGGACCGGGCCGGCTCTGACCGGCTCGCCGCCACGCTGCACCGCAGCAACATCCCGAAGATCCTGCGCGCCGAGCTCGCGTTGCCGCCCGTCGAGGCGGGCAAACGCCTCGCCGGCACCGGGCTCATCATCGTCAATCCGCCATGGCGGCTCGCCGATGAGCTCGCCCGCATCCTGCCGGCGCTCGGCGCGGCGCTCGCGCCGTCGTCCGACCCTGGCGTCAAGGTCGATTGGCGCGTCGATTGGCTGGCGCCTGAGCGCTGAATCGCTACGCGGGCCTTTTTAGCGCACCGGATTATATGGTATGGTTTCGCGGGGCTTTGACGTTCCACCTCCCTCGGGAGGCGGCGGTATGTCGGAGGCCGGTGGGCCGAAGCTTTTCCCGTCGGTGAATGTTGAGCCGAGCTGTCGCGCCGTGGGGGCCGATGGCGGAGCAACCACGGGGAGGAGTTTCCCGATGGCAATGACCGGTACGGTCAAGTTCTTCAATGGCGAACGCGGTTACGGCTTCATCAAGCCCGACGACGGCGGACGCGACGTGTTCGTTCACATCACTGCGGTGGAGCGCGCCGGCCTCAAATCGCTCAACGAGGGCCAGCGCATCAGCTTCGACGTCGAGCCCGACAAGAAGGGCAAGGGTCCGAAGGCGGTGAATCTCGTCGTCACCGGTTGACGACGCCGCCGCGCCCGACCGCGATCTTCGGCCGATGATGACGGCGATGATCGGCCGCGGTCCGCATTTGCGGCCGCGGACGCCCGGAATTTTTCGCGAGGAAACCCCATGATTCTGCGCTCTGCCACCGCGTCGCCCTTCGCGCGCAAGGTCCGCATCGCCGCGATGCTGCTCGGCCTCGACGACCGAATCACCATCGAGCCCGCTGACACCACCAATCCGGCCGACACGGTGCGTGCGCAGAACCCGCTCGGCAAGATCCCGGCGCTGGTGCTCGAGGGTGGGCCGGCGCTGTTCGACTCGCGCGTCATCGTCGAGTATCTCGATCACCTCGCCGGCGGCGGCCGCATCATTCCGACCGAGCCGAACGCGCGGTTTGCCGCGCTGCGCCTGCAGGCGCTCGCCGACGGCATCATGGATGCCTCGATTCTGCTGATCTACGAGGGCCGCTGGCGCGATCCCGCCAAGCACGAGCCGAAATGGGTCGAGCATCAGGCCGGCAAGGTCGCTCGCGGGCTCGCCGCGCTCGAGGCGGCGCCGCCGGCCCGCATCGGGGTGCCGGACGTCGGGCAGATCGCGCTCGCCTGCGCGCTCGGCTACCAGGATTTTCGCTTCCACGGCACCTGGCGCAAGGATCACCCGCGGCTCGTCAAATATCTCGACCTTTTTGCCGCCGCGGTGCCGGCCTTTGCGGCCACCAAGCCGGCTTGATCCCGGCTGGCGCATATCCCGGCGCAGTGGACGCCGGTTCGCCGACAAGGATATGCGCCAATGTATGAATCTGGAGCACGTTCCGATTCCACCGGAACGGAACGTGCTCCGAAGCCGAAACGAAAACAAAAAAGCCCCGGACCGCGCGGTCCGGGGGCCTTT
>Ga0335081_10017231_pt1 | contig 11700 bp, 13 predicted proteins | sample Lox_Sample_35_FD_206713 | JGI IMG/M metagenome (GOLD analysis project Ga0335081, IMG submission 206713) | Soil microbial communities from Loxahatchee National Wildlife Refuge, Florida, United States - Lox_Sample_3.5 | ecosystem: Environmental > Terrestrial > Soil > Wetlands | place: USA... | reverse complement strand
CAATGCCGGCGGCACCGCGGCGATCGCGCACGGCATCGCGCGTTCGCATGCGCTCGGCCTCGAAGTGGTGCTGGCCGACGGCCGCGTGCTCAACAACCTCAACAAGCTGAAAAAGGACAATACCGGGTACGACCTGAAAAACCTTTTCATCGGCGCCGAAGGCACGCTCGGCGTCATCACCGCGGCGGTGCTGCGGCTGGTGCCGCGGCCGCGTTCCGTCGAGACCGCATTTGCCGGCGTTGCCTCGGCGGAAGCCGCGCTCGAACTCCTCGGTATCGCGCAAGACCGTACCGGCGGTGACGTCACGAGCTTCGAGATCATGACGCGCGCCGGCATCGAGCTCGTGCTGCGCTATGGCCAAGGCTGCCGCGATCCGCTCGCTGCGCCGCATCCCTGGTACGTGCTGATGGAGTTGTCGTCGCAGCGGCGCGAAGGCTTGCGCGAGGTGCTCGAAGCGGTGCTCGCCGAGGGCTTCGAGCGCGGGCTCGTGCTCGACGCCAGCATCGCCGACAGCATCGAACAGGGCAAAGCGTTCTGGCGCGTGCGCGAAATGTTCGGCGAGGTGCAGCGCTTTGCCGGCGGCTCGATCAAACACGATATTTCCGTGCCGGTCGCCGCCGTGCCAGCCTTTATCCGGGAGGCCAATGCCGCGGTGACTGCGCTCATTCGGGGCGCGCGGCCGCTGCCGTTCGGCCATCTCGGCGACGGCAACATACACTACAACGTCAATCAGCCGATCGACGCCGACAAAGCCGAGTTCCTCAAACGCTGGGACGAGGTCAACGCCGCCGTGTTCGCGGTGGTGAAGAAATACGGCGGCTCGATTTCGGCCGAGCACGGCGTCGGGGTGATGAAACGCGATCTGTTGCCGACGGTGAAAGACCCCGTGGCGCTCGATCTGATGCGCAGCCTCAAACACCTCCTCGATCCGAACGGCATATTGAATCCGGGCAAGGTGATTTAGGACATGTTGTAGTTGAGCTTAATTGCGGCGTGTCATTGCCGGGCATGGCCGTTCGCAGAACGGCGTCGCTTTGCTCGCCTATGCTGGCAATCCATGCGGCACCTCAGATACGCGGGTCAAGCCCGCGTATGACGACTAAAAAGACTCCGGGTCTGAAAAAATGAACCAGCAAACGCAAACCTCCCAAGACACGTCCCAAGACATTCTCTACGAAGTTCGCGAGGGCGTCGGCCGCATCACGTTCAATCGCCCGCAGGCGCGCAATGCCTTCACCTTCGCGATGTATGAGCGGCTCGCCGCAATTTGCGACGAGGCCAATCGCGACCGTTCGATCAAGGTTCTGGTGCTCCAGGGCGCTGGCGACAAGGCGTTTGCCTCGGGCACCGACATCAATCAATTCCGCGCCTTCACTACCCCGCAGCACGCGCTCGAATACGAATCCCGCATCGATCGCGTGCTCACGCAGCTCGAACAGTGCCGTGTGCCGACCATCGCGGCGATCGCCGGCGCCTGTACCGGCGGCGGCGCCGGCATTGCCGCCTGTTGCGATCTGCGCATCGGCACCAAGACCACGCGGATCGGATTCCCGATCGCGCGCACGCTCGGCAATTGTCTGTCGATGTCGAGCATCAGCCGGTTGACCGCTTTGGTCGGGCCGGCGCGCGTGAAGGACCTGATTTTCACCGCGCGCCTGGTGGGCGCCGAGGAAGCCGCCAGCCTCGGGCTCCTCAACGAAGTCGTCGAGGATTTGCCAGCGCTGCAAAAGCGCGCCGATGAGCTCGCGACCCTGATCGCCGGCCATGCGCCGCTCACGCTCAACGCCACCAAACAGGCATTGGTACGGCTCACGCGGCGGTTGTCGCGCGAGGAAGGCGAGGATTTGATCCTGATGTGCTATATGAGCCGCGATTTCCGCGAGGGACTCGACGCCTTCCTCAACAAGCGCGCGCCGAAATGGGTGGGCGAGTAGCGCCGCGCGCGCCTCTTTCACCGACCTCGTCGGCGATGGAGAGCGCGCCTGCAGGAATGGTGAGGCCGAGCGTCTTGGCGGTCGTGCTGTTGATGGCAAACTCGAATTTGGTTGACTGCAGCACCGGCAAGTCGGCGGGCTTGGCGCCCTTCAGAATTTTGCCGGTATAGACGCCGATTTGACGAAACACCTCCACGAGGTCGGGTCCGTAGCTCATCAGACCACCGGCTGCGACAGGTTGGGGGACCGGCGAGGCAAGATGACGCTCGCGACCGTGCCGTTTCACCCCACCCCCCTGACCCCTCCCCGACAAGCATGCACTCGGTAGCATGCACTCGGACGCTCAAGCGCGGCCCTGGTGAGGGGAACGGGCCGTCACTCGATCTGCGGGATTTTGGCGTTGGCGATCAGCGCCTTGAAAAACGGCACGTTTTTGGCGATGCGCTCGCGCACTGCATCGGGTCCGGCGGCGACCGGAGCATAGCCGAGCGCAATGACGCGATTTTTAATGTCGTCTTGAGCCATCACCGCCAGCGTCGCTTTGGTGAAACGATCGAGCAGCTGCGGCGGCGCCCGGCCGGCGCCAGCAAGAAGTGCTCGGTCTCGAGCGTGACGTCGGGAAAGCCCGCTTCCTTAAAGGTCGGCACGTCGGGAAGATTGACCCAGCGTGTTTGCGTGGTGACGGCGAGCCCGCGCATGACGCCGGCCTGAACTTGCGCCTGTGCACCGGGTAACGCCGTCAACAACAAATCGACCGTGCCGGTGAGCAGCGCCTGCGTCGCCGGCCCGCCGCCGTTGAAAGGAATGTTGGTGATGTCGACGCCGGCCTTCAGCTTGAACAGTTCCATCGCGAGCTGCGGCGTGGTGCCGTTGCCGGGGCTCGCATAGTTGAGCTTTCCTGGCTCGGCTTTGGCGCGCGTGATCACTTCGGACAGCGATTTCAGGCTGCCCTTGGCGTTCACCGCGAGAATATTCGGCGCGACCGGAAGCGTGGCGATCGGTGCAAAATCTTTCGCCGGATCGTAAGCAACGTTTTTGTAGAGCGCCGGGTTGACGACGAGCGCGCTCGAGGTGAGGAGTAGCGTGTAGCCGTCCCGTTCGGCGCGCGCCGCCTCGAGCGTGCCGATATTGGCGCCGGCGCCGGCGCGGTTTTCCACGATCACGGTCTGGCCGAGCGCCTGCTGCAGCGGCGATTGCAGAAGCCGCGCCAGCACGTCCGAGGATCCCGCCGGCGCAAACGGCACGATGATGCGATCGGCCGGTTGGGAGTAAGTTGCGCGCGCGCCGCAAACGGGCGGGCGACCGCGGCGTTTGCGAACAGTGTAAGGAACGCGCGGCGACCGATAAAATTTCCACCTCCCCCGCAAGCGGAGGAGGATGAGTTAATGTTGCCGCAATATTTCATTTCGATGACCTTATTCCTGATGGGAAATCTCGCCCACTCACTTTACCCCGACCACATTGTACGCCGTCAGCGGGCGGCTGATGCCCTTGAGCGCGAAATCGCCGACCGGCTCGACGGTAACCGTATCTTCCACCGCCATCAGCACGCGCGGGCTGATCAGGATCTGCCCGGGCTTGGCCTCGTCGCATAAGCGCGACGCGACGTTCGACACAGTGCCAACGGCGGCATAATCGAAGCGACCCTCAAAACCAATAGTGCCGAGCGTCGCATAGCCGTGAGCGATGCCGATGCCGAAACCGAGGTCGTGACCGAGCCGCCGCCACTTCTCTATGAGCTTCCCCAGCGCCGCGCGCATGCCGAGCGCCATGCGCACCGCTTGGAGCGCCGGATTGTCGACCGGCACCGGATCGTTGAACACGACCATGACGCCGTCGCCGGCATAGCGCTCCAGCGTGCCGCTATATTTGATGATGATCGCGCCGATCGCCGCATGATATTGGCGCAGCAGCGTCATCACGTCTTCCGGATCGGAGCTCTCGGAAAAGCCGGTGAAGCCGCGCAGATCGCAGAACAAGGCGGTGATCTCGCGACGATGGCTCTCGAGCTGCCGCTCGCCGCCGGACGCGACGATCAGATCGGCCACCTGCGGCGGCAAAAAGCGCCGCAGCCGGCCCATGCGCTCGATCTCGCCGATCAGCGACGCGTTGTTCGAGCTGTTGATTAAGACTCGCAAGTTCTTGCGATTGTGTTTGCAGCTGGTCCGTTCTCTCGCGTAGTTCCTTTAAAAGTCGCGCGTTCTCGATGGCGATCACCGCCTGCGCGGCAAAGTTCTGCACCAGCGCAACCTGCTGCTCCGTAAAGGTCCGAACTTCTTGCCGATAGATATTGATCGCGCCGATCACAGTGTCGTCTTTGAGTAACGGGACGATCAGAAGAGTTCGCGCACCGGCCAGCTGTGTCAGACGGTTACCCACATAGCCGGGCTCGGCCTGAACGTCGGCAATTTGCACCGGTTTTTTTGTCTCGACAAGAACAACAAGACCGCTGCCAGGCCGCGGCGGAATGTGGGGATTTTCTCGCATTGCCGCGGTATAGGCCGCAGGCGCGCCGTCGATTGCGACGCTACGAAATCCGTCCGCTTCACGTAACATTAGGATGCCGAATTTGGCGTTGCAAATGTGCCGCGCGTTTTTGAGCATGGTCTTGAAGACGGCGTCGAGTTCGCCTGGCGAGCTGGCGATGATACGCAGCACATCGGCCGTCGCTGTCTGCTGAGCCAATGATTCCTGCAGCTCGTGGAGCAGCCGCGCGTTCTCGATGGCGATCACCGCCTGGGCGGCGAAGTTTACGAGCAGCGCAATCTGTTTGTCAGTAAAGGGGCGTACTTCTTGACGGTAAATTGAAATGGCGCCGATCAGCATATCGTCCTTGAGCATGGGCACAGCCACGATGGACCTCGCGCCTGCAAGCCTGGTTGGAGGGCTTGGCACATCTTCGGCAGCATCATCGACAATGTGAATCACTTGTCGCGTGCCGACAATACGTTCCAGACGACTGCCAAGTTCTGGGCGGAATGGCCCGCGCAGTCTTTCAAATTCAGCAAGTTCCGGCGGCGTACCGGCACCTGCGGCCACTCGAAAGGTATTACCGTCGTAGAGCAAGAGCGTGCCAAACTTTGCCTCACAGATGCGAGTCGCACTGCCCAGCATTTCACTGAATACCGGTTCCAACTTTCCAGGAGAACCAGCAATGATCTTCAGTACTTCCGAGGTCGCTGTCTGCTGCTCCAGCGATTGACGCAGTTCATTGAGTAGCCGCGCGTTCTCGATGGCGATGACAGCCTGGGCGGCGAAGTTCGACAAGAGCTCGACCTGCTTTTCGGCAAAGGGGCGGACCTCCTTGCGATAGATTGCGATTGCGCCGACCAGATCGTCGTTCTTGATCATTGGCACCACGACGAGTGTCCTGATGCCGCCTATATCGACCCCGCTTACCGGCAACGGATCGCCGTTGAGGTAACCTGGGTCAGTCCGCATGTCAGGGATTGGAACAGGCCGCAGCGTCTGCAGCAGACGTGCCAGCGGAACGTCAGGCCTCACGCGGATGACCGTGCCGTTGCGCAGATGGCCGGTCCAAATTTGGGGCAGATCGCCATGCAAAGCGGCGTAGCGGAAGCCATCGTCAACGTGGAGCCAGAGCGCGCCGTAACTTGCCTCGCAGAGTTCGGTCGCCTTCGCGAGCATAGTCTCGAATACGGACTGCAACTCGCCCTGCGTTCTGGCGATGACCTTCAGCACTTCGGCCGTCGCCGTCTGCTGCTGCGGCGATTCGCGCAATTCGTTGAGCAGCCGCGCGTTCTCGATCGCGATCACGGCCTGGGCGGCGAAGTTTTGTAGTAGCTCAATCTGCTTAGCTGTAAAGGGACGAACTTCCTGGCGATAGATCACGATTGCCCCGATTAGGGCGTCATCCTTGAGCATCGGGACGATAACTTGAGTTCGTGCACCGCCGTGCTCTGCAAAAAAGCCGGGAACAGGTTCAACGGCCTTGTCGGCACTGTGGCTCACCTGTTTTGTCCGCATGACACGCGCCATTGCGGTGCCCGGTGTTGGCTGAAACGGTCCACGCCGCGTTTGTGCCTCGAGCAATGCCGCGGGTGTATTGAATTGCGCCACCGGGTAAAATTTTTCGCCAGCGAAGCGGAATAGTGTTCCGAAATTGGCATTGCAGATCCGAGTAGCGTCCTCCAAGATTGTTCGGAATACCAATTCCAGATCGCCGGGCGAACTTGAAATAAGGCGTAATATCTCGGAGTTCGCGGCTTCCCGCAGCAGTGCCTCGTCGCGCTCATGGGTAAGCCGGGCGACGACCGTTCCTTCACCGACAACAGAAACGCCGCGATTGCGCGCCGCATTTGACGCATTGCCGCGCTTTGGCGTCGCCCCCTTACGGCGTCGCGGCTTGACGAATCCAGTGCCTGTTCTGAAGCGACGTTTCATTCTCGCCACATATGCGTCGCCGGGACTGTAGCGGTTTGCGTGGGCCCGCCGGAAGTGGCTTGCGTCACTTGCCGAACAGCCGCGCCGGCGTTTCCACGAGAATCTGCCGGCGGATTTGCGCATCGGGCGTCCAGGCGTGGAAGAGATCGAGCAGGTGCCCGTCGTCGGGCATGACGTCCGCTGGCATCGAGGGGTGCGGCCAGTCGGTGCCCCACATCAGCCGCTACGCATTGGCGGCGACGAGCGCATCGTGCAGCGGCTTGGCGTCGGGATAATCGGGAAATTGGTTGGAGAGGCGATAGACCGCCGAGAGCTTCACATAGGCGTGGCCGTCGCCGACGAGCTTGAGCAGCGCCTGGAAATTTGGATCGTTCACCCCCTGCCCCGCCGGCACCATGCCGAGATGATCGACGATCACCGTCATGTCACGCGCGATCTCCCGCAGCGCGGGAGCGGTCGGCGCCAGCATGCGGTGATCGCAAAAGAACTGCACCACCCAGCCGAGTTCGGCCATGGTCTTGCGATACACCTCGAATACATCGAGCCCGACACCGCGGATATAGTTCGGCCGCTGCGGAAACAAATGAAAGCGTAAGCCCCGCATGCCGCGCGCGTCCCAATCGCGTAACAGCTCGGGCTTGATCCGCGTGTCGGTGATGGCGACGCCGCGCAGGCGGGCCGGAAAACGCGTCAGCGCGTCAAGTACAACACGATTGTCGTAGACATGCGCGTTTCCCTGGACGACAAGGCCATTGGCAAAACCGAGGTGATCAAGGAGCGCGATGAAGCGTTCAACCGGTGCGTCGGGCGGCGTGTAGCCGCGGCCGGGCTGATACGGAAATTTATCCGATGGCCCGAAGATATGCGCGTGGGTGTCCCAGGCGCCGGGCGTCGGCTTTATCCTGGGCTGACGTGGATTCGCAACCGGCCCGGCAATGCGCGGCGGTTCGTGGGTGAGGTTCATTGTAATCGGTTCCCAATCATTCCCCTCCCGCCCAGGGGTCAGGGATGGGGGCCACTTTGTAGTTTATCCCCCCACCCTGGCTCATATCGCTGACGCGATATTCACCAACCCTCCCCACCGCTGTCGCGGAGGGAGGGAACATGCGGCTAACCCAGCTTGATATTCGCTTCCTTCACCACGCGACTCCACAGCGCCATCTGGTCTTCGACATAGGCGCGGAATTCCTCCGGCGAATTCTGACGCGATTCGATGTTGAGCTCGACGAACCGCGTGGTCACTTGCGGCGAAACGATCGCGGCGTTGAGCGCGCCATTGAGCTTCTTCACGATCGCAGCCGGCGTCCCGTGCGGGGCGAACACGCCGTTCCAGTCATAGCCTTCGAAGCCCGGCAGCGTATCCGACATCGGCGGAATGTCCGGCAAACTCGCCAGCCGGCCCTTGCCCGTATGCGCAATGGCTTTGAGCTTGCCGCCCTTGATCAAGCCAACTGCCGACGAACCGTTGGCAAAGAAAAATTTCACCTGCCCCGCCATGACGTCGGTGAGCGCCAACCCGCCGCCGCGGTAGGGCACATGATTGATGGCGATTCCGGTGCGCTGGCGGAACAGTTCGAGCAAAAGGTGCTGCAGCGTGCCGTTGCCAGACGAGGCCATGTCGATGCCGCCGGGCGTGGCTTTGGCGAGCGCGATGACGTCGGCCACCGTATTCGCCGGCACGGAAGGCGTGACGACGAGAATATTCGGCACCAGTGCGACCAGAAACACCGGCTCGAAATCCTTGCGGTAGTCGAACGGCAGATTGGCATAGAGCGAGCCGTTGACCGAAAACGCGGTGGCGTCGTGCAGGATCGTGTAACCGTCGGGCGCGGCCTTCGCGACCGCCTCCTCGCCGATTGTGCCGCCGGCGCCGCCGCGATTTTCGATGGCGAATTGCTGGCCGAGATCCTCGCTCAGCCGGGCATAGATAATGCGCGCGGTGGTATCGGCGCCGCCCGCGGGCGGATAAGGCACCATCACCCGCACCGGACGCGTCGGCCAATCCGCTTGCGCGTGCGCGCGGCGAATGAGCGGCACCGCCGCCAATCCGGTCAGTAATGCGCGCCTGGTTGAACGTATCACCATGCCTTTTCCTCCCCGTTCTCCTACTAAGCTAGCATTGTTCACGATTGGAACAATGACACGTCGCGATCAGTAATCGGGTGGTTTAAACGCGACGAAGCAACGACATTGCGCACAAAGAAGCCTATTGGAGTGCGCCATGTTGAACCGCAATCTTGCCGACGTAGCGCCGCAAATTTTCAGCACACGGCTGCACGTGCCTCGATCGCCGGCCACGAGCATCGTGGAAATTCTTCGCAGCGGCTTGCACGGATTCGCCGCTTGGCGGAACCGCCGTCGGGAGTATGAGTTTCTGTCCAGCGATCACCGTGCCGCGGCGGATATCGGATATCGGCATCGGCGAGAGTGAAACAAGTTCGTCATTGCGAGCCAAGCGCAGCAATCCAAAGGACTCGGGGTTTGCGAATCTGGATTGCTTCGTCGTTTGCGCTCCTCGCAATGACGACGGTCCAAATAAAATCGCCGCTAAAACAGCGTCGGCTGGTCGTCCGATTTTTTGATTTTGCCCGGCTTTGGCGGCTGCGGCGATGCCGCTTGTTCGGCGGCGGCCGGCAGCGGCGCGACGAGCGCCTCGGAATCGTTTGCAACGCGATTGACGGCCGGCGAAATCGGATAGACCTCGAGCAGCGCATCGTCCGGCGGCTTGATCAGCGCCGCCGCCTCCTCGGCCGGCACGGCATCGCAATCGAGCCAGCGATCGAAATCCGCAGGCGCGATGAACGCCGGCATGCGGGGATGTATGGCCGACAAAATCCGATTGGCGTCGGTCGTGACGATAGCGGCGGTATCGAGCTCTTCGCCGTTGGGGCCGGTCCAGGTCTCCCACAAGCCGGCGAAAGCAAGCGGCGGCGGCGCGCTGCCCTCGCCGCGCTTGGCGCGCACAAAATTGGGTTGTTTCGGTCCGCTCGCTGCGCCGGCCTGCCATTCGTAGAAGCCGTCGGTCGGGATCAAACAACGCCGCCGCCGCATGGCATTGCGGAACGCCGGTTTGTCGAGGACGGATTCGCCGCGGGCATTGATGAGAAGCGGGAACGTCTTCGGCTCCTCGACCCAGGACGGCAACAAGCCCCAACGCATCAGCGCGAACGACCGCTTGCCGTCGACAAGCCGCACGATCGGGATCGGCTGGGTCGGCGCGATATTGTAGCGCCGCGGAAAATTCGGCTGCTCGCCATAGCGGAACAGCGCCCGGATCGCCTCTGGCGTGGAGAAAATGACGTAACGTCCGCACATGCCTCAATCGGTGGTCCAGTTTCCGTACCAATGGCCCTGATATAAGACGGAGCAGGCAAAAGTTTAATGAGCAACACCGATAACGCGCGGACTTATCCAACGCGGCCGTATTTGGCGGTGAGCGCGGCGATATTCCGCGACGGCCGGGTACTGATCGTGCGCCGAGGCCGCCCGCCGGCGCACGGCCTTTACACGCTGCCGGGGGGCGGCGTCGAACTGGGCGAGACCCTGGAACAGGCGGTGATCCGCGAAGTGCACGAGGAAACCGGGCTTGCGATCGCTCCGCTTGGCCTAGTCGGCTTCCGCGAGGCGATCGTGCGCGACGCCGCTGCACGCATCGAACGCCATTTCGTCATTCTTCCCTTTGCGGCGCGCTGGATCGGCGGCGAGATCGCGCTCAGCGAGGAACTCGCCGAAGCGCATTGGTTAAAGCCCGACGAGCTTGCCGGCCTGGAAACGACCGAGGGGCTTGCCGACATCGTTGCCACCGCCGCCGAACGCGTCGCACTCGCGCGCGCATCGGTTCGATCATGAGGCTTGCCGTGCGCTTCGTCTGCATTATGTTGCCGCCTATGCCCCTATTTCGCATCGTCCCAGCCGTTGCGCTCACGCTGTGCCTCGCCATCGCGCCAGCGCAGGCGCAATTCTGGGGCAACAACGGTTGGGGCAACAGCTGGGGCGGCTGGGGCTCGCCATACCGGCAGGCCCCGCGGCCGTCGGCGCCGTCCACGCCTAAACCCCCAGCGCAAGCATCGGCTCCGCCCGGCCCGGCCGTGGAAGACATGCCCGCGCCTTATGATCGCGACTTGCAGCGGTTGTCGGAAATTCTCGGCGCACTGCATTTCCTGCGCGGCATTTGCAACAGCAACGAAGGCCAGAAATGGCGCACCGAGGCGCAAGCGCTGATCGACGCCGAGGCGCCGAGTGGGACCCGCCGCGAGCAGATGGTCGCGAGTTTCAATCGGGGCTATCGCGGCTTTCAGCAGACTTACCGTAGCTGCACGCCCGCTGCCGATACCGTCGTCAGCCGCTATCTGGAAGAAGGCGCCAAGATCGCCCGCGACATCACCGCACGCTACGCGAATTAAGTAGGACGGGAAAGGCTGGATCACCCGCTCCTCCCCGCGCAAGCGGGAACCCAGTAACAAAGCTGCGAGATTGCTGCTGGATTCCCGCTTGCGCGCGAGTGAGCGGAAAATAGACCCATTAACCCTGCCCCAAGGTTCGGCCACAAAGGCCGCTCATGGCCTGCTAACGTAATCTTGTTAGGTCCGAGGGGAAGGCCGGAAGCTGACGCGACGGGGATGACGACAGCAACACCGAATATCGCGCTTCGCGGCGCTTTGGCCGAGAGCGATCAAAAACGGTTGGCGCTTGGCTACCTTCAGGATGCATGGGCCGAGGCGGTCCATGACGGCATCGAGGGGGATTGCCTGGCTCAGACCGCGCTGTTTCTTGCTTTCGCCGAACTGATCGCGACCTACGGTGAAGAGCCCACCGCCCGTTATGCCGACAATCTCGGCCAGCGCATCCGCAACGGCGAATTTTCCGTCAAGCTCTCGCGCCAGTAACTCAGCCCCATTTGAACCGGGTTAGCGGCTGGCGCATGTGCGTCGCGCCGCCAGGTGAGCATCACCTCTTCCCGACGGGGAGAGGTCGGATCGCGGAGCAATCCGGGTGAGGGGGGTTGTGACGTTCCCCCCACTCCGACCCTCTCCCCTCTGGGGAGATGGAGAGGATGAACGTCTTGCGATCCGAGCGCTCCCGGCATACGCATAAATCATGAAAGCCGCCCTCCTCCCCGACCGCGGGGTTATCAAAGTTATCGGTGACGACGCCCGCAAATTCCTGCACGGGCTCGTCACCGCCGACATGCTCGAGGTCGCGCCGGGCACGGCGCGGTTCTGCGCGCTGCTCACGCCGCAAGGCAAGATCATTGCCGATTTTTTCGTGACTGAAGCGCCGCAAGCCGAGGGCGGCGGTTTCTTCCTCGATATTCCACGCGCCTTGGCAACAACGCTGGTTGAGAAGCTCAATCTGTACAAGC
>Ga0335081_10017230_pt1 | contig 11700 bp, 9 predicted proteins | sample Lox_Sample_35_FD_206713 | JGI IMG/M metagenome (GOLD analysis project Ga0335081, IMG submission 206713) | Soil microbial communities from Loxahatchee National Wildlife Refuge, Florida, United States - Lox_Sample_3.5 | ecosystem: Environmental > Terrestrial > Soil > Wetlands | place: USA: Florida... | reverse complement strand
CCTGGCCGTCGCCGCGCGCACCGAGCATGCCGGCCGCCGCCACGCGCCGTGGACCATGCTCACCGTATTCGCCATGTTCCCGCGCCTTGCCGAACGCCATTCCCAGCTTGCCGGCCACCTCTCCGGTGGCGAACAACAGATGCTCGCCATCGGCCGCGCGCTGATGGCTAATCCGCGTGTGCTGTTGATGGACGAGCCGTCCGAGGGACTCGCTCCGCAAATCGTCGCCGAAGTGATGGCGACCATCCGGAAGCTGAAGGAAAGCGGCCTCTCCATCGTGCTGGTCGAGCAGAGCCCGAAATTGGCCTTCGATATCGCCGACGACATCGTCATTCTCAATTCCGGCCGCGTCGCGGTGGTGTCGACCGCCGCGGCGCTGAAGAACGACGGCGTCGACCTGCGCCAGCATCTCGGCGTGTTCTGAGAGCGTGGGTCGCCCGGACTGCGCTTCATTCAAATGTCACGGATCGTCGCCAACAATGGCGTCATTGCGCGTCTGCGCGACGAACTCTGCCGGGTCGAAAGTGACGATGGGGAAGCCCGCCGCGGGTGCGCGTCGGGCCGTGAGGGGGTGCCGTGATCACCGTTCCCGGATTGGCGTCGGAGGCACTGGGCTCGTTTCTCGCCGACCACATGAGCCGCCGCTTCGGCGCGACGCAGGCCGGCCTGACCGAGCTGGTCGCCTCGGTGGCGCGTCTGGCGCTCGAATGCATCGGCAACAGCGACGCGCTCTATCACAACGTCGAGCACACCATGCTGGTGACGCTCGCCGGCTACGACATCATCAAGGGCCGCGCGCTGTTGACGCCGACGCAGCCGAGCGACTTCGCCCATCTCATCGTCGCTTGCCTGCTCCACGACATCGGCTATGTCCGCGGCATCCTCAAGGGCGACGGCGCCGACGGTTACATCGTCGACGCCAAGGGCGGCAAGACGAAACTGCCGCGCGGCTCGTCGGACGCGGCGTTGACGCCCTATCACGTCGACCGCTCGAAGCTGTTCGTCATGGATCGTATTGCGGAGATGGAGCCGCTGCAGGCCGACCGCATCGCCCGCGCCATCGAATACACGCGGTTTCCCGCCGCTCACGAGCCCGACGATCCGCCGAGCGAGGAGGGCCTGCTGCTGCGCGCCGCCGACCTGATCGGCCAGCTCGGCGATCCGCATTATCTGCGCAAGGCCAACGCGCTCTATCAGGAGTTCGAGGAGATCGGCCTCAATCGCTAACTCGGCTACACATCGCCGGCCGACATCACCGATCTTTATCCGCAATTTTATTGGAAGAGCGTTTCCGCGCACATCCAGGACGCCATCCGCTATCTCAACGTCACCTCGAGCGGACGGCAATGGATCGCGAGCCTTTACGCCAATGTGTTCCGCGCCGAGCGCGATCTCTGCCTGTTCGGGCCGCAGCGCTAAACCCGTCGCGGCTTTCCGCACCGACCGCCTTTCCCCATATTCGCCACGCCGCTAGGTTACGGGCGTTGGCAAGAAGACGGAAAGGGTGGGGAGGCATGTCCACGGACAATATTGTCGTCGGCTTCATCGGGCTCGGCACTATGGGCGGCCGGATGGCGAGCAATCTGCAGAAGGCGGGCTACAAGCTCGTCGTCCACGATCTGCATCGCCAGGCGGCAAGCCATCACCTGAATGCCGGCGCTATTTGGGCCGACACGCCGCGTGCGGTGGCGAGCCAGAGCGATGTGATGTTCACCTCGCTGCCGGAGCCGCCCGATGTCGAAGCGGTCGCGCTCGGACCGGACGGGCTCATCGCCGGCGTAAAACCCGGCGCCGCCTGGTTCGATCTCTCGACCAATGCGCCGAGCGTGGTGAAGAAGCTCAACGCCGCGTTTGCCGAGAAGGGCGCCCATATGCTGGACGGGCCGGTGAGCGGCGGGCCCGCGGGCGCCGCCTCGCGGAAGCTCGCGATCTGGGTCGGTGGCGACGAAGGCGCCTTCAAGGCGCACAAGGCTGTGCTCGACGCCATGGGCGACAAGGCCGCCTATATCGGCCCGGTCGGCAGTGCCACGGTGGCGAAGCTCGTACACAACATGTCCGGCTATGCGGTGGTCTGCGCGCTGGCGGAGACGTTTGCGCTGGGCGTCAAAGCCGGCGTCGAGCCGCTCGCGCTGTGGCAGGCGGTGCGCCAGGGCGCGGCCGGGCGCCGCTTCACCTTCGATGCGCTGATCGACCAGTTCCTGCCCGGCACCTACGATCCGCCGGCGTTTTCGCTCAAGCTTGCGCACAAGGACGTGTCGCTCGCCAACGCGCTCGGCCGCGAGCTTGGCGTGCCGATGCGGCTGTGCAATCTGACGCTTGCCGAGATGACCGAGGCCATGGCGCGCGGCTGGGAAGGCCGCGACTCGCGCGTTGTGATGAAACTTGCGCAGGAGCGCGCCGGCGTCGAGATCGCGGTCGATGCGGAGCGTATGCGCGAGGCGCTCGCGAATAGGGATAAATAACGCCCTCATGCCCGACCGGCCGGCGCAGAGCATCACCCGCCGCGATTTTCTCAACGGCGTGCCGCTCGCCATCGGCGGCGCCGTGGCCGGCGGTCTGTGGCCGGGACTGATCGCGCCCGGTCTCGCCGCCGATGCCGCGCCGCAGGATGCCGTGGGCTACTATCCGCCGGCCCTGACTGGGCTGCGCGGCAGCCATCCAGGCGCGTTCGAGGCCGCGCATCGCCTGCGCGACGGCGATTTCTGGTCTCAGGCCGGCGGTATCAAACAGACGGGCGAGACCTACGACCTCATCGTCGTCGGCGCCGGCATCAGCGGGCTCGCTGCCGCGCATTTCTGGCGGCAACGCCACGCCGGCGCACGCATCCTCATTCTCGACAATCACGACGATTTCGGCGGCCACGCCAAGCGCAATGAATTCACGCTCGGCGGAAAGGTCGAGCTGATCAACGGCGGCACCCTGCTGATCGATAGCCCGAAGCCCTACAGCGCGGTCGCCGACGGCTTGCTGAAAACGCTCGGCATCGATCCTGTAGCGCTCAGCGAAAAATGCTGGCGCCGCGACTTCTATTCCTCGCTCGGTCTGCGCCGCGGCATCTTCCTCGACAAGGAAACGTTCGGCGCCGACCATTTGATCGTCGCGGCCGACGGCACATCGTGGGCCGAGCGTTTGGCACACTCGCCGCTGTCGCCGCAGGCGCAAGCCGACATCGCCCGCATCGAGGAAGCCGCCATCGATTACATGCCAGGGCTCACCTCTGATGAAAAGAAACGGCGCCTGGCGAAAATGAGCTACCGCGATTTTCTGCTCGACGTCGCCAAGGCCGATCCGGGCGTCGTCGCCTTCTATCAGGCGCGCACGCACGGCGAATGGGGCGTCGGCATCGATGCGGTTGCCGCCCTTGAGGTCTGGGCGTTCCGCTTTCCCGGCTTCCAGGGGCTCCATCTGAAGCCCGGCGCGGCGCCAGGGCAGGGCTTCACCGCCGCCGGTTACGCGGATGACGGCGGCTCCTACACGTTCCATTTTCCCGATGGCAACGCCTCGATCGCGCGCCTTCTGGTGCGCGACCTCATTCCCGACGCCGTGCCGGGCACGAGTGCCGAGGACGTCGTCACGGCACGGATCGATTATGCGAAGCTCGACCGCGCGACGTCGCCGGTGTGCCTCCGCTTGAGCAGCACCGCCGTGCGCGTCCGCAATGTCGGCGATCCGGCGTCGGCCAAAGAAGTCGAGATCGCCTATGCCCGCGGCGGCGCAGTCTACAGCGTGCGCGCGACGGCCTGCGTGCTCGCCTGCTGGAACATGATCATCCCGTATCTGTGCCCCGACTTGCCGGAGCCGCAGAAGCAGGGGCTGCGCTATGGCGTCAAGACGCCGCTCATTTACGCCAACGTGGGTTTAAGCAATTGGCGCGCCTTCAAGGCACTCGGTGTTTCGCGGGTTCATGCGCCGGGCGCGTACTTTTCGTCGGTGTCGCTGAATTTTGTGGTCGACATCGGCGACTACGCGGGTCCGCGTGCGCCGGACGAGCCTATGCTGATTCGCCTGGTGCGCACGCCGTGCCAAACCGGTCTGCCGGAGCGCGATCAGAATCGCGCCGGCCAGCACGACATTCTCAACACCAGCTTCGAGACGTTCGAACGCCACATCCGCGATCAGCTCAACCGCATCCTCGGGCCCGGTGGCTTCGATGCTGACCGCGACATCGCCGCGATCACCGTCAATCGCTGGCCACATGGCTATGCCTACGAATATAACCCGCTGTTCGATCCGGATTGGCCGGACGGCCAGGCGCCGCACGTCATCGGCCGCGCGCGCTTCGGCCGCATCGCCATTGCCAATTCCGACGCCGGCGCGGCCGCCTATACAGACTCGGCGATCGATCAGGCCTACCGCGCCGTGCAGGAACTGGCCTGACGCTCAATGACAAAAGCAACGCCCGGCCCGCTGTTTGCGTTGGCGCTCGCCTCGATTTCGTTGATCGGGCCGCTCGCGGTGCATCTGTTCATGCCGGTGATCCCGGCGGTGAAGGCGGCGCTTGGGCTTTCCGACGCGCTGGCGCAGTTGACCTTCAGTGTCGCGCTGTTCGGCATGGCGTTCGCGACGCTGTTCTACGGCTCGCTGTCGGACAGTTACGGACGGCGACCGGTGCTGCTGTCGGGCCTTGCGTTGTTCCTCGTCGGCAGCGCGCTCTCGGCGGTGGCAACCTCGGTGATCCCGCTCGTGCTCGGCCGCTTCGTCCAGGCGATCGGCGCCGGCTGCGGCGTCACGCTCGGCCGCGCCATCGCCCAGGACGTCTACGGCCGCGAGCGTTTGGTCAAGGCCATCGCCTACCTCACCATGGCCTACACCATCGGGCCAATGATCTCGCCGATCGTCGGCGGCATGCTGATCGACGCCTTCGGTTGGCGCAGCGTGTTCGGCTTCGCGCTGCTCCTTGGCGGCGTCATCGCGCTCGGCGCCTATCTCGCGGTGTTCGAATCGCGCCCGCCGTCCGCCGAGCAGCGTCGCGGCGGCAACGTGCTGTATGATTATGCGGAACTGTTCCGCCACGTCCGCTTCACCGCCTTCGTGTTGCAGAGCGGCTTCACCACCGCGAGCTTCCTGGTCGCGGCCACCGCCGCGTCGAGCTTGTTGAAGGACCTGCTGCATCGGCCGTCGGCGGAATTCGGCTTCTACTTCTTGCTGTTTCCGGTCGGCTTCCTGACCGGCAATTTCATTAGCAGCCGGGTCGGCAGCCGCACCGCCAACGAGACCATGGTGCTCCTAGGCTCGCTGCTGACACTTGCTGCGGTGGCCGTGCAATCCACTCTGCTGCTCGGCGGCCGCGTCACACCGCTCGTTCTGTTCGCGCCGGGCCTCTTCATCACCATGGGGCAGGGTCTCTCACTGCCCTATGCCCAGGCAGGCGCCATGGCGACCAACGTCAAGCTCGCCGGCACGGCGGCCGGCATCGGCGTATTCGTGCAGAATTTCTCCGGCGCTGCCTTTGCCCAGCTCTACGGCCTGCTGGCTGACGGCACGGTGATGCCGCTGATGCAGACGACCGCGATCACCGCGCTCTGTGGGCTTATCGCTGGCGCGGTGCCGTTCGTCATGGCGCGCCGGGCGCGGACCGATTAGAACTTCACAATCTCAGCAAGGAAGCCCATGACCGAGCAATGGAATAAGTACGACAAGACTGCCGCGCGCCGCCACGGCAAGCCGGGGCGCGAGGTGCGGCCGCAGAGCTTGACCGTCGACATTCACGCCCATGTCGGCGTACCGGAGGCCGCGAAGTTCGTCGAGCCGCATCTGGATTGGAATACGATTCCGCTGTCGCGTTTCGCCAATGCTGAGACCAAGGCGTTGAGCCAGAAGCAAGAGGCCGATATCCGTGGGCGTACCGGCGCCGATCAGCGGCTCGCCGATCTCGACGCCATGGCGATCGACGTGCAGTTCATCGCGCCACCGCCGCCGCAATGCTACTACACGGTGCCGCTCGATATCGCGGTCAAGGCGGCGCAAATGGTCAACGACGGTATCGCCGGGTTCTGCGCCAAGAAGGCCGACCGCTTCAAAGGTTTCGGCACGGTGCCGATGCCGGACGGCAACGAAGCTGCCAACGAGCTTGAGCGTTGCGTCAAACAGCTCGGCTTCAAGGGCGTGCAGGTCATCACCAACGTCAACGGCAAGGAATTGTCGGATCCGGCTTTCGCGCCATTCTGGAAGAAGGCCGAAGAGCTTGGCGTACTCGTGATGATCCATCCGAACGGCTTCACCGACGCGAGCCGCTTCGAGCGTTTCTATTTCAACAACGTCATCGGCAATCCGCTGGAGACGACGGTTGCGCTGCATTACCTGATCTTCGACGGCGTGCTCGAGCGGCACCCGAAGCTGAAAATCCTCGCCGTGCATGGCGGCGGCTATCTCGGCGCCTATTCGGGCCGCATCGATCACGCCTGGGGCGCACGCTCGGATTCCCACGGCTCATTGCCGCAACCGCCGACCAGCTACCTCAAGCGCGTCTATGTCGACAGCGTGGTGTTCACGCCGCACCAGCTCGCCGAGCTCACCCGCGTATTCGGCGCCGACCATGTGCTGATGGGCACCGATTATCCCTTCGACATGGCCGAATTCGATCCGGTCGGCCATATTGCCGCGGTGCCGGGCTTCGACGCCGCAACCGTCGCCGCGCTTGCCGGCGGCAATGCCAAGCGCTTGTTGGGGCTTTAGTTTCGGGCGGCCCCGCGGCCATTGCCTGGCGCGGGTGAAGCCAGTAAAGGGTGCGGCGGCGTCGTAAAAAGGCCGTTTCGCCGTGCGACGCAAACCTCGCGAGGCGAGGGTTTTTGGCCTATCAGCTTGAGGCGTCATGACGGCCGCCGCACTATCGGGCCCGCTTCCCGCCGCGGGCTGCGTGCAGTTCCTGGGCAAGGAGGGCGCCTATTGGCGGCTGCGCATCAAGGGCGCGGCACTGCTCGTGGTCACGCTCGGCATTTACCGGTTCTGGCTCGCCACCGACGTGCGCCGCTATTTGTGGTCGAACACCGAGATCGCCGGCGACACGCTGGAATATAACGGTCTCGCCACCGAGCTTCTGGTCGGCTTTCTGTTCGCGATCGCGATTCTTGTGCCGCTCTACATGGCTCTCGCGATCGCCGCCCTCGAGATCGAATCGGTCGCGGTGCGGCCGGTGGCGATCGGCTTGCTCATATTGGCGCTGCTCGGCGAATACGCGCTCTATCGGGCGCGGCGCTACCGCCTGACGCGCACGGTGTTTCGCGGCGTGCGCTTCGATCAGCACGGCTCGGCCTGGCTTTATGCGCTGCGTGCGCTCGCCTGGTGGGCCGCCGTCATCGTCACGCTCGGGCTTGCCTATCCGTGGCAGCAGGCGAGCATCGAGCGCTTCAAGATGCGCCACACCAGCTACGGTGATCTGCCGGGCCGATTCGAAGGCTCCGGCTTGCAGCTCTTTCTGCGCGGTCTGCCGCTGTGGCTCGCCGTCGCCGCGCCTGTCGTGATCGCCGTCGTCGCGATGGTGCGGCTCGTCGATTGGGACCAATTGAGCAGCGCGCTCGCCCAGGGCGACGACACGACGATGAGCGACTTGATCAAAGCCAACCCGCAGCTCGGTCTCGCGGCAGGGCTTATCTTCGGCGCCATCGGCGTGAGCAGCCTGATCGCGGTCGTCGCTTATCCGGTATTCAAGGCCGTGGTGCTGCGCTGGTGGATTTCCGGCCTGCGCTTCGGCGCGGTGACGGTGACGTCGCGGCTGCGCATCGGGCAGATCTATCGTGCCTACTTGCGCTTTCTGCTTTATCTCTTTCTGTTCATGCTGGCGGTCGGGCTGGTGGGCGGTATCGGCATCTTCGTCGTCGGCAACCTGGTGCGGTCGGTCCACGATTCCAAGCTAAACGAGCTTGTCGCCAGCGCCATCACCATCGTCGTCTACATTGTCGTCATGCTCGGCTCTTCGATCATCTACCAGGTGGTGGTGGCTGCCGGCCTGTGGCGGCTTGGCGCGCAGACCGCCGAACTCTCCGAAGCGCAGGCGCTCGACAACGTGCATGCCGGCGGCACGGCGAGCTCGGCGCTCGGCGAAGGCTTGGCCGACGCGCTCGGCGTCGGCGGCATATAGGGCAGCCATGACGCTGATGCCCGAAACGCCCACCGTCGAGACCGCGAAGCCCTGCGGGTTTGCGATTTTCTTCGATGGTTTGAGCAGCGCCCGCCACGAGGTTCAGATCGTGGCCACCGAGACCGGGCTTCAGATCAACGCCGTCGGCGGCCGCGACCTTGGCGAATGGCCTTACGAGCGCTTGCGCCGCGCGTCGGCGCCCGACGGCGTGCTGCGCCTTTACCGCAGCGGCGACACGGTCCTGGCCCGCCTGGAAATCCGCGACGCAGGCCTTGCCGAGGCGATCGAGGATCGCGCCGTGACCCTCGACCGCAGCGGCTCGGCCGAGCGGGCGTTGCGCCGCAAGGTGGTGGGCCTGAGCCTTGCCGCCGTGGCGTCGCTGATCGTCACCGCGGTCGTCGGCGTGCCGGCCTTGACCAGCCGGATCATGCCGCTCGTGCCAGTGTCGGTCGAGCGCAAGCTCGGCCTCGCCGTCGACAAGCAGATCCGCGAGACGCTGGATGCCCGGCACCTCGGTACAGGGTTCGCCTGCGGCTACGGCTCAGGCCAGAGCGCGGGCCGCGCCGCGATCGTACGGCTGGTCGGCAAGCTCGAAGCGGCGGCTGCCCTGCCGGTTCGTCTGAGCGTGGAGGTGGTGCGCCGCTCCGAGCCCAACGCGTTCGCGCTGCCCGGCGGCCACGTCTATGTCTTCGAGGGACTGATCGACGCGGCGCGGACGCCCGACGAGGTAGCGGGCGTTCTGGCCCACGAGATCGGTCATGTCGCGCATCGCGACGGCACCCGCGCGGTGCTGCAGGCCGCCGGTCTTTCCTTCCTGTTCGGCATCATGCTCGGCGATTTCGTCGGCGGCGGCGCGGTGGTGGTCGGCGCCAAGACGGTGCTGCGCTCGTCCTATTCGCGCCAGGTCGAGGCCGCCGCCGACGGCTATAGTGTCGGCCTGATGAACAAGGTCGGCGGTGACCCGCATGCCCTTGCCGCGATCCTTGCCCGCATCGTGTCCGACAAGGAAGAAGGCTTGAAAATCCTGCGCGACCATCCGGAGACCAAGGACCGCGTCGTCGCCATCAACGCCATGCCGGCCGTCGGCGCCGCGACACCGCTGCTCGACGCCGCGAGCTGGGCCGCGCTCAAGCGCATCTGCGCGACCGAGGCGGCGGCCACGCCTGCACCTGCGACCGCAGCCGCGCCGGCAGCGCTGGCCCACGGCAAGAGCGCCCAGTCCGCGGCGGTCGGGCCGAGCCGCCAGAACGGCCAGAAATTGAATCCGCGGTGATGGTCCGGCGCCGAACCATCGAGGAGCCGACCTCGCGGCTCGCGGTCTGGGCGCGCCGCGTCGCCCTGTTCTCGCTCGCCGCCACTCTGATCGCCGTTATCATCGTGCGCTCGGGCGCGCTCGAGATCGTGCCGGCGCTGTCGACGCTCGCCGGCGCGCGGGTGCTCGCCGTGCTCGCGATCCTGCTCGCGTTCGGTGCCACCCTTTCGATCTGGTTCGAGGGCGTCGGCGGCGGGCGCGAGGCGGCCACGGCGTTCTTTATCGGCTGTGCGCTGATCGCCTATCCGGCGTTCCTCGGCGTCAGGGGTTACCGCCTGCCGGCGATCTACGACATCACCACCGATCCGATCGACCCGCCGCGGTTCGACGCGATCGCGCGGTTACGACCGCGCGATGCCAACCCGGTCACCTATCAGGGCCTCTACGCCGCCGAGCTGCAGCACGCGGCCTATTCCGATATCGAGCCCGATGTCACCGACTCCACCCCGCAGGAAGCCTACGACGCGGCGATGAAGGTGATCACCAAGCGCAAGTGGCGCATCGTCGATGCGCGGCCGCCCCAGGGCGGCGGGTCGCAACTCGTCGAAACGCAACCGCGGCCGGCGCGGGGCCAGCCGCCGCCACCGCCCGCGCCGCCGCCGCGCGACGGCTATATCGAGGCGGTCGCGCGCACGCCGATCCTCGGCTTCCGCGACGACGTGGTGGTGCGGATAAGGCCGACCGGCGACGGCGCCCGCATCGACATACGCTCGGCGTCGCGCTACGGCCGCCACGACCTCGGCACCAACGCATCGCGGGTGCGCAATCTCGTCAGCGATATCGACGACGTTCTGGCGGCGCCGCGCAAGCCCGCGCCGGCTCCGCCGTCGGCCCCGGCCAACAAGAATCAGCCGGCCAAGCCTGCGTCCGCCAGACGATAGGTGCCGGTGATCGACGGCGGTCCTTCGGTCGCGACGACACTGCGCGCGACGAGATCTTCGAGATGCGCGAGCGTCGACAGCCCGGCGGCGCCAACGAGCCGCGGATCGAGCCCGATATAGACCGCCTTCACGATCGTCGGGATGTCGGTGGCGCCCTTGCCGAGCCGGTGCAGGATCGAAGCTTCGCGGCCTTTGCGATGCGCGATCAGATGCTGGACATATTTTGGCGCGCTGCGCACGGGGTTGCCGTGGCCGGGCAGGTAAGTGTGCTCGTCCCGCGCCGCGAGCTTGTCGAGCGAAGCCATATAGTCGCTCATGGCGCCGTCGGGCGGCGCGACGATGGTGGTCGACCAGCCCATGACGTGATCGCCGGAGAAGATGAGGTCGTCCTCCCTGAACGCGAACGCCATGTGGTTGGCGGTATGGCCGGGTGTGGTCAGCGCCTGCAGGGTCCAGCCGTCGCCGCTGACAATCTCGCCGTCTTTGAGCGCCACGTCGGGTCGGAAATCCATGTCGGCGGAAGCGTCGAGCCGGCGGGTCTCGCCGGTATGCAGCGGCCGGGCGAGGCGATGCGGGCCTTGCGCAAACACCTTGGCGCCGGTCGCGGCCTTGACCTTGGGCACCGCCGGCGAATGGTCGCGATGGGTGTGGGTGACGAAAATGTGCGTCACCGTCTCGCCGCGCACGGCATCGAGCAGCGCCGCGACATGGGCGTCGTCGTCGGGGCCGGGATCGAGGATCGCGACCTTGCCGCGGCCGATGATGTAGCTGACGGTGCCCTTGAACGTGAACGGACCCGGATTGTTGGCGGCCACCGCGCGCACCCGCGGCGTCACCTCTTTGGCCTGGTCGGGCGCAAGATTGAAGCTCTTATCGAACGGGACGTCGTCGCTCATGCCGGACTGCCGCTCCTTGCTCAAACGGGCGGCATTCATCTGCACCGTGGCGGCGGCCGGCGCAAGCAAGCTCCCGTAGCCGGCTGTCGGCGGGCGAGGGGGATGCGCAAAATAATAGAGCCCCCGGTGCCGGGATCTCCGGGGGCTCCAGCAACCTCATTCAACACGACGAGTGAGACCGAGATCGCCAATCATGGCCATGCAAGCCGTGGGCCAAGTCTGTGGGCCAAAATCGGATGGATTCGGACCGCCTTGGCCATCGCCGCTGGATTCAGACCGGGCGGCCGCTGGCTAATTTTGAGGCATTCTTCCACGATTATCGGCTTGACACCACAAGCCCAACTGCTAGTATTGGCTTAGAAAGTAAGGCTTTTGGAGCCAATTTATGCTGGAAATTCATGTAGTTAGCACTGAGTGCAACCCTCGCACTGGAGGCATAACCGCCGTCAGCCTAAACGTTAGCTACGGGGATATAGGATCAACGGCATCAATCCTTCTAAGACCTGCTCAATCGCTGACACGCAGCGACGATGA